>ENA-OWRC01000007-OWRC01000007.1-human-gut-metagenome-genome-assembly--contig:-NODE-7-length-326361-cov-61.162617_pt1 | contig 326361 bp, 252 predicted proteins | sample MGYA00248268_ERZ651895 | MGnify/ENA primary metagenome ERZ651895 (study PRJEB26924, sample SAMEA4378242) | human gut metagenome | biome: human gut; feature: human-associated habitat; material: faeces...
GATTTGAAGTGTTAAATCCTGAATTGGTTATTTGCCATTTAGATTCAAAAGCAACTATGCAGATAGACATTACAATCAACAAAGGTCGTGGATATGTGCCGGCTGATGAAAACCGCGAATTCTGCACCGATGTGAATGTAATTCCTATCGATTCTATTTACACTCCGATTCGTAATGTGAAATATGCGGTAGAAAATTACCGTGTAGAACAGAAAACTGACTATGAAAAGTTAGTGCTGGAAATTACGACGGATGGTTCCATTCACCCGAAGGAAGCGCTGAAGGAAGCTGCAAAGATTTTGATTCATCACTTCATGCTGTTCTCTGATGAAAAGATTACGCTTGAAACATCAGATGCAGAAGGTAACGAAGAATTCGATGAAGAAGTATTGCACATGCGTCAGTTGCTGAAGACCAAATTGGTGGATATGGACTTGTCAGTTCGTGCTTTGAACTGCTTGAAAGCTGCCGATGTTGAAACATTGGGCGACTTGGTTCAGTTCAACAAGACCGATTTGCTGAAGTTCCGTAACTTCGGTAAGAAATCGCTCACTGAGCTTGATGATTTGCTCGAGAGTCTGAATCTTTCGTTTGGAACAGATATTTCTAAGTATAAATTAGACAAAGAATAAACAATGAGACATAATAAAAAATTCAACCATTTAGGTCGTACTGCTTCTCACAGAAATGCAATGCTGTCAAACATGGCATGTTCTTTGATCAAGCACAAAAGAATCACTACGACTGTTGCGAAGGCTAAAGCTTTGAAGAAGTTCGTTGAGCCGCTGATTACTAGATCTAAAGATGACACAACTAACTCACGTCGTGTTGTGTTCAGTAACCTGCAAGACAAATATGCTGTAACTGAACTGTTCAAAGAAATCTCTGTAAAGGTTGCAGATCGTCCGGGTGGTTACACTCGTATTATCAAGACTGGTCACCGTTTGGGTGATAACGCAGAAATGTGTTTCATCGAATTGGTAGACTACAACGAGAACATGGCTAAGACAGCTGCTAAGAAAACTACTCGTACACGTCGTTCTAAGAAATCAGCTGCAACTACTACTGAAGCACCGGCTGCTGAAGCTGCAACTGAAGCTCCTGCTACTACAGAGGAAGCCCCTAAAGCTGAATAATTCTGTATATGCTATATATTTGAAAGGCTATGCAATGCGCATAGCCTTTTTTGTATCTGTCGTGTAGCAGCTTCTCTAATTTGGTAGATGGGTTTATGCTGGTTTCTATTGTTTTGTTGATAAACTTGTAATCAATTATTATACCCTGTGAGTTTGAGACTGTCCGCTGAATTGGATGATAGGATTCTATCGTTTTTCAGCCCTTCTAATGAATGATAGGAATGAATACGACAAAGGCTTGTGAGATGCGGTAATATTGCCTCACAAGCCTTTGTTCGTTTTTTAATAACTTATTTATGCTTACTTCTCTTCCTCCATCTTAGCCTTGAAGGCCAAAGCATACATGCGCATCTGTTTTACCATGGCCAGCAGACCGTTGCTACGGGTCGGTGAAAGGTGTTCCTTCAAACCGATTTTGTCGATGAAATAAAGGTCGGCATTCAGGATTTCATCGGGTGTGTGACCTGATACAACCTGAATCAGTAGAGAGATGATACCTTTTACTATCAGGGCGTCGCTTTCAGCTTGGAATACCACTTTTCCGTCCACCAGGTCAGCCTGCAGCCATACCCGGCTCTGGCAGCCGTCAATCAAATTCTGTTCTGTTTTGTATTTCGGGTCAAGCGGTTGCTGGTCGTTGCCCAGGTCAATCAGCAGTTGGTATTTGTCCATCCAATCGTCGAAGTCACTGAATTCTTCGATTACTTCGTCCTGGAGTTCATTGATTGTTTTCATTGTGATATGGTTTAATTATTTTTCGTTATAAATCACGCCCATCACCGTTTGTCCTACGGCCTGAAGCGTGGCTTTGTCAATATTTTCAAGCGTGTCATCCAGCGTGTGCCAGGTTGGGTTGAAACCCGTGTCACTCTGCATATCGTAGTGGATGATATCTACACATGGAATCTGTCGGTACTGGTTCACATAAAGATGGTCATCCGTAATCTGGCCTCCGTCTTCCTTGATGAAATAGTTGTCGTAACCTAAGTGTTCGGCCATTTTCCAGATTTTCTTCATGGCATTGTTCGCCGTCTGCTTGGAGAAGGCTTCGTAGTAGAATGTGGCATTCTTTCCGCCTACCATATCCAGTAAGATACCGAAACGCGCCTTGTAGTCAGGTACGTGAGGGATACGGCCCCAATATTGGGAACCCAGGCACCAGGTATCCGGTTTGTAAGTCCCTTTGTAGAAGTCCGGTGTTCCGTAGTCTTCTGCATCGAAGAATACGAGGTCGATGCCTACTTGCGGAGCCTGCTGTTGAATCTGTCGAGCAATTTCAAGCAAGACGCCTACTCCGCTGGCCCCGTCGTTGGCTCCGTCAATTGCTTTCCGATGATTGGCCTCTTCATCCTGGTCGGCATACGGTCGGCAGTCCCAGTGCGCACAAAGCATCACCCGTTTCTTGTTCTCCGGCTGGTAAGCCCCGATGATGTTGCGTGCTTTCAGAATCGTACCGTCGTAAGCGATTAGGTCGGCCTGTTGGTTGTAGACGGTAGCCCCGAATTTCTTCAACTGGGCAGCAAGGTAATCCCCACATTTGCGGTGCGCTTCCGTGTTGGGTACGCGCGGTCCGAAAGCCACTTGTGCCGCTACATACGCGTACGCACTGTCGGCATTGAAAGTTGGGGCCTGCACAATTGTGGCTTCCGTTTCTTCAGTTTGCTGACTGTTTTTCGAACTGCTTCCACAGGAGATGAAAGTTCCTCCCGTTATCAAAGCACTTACAATCAGCAGATTTTTTATTGAAATCATAATACCTTCATTTAGTTTGCGCTGCAAAGGTAAGCTTATTTTTGTACACCCCTTGCAGCCGTAAATACGTTTTAAACTTTATTTGTAGGAGCCACTTTCCTGCACTTGCTGCATGACGCGCAGGAAGTTGCCTCCCCAGATCCGCTGGATGTCTTCCTCACTGTAACGTTCGTGGAGCAACTGGCGGGTGAAGTTGATCATCTCCGAAGAATCGTTGCATCCGATGATGCCTCCGTCGCCGTCGAAGTCACTGCCGATACCCACATGCTCGATGCCCATCACGTTCACCATATGGTTCAGGTGTTCGATGGCATCCAGAATGTGTGCCGGACGGTCGGTGCGGAGGAATCCGCTGTAAAGGCAAACCTGTACCACACCTCCTTTTCGGGCAATGGCGCGGAGCTGGTCGTCGGTCAGGTTGCGCGGATGGTCACAGAGGATCCGGCTGGAAGAATGCGAGCAGACCACCGGTTGGCTGCTGATGTCCAGTGTCTCATAGAACGTACGTTCCCCACTGTGCGACAAGTCCACCATCATTCCCAATCGGTTCATTTCCCGGATTACCTGTTCGCCGAAAGGAGTAACCCCTAAGTTCTCCTCGTTGTGGCGGGCTGAACCGCAGAGGTCGTTGTTCCCATTGTGACAGAGCGTCATGTACACCACCCCTCGTTTGCGGAAATGTTCCACCCGGCTCAGGTCTTTTCCGATGGCATAGCCGTTTTCAATGCCCAGCATAATGGCCTTCTTGCCTTCCCGTTTCAGACGATACAGATCGGCCGGTGTATAAGCGATATCTACTGCCGTACAGTTCTTGGCCACCATTTCTTCAATTTCGTTCAGCAGCTGGTCGGCTTTGGCCGTAGCGGCCAGTAACGCTTCATCCGTCCGTTCTTTCTGCGCCAGATAAGCCACCATGATGGTGGCATCCTGTCGTCCTTCCGTCATTTTGTGCAGGTCGACTTTGATTTTCGGGTCACGCGTATCAAAGCGGATATGCTGGTCGAAGAACATCGGCGTATCGCAGTGCGTATCCAGGATCAGCAGACGCTGGTGCAGTTCCTTCGCTTTCCGGAACGAACGAGCTTCGCGGATGAGCCATCCGAAGAGTGGCATCATGCACTTGTCCTGATTCAGGATGAAGCATTCCGGATGCCATTGTACGCCCAGCATGGATTTGTATTCCGTACTTTCGATGGCCTCTATCACTCCGTCGGGAGCCGTGGCCGATACCCGGAATCCCGGGGCCGGTTCTTTCACAGCCTGGTGATGGAACGAATTGACCGCTATTTCCTTCGCATTCATTATACGGGCCAGCAGACTGCCCTCCGCCAGTTCTACCCGGTGTGAGGGAAAGCTCCGTTCCAGATCCTGGCTGTGCTTGATAGACGGTGTATCTTTCTGCGCATAGATATCTTGATAAAGCGTACCTCCTAAGGCTGCATTGAGCACCTGTATGCCTCGGCAAATACCCAGTATCGGAATCTGTCGGTTGGCGGCCAGGCGTGTCAGCAACAGTTCCTGTCGGTCGCGGTAAGGATTGATGCTGTGTAGTTCGCGGATAGGATCTTCGTGCAGGAACAGCGGATTCAGGTCACCTCCGCCCGTGAGCAGCAGTCCGTCCAAATGTTCCAGTGTGTTGATCAGTAAGTTGACATCCTCATAAGGAGGAATCACTACCGGTACCCCTCCTGCCTGAATGATGGACTGGTAGTAGCCCGGTGCCAGGGTCAGGTTGCCGTCGTTGAAGTTCCCCGTCAGTCCGATAAGTGGTGCTTTTTTATGATTCGGAAAACGGTTGTGAATCTCCTTGTCGAGGGCTTGAATATCGAAAGAAAAATCTGTTTTCATGCGTGTATTCTTTTTTAGCAAGTGACGCAAATATAGAGAGAACTTGTGAATTAATGGCACAATTAGGGAGATAAAGTCGTTATTTTGTTACTCATTGCAGACTGCCCTTCCAGTGTGTATAGCATTAATTAGCATCTCAGATAGAAGGTTATTCAAATTATTTTCTCATATTTGTTTAAAATCTAATGATATGGAATTGATTCGAAGCCTTTCTCAAATGGTGAACTGTCTGCGTTCGCGCGGCATACGTCGGAAAGTGGCGGTAGTCTGCCCGAATGATCCGCACACGGAATATGTGATTATCCGAAGCCTGAGGGAGGAAATTGCCGAATATCTTTTGGTGACAGATTCAGCCCACTTGAAAGAAGCGCTCGACTTACGGGCGGCTTCTCCCGATTTCGTGCACATTTACGAGGCGGGTACGCCCGACGAAGCAGCAGCACTGGCCGTACAGCTGGTACGTGTAGGAGAAGCAGAAGTGTTGATGAAAGGGCTTATCAACACGGACAACCTGCTGCGGGCGGTGTTGAAGAAAGGAGAAGGACTGTTGCCCGAAGGAGGCGTGCTGAGCCATGTCGCAGTGGCGCAGGTACCCTTGTATCATAAACTGTTGTTCTTTTCGGATGCGGCGGTGATTCCACGGCCCACACTGGCACAATTCCGGGCAATGATTTCCTGCGATTTGGATTTGTGTCGCAAGTTGGGATGTGAAGAGCCCCGGGTGGCCCTCATTCACTGTACAGAAAAAATCAACGAGAAGTTTCCCCACACCCTGAGTTATGTGGAACTCAAGAAAGAGGCGCAGGAAGGTCGTTTCGGACACGTCTTCATCGACGGACCGATGGATGCCAAGACCGCCTGCGACAAGCATAGTGGGGAGATAAAAGGACTTTCTTCCCCCGTGGTCGGCAATGCGGATATTTTGATTTTTCCTAATATCGAATCGGGCAATACGTTTTATAAAACCTTGTCCCTGTTTGGCGATGCGAACATGGCGGGCATGCTCACCGGTACTACTGCGCCGGTAGTGGTGCCTTCGCGGAGTGACTCCGGTAACTCCAAATACTACAGTCTGGTACTGGCTTGCCTGGCAGGATGCAAAAAAGAATAAAATCCAACCTTATGAGAATACTTGTCATTAACCCGGGCTCCACTTCCACGAAGCTGGCAGTCTACGAGAATGAGAACCCCGTGTGGCGTGAAAGCATTGCGCATCCGTCTAAGGAACTGGCAGACTTTCACCACATCAACGAGCAGTATGAATACCGCCGTGCACATGTGCACGATACGTTGGAGAAGGCCGGTATCCCATTGGTTTTTGATGCCGTGATTGCTCGTGGAGGCTTGTTGAAGCCCACTCCCGGAGGGGTGTATCAAATCAATGAGCGTATCAAGCATGATTTATGGCATGCCAGCATGGAACATGCGTCGAATCTGGCGGCTTGGATTGCCGACGAAATAGCGCATTGTGCCGGTTGTCCGTCGTACCTGGCCGACCCGGTGGTGACGGATGAGTTGCGCGACCTGGCCCGTATTTCCGGTATTCCGGAACTTCCCCGTATCTCCATTTTTCATGCCCTGAACAGTCGGGCGGTATCCCGGCGGTATGCGGCCCGTATCGGACGGAAATATGAAGAGCTGAACCTGATTGTAGCCCATTTAGGGGGAGGTATCTCGGTCAGCGCCCATCATTATGGAAAGGTGGTCGATGTGAACAATGCCCTGAATGGGGAAGGCCCTTTCAGTCCCGAACGGGCGGGTACCTTGCCGGCCCGACAATTAGTGGATTTGTGTTTCAGCGGGAAATATACTTACGCGGAAATCCGCAAGCTGATTAACGGTCGGGGAGGCCTGATGGCGCATTTGGGCACTACTGATGTGCAGAGTATTATCCGTTGGGCCCATGCTGGAGCCGAAAAGCACAAACTGGTGCTCGATGCCATGCTTTACACGGTGGCCAAGCAGGTAGGGGCCATGCACATTGCCCTGCACGGACAGACCGATGCCGTGATTCTGACGGGAGGTATTGCCTACAATGACTATTGTATTCAGGGGTTGCGCGAATGGCTGGAAGGCTTAGCGCCCATCGTAGTGATTCCCGGTGAGGACGAGATGGGAGCGTTGGCCATGAATGCCCTGGGTGTGCTGCGCGGAGAGCTGACCTTGCAGGAGTATGCGCCTAGGACATGAATTTAGATAAGGGTTGAAATATTAGAGATGCTCAGTGTTATGGATTTAGATCGAATAAATATTGTGCGTTTAAAAGCTGGAGATACTATGGCTTTTGAATATCTTTATAATAAATGGAGTGGAAAACTGTATAATTTTATTCTGCGAATATCTAATGGGGATAAGTATCTTGCAGAAGAAATAGTACAATCTGTATTTATTAAAGTTTGGGAAAATAAAGACAAGGTTGATTCTGAAAAGTCTTTTTCTTCTTATTTATATACGATAGCTAAAAATCAATTATTTAATATTTATGAGCATCGCATGGTTGAGTTCCTATACAACGAGTCTGAGGAAAATAATCAGAATAAAAAATCATATGAAAATAGTACGGAGAAAGATATTGATTTTCACTTTTTAGATGATTATATTGATAGACTTATAGAATTGTTGCCTCCTATGCGACGTAATATTTATATTATGAGTAAACGTCATCTTTTGCCCAATAAGGAAATAGCAAGAAGGTTACATCTATCAGAGAATACGATAGAATCTCAATTATTAAAAGCCAATAGGTTTATTAAAGAACAGCTTCAAAAGCATTATGATTTGACTATTTTTTTACTGTATTTATATTTAGTTGCCAGTGAATGCTAAATTACGTTAATGCGATAACGGAGAAAATGCCTGTTAGCTGTATATTATATAAACAGCTATATGGAAAAACATAATTATATACATTTATTTTATAAGTTCCTTCAGAAACGTACTTCTGTAAAAGAAGTCTCTTCACTTTTGAAGTGGTGGAAGTCAACTGATTGTGAAGAGTGGTTACAGCAAGAGTGGAATGTGGCCTCTGAAGCGATTAATCCTATAGTAAAAGATAGAATATTGAGGAATATCTATTCTTGTATATCAAAACAATGTATAGGTCAACGTAAAAAACAATTTAATTTTTCAATTCGCTATGTCATATTGAAAATTGCTTGTTCAATTTTATTGTTATTTCTGGGAGGAATAGGAATTTTTTATTTATCTCAATTAGATAATTCTTCTTTGACAGAAGCAATTATTTCTGTAGAGAAAGGGCAAAAAGCTAAAATTCAGTTGCCGGATGGGACAAATGTATGGATGAATTCCGATTCTAAATTGTCTTATAACACAGCGTTTAATAGTAAAGATCGGATTGTGAAATTGGAAGGAGAGGCTTATTTTGAGGTCTCGAAAAATCTGGAAAAACCTTTTGTTGTACATATTCCTGATATGTCTATTAAGGTTTTAGGAACTAGCTTTAATATAAAATCATATACAACAGATGATGAATTTATTACGACATTGGTTACTGGAAAAGTAGAGATTGAAACTAATCATCAAAAGACAATATTATATCCTAATCAGAAAGCTGTTTATAATAGAAACAATCAGGAAATTACAGTGTTGGATGAAATGGATGCAGTGGAATGCTCATGCTGGAGAAATAATATATTGCGGTTTAATTCGGAAACATTTGAAAATGTGGCAGAAACACTTGAACGCTATTATAATGTGACAATTGTTCTAGAATCGGAAAAGGTAAAGCGATTTCGCATGACTGGTCCTTTGGTTAACTCCAGTTTGGAAAGTACGTTAGAAGTTTTGTCATTGACATTTCCTATTATATATACTATTGATAATGACATAATTACTATTAAGGAAAAGAAATGATGTAATCATTATTGCTAATTTTAGTATAAACTAAATCTGATGCGTATGAAAAAGATTGGAATTTTTTGCTTTAAACATCTTCGACAGAGATTGTTTAAGTTAGGGGCGTTCACTTTGTTTTCTTTGTTTGTGTTTATGGATGCTTTTTCACAGATTTCTGTGAATTTGAAGGAATTGACAATTAGACAGGCACTTAAAACAATTGAAAAAAACAGTACTTATCAGTTTTTTTATAATGATGATATGAAAGAACTTGATAAGAAAGTATTTTTATCCGTACAAAACAAGGACATAGATTTTATTTTGTCTGAGTTATTCTATGGTACGAATATATCTTATCGAAAAGAGGAGAATAATTTAGTGATTCTTACAGATAATAATCTTGTATCTAAAGAAAACGTTTTGTCTTCCAAATTTATTACAGGATCAGTGAAAGATAAATCGGGAGAACCTATTATTGGTGCGAATGTTCTTGTGAAGGGAACTTCTGTTGGGACCATAACAGATATTAATGGAAATTATTCTATTGATGTTCTTGATGGTTCTGTTTTACAATTCTCATTTATAGGTTATAATTCTCAGGATGTGAAAGTTGGTAAGAAGGATGTGGTGAATGTGGTAATGGCTGAAGATACGCAAAATTTGGATGAAGTAGTGGTTGTTGGTTATGGGTCTCAAAAGAAGGTTAATTTGACCGGTGCTATTACAACAGTAAAGATGGATGATGTAATAGGGAACAGGCCTGTTGGCAATACAGCTCAAGCGTTAGCTGGGGCGATTCCAGGTTTACAGATTAGCCATAATAATGGTAAGCCCGGAACAACAATCAATATGAATGTACGTGGTGCAACTTCTATTAATGATAATAGTAATGGAGCTCCTTTGGTATTGGTAGATAACGTTCCAATGGATATTGACCTGCTTGATCCAAATGATATAGAAAGTGTTACGACATTGAAAGATGCGGCTGCTTCAGCTATTTATGGAGCACGTGCAGCTTTTGGCGTAATATTGATTACTACGAAACAGGGAAAGAAGGATTCTCCCATGCGCGTGTCTTATAATAATAATTTTTCATTCTCAAAGCCAGCTTCTTTATTGGATAAAGTCGATCCTTATAGGACTGTTAGAACTTATTCAGATATGGGATTAGATCGTTATTATGGTGGTCAGGATACCAAGCAGTGGCTACAATATATTAATGAGTATCATAACGGTCAGCATCAGGAAGGTTACTTGTGGTCTGATGGTGTAAGGTATTCTCTTGCTCCGACAGATGTAATAGATGATATGATGGCAAAAGCAGGTTTTCAACATCAACATAATATCTCTCTAACTGGAGGAACGGATAAAACAACATATCGTGTTTCTTTTGGTATGATTGATGAGAATGGTATACTGATTGGAGATAAAGATACTTATAAGAGGTATAATACCTCTGCATTTGTAAGTATGGAAGCAAATAAATGGTTGACAGCTCAAGCAGATATTCGGTATACGGATGCAAAAACATCAACGGCTATGGGGGGAACTTCAGAGTATGGTGATACTGGCATTTGGTCTTTTGCAAAAGGATTGCCGACTATGGCTCCCTTGGGTTACGGGTATGCTACGGAGAATGACACTGAGTTGCTCCCGTTTGGTACACCTGCAAATATTTTAGCCTTTTCAACTCCCAAAATCAATCGGAATAATAATATTCGAATTTTGGGGCGTATCCTATTGAAGCCAATTAAAGATTTAGAAATCATAGGTGAATATAGTTTTAACCGTGGTTGGGAGTCAGAACGTACGTTTAATGATAAGTTTAAGTTTATAGAAACGGTTACCGGTGAGAAAAAGGATGCGTATAATACGTCAACTTATAAAATGTATCAAGCTTTTGAGATAACTAATGCAATTAATATATATGCTACTTATAATAAAGAGATTGGAGCTCATTCTTTTTCTATTATGGGAGGATATAATCAGGAAAGTTGGTATAGAGAGTCTTTGCAATCATCTAGACAAGATCCTATTGACCAGAGACTCCCGTCTATTTCACAATCTACTGGTGTGATAGAATCTGAGGATCATTTCTATGAGTATGCATTAAGAAGTCTCTTTTATCGTTTAAATTATTCTTATAAAGGTAAATATCTTGTTGAAGCAAATGGGCGCTACGACGGTTCTTCCCGATTCCCCAAAAAGGATCGTTTTGGCTTTTTCCCTTCTTTTTCTGCAGGTTGGCGTGTTTCAGAAGAACCTTTCATGGAAGGGATTAGATCCTATGTCAATAATTTAAAGATACGAGCTTCATGGGGAAGTATAGGTAATCAGAATGTAGATTATTATGCTTATTTGGCAACGATGGCTGCGAAGAATGATTTACAATGGATTTTGCCAGGATCTGATAAATATGTAACAACTTTGGATGTACCGGGGCTAGTCAGTTCGTCGTTCACATGGGAAACGGTGAATACTCTGGATGTAGGAGTGGATATTAATTTGTTTAATCGTTTGGGTATTGTCTTTGATTGGTATAAACGTGATACAAAAGATATGTTGACTACGGCAAAACCACTTCCTTCTGTATTGGGGACCACGGCTCCAAAAGTAAATGCAGCGAATATGACGAGTAAAGGTTGGGAGTTATCCTTGAATTGGAACGATCGGATTGGAAAGGTTAAGTATAATATTGGTTTTAATATTTATGACTCTAAATCTAGGATTACAGAGTATAGTAACGATGACCAGATTCTGATGTATGTAGATTCGGATGATGGTGTTGAAAAAATGTATTATCGTAAAGATATGGAATTTGGAGAAATCTGGGGGTATCAGACAGACCGGTTTTATACTGAAAATGATTTTATAAATGGAAAGCTAAAAGATGAGATTCCTGCATTTAGGGGGCAGAATAGAGATAATGTGCAGCCTGGAGATATATTATATAGAGATTTAGATGGAGATGGTGAGATTAGTAATGGTGATAATTCATTGAACAATCCGGGAGATTTATGTGTGATAGGTAATAGTACTCCACGCTTTCAATATAGTATCATGGGAGGAGTTTCCTATGCGGATTTTGATTTGTCATTTTTATTTTCTGGTGTGGGAAAGCGCGATTTGTGGATTAATGAATTGTGGATTCCTACAGGACAATTTCCTAAAAGTATAGAAAACTACCAGATTGATTATTGGACAGAAGATAATCCGAATGCATTCTATCCACGTTTGTATGGAGAAGGAGGAAATGATTCATATAATCATCAACGACAGTCTAAGTATTTATATAATGGAGCATACATCCGCTTGAAAAATGTGACACTAGGATATAATTTGCCTAAAAAAGTTTGTAGTCGGTTGCATATTCAGAAATTTAGAATATTTGTAAGTGGAGAAAATCTATTCACAACTCATCATCTACCTGAAGGTTATTATCCTGATACATATGATATGTCCCCGGGAAGCAATAAGATTAATGCAAGTATCGAGGGAGATTCAAGTGCTAATGGATGGGCTTATCCATTGATGCGTCAATATTCTTTTGGTATTAATTTAACTTTCTAATTAAAGGAGGAGTATTCTATGAAAAAGATTTATATTTTAGTATTATTGATAGGTACATGCTGCATGCAGTCATGTTTGAATAATGAGTTTCTAGAGAAATACCCGTTGGATCAACAGACAGAAGAAACTGCATTCTTTTCGTATGAGAATTTTCAGACCTATGCTTGGAACTTCTATTCTTATTTGGAGGCTGATGCAGGTCCTACTTCATTGGACAGTGGACCTGTTTCTACGAGTATTTTTGACTGTTATTCTGATAATGGTTTTTATGGAAGTCCGAATGAAGAAAATCCTTGGGTTTGGCAAACTGTAACAGTTCCTAGTACAACAGACGAGTGGGATGTTCCATATGCACGTATTAGGGCTATCAACATAATGTTGGATCACATTGATGGATCTGATTTGGATGAGGATGAGAAAAAACATTGGCGTAGCGTAGGATATTTCTTTAAGGCAAATGAATATTATAGGTTGATATCCTTTTTTGGGAGTGCGATATGGGTAGAAAATACTTTAAAGGACGATGATGATGATATTCTTTATGCAAAGCGTATGCCTAGGGGCGAGCTTGCTCAGAAAGTATTGGATATGTTGCTTTATGCTAGGGATAATATCAAAGCAGAAGGAGATGGAGAAAATACGATTAACAGGGATGTAGTGTTGGCATTGATTTCACGGTTTGGGTTGTTTGAGGGGACATGGGAGAAATATCATTCTATTTCGGAAGGAACGAATTATTTGCAGGCATGTTTTGAGGCTTCTGCCGAACTTGTAATGAAACATCCGACAGTTCATCCCAATTATGATGAGTTATTTAATTCTGAAAGTTTGGCTGGGAAAGATGGTATTTTGTTGTATAAAAACTTTCTTTCTGACGGGAAGGGGCATAATATGACCCGCTATGTTCGTACCTCTTCTCATTATGGTGAAGTTTGTGCCGATGCAATATCTGCTTATCTTTGTCAAGACGGCAAGCCTATTTATACAAGTAATTTGTTTGGAGGTGATAAGAATACGGGAGATGCAGATGTATATACGGAATTCCGTAATCGTGATTATAGGTTATATTTTAATGTTTGTCCACCTTATAAGGTGAATAGTCCTTCAGCAACAAATGTAGATTTTTCTTTAGTGACCGATACAGAAAATCCAGTAGATCGCGAATATATAGATTTAATGGACAATCTTTGTACTGGAACTTCCTCTACAAAAACATTGCCGATGTTACAATGGGCTGGACAGATTTTACGTGAAATACCACATTTCCGTGAGAATGTATATGGTATGGGACAAGGTTTTATGACATCATATGGAGGATACTATGTGTGGAAATATTATAATACGACCACCCCTGTGAATTCAGCCGGCTCATTGAATTCTACGGATTTTCCACTTTTCCGTATGGGGGAAGTGATGGTCAATTATGCAGAGGCTGCCTTTGAGTTGGGAAAGTTCTCACAACAGATTGCTGATGCGACAATTAATGTGTTGCGTGACCGTGCTCATGTGGCACACATGAATGTAGCCCAGATTGATGCTAATTTTGATCCCAAGCGTGACCAGACGGTAGATCCTGTTTTATGGGAAATTCGTCGTGAACGTCGGGTGGAATTGATGTTTGAGGGTTTTCGCAATGATGATTTAAGACGTTGGAAAAAAGGAGAGTATATGAACAAACAGCAACTTGGCGTTTATTTGAACAAGTCTGATCTGGAGGATGAACGTCATCGTGGGGACGAGGCGAATGTGGCAAATTTTAAACTACAGTTAGATCGTGTAGGCGACAGTGGGCGGATAGTGTTTTTTTCAGATCCTGTTGCTGCAGGTAAGGGTTGGTTAGAGCATTATTATTTACACCCTCTTCCAAGCAACGAACTTTTGTTAAATAAGAATCTGGAACAAAATCCGGGTTATCCTACGACAAATGCAGATAAGTAATAAAAGTTTTGGATAAGAGTTATTGTTCAGACAATGCTCTTATCTATAAAATATAATGTTGTTTTGGCTATATGGAGCAATTAGAATTCTTTATAAAATATGGTTTATGCTTTTTACCTCTTGTGACCTCTCAGTCTGTATTGGCAGGTGTTAGGGAAAAAGTAAATGTAGTGTTTATTTTAGCAGATGATTTGGGTTATGGCGATTTGAGTTGTTATGGACAAGAACGATTTCAAACTCCAAACATTGATGCATTGGCTCATGAAGGGATGCGCTTTACGCAGTGTTATTCTGGGACTTCCGTAAGTGCTCCTTCCCGTTGCAGCTTGATAACGGGAAGGCATACGGGGCATGCTTGTGTGCGTGGAAATAGTAGTGTCAATCCGCAATACGAGGTTGCATTGCCTCAGAATGCTACAACTATCTTTAAGCTTTTTAAGGATGCCGGATATGTAACGGGTGCATTTGGAAAATGGGGATTAGGAGAAATTGGGAGTACGGGGGATCCTAATAGGCAGAATGTAGATGTCTTCTATGGGTATAATAGCCAGTTACTGGCGCATAATTATTACCCGGAATATATGTGGGATAATAATAAGAGAGTGGACTTTCCTGAGAATTATGATGGGAAATTTGGAACTTACTCTCAAGATTTGATTCATAAGAAGGCATTGCAGTTTATTGAAGATAATTGTGATAACCCTTTTTTCTTGTTTATTCCTTATGTATTGCCTCATGCAGAATTATTGGTTCCAGAAGACAGTATCATAAAAAAAATTCGTGGAATGTATTCTGAGAAACCTTATCATGGCGTAGATTCCGGACGGATGTTTCGTAGAGGAGGATATTGTTCTCAGGTTTATCCTCGCGCTACGTTTGCTGCAATGGTTTATCGCTATGACGTATATGTTGGACAAATTGTTGCAAAGTTGAAAGCGCTTGGACTCTATGATAATACAATAATTATTTTTACAAGTGATAATGGACCTCATCGGGAAGGAGGTGCAGATCCGGAATTTTTTAACAGCAACGGTATATATAGGGGCATTAAGCGTGATTTGTATGAGGGAGGGATTCGTGTCCCGTTTATTGCAGTATGGCCGAATATGGTTGAAGCAAGTTCTGTATCCCATCAGCCTTGTGCTTTTTGGGACATGCTGCCGACCTTTAATGAAATTCTTAAAGGCAAACATGTGCCAACTGACGGGGTAAGCATTTTGCCAACGCTGAAAGGAAAAGGGAAGCAGGAAGTACATGAGTATTTGTATTTTGAGTTTCATGAAGAAGGAGGACGCCAGGCCATTCTGAAAGAGAATTGGAAATTGCTTCATTTGGATATACAAAAAAAGGGATATTATGAATTATATAATATTGCTTCTGATCCGTCGGAACTGTATAATGTGATTGAACGGTATCCTGAAAAGTTTGAAGAACTTAAGAGCTTGATGGGTAAAGCCCATGTGTATGATATAAACTGGCCATTGTTGCCTGAAGAATTTAGAGAATAACCATATAAAAACTAATAGTATGAGTAGACGTTTTATTTTAAGCTGGTGTGTTTTTTTTGCTTCTTTCTTGAGCGTGTTGGGGCAAAGTGTGATTAAGGAATCACAAAAGTTTTATAGTAATCTCCTGAATAAGGATGTTTCATATTCTATTTATTTACCTGATGGTTATGGGCTGTCTGAACGTACATATCCGGTTTTGTACTTGCTGCATGGGTGGACTGATGATGAGACTTCATGGATACAGATGGGTGATATGCAGGCAATCACAGACCGGACAATAATGCAAGGCTTAGCAGCCAAAATGATTGTCGTAATGCCAAATGCTTGGGATACGTGGTATGTGAATTCTTATGACGGAAAGTTTCCGTATGAAGATATGTTTTTTGAAGAGTTAATACCTTACATTCAACGAACATATAAAGCGCGAACGGAAAAACAGTTTCGGGCAATTGCAGGTTTATCAATGGGGGGATATGGTGCTTTTCTATATACCTTGCATCATCCTGAATACTTTACGGCATGTGCACCGTTGAGTGCTGCAATTTATACAGAGGAACAAATGAAGAAAGCACTTGATTCTGATAGAGGAAAGTTGTTTGATAAGTTATATGGTGAAGGAAATCTTACATCCTATTGGTATGAGAATAGTGTACTGCATCTTTTGAGTAAAATGAAGGAAGGAACTTCCTTAAATGTTTTGTATTATATTGATTGTGGGGATGACGATACGCTTCTACATGGAAATAATGTAGCTCATGAATTATTGCAAGAAAAGAATATTGCACATGAATTCCGGGTCAGAGATGGTGGACATACATGGACTTACTGGAGAACGGCCTTACCTTCTGTTTTGGAATTTGTAACTAAGAGGTTTAGAAGAAGTTAAAAACAATTTGTAATTGTGATAAAAATCTGTAATTACCAATTTAAAGTGATATGAGATTGATATAAGTAATAATAGTAAATTGCCCGTTATTGATAAAAGTAAGATTAATGGTGGGGCTTTCTCAAGATAATAGGCTATGATAGCTGCAAGAAATTGGCAATGAAGTTGCAATGTTATTTTAAAATCATATAGTCATTGTTTCCCGAGGAATCCAAACAAGGAATATCAGAAAATCCTCTTGTTTGTTTAGTCAAACATCCGTCACTTTTCTACGTTTCCCTGCCCGAAAACGTACGTTTCTCGTGGCGAAAACCTATGTTTCCCTATAGGAAAATGTACGTTTCGCATGAGGGAAACGTAAAAAACGTACGGCGTCTGAAGAAACTTTGTCCTTGCGTTTGCACTTTGCGACTTGGATTTGCGATAAAATGGACGTCGTGATTTTGAGACGATAAAATAAAAAAGGGACCCTCGTTTGAGGTATCCCTTTTCCTTATTCAAGTATGTATGATTTTACTGTTCGTATTCCTTTTTCCGTTTCGGATTCATCGGAAACCAACCTTTCAGTACGCGTTCGCGCTGTTCAAAGATTTCCTTGATGGTCCAGAAGGAGGAGAACGAAAAGACTCCCAACAGGGAAGACACGAAAATCTGGCTCACCAGAATGGAACCGATGAGGCCCGCGATGCCCAGCACCAGAAAAAGCCACCAGCAGCGTGTTCCCCAGTAATATTCCGCTTTGACCACTATCGGATGAAACAGTCCGATAATCAAAAACGTACAGATTCCAATGAGTATGCCTTCCCAATGAAGACCGTCCAGTCCCTCCATCAATCTTCAATTTCTTTACGGATAGGAATTTCTTTCTTGATGCTTTGTTCCAGTGAAATCAGTGTCTCTGTAGCAGTGACTCCCGGAATTTCCTGAATCTTGGAGTTCAGCAAATCCATCAAGTGCTCATTATCGGTTGAATACAGTTTGGTCAGCATGGTGTAAGGACCCGTAGTGAAATGGCATTCCACGATTTCGGGGATTTTCTTCAGTTCTGCCACTACGCTTTTATACATGGAACCTTTTTCCAGCTTGATTCCCACATAGGTACAAGTGCTGTAACCCAGGCTCTTCGGATTTACATGGTAGCCTGACCCAATGATTACGCCAAGGTCAATCAGGCGCTGCACACGCTGATGAATGGCTGCACGTGACACACCGCATTCTGCAGCTACATCTTTAAACGGGATTCTGGCATTCTGTGAAATGATTTCCAGAATCTGTTTGTCAAGTTTATCAATTTTCTCCATACTCTAAATGGTTCTTGTTTTATCATATTGTAAGCAAATGTAGAAAAACTTTTTTATCTATACGCTATTTTGAACGAAAAAACGTGATTATTTTAGGGGAAATAACAAATTATCGGTGAATAATGTAAGCAATATGCCCTATTTGCTTATCTTTGTGAGGCTTATTATTTATTAAATTGAAAAACTATGCATCCATTGGAATTGTTTAAGTTTTGTCCGGTGTGCGGTTCTCCTCATTTTGAGGTGCACAATGAAAAGTCCAAGAAATGTGCGGACTGTGGCTTTGTGTATTATTTTAATTCGAGTGCGGCTACGGTGGCTTTTATTCTGAACGGAAAAGGTGAACTGCTGGTTTGCCGTCGTGGAAAAGAACCGGCCAAGGGTACGCTGGATTTGTCGGGTGGCTTTATCGATATGTATGAAACCGGCGAAGAAGGAGTAGCCCGTGAGGTAAAGGAAGAAACGGGACTGGTGGTGACAGAAGCGAAATATCTATTTTCTTTACCGAATACGTACCTGTACTCAGGTTTCCTGGTACATACGCTCGACCAGTTCTTCTTGTGCAAGGTGGCCGACGACCATCTGGTCAAGGCAATGGATGATGTGGCCGATGCGTGGTGGATGCCGTTGGAGGAAATTCATCCGGAGGACTTCGGACTGGAGTCGGTGCGTAAAGGAGTGGCACGCTTTTTAGAAGCACATCGGAACATAAAATAAGGAATTATGGGTAAGTATAAAAAATATATCTGGACGGCAGGCCTTTGTTGCGCCTTGCCGCTGGCTGTGTCGGGACAGCAGGTAGAACCGCTGACCGGGGCCGACCGTTTGTTCAACGAGGGAAGGGAGCTGTTTCTCCGTCAGGATTACGCCGCTGCCCGACAGACCCTTGTCCGTTATACCCGTCAGGCGGGGGAAAAGGCCTGGGCCGATGAGGTGGATTACATGCTGGCTTGTACGGCGTATGAACTGCGTCTGCCGGGGTGCCGGGATGTCTTGTCTGATTATTTGGAAGCGCATCCGGAATCGCGTTACCGTAACCGGGTGCAGGCATTGATTGCCGCCAGTTATTTCTCGGAGGACAAGTACCTGGAAACCATCGCCACGCTGAAGGGATGCGATATTTCCCTCTTGTCGGATGAAGAACGCGATGCCAGTGCCCTGCGAATGGGTACGTCGTATCTGAAAATGGACAAGTGGCAGGATGCCGCCTTCTGGTTTTCGGTGCTGAAGGATTCAAGCAAGGAGTATCGCAACGATGCGGTGTACAACCTGGCGTACATTGATTATGTGCAGCAAAAGTACGATTCGGCCTTGCAGGGATTCCGTGAGGTGCAGGACGACCGGAAGTTTCAGAAACTGGCACCTTATTATATAGCCGATATTTACTTGATTCAGAATAATTATGCTCAGGCCCGCAAGGTGTCGGAAGCCTATCTGGCCTTGTATCCGAATGAGTTGAATGCAGGACAGATGAACCGTATTGCCGGAGAGGCTGCGTACGGGCAGAAAGCGTATGCGGACGCTATCCAGTCGCTGGAGCGTTATCGTGCGGCAGAAGAGTTGCCGTCGCGGCTGGCCATGTACAAGCTGGGCATGAGCTATTTCAATACGGGAGTCTATTCCAAGGCGTTGTCTCGCTTGGGAGAGGCCACGGGGGCTCCGGATGCCTTGGCGCAGAATGCCTACCTGCACATGGGGTTGGCTGCTTTGCAGTTGAAGGAACGTAACCAGGCGCGTATGGCCTTCGAACAGGCGTCGCGCATGGACTTCGACCGCAGCATTCAGGAACAGGCGTTGTTCAACTATGCCCTGTGCATTCACGAAACGTCGTATTCTCCGTTTGCCGAATCAGTGACGGTCTTTGAACGTTTCCTGAACGAATACCCGTCGTCGGTCTATGCCGAGAAGGTGAACGACTACCTGGTAGAGGTGTACATGAATACCCGCAGTTATGAGGTGGCTTTGCAGTCCATCGACAAGATTACCCATCCGAGTGCCCGTATCCTGGAGGCCAAGCAGAAACTGTTGTTCCGCATGGGTACGCAGTTGTTTGCACAAGCGGATTATACGGGGGCGCTGGATTATTTTACCCGTTCCTTGCAGCTGGGACAATACAACCAGAAGACCAAGGCGGATGCGTACTATTGGCGCGGTGAATCGAAGTACCGGCTGGCACGCTATCCGGAGGCTGCCAACGACCTGCGGCTTTACCTGGAGTTTGCTACCGACAAGAGTTCACAGGAATACGGACTGGCACTTTACTGTTTAGGATACAGTTTGTTCAAGCAGAAACAATATAACTCCGCACGCGACTGGTTTGTCCGCTGCGTACAGAACGGACGGGCACAGGAGCCTTCGGTGACGGGCGATGCCTACAATCGTATCGGCGACTGTTATTTCTACGAACGCCGCTTTGAAGAGGCCCGTCAGCAATATGCACAGGCAGTGGCCATCGCTCCTTCGCTGGGCGACTATTCCTTGTTTCAGGAAGGTATCGTGAAGGGGTTGCAGCGGGATTACGCCGGAAAGATTCAGGCGCTTAACAAGCTGATTACGGATTATCCTTCGTCGGCATATCTGGACGACGCCTTGTATGAACAGGGACGTGCGTTCGTGCAGATGGAGGACAGCGAGAATGCCATCAAGCGGTATTCGTTGCTGGTACAGCGCTATCCAGAAAGTGAACTGTCCCGTCGGGCCGCCAACGAAATCGGTCTGCTGTATTACCAGAACGACCGCTACGAAGAGGCGATTGCCGCTTACAAGAAGGTGATTACAAACTACCCGGGCAGTTCAGAAGCGCGGTTGGCACAGCGCGACTTGAAATCGATTTATGTAGACTTGAACAAGGTGGACGATTACATGGCGTTTGCTTCTGCCATCCCCGGTGGGGCCAAGTTCGATGTGAGCGAACGGGATTCGCTGACCTATACGGCGGCTGAACGGGCCTATATGCGCGGTGATATTGCCGGAGCCAAGACCAGCCTGACACGTTACTTGCAGTCGTTCCCGCAGGGAGCTTTCAGCGTGGATGCCGCGTATTATCTGGGCTTGATTGATTACAACCAGAAAGATTATGCATCGGCTGCTACCCGTCTGGAAGAAGTACTCCGTTATTCAGGCAGCAAGTACGAGGGAGAGGCACTGGCACTTTGTGCCGAGATGGCCTACAACCAGAAAGAATATGCCAAGGCGCTGAACCTGTACAAGCGTCTGGCCGATCGCTCTTCGGTACAGGAAGACCGCTTGCAGGCAGAACTGGGGGCTTTGCGAAGTGCTCATGCGCTGGGTGACCGGGCTGAGATCGTGACCACGGCTTCGGCCTTGCTCAAGCAGACTAAGCTGACGCCGGAGGTGCGGAACGAAGCGTTGTATTTCCGGGCTAAGGCTTTGCAGGCAGAAGGACAGAAACAGCAAGCGCTGGCCGATTTCATGGAACTGGCCAAGGATACCCGTACCGTGTATGGGGCAGAGGCCAAGTACTTGGTGGCACAGATTTATTTCGACGAGGGAGAAACGGCCAAGGCTGAGAAGGAAGTGCTTGACTATATCGAAGTCAGCACCCCGCATGCTTACTGGCTGGCGAGAAGTTTTGTCCTCCTGTCGGATGTGTATGTAAAACTGGGCCGCAAGATGGAGGCCAAGCAGTACCTGCTGTCCTTGCAACAGAATTATCAGGCGGACGATGACATTGCCGGAATGATTGAAAGCCGTCTGGCCAAACTTAAAAGTGTAAAGTAAGATGAAATACATAAGTACGATATTGATTTGCGCCGGTTTGTGGCCTGTATCCACAATCTGTGCGCAGAAGGGAGCGGAAAAAGATTCCACTTTGAACCGGACGGTGGTGGTGGAGAATCAGTACAATCCTGAAGTGATGGATGCGTTCAAGGTGAATGTCATGCCCGAAGTGGAGGAGCCTGCCGCTCCGAAACAGGCCATCCAGTATGCTACAGACCGGCATCCGTTAGGAGCCTGGAAGGTAACGCCGATGGAGGCTATGTCGAGAGAATGGGCACAGAAGGGAGCCGACCGCGGTTATGTCCGTCTGGCGTATGGCAACCTGAATAATGTGGATTTGAAGGGAAGCTATCTGTGGGATATATCTTCCAAGGACCAATTGGGCGTGATGGCTTCCTTGTATGGACGGAACGGAGAGATTCCGCATTTCCTGAGCCCGGATGACTGGAAATCCCGTTTCTACCGGACGGATGTGTCGTTGGATTACCGGCACGATTTCCGGAGAGTGGCCTTGAAACTGGGAGGGGCTTTTGCTTCGCAGGTGTTCAATTACATGCCGTCTTTGAATGAGAATGTCGAGACTTGGCCTACTACGCAGCGTTATACGCTGGGAGAAGGATATGTGGGGGTGGTATCCCGCGACAAGGATTTGCCCATTCAGTTTGGTTTGCAGACGGGCTTGCGGAGTTTCAGTACCCGTTATGATACCTATTACATGCGGCACGGGTCGGAAAACATCGTGCATACCGAGGGATTCATGGCTGGCAACATCAACGACGAGCAACAAGTAGGTGTGGGATTGGAGATGGACAATTTGATTCACGACGTATCGCAGCAGGACTATACGCTGGTGCAGTTGAATCCGTATTATACCCTTCAGAATGAAGCCCTGAGGTTACGTCTGGGTGCACATGTGGATTTCCAGACGGCTAATGGCAGCGGACTGAAAGCGGCTCCCGATGTAAAACTGGAGTATACTTTTGCCGATTCTTATGTAGTGTATGTGAACCTGCTGGGAGGGAGTCGCCTGAATGACTTCCGTCGGCTGAATGATTTCTCTCCTTACTGGGTGGTGGCACAGCAGATGAAAACTTCCTATACACCGCTGGATGCCAAACTGGGACTGAAAGCTTCTCCGGTGACAGGCTTGGGCTTCGAGCTTTATGGAGGCTATCGCATCACCAAGAATGAACTGTTTGCCGTACCGGGTGGATTTAAAACGGACAAGCAGAATGTGTTCTATACAGGAATCTGGCAGGATAAAGGAAAAGTGGGTTACGGAGGTGCTTCCGTGAGCTATGCTTATCGTGACTGGGTGGATTTCTCGTTGGGAGGAACCTATTATAACTGGACTGTGACAGAAGGCAATGAAGGCTTGTTACAGCTCAAACCGCAGGTGAAAGTGGATTTCGGTATCCGTGCGAAAGTAGTCAAGGACTGCCATGCCCTGCTGAGTTATAATTATGAACGTCGTCAGAAGATGGGTGAACTGGGGCGTGCCAACGATGTGAATAACTTGTCAGTGGGAGCGGAATATGAATTGTTGAATCGTTTCAACGTGTTTGCCCGCCTGAACAACCTGCTTAACAAGACGTATGCCACAGAAGCAGGTTATCCGGTGGAAGGCTTTCATTTCATGGCGGGTATCAGCTGCCGTTTCTAAATTTATTCTGCGTGGCGGCAGTGCTGCACCAGTGCGCCGTCACGGAAGAAGAAACGGTTTTCCGAGCCGCAGGGAAGGGTAGGAGCCGGGATCCCGTCGTGCAAGGATACTTGCGCATGTTCGATGAAGGCTTCATCCCATAGTCCTTGTTCCAGGAAAGACTGAAGCGTCTGGCTTCCTCCTTCTACCAATAACGTCTGAATTTTACGCTCATAGAGCACCTGCATGATTTGCGGGAGGATATTCTGGCCGAAATCCAGTGTCACATAAGTGAGGTTCTGGGTATCGGCCTTTTCTTTTTCCGTAAAGACCAGGGTAGGGGTACTGCCGTCGAACAGGTGCAGATGAGGCGGCAAGGTCAGCTGTCGGTCGATGACCAGTCGGAGCGGGTTCTGTCCGTACCATTCGCGTACCGTCAGCGATGGATTGTCGAGCAGGGCGGTGCGTCGTCCCACTAGGATGGCCTTCTGTTCCGCCCGCATCTTGTGTACAGCCAAAATAGATAATGGAGTAGAAAGGCGTACGGGAGTTCCCTCGTCGCGGCGGACGTCGATGAATCCGTCGGCCGACTGTGCCCATTTCAGGGTGATGTAGGGACGTTTCTTCACGTTGAACGTGATAAAGGCACGAATCAGTTCCCGGCATTCTTTTTCCAGTACGCCCACCGTGACCTCAATGCCGGCGTCCCGCAGTTTCTGGATACCTCTTCCGGCCACCAAAGAGAACGGGTCTACACAGCCCACTACCACCCGGGGAATATCTTTCCGGATGATAAGGTCGGCACAGGGAGGAGTCTTCCCATAGTGGGAACACGGTTCTAGACTGACATAAATGGTGGCCTCTTTGAGCAGGCTTTCATCCTTCACCGAAGCAATGGCATTCACTTCGGCATGTCCGTGTCCGCAGCACACGTGATACCCTTCACCGATGATTTTTCCGTCACGTACAATCACCGCTCCCACCATCGGGTTGGGGGCTGTGTGGCAAATGCCGTTTCTGGCCAGCTGTATGCAGCGCTGCATATATTTTTCATCTATCGTCATAATCTTCGTTTTTTATCGTTACTTTTGCAATCATGCATCCGGTTTATCTACATATCAAAAAAGAATTGAGTCCCTTTTACGGAGAAGGGGAGGCATCGGCCATGGCGAAATGGATTTCGTCGGACATCCTGCATCTTTCCACGATGGAACTTTATACAGGCAAAGATATGAATTTTTCCACGAAAGCGTGGAAGGAGGTGGAGGATATTCTTGGCCGCCTGAAACAACGGGAACCTCTTCAATATATTCTGCAGGAAGCACCTTTCTGCGGCTTGTCTTTTCATGTGGAAAAAGGTGTGCTTATTCCGCGTCCTGAGACCGAGGAACTGGTGGAATGGATGGTCTCTGATTATCAGAAAGCCGGAAAGGTACGTATCCTTGACATCGGAACGGGGAGCGGTTGTATTCCGGTGGCACTGGCAGAAAGACTGCCGGAGGCCGAGGTGGCTTCGTGTGACGTGTCGGCTGAGGCCTTGAAGGTGGCCGCCGTCAATGTAAAGCGGTATGGCGACAAAGTGACCTTGTTTCAGGCCGACATCCTGCAAGATGAATTGCCCGATTGCCAAGTAGACGTGCTGGTGAGCAATCCACCTTATATTACCGACAGCGAGCGGAAAGACATGGAGGCGAATGTGCTCGACTGGGAACCGGAGCTGGCGTTGTTTGTACCCGATACGGACCCGTTGCGTTTTTACCGGCGGATTGCTCAAAAAGGACTCGACTGGCTGACGGAAGGCGGGGCATTGTATTTTGAAATCAACAGGGCCTACGGGGCAGAAACTGTCCGGATGCTGGAAGCGTGTGGGTATCGCGACATTACGTTGCGGAAAGATTTGTCAGGAAACGACCGGATGATAAAAGCGGTGAGACCATGAGAGAATTAAGTGAAGCAGAGATAAAAAGCAAGGCTGAGGCCTATTGTTCGGCAGTGGAACGCTGTCCGTCGGAAGTGGAAGAAAAAATCCGTAAATGGGGGGCTTCGGAGGAGGTCACGGCCCAGATAATGGCCCATCTGCATCGGGAACGTTACTTGGATGCGGCCCGTTTCTGCCGTTTCTATGTGCGCGACAAGTATCGTTTCAATCAGTGGGGGCGTATGAAGATTGCCCAAATGCTCCGCATGAAAGGTTTGTCGGATGGAGACATACAGAGCGGCCTGGAAGAAATCGATACCGAAGAGTACGACGGCATCCTGAAAAAGCTCTTGAAGCAGAAGATGAAAAGCATCAAGGCCGCCAACGACTATGAGCGGAGCATGAAGTTGATTCGTTTTGCCATGGGGCGGGGCTTTACGCTGGAAGAGATACGCCGTTACGTCAACCAACTGGACCCGGATGAGGATTTTGACTGACATACGCGATTTCTTCTTTCCCAGGTTGTGCATGGCCTGCGGGAAAAAGTTGCTGGTTTCGGAGCAAGTGCTTTGTTGTGACTGCTTGTCGCAGCTGCCTTTCACCCATTTGGGGAATACACCCGGCAATGAAATGGAAAAGATTTTCTGGGGACGTTTCCCCATTGTGCGGGCTTCTTCCTTGTTGTGGTACTCCCGTGGAGGAAAAGTGGCACATATTCTGGCAGGCATGAAATACTACGGGCGTCGGCAGGTGTGCCGACACATGGGAGAGGTACTGGCTCTCGAACTACAGTCTTCCGGATTCTTTGCAGGCGTGGATTATCTGTTGCCGGTACCTTTGCATCCGGACCGCCTGCGTACCCGAGGGTATAACCAAAGTCTGTTGCTGGCGGAGGGCATTTCCCGGGTAACTGGCATTCCAGTGTGTGATGGCGTCCTTCGGCGGGTGCGTAACAACCAGACACAGACTCATAAATCGGCCTGGGAACGGCAGGAAAACGCCTCCCATCTGTTTCAGCTGACTGGCGACACCCGCCTGCTGGAAGGAAAACATGTGATGCTGGTGGATGACGTATTGACAACTGGTGCCACACTCACCTCTTGTGCGGAGGTTTTGTCAGAAATACAAGAAATTCATCTCAGTATTGTTACATTGGCGTGGACGAAATAGCACATTCTGACACCTTTTAAAAATTTTAATACCCTTAAATTTTCTATTCCCGATGTATTTCCATAATTTTGCAAAAACATTTATCAGAGAATTAAAAAAGTTATGAAAGCTTTGGAAAGATTATTTGCAGAAAAGTTGCTGAAGGTGAAGGCTGTGAAGATTCAGCCGGCTAACCCGTTTACTTGGGCTTCAGGTTGGAAATCACCGATTTATTGTGACAATCGTAAGACCTTGTCATATCCTGCACTTCGTAACTTCGTTAAGTTGGAGATTTGTCGTGTTATTCTGGAAAAGTTCGGTGAAGTTGACGCCATTGCCGGGGTCGCTACGGGTGCTATCGCACAAGGTGCTTTGGTGGCAGAGGAGTTGAACTTGCCGTTTGTATATGTTCGTTCAAGCCCGAAAGATCATGGCTTGGAAAATTTGATTGAAGGTGAGTTGCGTCCGGGTATGAAAGTGGTTGTAGTAGAAGACCTGATTTCAACCGGTGGAAGCAGCTTGAAGGCAGTCGATGCCATCCGTCGTGACGGTTGCGAAGTAATCGGTATGGTAGCTTCCTTCACTTATGGTTTCGATGTATCGGTAGAAGCATTCAAGAAAGCAAAAGTAGAACTGGTTACTTTGACCAACTACAATGCCGTGTTGGATGCTGCCTTGAAAACTGATTACATCAATGAAGAAGACATCCCCGTGCTGCAGGCATGGAGAGAAGATCCTTCTCACTGGACTGGAAAATAAAAGATTCTGTAATTAGGAAAGCAGTCTCGGATTGTAAATAGGAGATGTCATCCTGAGCGAGTCCACTCTGCTCAAGATGACATTTTTTTTGCGATGCCGCGAACGGTTTTCCTCGAAGATTAAAAACAACATGGCTGTACAATTTGAAAGTAATGTGAAGCATGTTCCTTATAGTCAGGAACGAGTGTATAACAAACTGTCCGATCTGAACAACCTGGAAGGGGTTCGGGAGCGTCTGAATGAGGTGAAGGACAAGCTGGATGGAAAGCTGGAAGACATGTCGTTCGACCGTGATTCCATCACCCTGAAGGTGCAGGGCATCAACCTCACATTGCGCATCATTGAGCGTGAACCCCTGAAGTGCATCAAGTTTGAAGGTGACAAATCGCCTATACCTTTGAACCTGTGGATTCAGATTCTTCCTGTAACCGAGGGAGAGGCCAAAATGAAAGTCACCATCCGTGCCGAAGTGAATATGTTTATGAAGGCCATGGTGTCAAAACCGTTGCAGGAAGGGGTAGAGAAACTGGCAGACATGCTGGCCATGCTTCCTTATTAAATGAAACGACCGGAACATCTCCGGTGAATAAAAATTGTGATTATGGCTCAAAAACTTTGGGAGAAAAATGTACAGGTAAATGCGGAGATTGACCGCTTTACCGTGGGACGTGACCGTGAAATGGACATGTATCTGGCAAAGTATGACGTATTGGGCTCGATGGCACACATCACGATGCTGGAAAGTATCGGACTGCTGACGGCCGACGAGCTGAAGATTTTGCTGGAAGAACTGAAAAAAATATATGCTTCCGTAGAACGCGGAGAATTTGTCATCGAAGACGGGGTGGAAGACGTACATTCACAGGTGGAACTGATGCTGACACGTCGTCTGGGAGATGTGGGAAAGAAAATACACAGCGGCCGTTCGCGCAATGACCAGGTGCTGGTGGATTTGAAGCTGTTCATTCGCGCCCAGTTGAAGTCGGTGGCAGAGGCAGTGGAACGTCTGTTCCATGTACTGATTTCCCAGAGTAACCGCTATAAAGACGTGCTGATGCCGGGTTACACCCATTTGCAGATTGCCATGCCTTCTTCTTTCGGCTTGTGGTTTGGTGCTTACGCCGAGAGTCTGGTAGACGACATGGTGTTCCTGCAGGCCGCTTATAAGGTGTGCAACCGTAACCCGTTGGGTTCTGCGGCAGGTTATGGCTCTTCTTTCCCGTTGGATCGGGAGATGACCACCCGTCTGCTGGGATTTGATTCCATGAACTACAATGTGGTATATGCCCAGATGGGACGTGGTAAAGTGGAACGCAACGTATCGTTTGCACTGGCTTCCATCGCCGGCACCTTGTCGAAGATGGCCTTTGATGCCTGCATGTTCAGCTGTCAGAACTTCGGATTCGTGAAACTGCCCGATGAATGTACCACCGGTTCCAGTATCATGCCTCACAAGAAAAATCCGGATGTGTTCGAACTGACCCGTGCCAAATGCAACAAAATCCAGGCACTTCCGCAGCAGATCATGATGATTATGAACAACCTGCCTTCCGGCTATTTCCGTGACCTTCAGATTATCAAGGAAGTGTTCCTTCCGGCATTTGGAGAACTGGAAGACTGCTTGCAGATGGCTACTTACATCATGGACAAGATTAAAATCAACGAGCATATTCTGGACGACGACAAATACCTGTATATGTTCAGTGTGGAAGAGGTGAACCGTTTGGCAGCCGAAGGCATGCCGTTCCGTGACGCCTACAAGAAAGTGGGTCTGGACATCGAAGCCGGTAAGTTTACTCACGAAAAGACCGTGCATCACACCCATGCCGGAAGCATCGGCAACTTGTGTAACGACAAGATTGAGGAACTGATGAAACAGGCCGTGAGCGGATTCAGCTTTGACAAAGTGGAAGCGGCTGAAAAAGCTCTTTTAGGCCGATAAACGCATAAAAATTAAGAAGAAAACGGGTGAAATGTTTGGAGTGTATTGTAAAACTCCCTACATTTGCACCCGTAAACGCGGAAATAGCTCAGTTGGTAGAGCATAACCTTGCCAAGGTTAGGGTCGCGAGTTCGAGTCTCGTTTTCCGCTCTTTCTTTGAAAGGATGCTCGAATGGTGGAATCGGTAGACACGAGGGACTTAAAATCCCTTGGCCAGTAATGGCTGTGCGGGTTCAAGTCCCGCTTCGAGTACGATAATACACAGATAATCCCTTGTAGGTCAATACCTATGAGGGATTTCTTTTTATCTGCATACACATTGTATAAATAAAGTTGCTTTGAGTTGTTTATGTAGCAATAAAAAAGCCACCTTGCAATGAAGATGGCTAATTATTATCATAGGATGTTTTTGCTATATGGTAAATAGAACTTTTCGATTTTAATGGGGTGGGGTGTGTCCTTATTCCCTTTTTTGAGAAAAGTCTTCTGAAAAATCAGATAGTAAAATTGGAATTAATTACCTTGTAATGTCGTTAATAATTGTTCCGTCTAATCTGAAGTGGTATTCAGTATTGTCTTTTTCTAATATTATTATTGAATCATTTTGGTATCTTCCTATATAATCGTCATATTCAATATCAATAATAACTTCTCCTTTGTTATTTATACAGCCATATTTTTCTTCTTTCTTTACTATGGCTCTATTATTTTTAAAACTTGTACCTCCATCATATATTGGTTCTATTACCCAATTCCCATTACTGTTAATATAACCAAACTTTTGAGCTAACATGTTATTCCCAATGCGTTTCCCCATTACAGCTAAACCCTCATGAAATTCATTTTTTTCATTTTCATATATTGGGTTTAGTATTGGGTCTGGGAACGTTGGCTCAATTACAAATTTTCCTGTTTTATCAATAAATCCATATAAATTATATGGAAGGGTTCCAAACATAGAATTGTAATATCCTTTATGTACACCAACTCTTGCAAGACCTTCTGAGAAGTTCTCTGCGTCCTCAAATTTAAAAGGTATTATTATTTGATTATTTAAATCTATATATCCATATTTATCATCTAATTTTGCATATAATATATTTTCTGAAATCTTACCTAATTTGTCATATTTAAATGGAATGATTGTTTCTCCTGTTTCGTAATTAATCAATCCATATTTACTGCCAGCTTTTTCTAACTCTAAATATTTTCCTAATTGTGGAAATTCAAAATATTTAATGCCATGAATAGTGGAACCATTAAATATAAAATCTGTAACTATTTGATTTTTAGAATTGGCAATCGCGAGTTTGTCATTTAAATATAGAAAAGATGGGTCAGTTTCATTTTGGGACAATTTATATATTATAGTGTCATATTTTATTTCAAAAATAGGTTTTTCGTTATATCTCAATACTCCCCATTTATTACCAATCATTCCCATGAAAACACTATCATTCAGAGGACAGACATTTTCATATTTAAATTGTATTTTTACATTTCCTTCTTTATCCAAGAACCCCCATTTATTATTACGCTTAAATGGTAGATAATCATTGGTATTTAATTTATAGTCTTCATAATCACATTCTATAAAAAAATTACCATCAATATCAACAGAGCCATATTTGTTGTTCTTGCATATAATTCGATATTTATTTGTCAATCCCAATATAGTGTCATATATACATGGAAGAATTTCTTTCCCTTTGATATTAATTAAGCCATAACATGAATCAAAAACAACAGAAGTCCCTTCTTGAAAGTCACTTATGAACTTATATTTTTGCTGTATCTTGTTGTAGGTTTCTTTATCTAAAACATCATACGGTTTCCCTGATTGATATTTATCACCTGTAGAACATGAATATACAAGTAAAACAAGGATTGATAAGTAAAACATTTTTTTTGTTTTCATTGTTGTATAGGTTTTTGGTGAATAATAAAGCGTGAGCAAATACTCTGCTACGCTGATAGGTATCGCCAAACACCTTGCCCCATAACAAGTACGCCCACGCATATCGTGAGCGTTCACTTATTGTTATTTGGGGCATTGATTAAATTGGCGATTTTATCAGCCCAAAACAATAGCAAACGCTAAAGTTTAATAGTATGTCTTGAAATAGCAATAAATCTGCTAAATCACTACAAATATAGCTTAAGTTTTTGATAGTAAAAAATTTCCCCTTATGTATAAACACAAAAACCCCGTAGGAGGCCTCCGCATTTGCGGAAACCTCCTACGGGGTTGCTTATATCTTATCAGCTGGCAGCGCGCAGCTGGTTGAACAAATCTTTCTGTTTTTCGGTCAATGAAGTCGGTATCTTTACGTTGTACGTGACAATCATGTCGCCAAACTGACCGGGTTGTTTGTAGACCGGGAATCCTTTGCCCCTCAAACGTACCTGCGTACCGTTCTGCGTGCCCGGTTTTACTTTCAACCGAACCATACCGTCCATGGTTCTTACCTGTACTTCTCCACCCAGTACGGCAGTGTACAAGTCGACATCCACGTGGGTATAAAGGTCGTTACCTTCCCGTTCGAAAGTGGCATCTTTGTCAATCACGAAGGTGATGTACAAGTCGCCGTTTTCAGCTCCGTTCATGCCCTTCTCTCCATAGCCTTTCAGCCGGATGGTCTGCCCGTCGGCAACTCCCGCCGGGACGGTGATACGGATGTTCTCACCGTTGACGCTGAACGTCTGCTTGTGGGTGACGTATGCTTCACTGAGTGACAGATGCATCTGGGCCTCTATGTCGCCACCCTTGGCCCGCATGCTGTATCCTCCACGGCCACCGCTTCTGTGTCCGAAGAGTTGTTCGAAGAAGTCTGAGAAACCGCTTGCGCCAGCTCCTCCGAATCCTCCGCTGAACTCGTCGCCATTCATGGAGTACCAGTAGCCTGAACCACCGTTCTCCTGTTGGGCCCGACTGTATGCTTCACGTTCCTGCTTGAATTCATCAGCGTGTTTCCAGTGTTCCCCATATTCATCGTATTTCTTTCGCTTTTCCGGATCGCTCAATACTTCATGGGCTTCATTCACCTGCTGGAACTTTCCTTCCGCCGATGGGTCATCCTTGTTCAGGTCAGGATGGTATTTCTTTGCCAGCTTCCGGTAGGCTTGCTTGATTTCATCCTGTGTGGCATTACGGTCAACACCCAATATTTTATAGTAATCAATAAATGCCATATATCAATCGTTTTTAGTGGGTTCCAGAATAAAAAACTCTCGCCCGCAGGTAAGTGCAGACGAGAGCTTTTCGGTTAATTGTTATGATTAATGTATTTCAATCACACGGTTGACCTTTGCTTTTTCTTCCTGAGAATACTTCGGCAATTCAATTGTCAACACTCCATTGGCCACGTTTGCACTGATTTTTTCTTTATCGACATTGTCAGGCAAATAGAGTGACTGTTGGAATTTCGAGTAAGAGAACTCGCGTCTCAAGTATTTCTTGTTTTCTTTGTTCTCGTTTTCGGTTTTCTTTTCCATTGAAATGACGAGTTCGTTTTCTTCACCCAAATGAATGTTGAAATCGTCTTTGGTCATTCCCGGAACTGCAACTTCTACCTTGTAGTCTTTGTCGCTCTCCACTACATTGATTGCAGGGGCAGTAGCGTTAGCTTTCACCATCCAATCGTTATCAAAGAAATCATTAAAGATACTTGGTAACCAGTTCTGATTGTAATATTTTCTAGTCGGCATCATAGTTGTAATCTCCTATATTTTATTTTTTTATTATCAATTTGTTTCTGAACCCGAGCTCCTTGAGGTCTTTCAACTTCTTGAAGTTCAAGTTCACTTCTCTATTTGCAAAGGCTGTGCCACAAACAGGTGCCATAGTTGCCTTTTTTATGAGGGTTTTGTCATAATTGACTTATTATGAACGTATTACACATTTATTTTCTTTATCCTAAAATAATAGCTTCTGCATGCCATGTGGGAAATGGTAACAAATTGTCATTTAGTTATAGATGGATTCCGACAAAAAGTCCATTTTGTTGACATATTGTCACGGAATCTTGCTTTTTCTAAGAAAAAGTCGGGTAAAAGATAGGGGTATGGATTGTTTTTGAGGATGTCAGGATGTTTTTGAGGAAATGTCAGTTTTATTTTTACGTTTCCCTGCCCGAAAACGTACGTTTCCCGTGGCGGAAACATAGGTTTCCCTTATGGAAAACGTACGTTTCTCTATAGGGAAACGTAGAAAATGCGGTGAAAGTATCCTTTCTTTGGCAGGAGGTTTTCTCTTTTAGGAGGAGGTGAAACCACGATGTTGCATGCCCAAGGTTGCCCGATAAGGAAGAGAGGTTTGCCATCGGGTAAAATATTTTGTCCGTTTTATAAGAAAAATTTGTATGATTATACTATGTTTATCCCCGAATAGTTCCGAGTGTCTGTTCAGGCCCTCGGATGAAAAAGGGAATCAGGTGCAAGTCCTGAACAGTCCCGCTGCTGTAAGCTCCATTCAACCTGCTGGAAAAAGCTCATGCCACTGATGACTGAACACAATCGGGAAGGCTCCAGGAGGGGAGTAAGTCAGAAGACCGGCCATCATACATGTTAACCACGCTCGTGGGATTAGGTGGTTAAAACGATTTGGATTTTCAATTAGTACGGAAAAAGTATGGGTAGACGGAAGTTTCTGTCTGTCATGCTGGGGGGTATTCTATGCCTTGGGAATACTGTGCCCCTTCGTTCGCAGAGCAGGCTCGACAACTTGCAGCATCTGGACGAAGTGGTGGTCACGGTACGTGCGTTGCCCGAGGAAATGATACTCGTGTGGCAGCTGACGGGTGAACAGCTCAGTCGGTTGTCGTCGCACAGCGTGGCAGATGCCCTGAGGTATTTCTCGGGTTTGCAGATAAAGGATTATGGCGGTGTGGGCGGTTTGAAGACGGTCAATATCCGGAGTATGGGTACGAACCATGTGGAGGTGTTCTACGACGGTGTGGAGCTGGGGAATGCCCAGAACAGGACGGTCGATTAGGGGCGTTTCTCGCTCGACAACATGGAGTCTGTCCTTGTACAACGGACAGAAGGGTACCATTTCCCAGCCGGCCAAGGATTTCGGTTCGGCAGGTTCCATTTATTTACAGTCCCGGCTACCTGTGTTTCCCGAAAAAGAATTGCAGCATGTTCGATGTACTGAAAGATGCGCCCGACGGAAAGCATTTGAACTGCAACGTGATTGCTGATCCGACCAACCAGTATGTATATGTGGCAGTATCCAACGTGTATCAGGAGAATGTAAGGCCTGATAAGAACTATTTGCTGGTATATGATTGTAGCGGAAGTGTTCCTTCGCTGGTGCGGAAGATTGAAAACAAGACAGACTATCCGATAGGGATTTATCCTATGCGGAAGTTCTATAAATAACACTTTTTCTTGGTAGGTGACTGCAGGCCTTTGGAGCAATCTGGGGCTTGCAGTTCTTTTTTATCCGCTATTTCGGTTGAGAGGGACTGGGTGTATGCCGCAACTTGATGGCATGGGTGGCCAGTCGCTTTTCCAGCATGGCGGGAGGAATGAGGATTTTCAAGGTATCCAGTACGGCATTGACCATCCGCTCGCGGATAAAGTCGTCTTTTATCAGGATGGAAATGCAGCGTTGGGCCGGCGGATTGAAGGGCAGCGGCAGGATGTGTGCCCGCTGTTTCTCCGTGAGCGACTGGATATGCAGCTCAGGAATGATGGTATATCCTCCGTTGCGGTCCACGATTTTAATCAGCGTCTCAATACTGCCGGCCTCGTAGATGTGGTTGCCGATGTCCTTGTTCTGGCAGAAGTTCAAGCCGTTTTGGGGCATGCAGTGTCCTTCTTTCAACACCCACATCTGTTCCGGTGGCAGGACACCGTGGCTAAGACAGTTTTTGGTCTGGTCGCATTGCTCGGAAAGATAGGCCACGAACTTTTCGGTATAGACCGGTATTTCCAGGATGCGGGCGTCCGCTTCTTCCGGAGAGGTACTGAGGGCCATGTCCAGGTTGCCGTACTTGAGTTCCTGCAGCAGGGCTTTCTTTTCTCTTTCATCGATGAAGAGGTTGACGTGGGGATAGGCTTTCCGGAAATGATAGATGAAATCGGGCACCAGATAAGGGGCTACCGTGGGCAATACGCCGATGCGCAGGCTGCCGTTCATGCGGTCGGTTTCATCGGCCACCACCTCCTTGATACGCTGGGTCTCGTTCAAGGCCATCTGTGCCTGCCGGATAATCTTTTCCCCGATACGGGTGGGGGAGATGTTTTTCCGGTCCCGGTTGAAAATCTTGACGTCGAGTTCTTCTTCCAGCTTTTGAATCATGGCACTGAGGGTGGGTTGTGTCACCCCGCAGGCTTCGGCGGCGAGGACAAAGTGGCGGTATTTGTCGAGGGCCACGATATATTCCATCTGTTGTAGAGTCATGGTTCAATAGATTTTATCAATACAAAGATAGGAAAAATCTGTTGTGGGGTTAGCGGTTTCCTCGTACTTTTGTCTCAGAAACCAAGAAAAAAGTGTTGACAATGAAAAGATTATTTCGCAATTGGGATGTGCTTCGGGTGATACGCCTTCTGGCCGGAGCGGTGTTTGCAGGGTATGGCATCTATGCCTCAGATTCCCTGATGATCATATTGGGCGGGTTGTTGATGCTGATGGCCGTAGTGAACTGGTCCTGCTGTGGGGCGGGAGGATGCGGCACTTCTACCGGAAACAAGGCTTTGTATAAGGACTTCGTGAAACCTTATCGGGCAGAGAATAAATAATAGAGATAAATATAAAAGTGTAAAATCTAAAAAACAGAAGAATATGAGTGCAGTACATTTGAACAAAGCAGATTTTTTGGCGAAAGTTGCCAACTATGAAACGAATCCGAACGAATGGAAGTTCTTGGGGGAACGCCCGGCATTGATTGATTTTTATGCCACTTGGTGCGGTCCTTGCAAGATGCTGGCCCCGGTACTTGACGAGCTGGCTGATGAATATGCCGGACAGGTGGATATCTATAAAGTAAATGTAGACGAAGAGGAAGAACTGGCGGCCTTGTTCGGTATCCGGAGCGTACCTTCATTGCTGTTTGTGCCGATGACGGGTACTCCGCAGATGGCGCAGGGGGCATTGCCAAAGAAAAACCTGAAGGATGCCATTCAGAATGTGTTGTTGAAGAACGAGTGACACAATTTGTCAGGTGGTATATGAAAAAAGGGAGGGCTGTTACAGCTCTCCCTTTTTGATGGCTTCCATGATATTGGCTGGCGGGCGTTCGGCCAGCAGTTCTTTTTTCATATAGTCCATGTAGGGAGCCACGTGCTGGAAGAACTGATGGTATCCCTTGCACAGATAATTCAATCCTGGTTCGCCGTCGGCGGTATGGGTGAAACGGTTCTTGGGGCACTCGCCGTTGCAGGCAAAAAGGAAGTCACATTCCTTGCACTGGCGGGGCAGGGCATCCTGTTTCATCTGTCCGAACTGGAGCTGACGGTCGCTGTACATCATTTCGACCAGTGTCTTTTCGTTTATGTTGCCCAGCTTGTATTCTGGAAAGACAAAGTGGTCGCAGGAATATACATCGCCGTTGAATTCCATGACACCGGCATGTCCGCAGGTCTTGGCCATCGTGCAGATGCCCGGTTGCACGCCGACCCAGTTGGCCAGGGTAGAGTCAAACAGTTGGATGAAGAATTTGCCCACGTCTTCACGTACCCATTCATCGAACAGGGTGCAGAGGAAGTTTCCCCATTGTTCCGGTGATACGGAGAAATCGGCCAGTTTCTCTCCATCTTGTAGCGGACTGGCCAGGTGGCGTCCGTCGGCCTGGGGACTGATACGTTCCACAATCGGAGTAAACTGAATGTAACGACAGTCAATCTCCTTGAAGAAATGATAGAAATCCAGCGGATAGTCGGCATTGAAGTCGTTGACCACAGCCAGGGCATTCCATTCCACTCCATGTTTTTTTAGCAGCTGGATACCTTGCATTACCTTGACGAATGACGGGCGTCCCTGTCGGTTCTTGCGGTATTCATCGTGGAACTCCTGTGGACCGTCAATCGATACGCCTACCAGCCAGTTGTTCTTGCGGAAGAATTCGCACCATTCGTCGGTCAGTAACGTACCGTTGGTCTGGATGCAGTTGTCGATGGTGTGTCCGCCTGCATACTTCTGTTGCAGTTCCATCACTCGTTTGTAGAAACTGAGCGGGCGCATCAGGGTTTCTCCCCCGTGCCAGGTGAAGAGTACCTGTGGCATGGTTTGGGAACCGATGTATTCACGGATGAACTTTTCCAGCAGTTCATCGCTCATCACGTGTTTGGAGATATCTTTATACAAGTTCGCCTTTTCCAGGTAGTAACAATAGTCGCATGCCAGGTTGCAGACCGCTCCGACCGGTTTGGTCATCACATACAGTGGGCGGGCGAAAGGCGCAATGGTTTGGTTCATGGTATTTCTTATTTAGGTAAGTGATTCAAGTTATTTTTCAGCGGTTTCTTTGTGCTCGGGAGTCTCCGTTAAGTGTTCCAGCAATCCTTGGCAGGCATCTTCCAAGATGTCGAGTACATTCTCAAAGCCCTGTGCCCCTCCGTAGTAAGGATCGGGTACGTGGTCGATGACCTTCGTGCGGCAGAATTCCGTCATGCGATGAATTTTCTGTTCGCTCTCCAAATCGGGTGCTTTCTCGTGGAGGGCATCGATGTTGCGGTCGTCCATCCCTAAAATCCAGTCGAAGTGATAGAAATCCTCCGTACGGACCGGGCGTGAACGGTGCGTCAGCTCATAGCCTCTGCGGAGGGCGTGTGCCCGCATGCGGGCATCCGGCAATTCTCCTTCGTGAAAGCCGATGATGCCTGCGGAATCAATTTCAAACTCTTTTTCTCTTCCCGCCCGACGTACCAGGGTACGCATGATTTCTTCGGCGGAAGAGGAACGGCAGATGTTGCCGAGGCAGACAAAAAGTATGCGTTGTTTTTTCATTTGTCGAGGTGTAAATACTGTTTAAAACGGGCTACATCGGTGTTCAGGATGAGGCTCTCCGGAAATTCGGTTTCCTTGACCAGCTCCAGGGCATGGTCGTAGGTAGCGATGTCGAACGAGATGTGGGCGTCGCTTCCCAGGATGACCGGTACTTCGTATTGCTTGCAGAGGCGGAGTATCTCCAGGTTGTTGGGGCGTGCTTCCATTTTCTTGCGGCAGGGCTTCAGGGAGCTGTTGTTGATTTCCAGTAGGGTGTGATTCGCTTTGGCTGCCTGTACAATCGGTTCGAAAAGCAGTTTGGCTGTTCCATCACCCGGGTGGCTGATGATGTGCGTGTACGGATTTTCAATGGCCTTGATCATGCCGTGGGTGTTCTCTTCGGGAGTGCCCGGTGTGTAGCATAAAGAGTGAATCCCCGCAATCCGCAAGTCCAGCAGGTTCATGTGAAACTCGTCCAGGTCGAGGGTGCCTTCCGTGTCGAGGATGTTGATTTCCGCTCCGAGCAGGAGTTCGATGCCGTACATCTGCCGTGGCACCACGTGCAGGTTACGGAAGTAAATCAAGTGGCAGCTTCCGGGGATGCCCGGTGTATGTTCCGTGATGCCGAGCAGCTTCAATCCCTTGTCGGCGGCTGCCCGTGCCATTTCCTGCAGACTGCTGAACGCATGTCCGCTGGCGATGGTGTGCGTATGTACATCTAATTCTATCTTCATTGTGATATGGTTTAAGTAGGGTCTACATCATAATATACCATGAGCGAACGGAAACGCTCGTCTTCTATCAGGCTCCGTTGTACCTGTGTCAGGTAACGGCGCACTTTGCTCAGCGAGGCTTCCTGTTCTATCTTGATAACAATCTTCCGGATAAAAAGTGATTGTATCCGAGCTACCGGCGGTTTGTCAGGTCCCAGTATCCGTTCGCCCATGCCTTGGCGCAGACGGGCGGCCATAAGTTCTGCTGCCTGCGTCAGAATGTCTTCTTTGCGATGCTTCAGGTACACATAAATCAGGCGATAGAAAGGAGGATATTTGAACAGCCTCCGTTCTTCCATCTGCTCCTGGTACAGGCTCGCATAGTCATTGGCCATAATCTGGTGGATGAGCGGGTTCTCCGGCGATTTGGTCTGGAGTATTACCAGACCCTGTTTGTTCTTTCGTCCGGCTCGTCCGGCCACCTGTGCCATGAGCTGGAAGGCCCGTTCATACGAACGGAAGTCGGGATAGTTCATCATGGAGTCGGCATTCAGGATGCCCACCACGCTTACCCGGTCGAAGTCGAGTCCTTTGGAAATCATCTGTGTGCCAATCAGAATATCTGTTTTCCCTTCCTCAAAGTCACTGATGATGCGTTCATAAGCCGTACGGGTACGGGTGGTGTCCAGGTCCATCCGGGCCACCCGGGCCTCCGGGAAAATCTGTTTGATGTCGTCCTCTATCTTTTCTGTACCGAAGCCCCGGTTCACCAGTTCCACTCCGCCACAAGCCGGACAGGCCGTGGGTACGGCATAGGTATAACCGCAATAGTGGCACGTCAGCTGGTGAAGCACCTTGTGGTAGGTCAGACTCACGTCACAGTTCTTGCAACGGGGCACCCATCCGCAAGTGCGACATTCAATCATCGGCGCGAAGCCCCGTCGGTTCTGGAATAGAATGACCTGCTCCTTTTGTTCCAAGGCTTCCCGTATCTTCTGCAACAGCAGGGGAGAGAATTGTGCCGTCATCCGTTTCTTCCGGGCCAGTTCCTTGATGTCCACCAATTCGATGTGCGGTAACTGGATTTGCTGGTGACGTTCCGTTAGTTCCACGAGTCCGTATTTCCCGCTCCGGGCATGGAAGTAACTTTCCAGGCTGGGAGTTGCGGTGCCCAGCAACGTCTTGGCTCCGTACATGGAAGCCAGCATAATGGCTGCGTTCCGGGCATGATACCGCGGGGCAGGGTCCTGCTGCTTGTAACTTGTTTCATGTTCCTCATCCACGATGATCAGTCCCAGTCGCCGGAACGGGAGGAACACGGACGAACGGACTCCCAGTATCACGTCGTAATCTTGCTCGGTGAGTTGTTTCTGCCAGATTTCCACCCGTTCTGCATCGGGAAACTTGGAATGATACACTCCGAGCCGTGTCCCGAACACCCGTCGCAACCGTTCGGTGATTTGGGTGGTGAGGGCAATTTCCGGGAGGAGGTAGAGTACCTGCTTGCCGGCTTTCAGCACTTCCTCTATCAGGTGGATATAGATTTCAGTCTTGCCACTGGCGGTCACTCCATGTAGCAGGCAGACATTCTTTGTTTGAAAACAAGTCAGAATCTCATAAAAAGCTCGTTGCTGGGCGGAACTGAGGGTATGTACGGGGACGGTCTCAGTCTCTTTGTCGGTCAGGCGGCCGATTTCGCAGAGGTAAGTTTCCAGAATTTGCTTGTCCACTAAATTCTTGAAAACGGATGGAGCTTGCCCGGATGCTTCCAGCAATTGTTTCTTGCTGACTTCCCGGATATTTTTTCCTTCGGCGTTCCATCCCGACAGTTCCAGGTATTTCATCAGAATGGCTTGCTGTTTAGGAGCCCGTGCCAACAAATCAAACTGGATGTGTAAACGATGTTCGTTCTGTAGGGCCTCTGTCAGGCAGACTCGCGTTTCTGTACGCGGTTTGTAGTTCCGCTTGATTTCTTCCTTGATGCAGATGGCTTGTTTTTCCAGCAGCGACTTAATGACCGGTAACAGATTCTTCATTCCGCTGCCCTTCTCCAACTGCGTGACACATTGTTCTGGGTCAGCACTGAGCAAATCCAGAATACGCTGTTCGCGGGGAGGAAGCGGTTCCGAAGCTACAAATTCCGGATTGTATTCCACCAGCGTTTCACTTTCGAGTTTCATGCCCGAAGGCAGAGCCGCCTTGTACACATCGCCCAGCGTACAGAGATAATAATCGGCCAGCCATTTCCAGAATGAGAATTGCCGTCCCAACAAGACGGGACGTGAATCGAGAATTTCGGAGATGTCCTTGGTTTCGTATGCCTCGGGAGCTGTTTCGTGTACTTTTGTCACGATGGCGGTATAGAACTTCTTCGGTCCGAAGGGCACGATGACTCGACAGCCCGGTTGTATGCCCTCTTCCAGGTTTTCCGGAAGGGAGTAAGTATATTGGCTGGCAATGGGCAGCGGAACGATGACATCTACGAACTTTTTCATACTGCAAAGGTATAAAAAGCCCCTCACATAGCTGGTTCCCATCTGAAACTTTTATAGCTTTGTGTCCTGGTTTTAATATTTAATGAAAGATGAAGATTTACAATATTGGAATTATCGGATGTGGTGGGATTGCCAGTAAAATGGCGGCTACCCTTGGAGGAATGAAAGGAGTGAGACGGTATGCTGTGGCTTCGCGTACGTTAGAGAAGGCGCAGACTTTTGCCGACAAGTGGGAGTTTGAGAAGGCCTACGGAAGTTATGAAGAACTGGCCTCTGACCCGGAAGTCGACTTGATTTATATCGCAACTCCTCATGCCATGCATTACGACAATGCCCGCATGTGCATCGAGAAGGGAAAGCCTGTGTTGTGCGAAAAGGCGTTCACTGCTAATGCCCGTCAGGCTGCCGAGCTGCTGAAGTTGGCCGAGGAAAAGAAGGTTTTCCTGACTGAAGCCATCTGGACCCGTTACATGCCGCTTTCACTGAAGATTCGGGAATTGCTGGAAGAAGGCGTCATAGGTACGCCTTATACGCTTTCAGCTAATTTGGGGTATGTGATTGACCGGAAAGAACGCATCCTGCGTCCGGAGTTGGCAGGAGGTGCATTGTTGGATTTGGGAGTGTATCTACTTAACTTTGCCGCCATGTATTTCGGTAAGGAAGTCGCTTCCGTACATTCTGTTTGTCAGAAAACCGATACGGGGGTCGATGCCCAGGAAAACATCACTCTGTTGTTCCAAGATGGAAAGATGGCAGCTTTGCAGGCCAGTATCCATGCTGTGATTGACCGTATGGGAGTGATTTCGGGCGATAAAGGTCATCTGATTGTAGAGAACATTAACAACCCACAGTCGGTTCGAATCTTGGATGCGAACTATCAGACTGTAGCGGTGTATGAAGCCCCGCAGCAGATTACAGGTTATGAGTACCAGGTATATGCTTCTTTGGAAGCCATCGAGAAAGGCTGGCTGGAGTCACCCTATATGCCGCATGTTGAAACGCTTCGTATCATGCAGCAGATGGATGCCCTCCGTAAAGAATGGGGAGTGACATATCCTTGTGATAACGAATAAGCGTGTGCATTCACAAAATAAAACCTCCTTTAAAGCGGTTCTGAATAGGCTTTAAAGGAGGTTTTAAAATTATTGTTTAACGACTTAGAAAAGATAAGCTACTGACACTTGCCACGTGTTCTGCTTGAAGCCGATGGTTGTAAGATCTTCTAAGTTTTCTATGTGTATCTTACCATTATCTTTCAAGGCAAAGTTGTAGTTTGCGCCTACCTGCAGGTGGCTGAACATCTTCAAACCTACTCCCACATTGAAGCTGGTGGTGTTTTTCTTGAATTCGCAGATGTTGTTAAACCAGCGGTCGCCCACGTTAAATCCGAATTGTGGACCTACGGCTACGTATGCGCCTACCAGACTGCTGAAGCCGATGTTCCATTTCAGGTTGATTGGGATTTCAATACTTTTTTTAGTAGAAGTGCCTTCTTCTGAATCCACACCAAACTGGTTGTACAATAGAGATCCGTCGATGCCCAGTCCTAAAATAGGCAAGGTAAATTCGGCAGTCGGACCGACAAAGAATCCCGCTCTGTTGTCTTTGCTGACGATATCTTTAGAGAGATGCAGTTTGGAAACATTCAGACCTGCTTTTACTCCAAAATGTATTTGGGCTTGCGCCGGAATGGTAAGGGCCAGACAGGCCATCACCATCAGTGTAGATAATAATTTCTTCATAATTTTCTTCGTTTAGAGGTTTTTACAAAGTTAGACATAAATTGGAAATTACAAAGAAGGAGGTAAAAGAAATCTGTATTTTCTTCTTGAATATTGATTAAATGACAAAAGCCGGTCTTTTGTAAAGATAAAAACCAAGTGAGAAATATTTGTAAATGTATTGTCGTCTTTAATTAATAAGAATTTGTAATTTTGCTATTGTTAAAAATGAATATTATAAATCTGATTGTATGAAAAAGCATTTAATTGACACTTCGTCTTTCTTGCAGAATTCAGGCATCTGTAGTAGGTTTGTTCTTAGTGTATTTAGTCTTTTGTTGTTTTTGAATTGGCCCTTGTATGTTGTGGGGGGTGAAATGAATCAAAAGAATAATGTGGCTTATGTAGATTCACATGTGCGGATAACGCTGATTTCAGATGGAGTAGTACGTTTGGAATATATGCCCGACGGTAATTTTGTGAATGATGCGTCCTTTATTTGTGTAAACCGTACATATCCGGAAGTAGAGTATAAGGTAGTTAGTAAAAAAGACTGGATTGAAATAATGACCTCTAAAATGATTATTTCATACAAGAAGGAAAGTGGAGCGTTTTCTGAAGGGAATCTTCAGATAAAATCTTCGAAGGCATTATATCCTGTTTTTGAATGGCGGCCTGGAATGGTACAGCAGGATAACCTGAAGGGAACTTATCGGACATTGGACGGACTTGACGGTGAATATCAAAGGATGGATTGGGTGAAAGATACGCAATCAGGACAAAAGATAAACTTGGAGGATGGACTTCTGGCTAAAGATGGATGGACATTGATTGACGATTCACGAGGCCTTCTTTTTGATGGTAGTCAAGACTGGAACTGGGTGAAAACTCGTACGGACTGTAACGGGCAGGACTGGTATTTTATGGCTTATGGTCATGATTATAAAGCTGCGTTAAAAGACTTTACGCGGTTTTCCGGAAAAATACCTTTACCTCCTCGCTATGCGTTTGGGTATTGGTGGTCACGTTATTGGGCTTATTCAGACAATGAGTTACGTCATTTGGTGAATAAGTTTGATTTGTATCAGATTCCGCTTGATGTTTTGGTCGTGGATATGGACTGGCATTATACTGAACCAGGAAGAGGAGGATGGACCGGGTGGACATGGAACCGGAACTTGTTTCCTGAACCAGGAAGATTCCTTTCGTATTTGCAGAATAATCATTTGAAAATTACATTGAATCTTCATCCGGCGGATGGAGTCGCCCCGTATGAGGAAAAATATAAGTTGATAGCAAACGATATGGGAATTGATTCATTATCGGGGAAGAAGATTGACTGGGTTTCTTCTGATAAACGTTTTATTAACAGTATGTTTAAGCATGTGCTTCATCCTATGCAAGATGCAGGGGTAAGTTTCTGGTGGCTGGATTGGCAGCAGAATCTATATGATACGAAGATTACAAATCTTTCGAACACTTGGTGGCTTAATTACATTTTCTTTAGTGATATGGAACGTAGGGCTCAAGGAAGGCCATTGCTTTACCATCGTTGGGGAGGACTGGGAAATCATCGGTATCAGATAGGATTTTCTGGAGATACGTTTGTTTCTTGGAATTCATTAAACTTTCAGCCTTATTTTAATTCTACGGCTTCTAATGTACTTTATGGGTACTGGAGTCATGATATTGGCGGACATTTGGGGAACAGCATTACGCCTGAACTGTATGTCCGTTGGCTTCAGTTCGGAGCGATGAGTCCGATAATGCGTACTCATTCTTCCAAAAGTGCTTCCTTGCGGAAAGAACCGTGGGCGTTTGGGGAAGAATATATGGAAGTAATCCGGAATATTATCATCCAGCGTTATGAGATGGTTCCGTACATTTATACCATGGCCCGTAAAGCTTATGATGAAGGATTGTCTTTGTGCAGGCCCCTCTATTATGAGTATCCGGAGTGTCAGGAAGCTTATGATTTTAGAAATGAATACATGTTTGGAGATAACATGATTGTTTGTCCGATTACGGCTCCAGGTGAGGATGGATATGCCAAGGTTAATATGTGGTTACCTGAAGGAAAATGGTATGAGTTGTGCACAGGTAAATGTGTACAAGGGGGGCATGTGTATGAACGTACCTTCTCCATTGATGAATATCCCGTATATGTCAAAGCTGCATCGGTAATACCGATGTATGATAAGAATGTACGTCGGCTGGATAATAATGATGAGGATATTGTGTTGAATGTTTTTCCTGGCGAAGGGGAGTCTTCTTTTGCCATGTATGAAGATAGCGGAAATAGTTGTGATTATGGAGACCATTATGCAGTTACTTCTATTGGGGTTACCACTACTACGCATGAGACACGAGTGAAGATAGAAAGTCGTAAAGGAGCGTATGAGGGTATGCCTTCTACTCGTCATTTTAAAGTGAAGTTGTGTGCTTCGTGTATGCCGGACTGGGTTACAGTGGATGGGAAACAAACTGTATTTTCTTATCTTCCTTCAGAAGCTGCAGTGATGATAGATCTTGGAAAGTGCGATTTGACAAAAGAGCGGGAGGTCAGGATTGGATATCCTACTGTACGTCCTTGTACAGAGGGATTTATGGTGGCTTCTAAGAGATTGTTGAAGGCAGTGGAAGCTTTGAAATACAGAGATGCGGGCATCGTATTGAAGGATGAACTAGGTTCTATGGCAAGTGTTTGCGAATCAATTTCTTATCATCCGGAGGAAGCAAACAGGTTATTGACATCTTTTTGGGAAAAATACAATATCCTTCCTTCTATATTGGAAAGACAAGGATTGTCTGAGGAAAATTGTAAATGGTTTTTGAAAATGATTGATTGGGAACAAAAGTGACATAGTTTGAAAAAGCCTGCCATCCGTTGTCTTATTAGGATGGCAGGCTTTGATCTGTTGGATGCCTTAATTTCCGAACCGTGAAGTATCCACTTCTTTCACTTCTTTTTTCTTGTATCCGCCAAAACGATAGCTGAACGAAAGGGTAACACTCTGCAGGTAGCTTTTGGTATTCATGTCGAGATACTGTGCCCCGTTCCGGACCCTGGTTTTGGGATTCATCGTGTTAAAAATGTCGCGGCCTTTCAGTTGGAGCATGGCTCTGTCCTTGGCAAACGTATAGCGCAGGGCTGCATCCACGAAGGCTACCGGTTGGATGTAGTAACTTCCCTGTATGGATTTAGTCTGCCCGAAAGCGGTGACTTCCATTTTCAGGTTGGGTTGGCGGCAGAGCTGGAAGGTATGTGTCCAGTGCCCTACTCCCACCCATTGCTGTTGGTTGAAAGGCGCATCGTAGTATGCACTGGCTTTGTCGTGTTTCAAGGTCGCTTGTAGGGTGAGGCGGCTGTCCCACCAGTGGCCCACCTTGAAAGGAAGGATGGCAGTAAAAGAGAGGTCTTGGGTGTAATCCCAGTTTTGCCAGTTGTAGATGGCTTTCAAGCGGTCGGAATCCAGGTAGACGGTCTGCATGAAATAGTCGGGTGTATAGCTGTAGCTGGCCTGAAAGATGTACTTGCTTTTCAGAATGTAAGTCAGGTCGACATCATATTCAGTGTAAGGGCGGAGGAAGGGATTCCCGATACTCTCGTTGTAACCGTTCAGGTAGCTGGTGGCTCCGCTCAGTGTCCAGTAGTCGGGGTAGGTCTTGTCGGAACTGAAGGACAGCTGGAGGATGTGGGAGGCAGACGGCATGTAATTCAACTGGAGGGTGGGATAGACGGCCCATTTCCGGTAATCCTGCATCTGATAGTATTCCAACGTGGCAGAAGCACTCAGGGTCCATTGGGAATTGAACGGCTTGTCGAATCCAGCGTAGACGTTGTAGGTATATTCACGGATGCGGTTGTACAGGTTCTGTCCTTGCATTTCCGGCAAGTCATAGTCCTGTATGTTCCGGTTGTACACGTAGGAAAAGGAGGTCCCATAGTTCAGTGTCCAGTCGTGCGGCAGTGAATGGCTTTGGTCGGCATAGATTTTCCAGCGGTCGATGTGCTGGTCGGAACGGCTGACGAAACGGGTTTCCACTTCTTCCGGATTTCGGTCGAAGAAATCCTGGGTATCGGTTGAGGTGAAATTGGTATAGTCGGCACCGGCCCGGAAACCGAATCCGGAGGTGTAGTTCAAGGCCGCATTGTGCATCTGATGGTGTGTGCGGGAATCATTGAACGATTCGGAGATGCTGCCGCTGGAATGGCTGTGGTGCTGACTGTTAGGACTGAACTGGGTGGTGTACGACAATTCAAGGGAGTTGTCGGCATCGAACTTGTAGGTGCCTCCGGCCCGCAGGGTGTGCGTCAGGCTGCGTCCTTGATTATCGGTCACCTGGTTCACATCATACACTTGCTTCTTCACCGTATGATGAGCGAGGAAGTCGATGTAACCGCGGGTGTAGCTGCTTTGAAGGTTGTACATGAAATCCAGGTCGACTTTGGGAGAGGTATAGGCCAGTGTGACGCCTCCGTTGCCCCCAGCTTCCTTCTGTTGTTTGTATTCACCGCGGATTTCTCCTTGCAGTCCTCCTTCCCCGGGTTTGTATCCTTTCAGTACAAGGTTGATGGCGGCCCCGCGTATGTGATATTGTGGAGGAGCGCTGTACATCACTTCCGCTTTTTCCACACGCGAGGCCGGCATCCCTTTCAAGAGCGTGATGAGTTGTTCATAGGTCATGGACGAGGGACGGCCGTTCAGCAGCAGACTGACTCCGCCTGCCCCGGCCAAGGTCAGTACGTCGTTCTGTTCAATCACGCCCGGAAGCTGTTTGAGAGCTTCGTAGGCGTTGGTGACCAGCCGCTGGGAAATCAGCTGCGGCATGTCGTAGCTCAGACGGCTGCCTTCCACGGTGACCAGCGGACGTTCGCCTTCTACCACGACCTCTTGAAGGGCATAGTCTTTCGGCTGCAATACAAATGTACCGGCATCTCTTCCGCTTCCCTCCTTTTCCAGGGTTTCATACAGCAGGTGCTGGAAGAGCAGACGGTAGCGTGTCGGCTGGTGATTCAGCAGAAAGGTGCCGTCGGTATTCGTGATGGTGGCTTCTACAAATACAGAATCAATTGTTTGGAGTACGATCGTGGCTCCGTCAATGGGCTGATCAGACGGGTCGGTGACTTTCCCGGTGATGGTTTGTGCAGTGGCTGTGCCGAGCAGCGTACCGAGCAGTAACAAGATGCTCACTAAAAAATACTTTTTCATATCGTTCGTGTCTTTATCTTTCATTATCTTTGACACTGCAAAACTAAAAAGCCCGTTTCGCTTTTTGGGTTAAGGCAAGGTTAACGCTACGTTAACGGCTTTCGTTTACGTGAAGAATATACGGTTATGAAGATGAAACACATTCGCTGGATTGCGGTAGTGGGACTGATTGCGATTGTCGAACTGCAGTATGTCTGGCTGGTCAATACTTACAAGCTGACACGGGAGAATGTCATGCGGCAAAGTCATGAGCTCTTCAAGGATGCGGCGCTTCAGGAAACTTTCTGTCGGATGAGCCTCTGGAAACAACTGTATGGGAAGAAGGATTCCACGTATACTTATCAATTTAAACTGGAAGAAGAGGTGGAGGACAGCGATACGCTGCAGTCTTCCACTCCGGAAACGCGCCAGTTCATCGAATCAGCAGTCTTTATCGCCTTGCAGGAAGGGGTGTTGAATACGTTCAAGATGGATGTGTCTTTGCATCGTTTGGATTCTATTTATACCCACCTGCTGGACTCGGTCGGTATCTCGGCCAAGGTGTCGACTTGTATGACGGATTCGTTAGGGAATGTGTTACGGGCCTCTTCTCCTCAGGCAAAGCTGGAAGGACAGAAATATTTGAAGACGCAACCGATAGCTCTCGACATGGCGCATACTCGCTATCTGCAAGGGGTGATTCTGAATCCTTATTGGGTGATATTCCAGCGCATGACGCTGTTGCTGATTGCCACGGTGCTGATTATGGCGTTGGTCATTATTTGCATTGTGTATCAGATACGGGTCATTATCCGTCAGGACAAGATTGCCAAGGTAAGGGAGGATTTCTCGTATGCTATGATTCACGACATGAAGACACCACTGAGTTCCATCCTGATGGGAACGGAGATTCTGGAAAGCGGGCGTTTGGACGGACAGCCGGAAAAGAAGGAACGGTATTTCCGGATAGTGAAGGAGGAAGGAGAACATTTGCTGGCTCTGACCAACAAGGTGCTGACGCTTTCCAAATTGGAGAACCATGCACTGAAATTAGAGCAGACGGATTGTTTGCTCCGACCGATTCTGGAGGATTTGGCGGAGAAGTACAAGGCGAAGGCAACCAAGCCGGTGACCTTTGTCTGGCATTTGCAGGAGGAGACGGTCTGGGCAGACGAGGAATTTCTGAAAGAAGCGCTCAGTAACCTGATAGACAATGCTTTGAAGTATTCGGGTGAATCGGTGGAGATTACCTTTCTTTCGGAACGGAAAGCGGATGGAATCGTCTGTGTGACGGTGGCCGACAATGGCTTCGGTATTCCTTTGAAAGACCAGCGGAAGATTTTTGAGAAATATGAACGGGCGGAAGCCAGTACGCGCAGTCGTTCCGGAGGCGCTCCCGGCTTCGGACTGGGACTGAATTATGTGCTCCGGATTATGGAGGCACACGGTGGTCGGGTCACACTGGAAAGCATGGAGGGCGAATACAGTCGGTTTACGTTGGTTTTCCCTCCGGAGAGTGCCATGGACGATAAAAAAGAGGAACAATAATATGGAAGGACAGATAATCAAACTGCTGTTGGTGGAAGACGATGCGAACCTGTGTTATATCATTCAGGGAGGCTTGGAGGATATGATTGGCGGGTATAAAGTGCTGACGGCATCCAATGGCGAGGAAGGACTGGCGGTGTGGAAGGCAGAGCATCCGGACGTCATCGTGGCCGACATCGAGATGCCGGTGATGGACGGGTATGAGATGGTGAAACGTATCCGGGAAGAGGATGAGCATATTCCCATCTTGTTTACTTCCGGACGGGTTTCGCCGAAAGACGTGGTGAAAGGTTATGAACTGGGTGTGAACAACTATGTCAAGAAACCGTTTCTGGCCGAAGAACTGCATGCACATGTCACGGCTTTGTTGAAACTGACCCGGGGTCTGCAAGTGCAGAAGGAGGGGCCGGAGGTACCCATCGGACAATTGTTCGTGTTTGATATCACACGCGGAGTCTTGAAGCAGAAAAGTGGAGAAGAACGTATGCTGACGGTGCGGGAGGCCGATTTGTTCTGTATGTTGTGTGAGCACAAGGGGCAGGTAGTGCGGCGGGAGGTTATCTTGTCGCGCCTGTGGAATACGGAGGAGGATTATTTCGCTTCGCGCAGCCTGGATGTCTTTGTGTCGCGTCTGCGGAAGTTGCTGGCAGCCGATGAGACGGTGGAGCTGAAGACCGTGAAGGGCGTGGGGCTGATTTTGGAAGAAAGAAAAGTCTAATTTAAATACAAAACGAATATGCAATATTTTAAGAGTGATTACATGGAAGGAGCGCATCCGCTGATTCTGGAGCGCTTGAGTCAGACGAATATGGAAAAGACCTCGGGTTACGGCACGGATGAGTATTGTGCTTCGGCCCGTCGGAAAATCGCGGAGGCATGCGGCTGTCCGCAGGCAGAAGTGCATTTCATGGTAGGAGGTACGCAGACCAATGCCACGGTCATTACGGCAGTGCTGCGTCCGTATGAGGGTGTGATTGCGGCTGTAACCGGTCACATCAACCAGCATGAAGCCGGAGCGGTGGAAGCGGGAGGCCATAAGGTGCTGGCTTTGCCTCACCACGAAGGGAAACTGGATGCAGTGGAGGTAGACCGTTATGTGACAGCCTTTTATCAGGACCCGAGTTGGGACCACATGGTGGCACCGGGAATGGTGTACATTTCGCATCCTACGGAGTACGGTACGCTGTATACCTTGGAAGAACTGAAGGCCTTGTCTGCCGTATGTCGCAAGCATAAGATTCCGTTGTTCTTGGATGGAGCCCGTCTGGGTTACGGACTGGCAGCACGGGATACGGATGTGACCCTGAAGGACATCGCTGCCTTGTGTGATATTTTCTATATCGGAGGAACCAAGGTTGGAGCGTTGTTTGGAGAAGCCGTGGTGATTCCGCAGCCCGGGATGATTCGTCAGTTTGATACCATTATCAAGCAGCGGGGTGTATTGCTGGCCAAAGGACGTTTGTTAGGATTGCAGTTCGATACCTTGTTTACCGACGGGTTGTATGTGAAGATTGCCCGTCATGCCATCGACATGGCAGAGCGGATTGTGGAAGGATTGAAGGCATACGGTTATACGTTTTTCATTCGTCCGCAGAGTAACCAGCTGTTTGTTACGCTCGAAAACAGTTTGTTTGAGAAACTGGTGCAGCGCGTGGGGTTTGAAGTCTGGGAAAAACGTGCCGATGGAACGACGGTGGTACGTATTGCTACCAGCTGGGCTACTCGGGAAGAAGATGTGGCCGAATTGCTGGAAGAGTTGAAAAAGAAATAACCGCTGATAAATAGTGGAATTAGGCAGTCGGCCCCGCAAAGCCATCGGTTTATGACCTTGGACTTTTGCGGGGCCGGCTGTTTTATTTCGCTTCTTCTTCCTTGAACCAAGAGGCATACATCAAGTAGCCGTTGGCAATTTTCTGGTTGAGTTCCTTACTTTGTGCCGGGTCGACTTTTTTGATGAACTTGGCCGGAACGCCTCCCCAGAGGGTGTGGGGCTCGATGACGGTGTTCGCCAATACCAGGGCACCGGCAGCCACGATGGCTCCTTCTCCCACTACGGCGTGGTCGAGTAGGGTAGACCCCATGCCAATCAGGGCATTGTCGTGTACGCAGGCTCCGTGAAGTGTCACGTTGTGGCCGATGGATACGTCGTTGCCGATTTCCACAGTCGATTTTTCATATAAGGTGTGGAGTACGGTGCCGTCTTGGATGTTCACCCGGTCGCCGATGCGGATGGAGTTCACATCCCCCCGGAGTACGGCATTGAACCATACGCTACAGTCTTTTCCCATTACTACATCACCGATAATGGTGGCGTTGTCGGCCAGATAACAGTTCTCGCCGATTTGAGGAGTAAATCCTCTGACAGATTTTATCAGTGCCATAAGTTTGTTTCATTTGATAGAGTGGCCTAAGTTAATGGATTTTCTGGAATAAGGAGAGGTATTTATCCATTTTTGTGGAGAAATAGATTTTCTGAAAGCTCTGACTGGAATGCATCCTTTTATGTTCTCACTTTAGGTCTTTGTCTGGGAGGGTACAGATTTCTGTTTTTTTGTGGAATATTAGAATACTGTATATCAGCTTGTTGCAAAGTCCCCCTTTCTCTGTGAAAAAACGTCTTTGCGTTTTTTAAAAACGCAAGTGCATTTGAAGTCAAACACAAGTGCGTTTAAGATAAAACGCAAGTACGTTTGACTTGAAACGTAAGTGCGTTTTCAACCAGACGCCTCGGAGATTTACGGCAGTATGGAATTCGCGAATTTTATAGACAGAAAAGATATTCTGAGAGAGTGGAAAATTTTTTCTGCATAAAACAAAACCGTCTCCATGCCTTGAAGAAAATCTTCACGATGCATGCAGACGGTTGTGATGTGTAGGCTAGGGAGAATCAGTCTCTATAATCTCCGTTTGCCTTAATCAGTTCAATCAGTTTTTCCACGGCCTGTTCTTCCGGAATGTTCTTTTCAATACATTCTTTCTTTTTGTACAGGCTGATTTTGCCCCTTCCGGCACCTACATAGCCATAGTCGGCATCGGCCATTTCTCCCGGGCCGTTGACGATACAGCCCATGATACCGATTTTCAGTCCCTTGAGATGGGAAGTGGCTGCCTTGATGCGGGCGATGGTCGATTCCAAGTCGTACAGGGTACGTCCGCATCCCGGGCAGGAGATGTATTCGGTCTTTGAGGTACGGATACGTCCTGCCTGTAGGATACCGAAGGCGGTTTCGTCCACTTTCAGGTTGCTGATTTGGTTGCCGTGGTTGTAGAGCAGGATACCGTCGCACAGCCCGTCGATAATCAGGGCGCCCATGTCGGCGGCCGATTTGATTTGCAGGTCTTCTGTTTCACTTTCCTGATAAAGCTGGAAGAAGACCAGCGGGTTTTTCAGTCCCTGGTTCATCAGTTGATGGGCCAGTGCGCGGAACTCACCGAGACGGTTGTAATGGTTGCTTTGGGCCACGATGACCACTTCCGGATGCAAGCGTAGACACGCCATCGCCTCTTCGTTCAATCCAAGGTAGGAAGTGAAGAGGAATTTCATCTTGGCTGGATGGTGATGCAGTTCGATGAGCTGCTGGTAGTTGAAAGCCGGATAGGTATGCTCGCTGCCGTCCCAGGCACAGGCATCCACGATGTAGCCAATGTCGGCTCTCCGTTTTTCCGGCAAGCGCTGTCCGCAGTACAGGTAGTCGGGTTTGAACTGTTCACTCACTTCCAGGTCGTTGTTCAGACGGGCGGAGATGACCACGGGAAGCTGGTCGCCTCCGATGTTACCCACCGCTACGGTTTGTCTGCGGCTGGGATGCGTGTAGTTGAACTCCGGAGCTTCGGTGGCCGGAATGTAAGGGTGTCCTTCGCGTTTCAGCACGTAATCCACCAGCTTGCGGGCAACCGGGATTTCAGCTTCGGGCGCTTCGCTCAGGGATACGCGGATGGTATCGCCCAGTCCGTCGCACAGCAGGGCACCGATGCCCAGGGCCGATTTGATACGTCCGTCTTCTCCGTCACCGGCTTCCGTTACTCCCAGGTGGAGCGGGAAGGCCATGCCTTCTTTTTCCATCTGTTCCACCAGCAGGCGGACGGTACGTACCATGATGACCGTGTTCGAGGCCTTGATGGAGATGACCACGTTCGTGAAATTCTGTTCCACGCAGATACGCAGGAATTCCATGCACGATTCTACCATGCCTTCCGGGGTGTCTCCGTAGCGCGACATGATGCGGTCGGACAACGAACCATGGTTCACACCGATACGGATGGCTGTGTGGTTCTCCTTACAGATGTTCAGGAAGGGAATGAAGCGGTCGCGTATCTTCTGGATTTCTTTTGCATACTCTTCGTCCGTATACTCCAGTTGCTTGAAGGTGCGGGCGGCATCTACGTAGTTGCCCGGATTGATGCGTACCTTTTCGGCATACAGGGCGGCTACTTCAGCCACTTTCGGGTTGAAATGTACGTCGGCAATCAGTGGGGTCTGATATCCCTGAGCACGTAGGGCGGCGTTGATGTTCTTCAGGTTTTCCGCTTCACGCACGCCTTGTGTGGTGAGCCGCACGTATTCACCTCCCGCCTCGATGATACGCTTGGCCTGTTCCACGCATGCCTCGGTATCCATGGTGACGGTGTTCGTCATACTCTGTATACGGATAGGATAAGCGCCACCCATAGGAGTGGCGCCCACATATACCTCGTTCGCCTGTCGGCGAGAATAGTTGAAGTAATTCATTCAGTTAGTTGGTCTTATAAGCGTATTTGACTTCTTTCAGCTCTTCGTTGGCTTTTACGATTTTGTTTTTCAAACCTTCCTTGTAAGCTGCAAACTTCTGGGCCAGTTCCGCATCGCTCAGGGCCAGCATCTGTACGGCCAGGATAGCCGCATTCATGGCACCGTTGATGGCGACTGTAGCCACGGGGATTCCGGGAGGCATCTGGATGATGGAGTAGAGTGCGTCTACGCCGTCGAGTACAGAACCTTTTACAGGAACTCCGATGACCGGAAGGGTGGTGTTGGCTGCAATGACTCCCGGCAGTGCGGCAGCCATTCCGGCAGCTGCGATGATGACTTTGAGGCCGCGTCCGGCAGCTTCCTTCGCAAATTTCTCCACTTCAGCCGGAGTGCGGTGAGCCGACAGGGCGTTCATTTCAAACGGGACTTGCATTTCATCGAGCAGTTTGGCGGCCTTTTCCATGACGGGAAGGTCGGAAGTACTGCCCATAATGATACTTACAATTGGTTTCATTCGTTGTTTTTATTTTAGTTATTCGTTAATAATCTCTTTGTAGGCTGCGGCATCCAGCAGTTCGTCCATTTCGCCGGCATCCGTTGGTTTCAGTTTGATAATCCATCCTTCGCCGTAGGGATCCTGATTCACCAGTTCCGGGTGTCCTTCCAGCTGTGGGTTGACTTCCAGAATCTCGCCTCCGATGGGGAGGAACAAATCGGAAACAGTCTTTACCACTTCTACCGTACCGAACACTTCGCCTTTGTCCAAAGTCTCACCTTCGGTGGTCACGTCGATGAATACGATGTCGCCCAGCTGCTGCTGTGCATAGTCTGTGATACCTACGTAGGCGGTGTCGCCTTCCAATCGAATCCATTCGTGTTCGTTGGTGTACTTGATGTTAGTTGGGAATTCCATATTGAATAAATTTAAAGTTTAAGATAATCAGTCTTCAAATAAACAAAATTCCGATGATACCACAAAATAAACCGACCAAAAACCCGCCGCCCACTTCTTTTAAAGTATGTTGTTTGACGATAATCCGTGCCGAACCGAGCATGCCGGACAGCAGGATGAACACACAGAGCCATTCCACTGGATTGAACTGGAAGATGAAGCTGTAGGACAGCAGTCCGCCTATCATCAGTCCTCCGCTGGCCATGTGAGTGCTGATTTTTACCCGGGTATTGATCAGGGTACAGATGACCATGCAAATCAGGGTAGCCACGATGATGCCGCTCATGTAGCGGGGCAGATGGATATGGTACATGGTGAGCAGGCAGGCCATGTAACTTAGGATGGTCATGCCATAGGGGATGAAGCGTTTTTCGCGGTGTCCCAGTTCACGGAGTGTCCATCCGTTGATTTTCTGAAACAGGTAGATACCCAGCATCGGCATCAGGATGGTGAAGCAGTACACAAGTGCCAGTATGGTCAGCTTGTACTGGAGTGGCATGATGCTCAGATAGGTAAAGAAAAAGAGCAGGCAGAATGCCACGAAAGGTACCATGAACGGGGTAAAAATCATTGAGATGATGCGCGCTGCTGTGAACAAGGCATCCTTCGGCTTTTCCGGGTCGCGGGAGACCGGATCGTGATAAGTCAGTTCATCAGGGATACTGGTTTCTTCCATATCAAATAAGTTATCTTCTTAATCGTGCAACGGGAATGTTCAGCTGCTGACGGTACTTGGCTACGGTACGTCGGGCAATAGGGTAGCCTTTCTCTTTCAGCATGTCGGCCAGTTCGTCGTCGGTGTAGGGCTTTTCCTTGTTCTCGCTGTCCACACATTCTTTCAGGATACGCTTGATTTCGCGGACGGAAAGCTCTTCCCCGTTCTCGGTGGTATAGCCGTCGCTGAAGAAGAATTTCAGCGGATAGATGCCGTAGTTGGTCTGCACGTACTTGCTGTTGCTCACACGTGAAATGGTGGAGATGTCCAGTTTGGTACGTTCGGCCACATCTTTCAGAATCATCGGGCGGAGTAAGGATTCGTCGCCTTCCTCAAAGAACGGACGTTGCAGGTCGATGATGGCTTGCATGGTGCTCAGTAAGGTCTGCTGGCGTTGTTTTACCGCGTTGATGAATCCCTGTGCGGCGTCTACTTTCTGCTTGAGGAACATCAGGGCATCTTTCGATTCCTTGCTCTGGTTCTGCTTGTTGCGGGTATGCTCGTCGAGCAGTTCCGTAAATTCCCGGCTCAGCCGCAGTTCCGGCACGTTCCGGTTGTTAAGACTCAGGTGGATGGTACCGTCGTCTTCCGTCTCCACCAGGAAGTCGGGGATAATCTGTTGCAGGTTTTTCCCGATGGCTTCTCCCATGGAACTGCCCGGACGCGGGTTCAGTTTGGTCAGTTCGGCCGTAGCCGCATTATATTGTTCTTCAGTAATATTCAGTTTCTGAATGATTTTTTCCTTGTTCTTGCGTGTGAAGTCGTCACAGCATTTTCCGATGATGTCCAGCTCAATCTGCTTCAGAGGTGAATCTTCTTTCCGTCGGATTTGGATGAGGAGGCATTCCTGCAGGCTTCTGGCACCGATGCCGGCGGGGTCAAAGTCCTGAATGATGGAAAGCACATGCTCCAGTTGCTCGGCGGTGGTGTAGATACCCTGGTAGATGGCCAGTTCGTCCAGTAAAGTGTCGGTCGATTTCCGTAGCAGACCGTCGTCATCGAGTGAGCCGATAAGATATTCTCCTAGTTGTTTCTCTTCCGGTGTGAGATGCTGCATGTCGAGCTGTTCTTTCAAGGTTTCGTAGAAAGACACGTTGTCGGAGAACGGGATGTCTTCTGCCTGGTCCTCTTTCGAACGGTTGTTTTCCTGCAGTTTATAATCCGGGATGTCGTCTTCCGTGCGGTAATCGCCCAGCGAGATGTCCTCTCCCGTGTCGGTATTCGGTTCTCCGTCCTCGTCGGTGGTGTTGTAGTCCTCGTTGAGGTCATCGGAAGTATCGGGTGTTTCTTTTCCTTCTTCCAGTGCCGGATTGTCCAACAATTCTGCGTGAATCCGTTCTTCCAACTCCAGCGTAGGGAGCTCCAACAGCTTGACAGCCAGTATCTGTTGTGGAGATAATGTCTGCACCTGTTGTTGTGCCTGTGTCTGTACTTGACGTGAACCTTGTACCATTTTTCTACTTAAATCTGATGAACTGCGTGCAAAAATAATAATTTAAATGAACAACACAGCAAAAGGCAAATTTTTTAATACTGGAAGCTGCTGCCTCCTAAGAACTCTCTCAACAAGGAAGTGGGCGGAAGTTCCTTGTCTTGTACCGATACAAAATAGTTCAGGAACCGTAGCAGGCGATAAGCCTCAGAGTATTCCGGACAACGGTTGGGCACCTTTCGCAAGACGGGCTCCACATAGTCTTTCAGTACGGCCAGTTCGAAAAGCAGGGCTGAGTTGAACATGGCGTCGGCATTCTCCTGATAAGGGAATATCCATTTCTCTTCTCCGGCTCTTACGCTTGGCCAGCGGGCGATGGTCTCTTCCGCCGAGTAGTTGCGGTACTTGTAGTCGCGGATGATGCGCCGCAGCAACCGGTTGTCGGTGGTTGGGATATAGTTGTGGTTGTCGAGTAGGATGGTGGTCAGAGCCGACACGTAGATTTTGTATTTATTCTCTGCCGGGATGTGCGAGGTCAGGGCAGGGTTTAAAGCATGGATGCCTTCAATCACCAGAATCATGTGCTCGTCTATCCGAAGCTTTTTGCCACTCATCTCCCGTTTGCCGGTGGTGAAGTTGTAACGAGGCAATTCCACTTCCTCTTCATTGAGTAAGGCGGTGAGCTGTTTCTCAAAGAAAGGCAAGTCTACGGCATAGAGGGATTCAAAGTCGTGTTTCCCGTTCTCGTCCAGCGGAGTATCTTCACGGTTTACGAAATAATCGTCCAAAGAGATGGGGTAGGGTTTGAGCCCGTTGGTCATGAGCTGGATGCTCAACCGCTTGCTGAAGGTGGTCTTTCCGGAAGAGGATGGTCCGGATATCAGTACCAGCTTCACCCGTTTGCCGTCTTGGTTGCGATGGGTGATTTCATCGGCTATTTGTGCGATTTTCTTTTCCTGCAAGGCTTCCGACACGTTGATCAGGTCGGTGGCATGCCCCTCGTTGCAGGCCACATTCAGGTCACCCACCGTACTGATACCTAAAATCTGGTTCCAGCGGTGGTATTCCTGAAATACTTCCAGCATCTTTTCTTGTTTCACCACTTCTTCCAGTTTGGTCGGGTTGGCACGGTTGGGAATCTGCAGTAACAGTCCGTCGTAGTATTTCACGATGTCGAACAGACGGATATATCCGGTGCTGGGAACCAAGCTGCTGTAGTAACAGTCCACGGTATCACCCAAACGGTAGTAGTAAGAGTAGAGTTGTCCGTAAGTATCAAGCAGGCGGGCCTTGTCTTCCATGCCTCGTTCTTCAAACAGGCGGACTACTTCGTCGGTATGGCTTTCGGTACGCACATAAGGTATGTCGGCTGCAATGATTTCCTGCATCTTTTGCTTGATGCGCTGCACGTCGTCCAGTCCGATGGTGCGGTCAATATGTAGTTTACAGAAATAGCCTTTTGAGATGGGGTGTTCCAGGGAAATGCTTCCTTGTGGATAAAGTTCTTCCACCGCTTTGACCAAGATGAAGAACAGCGAACGGACATAGGTCCGCATACCCGACGGATTGGTAATGTCCAGAAATTCTACGTCTTTGTTGTAGTACACTCGGAAGTCGAGACTTTCTACCTTATTGTTTACTTTGGCACTGACTGGGCCGTAGGGCATGGACAGATTAAAACCGTTATAAATATCCAAAAGTGAGCATCCCTCAGGGAAATCTTTTGTTAAATTATTATTTTTGCAATATATTTGTAGCATAAATGTAATATGTGTTACTAACCGTGTGAATAGGCAGTTAATTTACTCATTAAACAATTAAAAGCCTCTTTCCTATTTAACTAATTACAAATGGAATATTCTTTTTATGATTTTTTAGCGCTTCTCGGCTCGTTGGCGCTCTTCCTTTATGGAATGAAAATCATGAGTGAGGGACTTCAGAAGTTTGCGGGCGACCGACTTCGCAGTATCTTAACTGCAATGACTACGAACCGTGTCACTGGAGTTCTGACCGGAATGCTGATCACTGCCTTGATTCAGTCGTCGTCTGCCACTACCGTGATGGTGGTCAGCTTCGTAAACGCCGGTTTGTTGACACTCTCACAGTCTATCGGAGTGATTATGGGAGCCAATATCGGAACCACCGTGACAGCGTGGATTATTTCAGCTCTCGGTTTCAAGGTAGACATTTCCGCCTTTTCTCTGCCGCTTTTGGCTTTTGGTATTCCTTTATTGTTTTCGCAAAAAAGTACCCGCAAATCCATCGGTGAATTTATTTTCGGTTTTGCTTTCTTGTTCATGGGCTTGAACTTGCTGAAGACCAATGCGCCCGACTTGAGCCAGAATCCGGACATGTTGGCCTTTGTGCAGAACTATACGGATATGGGATTCATCTCCGTGCTGTTGTTTGTTTTCATCGGTACAATATTGACCATGATTGTACAGGCTTCGGCGGCCACCATGGCAATTACCTTGATTATGTGTGCCAACGGCTGGATCAGTTTTGAATTGGGAGCGGCCTTGGTGTTAGGTGAAAATATCGGGACCACGATTACGGCCAACCTGGCGGCTTTGACAGCCAATACACAGGCGCGGCGGGCGGCCATGGCACACTTGATGTTCAACGTGTTTGGTGTAATCTGGGTATTGATTCTGTTCAAACCTTTCCTGGCGATGGTAGATTGGATTATTACAGACTTTATGCACGTGAGTGAGGCGGACGGAGTAGCCGTTTCCTTCAAACTCTCGGCTTTCCATACTTGTTTCAATGTGTGCAATGTCTTAATCCTGATATGGTTCGTGCATTTCATCGAGAAGACGGTGTGCAAGATTATTCCGCAGAAGGAACAGGAAGAAGAATATCGCTTGCAGTTCATTACCGGTGGTATGCTTTCTACGGCGGAATTGTCCATCCTGCAGGCCCGGAAAGAAATCAACTTGTTTGCCGAACGTATCCAACGTATGTTCCGTATGGTGCGCGATTTGCTTCATACCGAGAATGAGAATGATTTCAACAAGCTGTTCAGTCGGGTGGAGAAGTATGAGAACATCAGTGACAATATGGAGCTGGAGATTGCCAACTACCTGACGCAGGTGTCCGAAGGCCGTTTGAGTTCGGAAAGTAAGTTGCAAATCCGGGGAATGCTTCGTGAGGTGACAGAAATCGAAAGTATCGGCGACAGCTGTTACAACCTGGCCCGTACAATTAACCGGAAGCGCCGGGGGAACGAAGATTTCACGAAAGCGCAGTATGAGCATATTGCCCAGATGTTCCAGCTGACAGACAATGCCTTGACGCAGATGTTGGATTTGGTGAGAGATACGCATCAGCAGGTGGATGTGAACAAGTCGTTCAACATTGAGACGGAGATCAACAACTATCGGAACCAGCTGAAGAACCAGAATGTGATTGATGTCAACGAAAAGAAATACGATTATCAGATGGGGGTACATTACATGGATATCATTGCCGAGTGTGAGAAGCTGGGCGACTATGTGGTGAATGTGGTAGAGGCCCATCGGGACGTGAAAGAGAAGAAAGCCTGAAAAAGAGGTCCAATCAAATAAACAGTAATCCCCGCTACGGACGGTGTACGTCTGTGGCGGGGATTACTGTTTTGGATATTATTCTGCAATTTCCACCCGGTTGACTTTTTCCAGCAGGAAGCGGTTCTGGTTCCAGTGGAAGGGCTTGTAGTCGGTATTGGTGTGGATACGGTTGCGTTTGAAGACCAGTCCGTCTACCGACTTGGCATAGAGGATGGGCAGATCGAAGGTTTCAAACTCGTTGTCCGTAATCTGGATGGCGCCCGGCTTTCCTCCGTGGAAATACTTCACCTGATGCTCCAAATCGGGGATTTCCGGATAAATGGAAATCACGGCATTGGTAAACTGGAACATGTTGGTCAGGGCGTTTACAAACCGGTTATGACGGATAATTACTTCGCGGCAGGCTCCTGTCTCATACCAGCCGTTGCAGTCGCCGCACAGCAGGATAGCAGTTCCGGAAGTATGGTCAAACAGGTTGTGTTCCACTACGGTTTTTCTTGGCGTACTGAAGAGAGAGCCTCTGGCGCGGTTGTTCCGGATGGTGTTGTGGGCAAAATACACTTCGGGGGTCCAGGTCAGATTCTCAATGCCGAAGGCTTCCTGGTCGTTCAGTTCCTCGGGCAACGGTTGCTGGAAACGTATACAGAACTCCTTGGCTCCGTGAGCGGCCGGCTGGTCCTGCGCCGTGATGCTTTCAATGCGATTGGTCCCGTCCAGCAGTTCCATGGTTTGTGAGCGGATGAACTGTACTTCGTCGCCGGCAAATCCCCAGTCGAATCCCCAGGCCTGTTCGTGCATGTAGCGTGCTAAGAGGGTATGGTCGTCCACCCGTTTCGTCACCTTCAGGTAGGTGCCGTGTACGTTGATGGCATCGTCCATCATTCCTTCGTAAACTCCGTTCACCGATACAATTTCGCCTTTGCATTGAGAAAAGTGAGTGGCATCGGCCTGTGTTGTAAAGTAGCGCGGGTCATTTTCTCCTTTCAGGCAGACACTGAAACCGTCCATGTAGATGCTGTCGCAAAGCTGTGCCAGCAGTCCCATACCCTGTGCGTAGTGCACTTGGATATTTTTCAGGGTGGTATGCGTGTTATGCGACAAGAAGATGCCCGGAGTAGGGCGGTCCCAGGAACGCATGGCTACCACCGTACCTTCGGGAAGTCGTTTATCCTTCCATCGGGGCGCATATACCAGTCCCTCGCCCGCCTTGACGCAGCCTTTGGTGGGGCAGCCTATGTCGCTGGTATTATATACAATGTGGTGGCTTTTCTCTTCGAAGGCGATGCCCGACATCGGGTGTAAGGTCCATCCGTCACCGTAAGTTTCAAAGATGGAGTCCTTGGTCAAGCGGTATTTCACCCACGGAGCGGGGCGGAAAGTGATACCTTTGTCGCCTTCATTCTTCATAATCTGCACTTGGGCAATGTGCGGGTTTTCAAAATCGATGCTGAAGTCTTTCAGCGTACAGTTTGTGCTGCGCAGCAAGGAAAGCGGAATCATCTGTCCGTGGAAGATGAATTTCGCTCCGTTTCCTTCCAGTGTGACGGATTGCAGGTCTTCCAGTGCCAGACCTACCTTCTTGGGGTTGGCTTGGTCGTGGTTGGAAATATAATATGTGCGTTCTGCCGCTTCTTCCGGATAGAAGTGATACGTTCCACTTTGGAAGCGTAATATCAGTGTCTCGCCTTTCTTGGCTTCTTTTCTGATTTTGGCCAGCGCTCTTTCCATGCGGGCCGACATGTTGCTTTTCTTCCCGGGGGTAATGCCGAACCGGGCCATGTTATATACTTGCTGGGCAGATAGGGGCAGGCAGAGGGCCGTGGCCAGCAGCAGATATCCTAGTTTTATTCTCATAGTCGTAATGTTTTTAAGGTAAGGTCTGTTTTTACAGCTATTTTTATGAAAAATCCCTCGCTTTGTCCTATAACGGGATGAAGCGAGGGATTCAAATTCAGTGTATGGCTTGAGATTATTTCTCGATATCTACCAATTCTACTTCGAAAATCAAAGTAGAGAACGGTTTGATCTTGCCGGCTTCCTGTGCACCGTATCCCAGTTCCTGCGGAATGTACAATTCCCATTTAGAGCCTACTGGCATCATCTTCAGGGCTTCTGTCCATCCTGGAATCACACGGCTGACAGCCAATGTGATGGGTTCTTTAGAGCTGTCGAATTCTGTACCGTCAATCATGGTACCTTTGTAGTTCACTTTCACGCGTGAAGTATCGGCCGGAATGGCACCTGTACCTTTGGTGATGATTTTATATTGCAATCCGCTGGCTGTAGTCTGAACACCTTCTTTTGTTTTGTTCTTAACCAGGAATTCTTCGTTCTGCTTCTTGTAGTCCGCATATTTGGCTTCCAAAGCTTTTGATTTGATCAATTCTGCTTTTGAACGTACATACACAGCTGCTGAGTCTACTGAAACAAAGCCCTGTTTCTTTACGGTAGCGATGAATCCAGCCAGGAAGTTTTCCTTGCTCAGTGACTGAGTAGAGTCTTGTCCGAAAATCTGACGGTTGTTGTAGTCGAACATGTCACCGCTGATTTGCTGGCCAATCTGCATACCTGCCAGATAGGCTTTCTGTTTGGCATCGGTTTCCTTGCAGCCTTGTTCCAGACCTTTGATGAAGTCGGCTACGTATGCTGAATCAACGCCCAGACGGCCTTGTACATATTCCATTAAACCTTGAGTGTTGGTTACACCCATCATATAAGACAAAGAGTCTACGTCGCTTTTCAGGTTGGCTTTCGGACCTTGTGCTGTACATGATGCCAGGCTGGCTGCAGCGGCAAGCATCATAAAAAATGTACCTTTTTTCATTTGCTTCGTTATTTATAATACTTCAATTAATTCTACTTCAAAAATCAGGGTACTGTGGGGCGGAATCATTTCGCCGGCTCCTTGTGCGCCGTAAGCCAGTTCCGACGGGATGTAGAGTTTCCACTTGGCACCTTCCGACATCAGCTGCAGTGCTTCTACCCAACCTTTGATGACCTGGTTTACACCGAATACAGCCGGTTCGCCACGCTTGATGGAACTATCGAACAGCGTTCCGTCAATCAGCGTACCTTCGTAGTGGCAGCGTACGCGGTCGGTAGCTTTCGGCTTCTTGCCGTTGCCTTCCTTGATTACTTCATACTGCAATCCGCTAGGCAGGGTTACTACGTGCGGGTTTTTCTTGTTTTCTTCCAGGAATGCTTTTCCTTTTGCTATGTTTTCTGCGTTGGTTTTCTCTTCCAGTTCCATGAAGAACTTGTTCACGATTTCACGTGCTTCTGTATGAGAAATAGCAGTCTGATTTCCTTCCAATACGTCTTTGATAGCCTGTGCGAAGTCATTTACATCGATGGAGCGTGCGCCCATACTGAACAGGTTTTGGCCAATCCCCAGACCAATGGCGTAACTAAATTTATCCATAAATAAATCTTGTATTAAAATGTGAATTAACGGGGAGCAAAGGTATCTTTTTTCTGTGAATATGAGGAATTTTGATTGATAAATTTTCTTATTTTTGGCGGGTGAACGAGATTAAGAATCATGTATATAACATAAAGGAGGAAAAGAATATGAAAAATCTGGTTGTATTGACAGGAGCAGGCATGAGTGCGGAGAGCGGTATCAGTACGTTCCGCGATGCAGGAGGATTGTGGGATCAATATCCGGTGGAACAGGTAGCTACCCCCGAAGGATATGCGGCGAATCCGGAGTTGGTGATTAATTTTTATAACGAACGCCGCAAGCAGTTGCTGGAGGTGAAACCGAACCGCGGTCATGAGTTATTGGCGGAACTGGAAAAGAATTTCCATGTTACTGTCATCACACAGAATGTGGACAACCTGCATGAGCGTGCCGGAAGCCATGAGGTGATTCATCTGCACGGTGAGCTGACCAAGGTGACTTCCAGTTACAATCCCAATGACCCGCGTTATATCAAGGAACTCCGTCCGGATGAATATGAAGTGAAGATGGGCGACAAGGCGGGCGACGGTTCCCAGCTGCGTCCGTTCATCGTCTGGTTCGGTGAGGCGGTGCCCATGATTGAGACAGCCGTGGAGTATGTGGAGAAGGCCGATATCTTTGTCATTATCGGGACCTCCCTGAACGTCTATCCGGCGGCAGGCCTGCTGAATTACGTGCGCGACGGGGTGCCGGTTTATCTGATTGACCCGAAAGAAGTACGTATCGTTTCCGGGCGTCCGGTACACGTCATCCGTAAGGGAGCTTCCGAAGGAATGGAAGAATTAAAAAAAATGTTATTGAATGAAGCAAAGTAAACAAATTCTTTCTATATTTGTTATCATTTTAAACTAAGAACAAATACTAACTAATTAAGAATTGACTGATTATGAAAAAGTACATTTGCACAGTATGTGATTGGGTTTACGATCCAGAAGTGGGTGATCCAGACGGAGGTATTGCTCCGGGTACGGCTTTTGAAGATCTTCCAGAAGACTGGGTTTGCCCGGTTTGTGGAGTCGGAAAAGAAGATTTCCAGGTAGTAGAAGATTAATACACTTTTCTTGATAAGAGCGGCCTTCTAAAAAGTATGCCATATACTTTTGGAAGGCCGTTTTCTTTTTGCCTTATTCCGGCAGGGTAATGCCCATTTTCCGCATCAGGAAACAGGCATTCATGTTTTGTGCCACTCCTTCCCGCAGTTGGTAAGAGAAGGTCAGCTCGTTGTCCTTGATGTCGGCTTCGAAGCAGTAATTCCGGATTTCATCGGGGAACTGTTCGATGAGTCTGCCCAGCAGGAGGTCGTGGGTGGCGATGATGCCGTTGGCTTTCAGGCGCATGAACTGGCGAATCAGCTCGAAGGAGCCTTTCTGTTTGTCCAGCGAATTGGTGCCTTTCAGAATCTCGTCCAGAATGATGAAGAGCTGTTGGCCTTGGTTCAGCAGGTCGATGATGCGTTTCAGCCGTTTCAGCTCGGCGAAGAAATACGACTCGTTGTCGGACAGTGAGTCGGATGTGCGGAGGCTGGTAATCAGCTGATGGGGATAGAGCACCAGCTTGTCGCAACACACGGGAGCGCCGATACAGGCCAGCAGGTAGTTCACCCCGATGGTACGCAGGTAGGTACTCTTTCCGGCCATGTTGGCACCGGTGATGATGAGGAAGAAGGGGCGCGACGGGAGAGTGGCATCGTTTTTCACACATTGGGCAGGGGGCATGAGCGGATGTCCCATCCGGGTAGCCAGGAAACAGAACGGTTTCTCGGCCACTTCAGGATAAGTGTAGTCGGGATGATTGTAGGCAAAGGTACCCAGCGAGCAGAGGGCATCCAGTTCCCCGATGGTTTCCAGCCAGCCGGTGATGTGCTGTCCGTAGCGGGCTTTCCAGCGTTCGATGCGGACAATTTCCTGCAATTGGAAGAAGATGCTACCCTCTAACAGTACGTATAAAAACTGGTTGTTGCGCAAATCCAGTCGGTCGAGTTCGCGGGAGAGTTGTTGCAAGGCTTCGATGGGAGAGGTCCCGTCCATATCCAACCGGTTCATCAGTTGTTGCATACCGGGCGCTTCCCACTGCTCTTTCTTTGCCAGCGCGATGAGCTGTGCATAACCGTGGAGGCTTTTCAGCTGCGTGCCATAGGTTTCCTGTACGTAAGTGGCCCGTTTGACAATACCGAAGCTGAGAATCAGGAAGAGTCCGAACGAGAGTCCCAACCAAGTGAAGGAAGTCCATCCCACGAGGGAAGTGAGTAACAATAGGCCGTTGAGGAGAGGGACTCCCCATGTAAAAGCTTTTACCCAGGCGCTGTGCAGGTATTGTGCCGGACTTTGGCTCCAGGCACGCAGTTTTTCTCCGTCGGAGGCTGTACCTTGGTGTACGAGTCCGGTGATTCGGAATTGTTCCCGGAACAGTGGACGCTGGCTCATGTCTTTCACCATTTGCTGGCGGGTACGGATGGCAGAAGGTTCACAGAGGTGATGTTGCAGCCATTGGGCCAGGCAGTCTTTTCCGAAGGAGGTACAGGTACGGTTCATCGCCTGAAACAGAGACCGCTTCCCGAATACATCGAGGTCGAAGGTATAAGGATGTTCCGGTTGGACGTAAGTCTGGCCGTCGTCAAAACAGCTGTAATCACCGGTGAGGGCTTGCAGTTCTTCTTGTTGGACACGTACTTGGGTTTCCAGCCATTTCTTTCGGCGGAACAATCGGCTGTGTACTTTCACAAGGATGAAAAACGGCAGAAAGGTAAGACAGATACTGCCCGTCAGCAAGGCGTGCTGATGGAAGAAAAAGTAGATGCCGGCCAGTCCGGCTACGAATAAGGCCACGCGCAGGGTACTGATGCGTGCGATTTGTTGTTTGACTTTGTGCAGCTGGCCTTCTGCCAGAGCCAGTCTTTCGGTGTAGTAGTTTTTGGGGTTCATACGTCTGTATTTGTGTAGATGGTGCAAAGGAACGAAAAAGTGTACATCACTGGCTGAAAAATCTGTTAAAAGGTTGAATCTGTTTGTGTTTTTCATGAATAAATGTCTTCTTTGCAAGAAAATCAAAATGTATTTATAAAAAGTGTGCGCGGTAACGCGTTTTCTTTTTCACTTAATGCGTGTTCGCACACACTTTTGAAAAAAGCCTGTCTATGCAGAAGAACAAGAACATACGACTGACGGATATTGCGCGTCTGGCCAATGTGTCGGTAGGTACGGTCGACCGAGTGATTCACAACCGGGGGAGGGTTTCGGAAGAGAATATCCGCCGGGTGAAGGAGATTATGGAGCAGGTGGGTTACAAGCCTAATCTGATTGCCCGCTCGCTGGCCGTCAAGAAGCCCTGTCATCTGGTAGCGTTGATTCCGAACTTTCGTGCGGGAGATTATTGGAGTGCCATGGAATATGGTATCCGCCGGGCGGAGGAAGAGCTGGAGAGTTATGGGGTGAAGGTCACGGTACTGACTTTCGACCAGTATGGTGAAGGCAGCTTCGAGGAGACGGCTTCCCGTTTGCTGAACCTGCCGGAGGCGGTGGACGGCGTGGTGGTGGGAACCCTGTTCAAGGAGGCGGTCATCCGTCTGTCGACTTTGCTCGATGCGCGTGAAGTCCCGTATGTATATGTGGATTCGGACATCGAGGAACAGCACCGGCTGGCATATTACGGAACGGATTCCGTGGCTGGCGGTGAGATCGGAGCCCGGATGCTGTTGGCTTCCATGTCCTTTCAGGGCGATATCCTGGTGGCCCGGATTCAGCACGGGAAAGGCGGACTTTCCACACAGGGAGAGAAACGTTATCTTGGTTTCCGGCGTTACCTGGCACAGCAGCGTTGCACCATGCAACTGGTGGAAGTGGAACTGTGGATAGGGGATGAGGCACACAACAGGCAGGTGCTCGACGAGGCTTTCCGGCATTATCCGGACATCCGTGGAGCGGTGACTTTCAATTCTTCCTGCTACATTCTCGGTGAATACCTGGAAAAACAGGGCCGGAAAGACATCCGGCTGGTGGGATATGATTTGATTGACCCGAACGTGAGGCTGCTGAACGAAGGATATGTGCAGGCGTTGATTGCCCAACGTCCGGAATTGCAGGGTTACAACGGGGTGAAGGCGCTGAGCCGGCTACTCCTTTTCGATGAACGCCCGCCCGTGGTGAACCTGTTGCCGATAGACATTTTGTTGAAAGAGAATTATCAATTTTATAATAAAGTATCCAATTTATTGCTAATCTAATTATTATGGCAAACGAATTATTTAACGTAGACGGCAAAGTTGTCGTCATGACCGGGGGAGCCGGTGTGTTGGGAAAAGGTATTTCCAAGTATTTGGCTGCACAAGGTGCAAAGATGGTCATTCTTGACCGTAGTGAAGAAGCAGGAAAAGCATTGGTCGCTGAAATCGTGGCACAGGGTCACGAAGCTACTTTCTTGTACACTGATGTCATGCAGAAGGAAGTGCTGGAACAGAACAAGAAGGATATTCTGGAGAAATATGGCCGTATTGACGTGTTGTTGAACGCTGCAGGCGGAAACATGGCAGGTGCTACCATCGCTCCGGACAAGACTTTCTTCGATTTGCAGATTGATGCGTTCAAGAAGGTGGTCGACCTGAACCTCTTCGGTACGGTATTGCCGACCATGGTCTTTGCCGATGTCATGGTAAAACAGAAAAAAGGAGCCATCGTGAACTTCTGTTCTGAATCTGCCCTCCGTCCGTTGACCCGTGTGGTAGGTTATGGAGCTGCCAAGGCTGCCATTGCCAACTTTACCAAATACATGGCCGGTGAACTGGCTATCAAGTTCGGCGACGGCCTGCGTGTGAACGCCATCGCTCCGGGCTTCTTCCTGACAGAACAGAACCGTACTTTGTTGACGAATCCTGATGGTTCACTGACAGATCGTGCCAGAAAGATTATCGCTCACACTCCGTTCGGCCGTTTCGGTGAGCCGGAAGACTTGTATGGTACCATTCACTACCTCATCAGCGATGCGTCCAGCTTCGTAACCGGTACAGTAGCCGTTATCGACGGTGGCTTTGATGCTTTCTCTATTTAATCGAGTACGAACCTTAAAAAAAGAAACATTATGTATTTATGTGAACAAACTTGGCGCTGGTATGGTCCGAACGACCCGGTGTCTTTGTGGGACATCAAGCAGGCCGGTGCCACAGGTATCGTCAATGCCTTGCATCACATTCCGAACGGCGAAGTCTGGACGGTAGAGGAAATCATGAAACGCAAGAAGATGATTGAGGAAGTTGGCTTGAAGTGGAGTGTGGTAGAAAGTGTGCCGGTACACGAACATATCAAGACGCAGACTGGCGATTTCATGAAATATATCGAGAACTACAAGGAAAGCCTGCGCAACCTGGCCAAATGCGGTATTTACATTGTAACCTATAACTTCATGCCGGTGCTCGACTGGACCCGTACGGATTTGGCTTATACGATGCCTGACGGTTCCAAGGCTTTGCGCTTTGAACGGGCTGCCTTCGTGGCTTTCGACCTCTTCATTCTGAAACGTCCGGGAGCTGAAAAGGATTATACCGAGGAAGAAAAAGCCAAGGCCAAAGCTCGCTACGAACAGATGGACGAAGAAGAAATCCACCGCCTGACCCGCAACATGATTGCCGGACTGCCGGGTTCGGAAGAGAGCTTCACGCTGGAACAGTTCCAGCATGAACTGGACCGTTACAAGGACATCGATGCCGAGAAACTGCGCTCCAACCTGATTTTCTTCTTGAAACAGATTTGTCCGGTAGCCGATGAGGTAGGTGTGAAACTGGTTATCCATCCGGACGACCCACCACAGACAATCTTGGGCTTGCCGCGTATCATGAGTACGGAAGAGGATTTCCGCAAGCTGGTGGAAGCCGTGCCGAACGAGTCCAATGGTTTGTGTCTTTGCACGGGTTCGCTGGGCGTCAGTGCCAAGAACGACCTGGCTGGCATGATGGAACGCTGGGGCGACCGCATCAATTTCGTACACTTGCGCAGTACCCAGCGTGACGCAGAAGGCAACTTCTTTGAGGCCAACCACCTGGAAGGCGATGTGGACATGTATCACGTGATGAAGAACTTCCTGCTCATGCAGCAGCGTCGTAAAGTCTCCATCCCGATGCGTCCGGACCACGGCCATCAGATGATTGACGACTTGAAGAAGAAAACCAATCCGGGTTACTCTTGTCTGGGCCGTCTGAGAGGACTGGCCGAACTGAGAGGACTGGAAATGGGTATCGCCAAATCAATGGAAGAACAGAACTGATTATTTAGCTGACAACTGATTGTGTATAAATGAAGAAAATGGTTCATGGAGGAGCAATCCTTTATGGACCATTTTTTTGTGGAAACTGGGAATCATTTTTGGGAGGTTCCGGAGTAAATGGATTATTCTCCTTTTGTTTTCTCAGAATCTCAGGGTTATGTTTTATGTTTTCCGGTGCAGAAACGTATGTTTCCCTCACGCGAAACGTATGTTTCCGCCATGGAAAACGTACGTTTTCCTTAAGGGAAACGTAGAATGTGGCGGGAGATTTCAGTGAATTTTCTGAGGTGTTTTCAGATTTGCCTGCCCGTGGGGGTGACTTTGTGGAATACGGGCGTGAAGGGGTAAAAAGAACGCCCCGACTTGGAGAAGCCGGGGCGTTACAGACATTTAATATATGTCTCTCGGATTATTCACAAGGAATGTAGCCTTTCACCGGAGTCATGATGAAGGTAAATTCATAGTCTCCGTAAGGAAGCATGTATTTGTCTTCCGGCAGGGCACCCCAGCTGTTGACACATCCTAAGCCCATCTGTGCCTTGTCAATCAACAGGTTGGTCAGGTTGGCTTCTTCTACTTCGAAGGAGTGGCTCTGTTTCTTTTCTGTGCCGTCGTCCAGTGAAGCGATGGTGTAGTGGAGGGCAGAAGCAGAGAATGGTGCTTCAGCCACGAACATCAATCCGTTGCCGGCCACGTTCAGCTGTCTCCACCAGCGGATGTCGGTCTTCGTACCGGTTTCCTGCGGACGGATGTACGGATAGAACTGGTCGCTTACGTTCTGGTTGTAGATACCTAAGTCGGTGCAGTGGTTACGGTCGATGTAGTTTTCTATCGGGCCGCGGCCATAGTAGGAAATCTTTTCAAAGGATTTCGGCATGACCATCTGCATACCGAAGCGGAACATCGGAGATACCTTGGCACTCTTGTCGGCTACCATCTTTTGGGTTACTTTCACAGCGCCTTGGTTGTTGATCTGGTAAGTGAGATACAGTTTGGCAGATACCTCTTTCAGATCGTAAGTTGAAGTAACGACAGCCAGTCCGTTTTCTACTTTATATTGGAAGTCGGTCAGCTTGATGCCCGGGTTCTTCCATGCGGCATACTTGTTCTGCAAGCCGGCACCGAAGTCGTTGTCGGTCGGGGCACGCCAGAAGTTCGGCGTCAGGGCTTCACCTTCTTTGAGCATACTCACTCCGTTCACATCGTATCTGTCCAGATAACCGTTGCGCTTGCTGAATTCCAGATAGAATCCGTTGCCTTCTACGGCAATGTAGTCCGGATAGTTCGGATTGATTTGCGGTTCAACCACCTGCTGGTTAGTTTCTGCTACATTCTTCAAATCCATGGCCGGAGCTTTGTACGGGTTGAGTACCAACTGGTCTTTGGCTACTACGGAACCTGCCGGGAGCAAGCCTTCGCGGTTCTTCTGGATGTATTTCACGTTGAGCAGCCATTCACCGCACTGGCAAGTCTTGCCCAGGTCGAGCTTGAGGGTGGCAGTCTGCTGAGGAGCCACGTTCAAGTTATCTATGTGTCCGCTGCGGAGAGCTTTTCCGTCTTTCAGTACTTCCCATTCCAGTGCGTAGGCCGACAGGTCGCGGAAGAAGTTCTCATTGTACACCTTGATTTCACCTTTGGACAGATCGCCCGCAGTGGTCCAGATGTTCTGGTAGAAGTACTGCACTTCGTAAGCGTGCGGGTTCGGTATGCGGTCCGGGCTGATGAGTCCGTTGTCGCAGAAGTTCTTGTCTTCAGAATCATCCATGCGGTTGAAGTCGCCGGCATAGGCATAAATCATCTTGCCTTTCTTGCCGGTCCAGCGGATAGACTGGTCAACAAAGTCCCAGATGAATCCTCCCTGGAATTTCGGATATTTGCGGACCAGATCCCAATATTCCTTGAAGCCACCTTCGGAGTTACCCATGGCGTGTGCATATTCACACTGAATCAGCGGTTTCTGGTATTTGTCATCTTTGCAGTATTCTTCACACCGTTTGTAGTCGGCATACATCGGGCAGTAGATATCCGTCTTTCCTTCCAGACGGGCCTGTTCGTACTGTACGGCACGGCTTGGGTCTTCTGCTTTGATCCAGTCGTAAGCAGCTTCGAAATTCGGACCGTAGCCGGCTTCGTTACCCAATGACCAGAAGATGATGCTCGGGTGGTTGAATCCACGCTGTACGTTGCGCTGGTTGCGCTCCATGTGGGCTTTCTTGTAAGTCGGTTCTTTTGCCAGTGTCTTGTCGCCGTAGCCCATTCCGTGAGATTCGACGTTGGCTTCGGCTACCACATAAATACCGTATTTGTCGCAGAGGTCGTACCAGAAATTGTCGTCCGGATAGTGGCAGGTTCTTACGGCGTTGATGTTGAGCTGCTTCATAATCTGGATGTCCTGAATCATGCGGGCCCGTGAAACCACGTATCCGCCGTCGGGGTCCATTTCGTGACGGTCGGCTCCTTTGAAGAGTACCGGCTGTCCGTTGACCAGAATCTGTGCGTTCTTGAGCTCAATCTTGCGGAAACCGACTTTCACCGGTACCACTTCAGTGGTCTTGCTGCCGTCTTTCAGCGTAGCACGCAGGGTGTACAGGTAAGGAGTTTCTGCACTCCATTTCTGCGGATTGTTCACCTGCATCGTAGTCGATACCTTGCCGGAACCTTTCACTTCAGTAGAGGCCACGGTCTGGTTTTGGGTATCCAGCAGTTCCAGACTGACATTGCCGCTACCTTTCAGGTTCAGGGTAATGGCCAATGAGCCGTTCTTGTATTCGCTGTCCAGGTCGGGAGTGACGCGGATGTCGTCGATGCGTTTCTTGTTGCGGGTATAGAGGTAGCAGTCGCGTGCCACACCAGTGTAGCGGAAGAAATCCTGGTCTTCCAGATAAGAACCGTCGCACCAGCGGAACACTTGGAAGGCAATCAGGTTTTTCTGGCCCGTTTTCAGATACGGAGTCAGATTGAATTCCGCTTCCAACTTGCTGTCTTCACTGTAGCCTACGAACTTGCCGTTCACCCACAGATACATGTTGGAGCTGACAGCTCCGAAGTGGGCGATGATGTCTTTGCCGCTCCAATCGGCCGGTACCATAATTTCCCGGCGGTAGGAGCCTACATGATTTTGTTCGGTTGGCACATAGGGAGGATTGTTTTCAAAACGGCTGCGCCAGGGATAGCCGGTGTTGACGTAAATCGGGTCACCGTATCCTTGCGTTTCCCATACGCCCGGTACCTGCAGGTTGTCCCAGCCCTTGTCATTGAAGCTGGTTTTCCAGAAGTCCGTAGGACGGGCGTCGGCGTTCCGTACCCAGAAGAATTTCCAGGTGCCGTTCAGGCTCATAAAGTTTTTGGAGTCTTCCTTGACTGCCTTGGCAGCCATTTCAGCATTTTCATACGCAAAGAAGTTTGCGTGCATCGGTGCCCGGTTGATGGCATTGACTTCCGGGTCCTGCCATTCTTTAAACGTCTGTGCGCTGGCCGAAAGCACACAAGCACCTAAAATTCCTAACACTAATTGTTTTTTCATGGATGATGATTATAATAAAAATGATAACTATGTGTCTTTATTCGCTCACCCAAGATGGGTTATGAGGACGAGTCACCCTGGGATTGTAATACATTTCTGTAGGGTCGGGAATGCGGATGAGGTATTCTTTTCCGCTGTGGTTGGGGAGGGAAGTTCCTCTGAGCCAGGGGTTCATACTTTTTAGCAGGCTGAAATTGATACCTTGGCCTTTGGCGAAGCGGGCAAGGTCGTCAATATCTTCGGTCACTTTGATGGTCCGATACGGTATAGGGGGATACAAATCGCTGGAACGCAGGTGGAAACCAAACTGCTTCGGGTTGGTCAGCAGCATCTTGGCAGCCAGAATACGGTAGACATAGCGCGAGGTTTCTTCTACCAGGTAAAGGTCGAGGGCATTGTCCACATATTGTCTGTCCTGTTGCTGACTGATTCTTCCTTGTCCGGCGTTATAGGAAGCGGCAACGGTTTCCCAGTTGCCAAACTTACGGTAAGCCTGTTTCAGGTATTTGCAGGCGGCTACGGTCGATTTTTCCACATCGTAACGTTCGTCTACGTGGTGGTTGACCTCCAGGTCAAAGTCGCGGGCCGTACCGCTCATGAACTGCCACAGTCCGGCGGCACCGGCTACGGATCGGGCTAACGGATTGACGTTGCTTTCAATGACCATCAGGTATTTGAAGTCGTCGGGAACTCCTTGTTCCTTCAGAATGGACTCAACGATAGGAAAATAGCGGTTGGCCCGCTTGATGATTTGCAGCGAAGTGCTGTGCATGTAAGTGAAAGCCATCAGCTCCCGGTCCATGCGTTCGCGCCGGTCGTAGCGCGTCAGGTCAATGTCGATGCCGCAGAAACTGATGCTTTTGGGGACTTCAATGCAACTGTAAGTAGGGGAAGGTTCGGTTTCCGGACCGGCGCAGGAAACGGAAAATCCAGACAGTACTAATCCGGTCAGAGAAAGTGCCGCTGTAAGGGGCAGGATATATACATATTTTGTCAATTTCATATTTAAGGACCTCTTCTAAAATGCTTGTTTTTCTTTGTAATAAAGTTTTGTCAATATCTTGATGCCTAAAATTTTGCCCTAAAATACGAAATAAACAAAGGTGGTATGTTGTCTTTTTAAATTATTTCACAAAATGATACGGCGCGATTGGTTTAATCGTCCAAATGAAAGCTGTGCAGGATGGTTTCCGGCACTTTGTCGTTGGCCTGTTTAAAGATAATGGAGATGTAGAAGCCGCAGCTTCCGTCTTTGGCCAGCAGGTAGCAATAGACGCATTTTTCTTCTTCGCAATTCCCTTTGAGCTGCACGCCGTGAAACTGTGGCAGCTCAAAAGGTTGCACTTCGCTCTGTGAGGTCACTTCATCGTCTGTGGCGATGGCTTTCAGTTCTTGTCCCAATTCTTCTTTTTTCATGCCTTCCCCTTCCAGCAGCTGGATGGTGAGGTAGTAAGTGTTGTTTCCGGCAGTATAGCCTTCGGAGGAATCATCTTCCACGGTGAGGTCGGATGGAGCTTTGAAGGATACTCCATACGAATCCCATCGGGTGGTTTTCAACTGTTGTGCGACTGCCGGAACGGCTACGGTAAAGAATGTAATCAGGATAAAGAATAACTGTTTCATGCTTTTCGTTCTGTTACTACTTTTCGTGCGTAAACTTCTTCTTCCTTATTAACCAATACACAGACGTGTCCTCCCATATTGGCATAAGGAGAAGTGACAGCTGACAATGTCTCGTCTTTTAGCATGGCGTCCACACCGGCTGATCTCAACAAGCCTTTTACCAATTCAGCTTCCCAGAGGTCTCCTCTGAAAACTTCAATCAATGAATCGTAATCTTTCGCTTCCATAGTCTTTTGTTTTAAGGGTTAATAATTAGAAGTTTGTTTCTCTCATATATTCTATGTCAAAGATAACAAACTTTCGGAAATAAACATGCTTTCGGACATATATTTCTTTGGCAGGGTTGATTATTTCTTTCAGAATATTTTGAATATCTGCTTGAAGTTGTAATTTTGCGATAAACTGTAATCTGAAAATGGCGAAAATGAATCTGAATGAAATATTTCAATCCGTTCGGGCAGCATCCCGTAAACTGGCAATGTGGGATGTGGAAGCGGTGAATACACTTTTGCGTGCGGTGGCCGACAAGATAGAGGAGAAAACAGACAGCCTCCTGGAGGCTAATCGGGAGGACTTGCTGCGGATGGAAGTTTCCAATCCGAAGTATGACCGTCTGAAGTTGACGAAGGAACGGTTGTCGGGGATTGCGGCCGACATGCGTCAGGTGGCGGCGCTTCCTTCTCCGCTGGGGCGTGTCCTGGAGAGCTATACGGTGCCGAGCGGGCTGCGGCTGAAAAAGGTGAGTGTGCCTTTCGGTGTAATCGGAGTGATTTATGAAGCCCGTCCGAATGTGAGTTTCGATGTGTTTGCATTGTGCCTGAAAAGTGGAAACGCCGCTATCCTGAAAGGAGGAAGTGATGCGGATGCTTCCAACCGGGCCATTGTGGAGTTGATTCATGAGGTGCTGGAAGAATCTGGAGTAGACCCGCACGTGGTGGAACTGCTTCCTTCGAGCCGGGAGGCGACGGCGGCATTGTTGCATGCCGAAGGATGGGTAGATTTGATTATCCCTCGCGGAAGCAGCAGCCTGATTCGGTATGTGCGTGAAGAGGCTACCGTGCCGGTTATTGAAACGGGAGCGGGAGTCTGTCACACCTATTTTGATTGGGCGGGCGACTTAGTCAAGGGAACGGCTATTGTCCACAATGCCAAGACGCGGCGGGTAAGTGTCTGCAATGCCCTCGACTGTCTGCTCATTCACCGGGGGCGTCTGTCTGATCTGCCGGCTTTGTGTGCACCGTTGCAGGAAAGCCGGGTGATACTGTATGCCGACGAAGCGGCTTACGAGGCGCTGACGGGACAGTATCCGGTTGAACTTTTGCGGCCGGCCACTCCGGAAAGTTATGGGACGGAATTCCTGGACTACAAGATGGCCATCAAGACGGTGGAGAATGTGACAGAAGCTGTATCGCATATTTATACATACGGTTCCGGACATAGCGAATGCATCGTAACGGAAGATGCGGAAACGGCCAACTTCTTTACAAAGGCAGTGGATGCGGCTTGTGTGTATGTCAATGCACCGACTTCCTTTACCGATGGGGCTCAGTTTGGTTTGGGAGCCGAAATCGGGATCAGTACCCAAAAACTGCATGCCCGTGGTCCGATGGGTTTGCGGGAGATGACCACTTATAAATGGATAGTGGAAGGCGACGGACAGATTCGAAAAAAATGAATAAAAAAGGAGCAGTGTTGTATTTTTATAGTATATTTGCGGTGAAAAATAAATTAATATACAATCTTACGTATGAAAACTTATACCGATGTATTCGATTTGGGCGACTTGAAGACCGCCTTGGCTGAAGCGTTCGAGATAAAAAAGGACCGTTATAAATACGAAGCGTTGGGCAAGCATAAAACTTGTCTGCTTATATTCTTTAATAACAGTTTGCGTACGCGACTGAGTACGCAAAAGGCTGCCCGCAACTTGGGCATGGATGTCATCGTGCTGGATGTGAATCAGGGTGCCTGGAAGCTGGAAACCGAGCGTGGCGTGGTGATGGATGGCGACAAGAGTGAGCATCTGTTGGAGGCTATTCCGGTCATGGCTTCTTATTGTGACATTATCGGCGTACGTTCGTTTGCCCGTTTCGAAAGCCGGGAAGATGACTATACCGAGAAGATTCTGAACCAGTTTATCCAATATTCCGGTAAACCGGTATTTTCTATGGAAGCGGCTACAGGACATCCTTTGCAGGCTTTTGCCGATTTGATTACGATTGAAGAATACAAGCGGACCGAACGTCCGAAGGTGGTACTGACGTGGGCACCGCATCCGCGGGCACTTCCGCAGGCTGTACCGAATTCTTTTGCCGACTTTATGAATGAGGCCAATGTGGATTTCGTAATTACACATCCGCACGGTTATGAACTCGACCCGAAGTTTGTGCGTGGCGCGAAGGTGGAATACAACCAGAAGAAGGCTTTTGAAGGAGCGGAATTCATCTATGCGAAGAACTGGGCTTGTCCGGGGGTAACTTGTCCGGAAGATTACGGAAAGATTCTGAGTAAGGATATGAGCTGGACGGTAGATACGGAGCACATGTCGTGGACCAATAATGCATTCTTCATGCATTGTCTTCCGGTACGCCGTAACATGATTGTGTCGGATGACGTGATTGAGGCTCCGACTTCACTGGTCATTCCGGAAGCTGCCAACCGGGAGATTTCGGCTACGGTGGTATTGAAGCGTATGCTTCAGAGTTTGTAATAATCAGCACTAAAATAAATGCCGTGACGGGTGGAGGGATATTCCCTCTTGTCGGTCACGGCATTCTCTTTTATCTTATCTGCTTTATCGGTGTGAATTGTTCGGTACTTGTTTTATTGCTCAATGTCTTTTCCCAGTTCTTTCCAGTTCTCAAAACCCTTGTCGAGGTTGTATACCTTGAAACCTTTCTTGACCAGCAGTTTGGCGGCGTTCCGGCTGCGGCGGCCGCTCTTGCAATAGACGGCTACTGGCTGTTCCGGATTCAGCAGTTCGTCGGCGTTGGCCGGGAATTTCTCATCCAGCACGTTGATATTAATACTGCCCGGAATGTGACCTTCACTGTATTCAGCCACGGTCCGTACGTCTACCAGCTGTACTTGGTCATCACTGATGAAGCGTTCAAACTCGTCGGCCGACAGGTTTTTGAAGTCGTCGCTTGATTTTCCTTTGCATGCCACCATGGCTACGGCGAACATGCATATAAAGAACATGAAATAAATTGTCTTGATCATAAGTTGAGTGTTAATAAGTAAATTCGTAGTTTACAAAGCCTTTTTCGTACGTATTGATGCGGAGAATCACCCGGTCTCCGTGTGTGAGTCGTCCTTCGTAGGCCCATAGGGGTATGGAAAGATAACTCTTGCGGGTGAACGCTTCATAGTCGCCGTTCTGGTTGTGATAGAGCGTCAGGTGAAGTGTCCGGCTGCCGTCCTCGTTGTCGGTGATTCCTTCTTCCATAAAATGGAAAATATGACTTTTATCTTTGGTCATGGGTAGCAGAATCAGGTTGAGATAGTTACCTGATTTCCACACGCTCTGAATGTTCAGTGGGTCGGTCTTGGCGATGCCGTCCGGCAGCTTGTCGATCGTCACTGGTTTTACGGCGATAATCAGTTGGCAGGAATACAGCAGGACTGTTGCATTTCTCTGTGTGTCTGTTCCCTTGGACTCATAGATGGATACTGTCCGGTAAGTCGAATCGGGTGTAAGTCCGTCCAGTCCTTCCCGGTTGAGAATCTGCAGCGTCTCTCCCTTGTCGGTGATAAGGTTCTGAAGTGTTCCGCTCGTGTCGGTCGTTACGTCGATAAAGGTACTTATCACGTTGGGATAGACGTATTCATCCTCTTTGCATGCACCTAGAAAAAGCAGGCAGAAGAACGTACTTAAAAGGATATGGACCCGTTTCATGCTTCGGTGGCTTTCAGATAGTTGATAGCCGGGTTGGCATACATTTGCAGGATACACCGACGGAGGAAATCTTCGTCTTTGTTGGGCAACTGAATTAAATCCAGTTTCTGCTGTAGGTAGGTTTCGAAGCGTTGTTTCTCTTCCGGTGTATATTTACCGGTGAAGGTATCGGTACCGTTCAGTAAATCACAAGCCACGTAGTTTCCCGGATATATCCGGTAGCTGCGATGGATGTGACGGTCAATCAGTGTGGCCAGACGGTTGAATATTTCCGTCTTAGGCAATTCTCGTAGCGTTTCCAGTTCCTCGTTGAGGCAGGGTGCCGTCTGGAAATGCACGTGGCCTTTGTAGCCGAAAATACCCGTCTGCATGTTGGTCAGGTCGTCGGCCTGACTTTTCTTGAAATTCTCCGAATCCCGTTTCTGCTGCATCTCCTTTGCTTTCAGGAAGTCACACGGGTCATACTCGTACGACAGAGCCACAGGCACGAGGTTCAGTTCCTTTAACCGGTCTACGGTGTCGCCTTCTCCTCCCATGGCCAGCATTTTCAACACACTTTCTTGGGTACGGTCGTTGGAGTCCTTGGCTCTTCCTTCACGCTGGGCAATCCATATATTTTCTTTCTTTTGTGTCACGGCAAAATGGATATAGCGCGACATGCGGGCCGACGATTCCAGCATCTGCCGCATGCTCAGGGCACGCTGCACGATAAACGACTTGTTCACCCGGACCAGCTTCTTTATCCATGGATAAATCAGCAGGTTGTCGCCAATGGCAATTTCCACGGTAGTGGGGAAACCGTTGTCCAGGAGGCCGACAGATAGAAATCCCGGATCGAGTACGATATCCCGGTGATTGGAGATAAACGTATAACTCTTTTGTTTGTCGGGTAAGGAAGAGGCATCTAGATCGAATCCGTCACTATACTGTTGCATGATGTCGTGGAGCAGCTTGTGAAAGAACGTTTTCTGTACGTCCAGGTTGGTCTTGCAGTGGCGCAGCTGTGCCGCGATTAGCTCCATGGGAACACCCGGCATGACCGACTGGATGACAGCCTGAAAGTCCTTGTCGGCCAACAGTTCCTCGCAGACTTGTGGAAGTTCTTCGGGGGTGTACGGACGAATATCGTCAAATTCAGCAGGTATGTTCATGATATTGAATGTCTTGTTCTCTCCAAAGATACAAAATTAATTGAAATGGTCCTCAATAATATCGGTCATCACATCCTTTATATCCAGTCCGGCGGCACGTACTTGTTGCGGGATGAAGCTGGTAGCAGTCATGCCCGGAGTGGTATTGATTTCGAGCATGTTGATTTTGTCGCCTTCCGTGATGATGTAATCTACACGGACGATTCCCTTGCAGCCCAAAATATCATAGATGGCAGAAGTGAGCTGCCGTACGCGATTGGTCAGTTCCGGGCTGAGGCGTGCCGGGGTGATTTCTGTCACTTCTCCTTTGTATTTGGCGTTGTAGTCGAAGAATTCGTTCTTGCTGACCACTTCGGTAATCGGAAATACTACAGCGCTATTTTTAGTCTTGTAGCATCCGTTGGCCAGTTCGATACCGTCCATGAAGGCCTCAATCATCACATCGTCCGATTCCTTGAAAGCTTCTTGTAGGGCCGGCTGGATCTGTTCTTTGGTCTTTACCTTGGTTACACCAAAGCTGGAACCGCTGGCATTGGGCTTAATGAAGCAAGGCAAGCCGATTTTGCTGATAACATCCTCATCGCTGATGCCATGGCGTTTATTTACCAGCATGGATTCAGCTACCCGTATGCCAAAGCCTTTCAGGTACTGGTTCAAGGTGAATTTGCTGAACGTCATGGCTGATATCAGTACGTCGCAAGTAGAGTAAGGGATACCGATCAGTTCGAAATATCCTTGCAGGATACCGTTTTCTCCCGGAGTTCCGTGAATGGTGATATAGGCAAAGTCGGGGATGATTTTCTTTCCGTGGTCAGTGAAACTGAAATCATTCTTATCTACCTTTGCGCGGCTTCCATCGGAAAGGATGGCTTCCCAATGCGCTTTGGTCAGTTCCACAATATAAAGGGTATATTTTTCTTGGTCAATAAAAGAGTAGATACCCTCTGCACTTTTCATGGAGACTTCGTGTTCGGAAGAGTCTCCTCCTGCTACAATCGCAATTGTACGTTTCATAATTGTTCTCTGTTACTGATATACGTTCTCCATCGTTCCAGCAGACAGGTCATGTCTTCGGGCAGTTCGGAAGTGAAAAACATTTCCTCTCCCGTGCGGGGATGTACAAACCCCAGTGTCTTGGCATGCAAGGCCTGACGGGGACAGATTTCGAAACAGTTGTTTACAAATTGTTTGTATTTGCTGAAATGAGTTCCTTTCAAGATTTCATGGCCGCCGTAGCGTTCGTCATTGAACAAGGTGTGGCCGATGTATTTCATGTGTACGCGAATCTGATGGGTGCGTCCGGTCTCAAGCACACATTTCACCAGCGTGACGTAGCCTAATCGTTCCAGCACCTGATAGTGAGTGACGGCATGTTTTCCCTGAGTCGGGTCGGCCATGACAGCCATCTGCATCCGGTCGCGCGGATTGCGTCCGATGTTGCCCACGATGGTGCCTTCATCCTGTTCCACGATGCCCCACACCAAGGCATTGTATTCACGCTTGGTGGTCTTATGGTAAAATTGTAATCCTAGGTTGGTCTTGGCATCCGGTGTCTTGGCCACGACGAGCAAGCCCGAGGTGTCCTTATCGATGCGGTGCACCAGTCCCACCTGCGGGTCGTTCGGATTATAGGTCGGCACGTCGCGCAGATGCCAGGCAATGGCATTCACCAGCGTACCATGGTAATTCCCGCAGCCCGGATGTACCACCAGCCCCGCCGGTTTGTTCACTACCATCAGGTCGTCGTCTTCATATACAATGTTCAGGGGAATGTCTTCTGGGATGATATCGTTCTCGTAGCGTGGACGGTCCATCATCACGGTCAGCACGTCCAGCGGTTTCACCTTGTAGCTACTTTTCACTGGCTTTCCGTTAGCCATGACAAAGCCGTTGTCGGCCGCCATTTGGATACGGTTGCGCGATGCATTGACGATGCGTTCAAATAAATACTTGTCGATGCGGACCGGAGCCTGTCCCTTGTCTACCACCGTACGGAAATGTTCGTACAGTTCCGGTTCTCCCCCTATCGGTTCAATGTCGTCTGGCGTTTCGTCATCCAGTTCGTAATCAATCAAATCTTCTGCCATTTTTTCGATTTGTGGAGGTTAGAACCAAGAGTCATCCACTTCAGCTTCGCTGCTTTCAGATGCTCCTTCACTTATCATCACTTGTGTAGAATCCATGGCCAGTGAATCGCGGATGGCTGTATTGCCCACACACAAAGTTAGCATGGCCTCGTGGGGAACCTTGTCTCCGCTCATCAGGCTTCTGCCACGGTATTTGATGCCGTAAATCCAGTCTTGCTCACCCGAAACATATTCCGGTTCCGTCAAGCGGAAGCCCATGGCTTTTAATTTTGCTTCTGCCTGGCGTAGGGAACTGTTGTCAATCAAATCGGGCAGTTTTACCAGAGGTACCTTCGACGTGGTGATGGTCAGATAGATGGTACGTCCTTCTTTTACACGTGCGCCTCCCGCCGGATTCTGATCCAGAATCATTCCGTCGGGGAGTCCCTTCACATAACTGGAGTCTACCACCAGTCCTTCCAACTTTTGGTTGTGAAGAGCCAGTTGCGCTTCTCCCAAAGTCTTGTTTTTTACGTTGGGCACCACATAGGCTTCTCCGTGGTGTGTATAGTGGTCGAGCCAGAGCAGCGTGCCCCAGCATGCACCGATAACTACGACAATCATGGCTATCAGGTTCAGCCAGAAAAAGCGGTTCTTCTTAAAGGAAAAGAATTCTTTCAGGGTTATCATGTTACGTCAAAGTCTATAATCGAGGCAAAGATATAACATTTTGTTGGAATACGGGGGAGTTAGGGATGAAACCTATGTCTTTTTAACATGAAAACAAGCACTTGCAGCAGAAAGAGTGCAAGGAAAGGCGATGAAAGATACGGAAAGCAAGTGTGGAGAGAAGCAACCTTTTTCTTAATGCCTTTTAAAGCACAGGGTAAACTTCTTAATCTATGTTATAAAACATGCGTAAACGCGCACAATACTTGCATAATTCCAGAAAGTCCGTACCTTTGCATCGTGTTTTTCATAGTATTAGATTTAAGGTTAACAAAGGTTGGAGTTCAGCGGAACTCCTTTTTTTATGCCTTTATCTGAACAAAAGGAAAAACGACAGCTTGTACAGACGCTTATAAGAACAGAAGAATGGCCGAACTTTCACCCGAAACGCTCCAGTTTATCCGTGCGCACCGTACAGAGGATGTGCGTACGTTGGCTTTGCAGGCTCGCAAATATCCGCAGGTAGATATGGCGGCGGCTGTGGTGCAGATTGCCGGCTGGCAGATTGCCGAGAAGAAAGTGCCCCTTTGGGCGCAGACCGAAGGCATCCGGTATCCGGCCCACCTGTCCATGGAACAGTGCTCCTCGGAAATCACGGCCCGCTACAAGGCTTCGTGGCTGAAGGGCGATACGATGGCCGATTTGACGGGCGGACTGGGGGTAGACTGTTCTTTCCTGGCACGGAACTTCCAAAGAGTGGACTACGTGGAGCGGCAGGAAGTGCTCTGTGAACTGGCCCGCCATAATTTTCCGTTGCTCGGTTTGCCGCAAGTCACGGTGCATGAGGCGGATGGCGTGGACTATTTGCGACAGATGGAACCGGTGGACTGCCTGTTTCTGGACCCGGCCCGTCGTGACAGTCAGGGAGGAAAGACTGTGGCCATTGCCGACTGTGAACCGGATGTGCAGAAACTGGAACCGTTGTTGGTAGAGAAAGGACGCACGGTGGTGGTGAAACTTTCACCCATGCTCGATATCTTTTCTTCGCTGCGAGAGTTGAAATACATCCGTCAGATTCACGTAGTAGCTGTGAATAACGAGTGCAAAGAGTTGCTCGTAGTGCTTCAAAAACCGGAAAAATCCGCTCCAGAAGCCTCCGGAGAGGTGTGGATAAGTTGTGAACAGGCTGTTAATAACTTTTTGACGGAACCGTTTGTTTTCACTTATGCACAGGAGAAAGAAGCCGGTTGTCCGCTGGCGGAAGAAGTGGGGAATTACCTTTATGAACCGGGTGCGGCTTTGTTGAAAGCAGGACCTTACCGCCTGTTGGGAGCGCGTTTCGGTCTCCAGAAACTGCATGTGAACAGTCATTTATATACGTCGGAGGCGTTGGTGGACTTTCCGGGACGTCGTTTCCGGGTATTGGAAGTGTCGGGGTTTGGGAAGAAGGAACTGAAACAGTTGCTGCAAGGAGTGGACAAGGCCAACCTGACGGTACGTAATTTCCCGGCGTCGGTGGCGGAACTCCGGAAAAAATGGAAATTGAAGGAAGGCGGCGACGTGTATCTGTTTGCCACTACCTTGGAAGGCGACCGGCACGTGGTCATCAAATGCGTCAAGGCATAACTTCTACTCGAAAATTGTCAAAAAATCATACAGCGGGTGTCTAATTTTTAGACACCCGCTTTTTTTAGGTATTTCATTCTTTGTTGATAATCAGTTGTTTAAAAGATTGGCACGGACTTTGTATAGGATTTAGTGGAAAATAAAGTTCCAAAATGAAAATATGAATCCTATAAAACGATAAAATTATGATTAAGATTGAAAACCTGACAAAAACGTTCCGTACCACGGAAGTAGAGACACTGGCACTGAATAAAGTAAGTTTGGAGGTAAGAGACAAAGAGTTTGTAGCTATCATGGGACCTTCCGGATGCGGAAAGTCTACCTTATTGAATATTATGGGGCTGCTGGACAATCCGACTTCGGGAAGCTATTTCCTCGACGGAAAGGAAGTGGGCAGCCTGAAAGAAAAAGACCGTACCAACGTGCGCAAGGGAAACATCGGTTTCGTGTTCCAGAGCTTCAACCTGATTGACGAGTTGAACGTGTTTGAGAACATCGAACTTCCGCTGACGTACCTGAAGGTGCCTTCTGAAGAACGGAAACGCCGGGTGAATGAAATTATGCAGCGGATGAACATCAGCCACCGTGCAAAGCACTATCCGCAACAGCTGTCCGGTGGTCAGCAACAGCGTGTGGCCATTGCCCGTGCCGTGGTTTCCGGACCGAAGATTATCCTGGCCGACGAGCCGACCGGTAACTTGGACTCCAAGAACGGACAGGAAGTGATGGAACTGCTGACCGAACTGAATAAGGAAGGAACCACCATTGTGATGGTGACACACAGCCAGCGTGATGCGGGTTTTGCCGGACGTGTCATCAACCTGTTCGATGGCCAGATTGTGGCTTCTATTGCGGAAATGTAAAAACGGTGCTTTATGAAACGTGCATTGAAAGGACTGTTTCGAAAAGGTGAGGCCAATGTGGTCAAGATTGTCTGCCTGAGCGTGGGACTGGCCATCGGCCTGGTCATGCTGGCGGAGGTCATTTTCGAACGGTCGTATGATAATTTCTTGCCGGGGTTGAAAGATACTTACCGGGTGGAAGAACGCTACAAACAGAAAGGAACTGACTGGAGGGAGCATGCGCAGACTCCCGGTGCCATCGGACCGGGGTTGCAGCACTATTGTCCGGTGGTGGAAGTGGCCACCCGTTTTACGGGAATTGGGTCGATGACGCTGACGACGGAAGACCATAAAGAACTGGATGGGCAGGCTTATTTCTGCGACAGTACCTTCTTCCGGGTCTTCCCGCGGAAACTGCTGATGGGTGAGGAGCCTTATACGGGGTTGGAAAAGGCCAACAATGCGTATATCTCTTCCAAACTGCTGGAGGTGGCAGGCGAACAGATTATTGGGAAAACCTTGTCGTGGAAACAATATCCCGAGTTCCATGTGACCGTGGTCGGGGTGTTCGAGGCTTTTCCCGAGAATACCCATCTGCCACAGATGGATGTGCTCATTGCCCTGCCGACCATCGGGCAGGTGGCTTACGATGGAACGAACAACTGGCTGGGAAATGATCGCTACAAGACCTATGTCCGCCTGCGGAAAGAAAGTACTCCGGATGACTTGAAGGAAGGCATGGACCGCATGTTGGAAGCGAATCACGTGACGGAGGCAATGGAGCGTGCGGGAAATGAGTATGACCTTACTCTCCGCCCCGTAGCCGAAATATTCACTTCGTCCGATTACAACCGCATCATGAACATCGTGTTTCTGAGTTTTGCGATTATCATGTTGCTGGTGGCTGTACTGAACTATATCCTGCTGGTGGTTTCGTCCATGGTGAGCCGTGCCAAGGCCATTGCCACTTACCGTTGCTACGGGGCCGGGAGCGGCGACATTTACCGGATGATTCTTTCCGAGTCGTTGCTGCACGGACTGATCAGTCTGGCTCTGGCTGTGTTGATTATTTTCGGCTTGCAGGATTTTCTGCAAGAACAGATCGGACATAGTCTGGAGTCGCTTTTCCCCTTGTCTACCGTATGGGTCTGTCTGGCAGTAACGGCCGGAGTGATTCTGCTTTGCGGAGTGATGCCGGGCTATCTTTATACCCGTATACCGGTGACCTACGCTTATCGCCGCTACACGGAAAACAAGCGGAGGTGGAAACTGGGACTGCTGTGCTTGCAGTTCGCGTTGACCACATTCTTTGTCTGCCTGCTGACGGTCATCGGCCTGGAGTATAACACCTTGATGAATTTCAACCCCGGATTTGAATACCGGAACACCTTGTATGCTGACCTGTCGGGCAGCAAGATGGTGGAACGGGAACGCTGTGTGCAGGAACTGAAAAAACTGCCGGAGGTAAAGGCGGTTACCTGGGGCTACCAGCTTCTGTCGGAGCGTTGCAGTGGAAACAATGTGTACAATCCGGAAACAGGAGAAGAATACATGAACATTGCCGACCTGTATTATGTAGGTCCCGATTATCACAAGGCTTTTCAAATTCCGGTCATCGAAGGAAATGTGTTTACCCCTACGCTGACAGATTCCTTGTCGCAGCAGGTGATGGTGAGCCGTCAGTTCGTGGAACGCATGAAAACACTGGCCGGATGGACAGGTTCCCCTATTGGGAAGTCGGTATATATTACCTCACATTCGGATAACGGAGTTGTGGCCATTGTTTGCGGGGTGTACGAAGAAATCCATTTGGGCTCTCAGGTTTTGGAAGAGCATGACGAGCGTCCTACGGTGATGTTCTATCGAAATAGACCTTCGGGTTATTTATATGTAGCGTTGAATCGGATGTCGCCCGAGGCCATGAAGCAAGTGCAGCAGGTGGTCGACCGGACGGTTGCTTCCCAGCAGCTGAAGGTGTACAGCCTGTCGCTGGAGATAGGAAACCTGTACAATGCCGTATTGCACGTACGCAACAGCGTACTCTTTGCAGGCTTGTGTATTCTGATTATTGCCCTGACAGGACTGGTGGCCTATGTGCGCGACGAAGTGTCACGCCGCCGGGCGGAAATCGCCATCCGCATCATCCACGGGGCTTCCATGGCCGACGTGCAGAAAATCTTCCTGCTCGATTTGCTGAAGATTGCCCTTCCGGCTGTAGTGATTGGGGCCTTGTGTGCCTGGAAAGTCGGCGAACAGCTCTTGCAACTGTTTGCGGTGAAAATCGACCTTACCTGGTACCTGTTTGCCGGATGTATGCTGATTGTTTGCGTAATTGTTTGGCTGGTGGCCTTCGGACTGGTATGGAAAGCTGCCCGTGCCAATCCCATGGAGAATTTAAGAACAGAATAAAATAAGATGAAGTAAAAAATAATTGGAGGTAAAGACTTATGAAAATTGGAATGAATATACTCACATTGGCATGTGCCATGACCTGCTTCAGCTGTATGGGAACTGCCCATACCGTTCAACCGAGTCAGAACTATCAGACGGAACGTCGTACCCTCGGGAATATACAGGAAGTGTCTACGCTCTCTTCCATCGATGTGGTGTATCACCAGACTTCCGGACAGCCGTATGCGGAAATCTATGCATCCGACAATGTAATGCCCTACGTGGTGTTGAAGGAGTCGAAAGGGGCGCTGAGCGTGTATTATCAGGAGGGTACCAGTATCCAGGGAGAGAACCGTTGCCGGGTGGATGTATATGCGCCGTCTGTCAGTCGCTTTACGACGATGGCTTCCGGCGACATCGCCATTCCCAAAGGACTGCGTACGGAAGGAGGTATCCGTTTCCAGACGAATGCCAGTGGTGACATTGAATGTTCCACGGTGCAGTGCGGCAGTTTTGAGGCAGAAACCAATGCCAGTGGCGATGTGGAAGTGCAGGAAGTCAACTGTCAGAAGTTGCAGACTCGCATCAATGCCAGCGGCGATATGAAAATCAATAAGGCCGTATGCCGCGATGCGGCCTTGGCGGTCAATGCGTCCGGTGATTTGATTTTCTCCAATCTGCAGTGTCATGAAACCTTGGAAGGTACGGTCAACGGCAGTGGCGACATGTTGGTATCGGGCCGTTGCCTGAAGGCCGTGCTTCGTGGCAATGCTTCCGGTGATCTGGATGCCGGCAGCCTGAAAGCCGAGGAAGTGGATGCAGCCGTCCATGGTTCCGGTGATTTGTCTTGCCGGGCTTTCCAGAAACTTACGGCACAATCCTATGGCAGTGGCAACTTGGTATATGCCGGTAACCCTTCGCAGGTGACAAAAGAAGGAAAACACATTTATAGCAAATAAACATAGAAAATCTCTCTTAAAGTTAGGTGGGGTGAAAGGTCCGTGAGGTCCTTTCACCTTTTTTTGTGGGGCAGTCCGGACTCTTTAGCAGGAGGTTGTAAGGTTTCCCCGGGCAACCTTGTAGCAGGGAGATGAGAATGCAAGAGGGATGAGCTGAGAACCCCTTTCCTCGTTTTAGGTTTTCCGAGGCGGAAACGTAGGTTTTCCTTATGTGAAACGTAGGTTTCCCCCGTGAGAAACGTACGTTTTCCACAAGGGAAACATAAAAAACTTCGGGACGGAAGCGGATAGGTGTCGGGAGGTTTTCTCATCTGGAGCGTTTTGCTACATATTTCCTATTTTTTGGAAGGATTGTTCTATTTGAATCGGTGGTAATATCCTATTTTTGTACATCTTAAAAATAATATCGATGAAAAATGTATGGTTATTGCTCGCCTTTTGGGGAGCTTTTGCAGTGCAACTGCATGCGCAATGGAAAATGGTGGATGGGAAAATCCGTACACAATGGGCAGAACAGGTGACGCCTGAAAATGTGTGGCCTGAATATCCGCGTCCGATTATGGAACGGGAAGATTGGAAAAACTTGAATGGACTGTGGGATTATGCCATTGTAGAGAGAGGCAAGCACATGCCTGCCACGTTCGATGGACAAATTTTGGTACCTTTTGCCGCTGAGTCTGCTTTGTCAGGAGTCGGCAAGACGGTCGGTGCGGAAAAGGAATTGGTTTACCGCCGTTCGTTCGACATTCCTTCTTCGTGGAAGGGGAAAAAGGTACTTCTGCATTTTGGGGCAGTAGACTGGAAAACGGATGTGTGGGTGAACGGAGTGAAAGTGGGCAATCACACCGGAGGTTTTACTCCTTTTTCTTTCGACATCACGGAAGCCTTGCAAGGCAGGGAAAATACCCTGATGATGAAAGTCTGGGACCCGACCGACCAAGGCTATCAGCCGCGAGGAAAGCAGGTGTCCCGTCCCGAAGGTATCTGGTATACTCCTGTCACTGGAATTTGGCAGACAGTTTGGTTGGAACCGGTCAGTGAATCTTATATTCAAGACCTGCGAATCACACCGGATATCGACCATTCATTACTCTCCGTACAGGCGGTGGTAAATGAGGCTACGTCAAAAGACTTGGTAGAAGTGAAAGTTTTTGACGGACAGAAACTGGTGGCACAAGGGAAGAGTATCAACGGAGAGTGCGTACAGATTGAAATGCCGGAAGACGTCAAATTATGGTCACCGGACAGTCCTTTCCTTTATACGTTGAAGATTGCCCTGAAACAAGATGGAAAGGTGAAAGATGAAGTGGCCAGCTATGCCGCTATGCGGAAATATTCTTCTCGTCGCGATGCGAACGGAATTGTACGCCTGGAACTGAACAACCAACCGTTGTTCCAGTTCGGTCCGTTGGACCAGGGCTGGTGGCCGGACGGATTGTACACGGCTCCTACCGATGAGGCTTTACGGTACGATATTCAGAAGACAAAGGATTTCGGTTTCAATATGATACGCAAGCACATCAAGGTAGAACCTGCCCGCTGGTACACGTATTGCGACCAGATGGGAATTATCGTATGGCAGGATATGCCGAGCGGTGACCGCAATCCTGAATGGCAGAACCGGAAATATTTTGAAGGCGCGGAAATGAAGCGGAGTGCCGAGTCGGAAGCCTGCTATCGGAAAGAATGGAAAGAAATCATGGATGCCTTGTATTCTTATCCGTGTATCGCGACCTGGATTCCTTTTAATGAGGCATGGGGACAGTTCAAGACTCCTGAGATTGTGGAATGGACCAAACAATACGATCCGACCCGTCTGGTTGATCCGGCCAGCGGAGGAAATCACTATACTTGCGGTGACATGCTGGACTTGCACAATTATCCGGCTCCGGAGCTGTACTTGTATGATGCACAGCGGGCTACGGTATTGGGAGAGTACGGAGGTATTGGCTGGGTGGTACCGGAACATATCTGGGAACCCGACCGTAACTGGGGATATATCCAGTTCAACTCTTCCAAGGAAGTGACCGATGAATATGTGAAATACGCGGAACAGTTGTACAACCTGATTCCGAGAGGCTTTTCGGCGGCCGTATACACACAGACCACGGATGTGGAGGTAGAGGTAAACGGGCTGATGACCTACGACCGCAAAGTCATCAAGGTAGATGAAAAGCGGGTCAAAGCCATCAACCGTAAGTTGTGCGAGTCATTGAGTAAGAAATAAGCGAGGTAAAAAAATATGTGTACCTTTGTACTATGAGGAAGAAGCAATCTGTTTTATATGGCATAATGGTAGTCTTGTGGCTCTTCTGCTTTGCAGGCGGAGAGCTACAGGCTGCTCCTTCCTATTATTTCCGGACCTTGGATATCAACGAAGGCCTTTCACAAAGTACGGTGAATGCGATTTTGCAGGACCAGGAAGGATTTATGTGGCTGGGTACAAAGGATGGGTTGAATTTGTACGACGGACAAGAGTTCCGGGTCTTTCGGAAAGAGAACTCTGCGTTGGGTAACAATATCATAACGTCCTTGTGTGAAGACCGCGAGGGATGTATATGGGTCGGTACCGATGCGGGAGTCTATATTTACCAGCCGGTTCGGGAGAGATTCTTGCGCTTGGATGAGTTGGCTGAGTCGTTGGATGAAAATATTACGCGTTCAGTGACTTGGATTGCAGCCGATTCGCGTGGAAATATCTGGATTTCGGCCGATAATCAGGGACTGTTCTGCTATGAGAGGCAGAAAAGACACCTGAAACGTTACATTTCCTGTGGCGATCCGGGGACTTCGAATGTGACGAGTTTCTGGTTTGATGCCGGGAAATTATGGGTGGGCCGTTACGAAGATAACCTGTATTATTCGGAAGATGGCACTTCTTTTCAAGTCTTTCGGGACGCCGATGGAAAAGAAGCATTCAAGGGGTTGGTCATTAACTCCTGTACGAAGGGATTGCATAACAATCTGTATGTGGGTTCTTCAAAAGGGTTGATGGAGATAAACTTGACCACCCGTAAGGTCCGGAAGCTGTTGGACGAATATGTGCGCAGCATTTGTTTCTACTCGGATACAGACTTGTGGGTGGGTACCGAACAGGGACTGTATATTTACAATATCGTGACCGGTCAATTTGTACATTTGACCGTACCGGAGACAGATGAACGCTATGCACTTTCCGACAATGCGATTTACAGTGTGTACAAAGACCGTGAAGGGGGAATGTGGGTCGGCTCCTATTTTGGCGGAGTGAATTATTATCCGTATCCGTACACGTATTTTGAGAAATATTATCCGCGGGAAAACCTGCGTTACATGGGCCGGCGCGTCCGTGAATTCTGCGAAGGGAATGATGGTACCCTGTGGATTGGTACAGAAGATAAGGGCTTGTTTCATTTCAATCCTGCCAAGGGGGAGATTGTACCTTTTCTTCATCCGGAATTAGGGCATAATATACATGGCCTGTGTCTGGACGGGAACAGTTTGTGGGTAGGTACTTTTGCCAACGGGTTAAACCGTATCGACTTGCGGACAAAGGCTTTGACACATTACAGTAAGGGGGAGGCTTCCAATACGTTGAACTCCGATAATGTGTTTTCTGTTTGCAAGACAAGTACAGGCGATATCTGGATTGGAACCACTTCGGGCTTGTTGCGTTATAACCGTTCGACAGATGATTTCCAGCGGATGGAAGAACTGGAGAACGTGTTTGTGTACGACATCCTGGAAGACAGCCAGGGCAAATTATGGATGGCTACCTATTCTGACGGAGTCTTTTGTTATGATTTGCCCCGCAATCATTGGAAGCAGTACAAGTGGGTGCCGGGCGACCGTACTTCTTTGCCTTACAATAAAGTAATCAGCATTTTTGAGGACAGCCATAAGCAGTTATGGTTCATGACACAGGGAGCCGGTTTTTGCCGTTTCTGCCCGAAGTCGGACAACTTTGTCTGCTATGACATGTCGCAAGGTTTCCCCAGCAACATCGTCTATCGGATGGTGGAAGACAAGGACGGGAAACTATGGCTGACCACGAATAAGGGGTTGGTTTCTTTTCAACCGGCTACCGGGGAGAAGCATGTGTATACCACGGCAAACGGATTGCTCAGCAACCAGTTTAATTATCAGTCCGGATTAAGAGCTCGGGATGGGGCTATCTATATGGGAAGCGTAGATGGATTTATTGTTTTCCATCCGTCGGCGTTCGTCGAGAATAAGCAGGTGTCTCCTGTGGTACTGACCGACTTTTTCTTGTGGAATAAGCGGGCGTTGGTGGGGGAGAAGTCATCTCCTCTTTCCCAAAGTATCACCTATTCGGACCGGATTGACCTGAATGCCGGACAGAATTCATTTTCACTGAGGGCATCGGTCTTGAGCTATCAGGCTCCCTCGTCGAATGTGGTGATGTATAAATTGGAGGGCTTTGACAAGGAATGGTACATACTGGAGGGAGGCCGTTCGAGAATAACCTATTCGAACTTGCCTTATGGCACCTATACCTTGCGGGTGAAAGGTGCCAACAGTGACGGTGTGTGGAATCTGCAAGAACGTATGCTGAAGATACAGGTACATCCTCCTTTTTATTTATCCTGGATGGCTTATACCGTTTATGGCATATTGTGTGTGGGACTTGTGTTGTGTGGAGTCTATTATATCTACAAACGGAACCACCGCAAGCATTTGCGGGCAATGGAAATCTTGAAGTACGAGAAGGAACGTGAACTGTATGCGGCCAAGATTGACTTTTTTACCAATGTGGCTCATGAGATACGTACTCCGCTTACCTTGATAAAGAGTCCATTGGAGAATGTGTTGTCGTCTTCGCACCTGGATGAAAGTGTGAAAGATGCCCTTGAGATTATGGACCTGAATACCAACCGATTGTTGGATTTGGTCAATCAGTTGCTGGATTTCCGGAAGACAGAGACAAAAGAAGTCAGGCTGAACTTCATGGAGTATGATTTGTCGGGCTTGTTGCAGAAAATATATAAACGTTTTACCCCCTTGGCGCGTGAAAAGAACTTGAAGTTTACGCTTGATATGCCGGAGGGTCTGCATGCTTCGGTCGACAAGGAAGGATTTACGAAAATTGTCAGCAACTTGTTTACCAATGCCCTCAAATACGGTGCTACTTATATTCTGGTGAAAGTGCAGGTGGAGCAGGAAGAAGGTCTGTGGCAGTTGTCAGTGGAAAATGACGGACCGGTGGTTCCTTTGAATGAACGGGAAGAAATCTTCAAACCGTTTAAACAATATCGCGAAGGTAACGCACAGGTGCAAGGTACGGGAATCGGGCTGGCATTGGCACGCTCTCTGGCCGAACTGCATGGAGGTAAATTATGGATGGACAAGGATTTGAACTGCAACCGTTTTCTTCTTGAGCTTCCCTTGTGTCATGAGCAGACCTTGACTTTACCTTATACGGAGGAAGAAGAAAAGGTGGTTGTGCCCGTATCGGGAGAAGAAAAGCCGGTTTCACAGCCCGACACTTTCCATTATACCCTGCTGGTGGTAGAAGACCATGCAGAGATGCGCCGCTTCTTGCAGAAGCAGCTTTCGGACACGTATAAAGTGCTGACGGCTGCCAATGGAGTGGAAGCGTTGAAGGTGCTGAAGGAATCTATTGTCAATCTGGTTCTTTCGGATGTGATGATGCCGGAGATGGATGGAATGGAGCTGTGCAACGTCATCAAGTCGGATTTGGACTACAGCCATATCCCGGTGGTGCTGTTGACAGCCAAGACCACTTTGCAATCCAAGATTGAAGGTATGCAGATGGGGGCGGATGCTTACGTGGACAAACCTTTTTCGATGGAATTCCTTCGGGCGTGTATTCTGAACTTGCTGAAGAATCGTGAACAGCTACAGGCTGCTTTCATGCATGCGCCTTTTGTACAGACGAACAGCATGGCCATCACCAAGGCTGACGAGGAGTTTCTGAAAAAAATGAATGAGGTGGTACAAGCCAATATCCAGAACCCTGACTTTAATCTGTTGGACATGGCCGAACAACTGTGTATGAGCCGTTCGAGTCTGAATCGTAAGATAAAGGGAATCTTGAATATTACTCCCAATGATTATATCCGCATTGAACGTTTGAAGAAAGCAGCCCAGCTTTTGAAGGAAGGTGATTGCAAGATTAATGAGGTGTGTTACCGGGTCGGTTTCAATACGCCTTCTTATTTTACCAAATGTTTTCAAAAGCAGTTTGGTATGCTGCCGAAAGAGTTTTTGAATGAAAAATAAGGCCATAGGGGAAGAAATTGGGCATTTTGATTGCATTGTGCTATAATCTGACTGTATCGTTGGGGGTATTTAGAAGGAAGGGGATTACCTTTGTGTGGAATGAAAGAGTACACGTATATACTTTAAATTAAAAATACAAATGAAAATCAAGTGTTTATTTTGGGGGCTTGTTCTGTCATCCGGTCTGTATGCGGCTGATAAGTACTCCAATCCGGTGATTGACTATAGTTTACCTGATCCTTCGATTATAAAGGGGGATGACGGTTATTTTTATCTGTATGCCACGGAAGATATCCGTAATCTTCCGATTCACCGTTCCAAAGATTTGGTGAACTGGGAGTTTGTAGGGACTGCTTTTACAGATGCTACCCGTCCGAATTTTGAACCGGAAGGAGGAATATGGGCACCCGACATCAATAAGATAGGCAATCAATACGTCTTGTATTACTCGATGTCCGTATGGGGAGGAGAGTGGACTTGCGGTATAGGATGTGCGGTGGCCGACCGTCCGGAAGGACCATTCAAGGATTGCGGCATGATGTTTCGCAGCAATGGTATCAAGATACAGAACTGCATCGATCCGTTTTACATAGAAGAAAACGGACAGAAATATTTATTCTTTGGAAGTTTCAGTGGTATTTATGCGGTGGAACTGCGTGAAGACGGATTGAAGGTAAAGGAAGGAGCAGCTCCGGTGCAAGTGGCAGGGACGGCTTACGAAGGAACTTATATTCACAAACGTGATGGGTATTATTATCTTTTTGCTTCGATTGGAAGTTGCTGTGAAGGTTTGAAAAGTACTTACACTACGGTGGTTGGTCGCTCAAAGCACCTGCTGGGCCCTTATTTGAATAAAAAGGGAGAGCGCATGCTGGACAATCATCATGAAGTGCTTATTCATAAGAATGCACATTTTGTGGGAACGGGACACAATTCAGAGATTGTGACCGATGAGGCCGGAAACGACTGGATTTTGTATCATGCGGTCAGTGTGAAGCATCCTGACGGACGTGTCTTGATGCTCGATAAAGTCTCTTGGAAGGAAGGATGGCCTGTGGTAGACGGGCAGAGTCCTTCTATCTCTGCGGAAAAACCATTTTTTAAGACAAAAAAATAATGCTATGAATCTAAGACGATTATTATCTGTAGTGGCGTTGGGGATGGGAATACTGAGCGTACAGGCCTTGGAATATGGCCCCTCGAATGTTTCGGCCTCTATTGCGTTGAAGGTACCGGGTAATATGGCGGTACATTATCCGTTGACATTGAATAAATTATCAGAGAGTAACTTTGACTATCAGTTGGTCAGCAATACCAAACTACCGTTGCTGATGTATCAGAAGGTGACGGGAGAGGGACAGACGAAGCAGGTGCAGGTATGGATTGTGGCCCTGGAGGATGTCTATTTTAATTTTGGCGAACAGCTCAAGTCGGATGCACGTCATGACGATTGTCTGTTCTACATGCCGGGCTTCTGGTACCGGCGGAACTTGCGCTCGCCCAAGGAAGCCCCTTCTTTTCATACGTCAGACAGCTGGGTGGTGCGGGAAGACCGTTTGAGTACCCCGATGACGACTATTTTTGATGAGAAGAATAAAAAGTTGATTTCGGTAACCCGTCTGTCCACTTTTGGGGAGGAAGCCTTGACGACTCATAAGGAGGGAGAGGTGATTCTTTCAGGTAAAACGTCCCTCGGTTATACGGGATTTGAGAATGTGAATGGTACGGCTACATTGTCGTTTGGCTATCCTTATAAAGAGGCTCCCAAAACTTATATCCGCAAATTGACATTGGCCCCTTCGGTAGAAGCGTATCAGTTTCTCAAGAAAGGAGAGACTTTGACACTGACTTGGGAACTTCACGAAACAGCCGCTGAGGATTTTTCTGATTGCGTGAAACAGGCTTGGGAATATAGCTATGATTTGTATAAGCCGGCTCCAGTGGAAACGCCTTATACTGCCGATTTTGTGAAAGAGGTGTTGAGTAATTTCTTTGTGGAAAGTTATGTGGACGATGCGCCCACGAAATATTATTCCGGGGTGGAATTATGGACGGCCACCTGTGATAAACTGGATGTGGCCGAAGTCGGTTTTGTGGGACGTACCTTATTGAATGCATTTAATGCGCTGGAATACGGAGAAGAAAAGCAACGCAAGGATTTGGTGGAGCATGCCAATCAGATTTTTGATTCTTACCTGCAGCATGGTTTTTCAGCAGCCGGCTTTTTCAATGAGGTGGTGCATTTCAAACGTAATTTTGTAGAAAACAATCATAGTATCCGTCGTCAGTCGGAGGGGGTATATGCGGTGTTGTATTACTTGGACTACGAAAAGCGGCAGGGACGGAAACATCCGGAATGGGAAGGACGTTTGAAAACGATGCTCGATGCCTTCCTGCGTTTGCAGAATGAAGATGGCAGTTTCCCGCGTAAGTTCAAGGATGATTTCTCCCTTGTAGACAAATCGGGAGGAAGTACGCCGTCGGCTACTCTTCCGTTGGTGATGGGGTACAAGTATTTTAAAGACAAACGTTATCTGGAAGCCGCAAAGCGTTCGGTCGGTTACTTGGAAAAGGAACTGATTTCAAAGGCTGACTATTTCTCTTCCACACTGGATGCGAATTGTGAAGACAAAGAGGCATCTTTGTATGCTTCTACGGCTGCTTATTACCTGGCTTTGGTGACCAAAGGAAAGGAACAAACACATTATGCAGAATTATCCCGCAAGGCAGCTTATTTCGCTTTGTCGTGGTATTATACGTGGGATGTGCCGTTTGCCCAAGGACAGATGTTGGGCGATTTGGGCTTGAAGACTCGTGGCTGGGGAAACGTGTCGGTGGAAAACAATCACATTGATGTATTCGTTTTCGATTTCGCCGATGTGTTGCATTGGTTGGCGAAAGAATTCAATGAACCTCGTTTTACCGCCTTCTCGAATGTCATCAGCACTTCCATGCGTCAGTTGTTGCCGTACGAAGGACATTTGTGTGGAATCGCCAAGAAGGGATTCTATCCTGAAGTGGTGCAGCATACCAATTGGGATTATGGAAAGAATGGCAAAGGGTATTACAATGATATCTTTGCCCCGGGATGGGTAGTGGCTTCTTTGTGGGAGTTGTTGTCTCCGGGGCGTGCAGAACGTTTCTTGGAATAAAAAACGAGCAATCCGGACTATTCGGATTGTAGCTTAACGGAACAGGATGGCTTATCTTAAGGATTATTCCCTTATAGAGTAAGCCATCCTGTTCGTTTATTTTCCTACACTGAGTATTTCCACCACTTCCATCACACCGTCGTATTCGGCGGCGAAGCCTTCAGTGGCCGGGGCTTTCAGCCGCACTTTCAATTGGGCCGGTACAGCGGTATAGGGCGAAGCCTCCGACGGAAGGGCTGCTTTGTACTGTGTTTCCAATTGCCCCGAAGGGTCGGTAATCCAGTAAGCCGTGCTATCTCCGTCGGCGGTAAAGCTCTGGGTCTCGTGTCCCATGATGAGTTGTCCGTGGAGTACTTGAATGGAGTCGGTCGACACGGCCTGTGTCTCGGAACTGTCGGCAGGCTGCTGCTTGCCTGAGTGGCAGGCGCTCAGCAGGCTGAGGCCGGCAAAGAGAAAAATGATTTTTTTCATGTGTGAAATAGGTTTTTAGGGTTATTGTTGTGAAATCAGAAAAGCGGTGTAAGCCACATAGCATACCACCAGCAAGGCTCCTTCTATACGGGTGATGGTCCGTTTCTTGAAGAACCAACCCACCAGCCAGAACAGGATGGAAGAGCTCACCAGTACGGCCATGTCGATGTTGTTGATGTTACCCATGGGCAGTGGAGAGAGAGTGGCGCTGCATCCCAGTACGAAGAACACGTTGAACAGGTTACTGCCAATGACGTTTCCGATGGCAATACCCGGATTTTTTTTCAGGGCTGCTGTAATGGAAGTCGCCAGTTCCGGTAGGGAAGTGCCTCCGGCTACCAAGGTCAGGCCGATGATGGAATCGCTGACGCCCAGGGAGCGGGCAATGCCGCTGGCACCGTCGACAAACAGTTGACCACCGAAAATCAATCCGGCCAGTCCCCCTATAATGTATAAAGTCGATTTCCAGGCGGGCAGTTCCTTGACCTTCTGTTCCTCACTGCCGTCTTCATTTCCGTTGTGGGCAATGGCAAAGGTGTAGCGCATGAAAATCAGGAAGAATCCCAGCAACACCAGTCCGTCTATCCGGCTGATGATGTTCCGGCTTTCTCCATCCAGCAGGCAATCGTTGGCAAAGCAAGTCAGTACCAAGGCCGAAAGAATGACCAGCGGGATTTCCTTGCTCATGGTGCCTTTCCCCACTTGGATGGGCAGTACCAGTGCCGTACAGCCGATAATCATCAGTACATTGAAGATGTTACTTCCCACGACGTTTCCGATAGACATTTCTGCACTGCCTTGTAAGGCCGAAAGTACACTGATGACCAGTTCAGGGGCAGAAGTACCGAAGGCTACGATGGTCAATCCGATGACCAGGTCGGAAATATGGAAGCGTTTGGCTACGGAAGCGGCACCGTCTGTCAGTCCGTTGGCCCCTACCAGAATCAGAGCCAGCCCGACAATCAATAAAAGTAAGTTCATCCACATAAGATGTTTCGTTTCTTTGTTTTCGTTTGTTGGTTGCAAATATAAGCAAGAATACAGAAACACAGAAATTTGTCGTTTCAATTATAAATTTATGGATTGAGGATAGAAATGCACGATTCTCCTCCTTTTTTGCATGATTAATAGTTGTATGTGATACACTAATTCTCTATCTTTGTGCCAAACGTTAACACATATAAAGTATATGAGAAACAGAATCCTGTCTTTATTATTCTTGCTTCCGTTTATTTCGGAATCATTGTCTGCCGCATTGGTGGATGAAAAAGATTATGTGGCTTATTTGTTCACTTATTTTACGGGAAACAATATCAGTGAAGAAGCCGTGTGCTATGGAGTAAGTATGGATGGATATACTTACTATGCACTGAATAACAATAAGCCGGTGATTGACTCGAAAGTCATCAGTTCTACCGGAGGTGTACGTGACCCTCATATTCTGAGAGGAGAAGACGGTCAGACCTTTTACATGGTGGTTACCGACATGGTTTCCGACAATGGATGGGACTCTAACCGGGCCATGGTACTGTTGAAATCTACAGATTTAGTCAACTGGTCTCATTCGGTAGTGAACATTCAGAAACGCTATCCGGGTCAGGAAAAGCTGAAACGGGTATGGGCTCCACAGACCATTTTTGACAAAGAGGCAGGAAAATACATGATTTATTTTTCCATGCAATATGCCGGAGGTCCGGATGTGATTTATTATGCGTATGCCAACGAAGACTTTACCGACCTGGAGGGAGAACCGAAACCACTTTTCATTCCGAGCAACAAGACTTCCTGTATCGATGGAGACATTGTATATAAAGACGGAGTATATCACCTTTTCTATAAAACTGAAGGAAACGGAAATGGTATCAAGGTCTCTACGACTCGTGCGCTGACTTCCGGAAAGTGGGAAGAACAGCCGGATTACAAGCAGCAGACCAAGGAAGCCGTGGAAGGTGCCGGTACGTTCAAACTAATTGGACAGGACAAATATATTCTGATGTATGATGTGTATATGAAAGGTGCCTACCAGTTTACGGAAACAACCGACCTGAAGCATTTCAAGGCAATAGACCAGGCGGTGAAGATGAACTTCCATCCGCGCCACGGTACCATCATTCCGATTACACGTGCCGAATTGAAACGCATCACAGACCAATGGGGTAAGCCGGCCGAACTGGGTGAATTGCCGGTCAATCCTGCATTGCCGGGATTCCATGCAGATCCGGAAGTGCTGTATTCGCATCAGACACAGCGTTATTATATCTATTCTACGACTGACGGACAGCCCGGATGGGGAGGATGGTATTTCACCGTATTCTCTTCTGCCGACCTGAAGGAGTGGAAGTATGAAGGTGTCATGTTGGACTTGCGTTCTCCGCAGGTACCTTGGGCCAATGGTAATGCGTGGGCACCGGCCATTGAAGAAAAACTGATTGACGGAAAATATAAATACTTCTTCTATTATAGTGGTAATCCGAACGATGACTCCGGTAAGAAAATCGGAGTGGCTGTAGCCGATTCTCCGGTAGGTCCTTTCAAAGATATGGGCAAACCTATCGTGACAGACTCTCCGGTAGGTTACGGACAGCAGATTGATGTGGATGTATTCACCGATCCGGTATCTGGCAAGTCTTATCTGTACTGGGGCAACGGATACATGGCCGGTGCGGAATTGAACGACGACATGGTATCCATCAAGAAGGAAACCCTGAAGGTGCTGACTCCGAAGGGAGGGACACTGAAAGATTATGCGTACCGTGAAGCACCTTATGTATTCTATCGTCAGGGTACTTACTACTTCATGTGGTCGGTCGACGATACGGGTTCAGCCAACTATCATGTGGCTTACGGTACGTCAGATTCTCCGCTGGGACCGATTAAGGTGGCGAAAGATCCGGTGGTGCTGATACAGGATCCTTCACAGGAAATTTATGGTACAGCTCATAACTCCGTTGTTCGGAAACCGGGTACAGACGAATGGTATATTGTATACCATCGCATCAACAAAAATTATTTGAAATCAGATAAAGGACCGGGCGTGCACCGTGAGGTATGTATCGACCGGATGGAATTCAACGCCGACGGTACGATTCAGCGCGTGAAAGTCTCCAAATAAAATTTTTATTAAATCTGCTTACTTATGAAACACCTGACACATTTAGCAGCTTTATGTGCTTGCCTTACCAGTCTTCCTGTTGCGGCTCACGTGCAGGAAGTGATGAATGAACCGGATTCGGTCTACTTGTTTTCGTATGCCACCGTGAAAGATGCGGGGCGCAGCGGGTTGAAACTGGCGTGGAGCCCGGATGCCGACCGTTGGTTCAGTATCGGCAATGGATATGGGTATGTGAGATGCGATTACGGAACCTGGGGGGCCGAGAAGCGTATGCTGAATCCTCATCTGACGCGGGATGCAAAAGGCGTGTGGCATTGCGCCTGGCAGTTGAACGAAAGCGGAAAGGAGTGGGGACAGGCCACTTCGCCCGACTTGATGAAATGGAATCCGCAGACGTATTACCTGCAGACGCCGGGAGAAGGAACCGGAATCCGGGGAAGTGAAACCCGCAAGAAAGCGGTTGTGGACGGTGTAGTAGAACAAGGATATATGCAGAAAGTGGCCTGGGAGGAGGTGGACCGACTGTTGAAGTTTGTCGACTACCGGGCCTATAGAGACCAGTTGCACAATGAACGGACGGAACAGGATGGCCAGCGCTTTGCCGGGTTGGCTCCTGTATCCTTGCGGCTGACAGTCCGTCCGGAAGAAGCCAAACCTATCAGTGACAAACTGATTGGCATTTTCTTTGAAGACATCAACTACGGAGCCGACGGCGGGCTTTATGCCGAACTGGTGCAGAACCGTGACTTTGAATATTCTTCGAAAGACGGGGCTCCTCAAGGATTTGACAGTGGTTATGCCTGGAGTATTTGGGAGAACGGAAAGTCGTCGGCTGTACAGGTAGCCACGGAGCATCCTTTGCATGCCAATAACCCGCATTATGTGGTGTGGCAGGTTAAGCCGGGAAGCGCTCTCCGTAATCCTGGCTTTGACGGTATTACGTTGAAGAAAGGTGAAAAATATGACTTCTCTCTCTTTGCTTCTATGCCCGAAGGCAGCAAAGGCGGCAAGGTTGTCGTACGCTTGTTGGATGCTCAAGGCAAGGAAGTGGCACAGGCTTCTGTAAAGGTAAAGGCGGGTGACTGGAAGAAGCAGACTGCGGTGCTGACGGCACAAGCAGATGTAGATGCGGCTGTACTTTCGCTGGAACCGGAATTTACTGGAGAACTACACTTGGACATGATTTCACTTTTCCCGCAAAAGACCTTCAAAGGACATAAGAACGGGTTGAGAACTGATTTGGCTCAGACATTGGCTGATTTGCATCCTCGTTTTATGCGTTTCCCAGGCGGTTGTGTGGCTCATGGAAACGGAATTGACAATATTTACCGTTGGAAAAACTCCGTCGGTCCGCTGGAAGCTCGTAAGCCGATGCGGAACTTGTGGGGCTACCATCAGACACTGGGACTGGGGTATTTTGAATATTTCCAGTTCTGTGAAGATATAGGAGCGGAACCGCTGCCAGTACTGGCCGCTGGAGTGCCGTGCCAGAACTCTGCCTGCATCCCGGGCAAACTTTTGAGTGGCGGACAGCAGGGCGGAATACCCATGGAAGAAATGGATGCCTATGTGCAGGACATTCTGGACTTGATTGAATATGCCAACGGTGACCCGAAGAAGAACAAATGGGCCAAGATGCGGGCGGAAGCCGGTCATCCGAAACCGTTTAATCTGAAATACATCGGCATCGGCAACGAGGATTTGATTACGCCGATTTTTGAGGAACGCTTTGAAATGATTTTCAAGGCCATCAAAGAAAAATATCCGGAAATCACTGTTATCGGTACGGTAGGGCCTTTCTATGAAGGTACGGATTATGAGGCGGGATGGAAATTCGCTTCCCGCCTGCAGGTACCGATGGTAGACGAGCATTATTATAATACGCCGGGATGGTTTATCAATAACCAGGACTATTACGACCGGTACGACCGTTCCAAACCGAAAGTGTATTTGGGAGAGTATGCGGCTCATCTGCCCGGTCGCCCGAACAACATTGAGACGGCCTTGGCAGAAGCGTTGTACCTGACCTCGGTAGAGCGGAACGGTGACATCGTATCGATGACTTCGTATGCGCCGTTGCTGGCCAAGGAAGGACATACCCAGTGGAATCCCGACTTGATTTATTTCAACAATAAGGAAGTGAAACCTACTGTGGGCTATTATACCCAACAGCTTTACGGACAGAATTCTGGTGACACGTATCTGCCTGCCGACCGGAAGATTGATAATTCCCGTCAGGATGTACAGCGCCGGATTGGTACGTCGGTGGTGCGCGACAGCAAAACGGGCGATGTGATTGTGAAGCTGGTCAACCTGCTGCCGGTTCCGGTCAAGACCCAGTTGAACGGGCTGACACAGGAAGAAGGGCAGGTGACTTTACAAGTCCTTTCCGGTACTCCGACCGATCAACAGGCGCGTCCGGTGAAGAAAGGAATCTCCTTGAAGGACTTATCACAGTATGAGATGCCTGCTTATTCGTTGAGTGTGATCCGGATTCATTTGCCAAAATAAAGAGACTGATTGATTCTTGTTTCTTTTTTGACAGATTTCTGAGGTCTGAAAAACGGGGAAAAAACTATTTTGGGCAATATAATTTTAATATGTATGAGATATAAACACGCATTATGGGGCGTAGGCCTTTCTTTATTGTTCTCTTGGGGAATGCTTTCTGCTTCGGCGGCTGTGCCGGCAGGAGAAGAGACTACCGCAAAGGAAACTTTTGAGGTAGGGAAGGGAACATTTCTGTTGAACGGAAAGCCTTTTGTGGTAAAGGCTGCCGAGGTGCATTATCCGCGTATTCCGGAACCTTACTGGGAACAGCGTATTCTTTCTTGTAAGGCATTGGGTATGAACACTCTTTGTCTGTATGTCTTTTGGAACTTACACGAACAGCATCCGGGTGAGTTCGATTTCTCAGGTAACAAGGACATTGCCAAGTTCTGCCGTCTGGCACAGAAACACGGAATGTATGTCATCGTACGTCCGGGACCATACGTCTGTGCAGAATGGGAAATGGGCGGACTGCCTTGGTGGTTGCTGAAGAAAAAAGATGTGCAGCTGCGTACACTTGACCCTTACTATATGGAACGGGTCGGCATCTTTATGAATGAAGTGGGCAAACAGCTGGCCGACTTGCAGCTTTCCCGTGGGGGAAACATCATCATGGTACAGGTGGAAAATGAATACGGTTCGTATGGTATCAACAAGCCTTACGTATCGGCCATCCGTGACATCGTGAAAAAAGCGGGCTTCACCGACGTGCCACTCTTCCAGTGTGACTGGAGTTCCAACTTCACCAACAATGCGTTGGAGGATTTGTTGTGGACAGTCAACTTCGGTACGGGTGCCAATATTGACGAGCAGTTCAAGAAACTGAAGTCCTTGCGCCCGGAGACTCCGATGATGTGCAGTGAGTTCTGGAGCGGCTGGTTCGACCATTGGGGACGGAAGCATGAAACCCGCGATGCGGCTACGATGGTGAGCGGTATCAAGGATATGCTGGACCGGAACATTTCGTTCAGTTTGTATATGACCCACGGAGGTACGACTTTCGGCTGGTGGGGCGGTGCCAACAACCCGGCTTATTCGGCCATGTGCAGTTCCTACGATTATGACGCACCGATCAGTGAGGCCGGATGGACCACTCCGAAGTATTTCCAGTTGCGCGACCTGTTGAAACAATATCTTCCGGAAGGAGAAACTTTACCTGAACCTCCGGCGGCTTTCCCAGTGATTTCTGTACCGGCCATTACGGACTGGAAGGTGGCTCCGTTGTTTGAAAATCTGCCAGAACCTAAACAGTCGGAAGATATCCAGCCGATGGAAATGTTCGACCAGGGCTGGGGAACGATTCTGTATCGCACTACCTTGAAAGAGGATGTGAAAGGTACGTTACATATTGACGAAGTACACGACTGGGCACAGGTGTTTGCCAACGGTAAACTGTTGGGACGTCTGGATCGTCGTCACGGTGAATTTACCTTGCCGTTGAAGGAAACCTTGAAGAAAGGCACTCAGCTGGACATCTTGGTAGAAGCCATGGGGCGTGTGAATTTTGACAAATCTATCCACGACCGGAAAGGTATCACCCAGAAGGTGGAAGTGGTCAACGGCGACCAGGCACAGGAACTGAAAGGCTGGATGGTATATAACCTGCCTCCTTTCTATGAATTTGTCAGTCAGAAAAACTATCAGGCCGGAAAACCGGTAGATGGTCCGGCTTATTATAAAGCGACTTTCCATCTGGACAAGACCGGTGATACATTCTTGGACATGCAGACTTGGGGTAAAGGTATGGTTTGGGTCAACGGACATGCCATGGGACGTTTTTGGGAAATCGGTCCTCAGCAGACCTTGTACATGCCGGGATGCTGGCTGAAGGAAGGTGACAATGAAATTATTGTACTCGATTTGAAGGGCCCGGCCGAAGCCAAAGTGGTTGGCGTGGAAAAACCGATTCTCGACATGTTGCGTGAGAAAGCTCCGGAAACCCATCGCAAAGACGGTCAGAACCTGAATCTGAAAGCTGAAAAGCCGGTGATGACAGGTACGTTCAAGGCAGGCAACGGCTGGCAGGAAGTACGTTTTGAGAAACCGGCAACCGGACGTTATTTCTGTCTGGAAGGAGTTTCCAACTATGACGGTACCAACATTGCCGCTGTGGCTGAAATGGATGTGTTGGGTGCAGACGGAAAACCGGTTTCCCGCGAAAGCTGGAAGATTGTCTATGCCGACAGCGAAGAAACCCGCAGTGGTAACCGTACAGCCGACAAGGTATTCGATTTACAGGAAAGTACCTTCTGGCAGACGGTGGACAATACCGCTTATCCGCATCAGATTGTCATAGATTTAGGAAAAGAATATCAGGTGACAGGTTTCCGTATGCTGCCACGTGCGGAAGCCGGTGCACCAGGTTTGATAAAGGATTATAAGGTATACGTAAAGAAATCAGATTTTACATATTGATTTTCAGTTCGTATAGAACTTAAGGTAATTCAGGAGAAATATCCCGCAACTATTAAGTCTGCGGGATATTTTTTTTGCTTGCTGGAAGAAAAATCCCTTTGTTTCATGTCTTTATGACATTTTTTTTACGAACTTTGCCGCCCAATGTGAAATTAGGTATGCAAGGAGAGTTTGCATCGGATAACAGATGAAAGAATGAACGATTCAAAACCGACATTTAAGGAAATAAACGAAAGTTATACATTAAAAGAAGCCATTGCGGAAGCCAAGCGTTGCCTGAACTGTAAGAATCCTTCTTGTAAGAAGGGATGCCCGATAGAGAATGACATTCCGGGGTTTATCCATGAATTATCAAAAGGGAATATGGGGAACGCTATGGCGATTATTAATGAGAAAAGCAATCTGCCAGCCATCTGCGGTCGTGTTTGTCCGCATGAAAAGCAATGTCAGGGACATTGCGTGCTCTATCCGAAAGGGAAAGGCATTGAAATCGGAAAGCTGGAACGCTTCATCGCCGATTTTGATACGGAGATGAATTTGATTCGTGAGAAACTGCCGCAGAAAACCCGTGGAAAGGTGGCCGTCATCGGTTCGGGTCCTGCCGGACTGACTGTGGCAGGCGACTTGGCCCGCCAGGGTTTCAATGTGACCATTTTTGAAAGTCAGGCGGAAGCCGGCGGTGTCTTGATGTACGGTATTCCGGAATACCGCTTGCCCAAACAGGTGGTACGTCAGGAAATCCAGAAGATTGAAGCGCTGGGAGTGACTTTCGTGTTGAATTGTGTGGTGGGAAAACAGCTGAACATCGATGATCTTTTTGCACAGGGCTATGATGCCATTTTTATCGGTTCGGGTACGGCGTTGCCGAAATCGCTGGATATTCCGGGGGCTGGACTGCGTGGTGTTATTCAAGCCACGTACCTGTTGCACATGGCCAATATTTATAGCGAAGGTACGGTTGGGCGTGATAAAGTGCCGGTGATTGCAGGAGAGCATGTGGCCGTAATGGGTTGCGGCAACGTCGCTATGGATGCGGCTCGTACAGCAGTGCGTATGGGGGCCGCCAGTGTAACGATTGTGTACCGTCGTACGGAAGCTGACATGCCGGCCATTCAGGCAGAGTATCAGGCAGCCGTACAAGAAGGCGTGAAGTTTTTGTGGCAGACCTCTACCACGGAGTTTCTGGGCGATGCGGAAGGAAAGGTCATCGGTTTACGTGCTAATACTCCGGAGGGCGTCAAGGAATATGCCTTCGACCGTATCTGTCTGGCAGTAGGTTCTCGTCCGGCCAGTCGGATTGTATCTACGACCGAAGGCATTGACACCGATGATAACGGCTATGTACTGGTGAAAGAACGTCCGTTTGGTATGACCAGCCGGAAAGGAGTTTTTGCCGGAGGTGACGTGGTGCATCGGCCGCAGACGGTGGTGATGGCCATGAAGGCAGCCAAAAGTGTAGCAGTGGGCATTGCGCAGTATGTAGATGCCATAAAATTATTGAGCGAATAACCTAATTATAAAATAAATACTAAAGTTTAAGCCGTATCTCCTGATAACTCAGGAAAAAGCATTAATTTCGCGAATTCAAAGGAAAGTGTAGAAATTAGATACCAAAAATAAATTTACGACAATGATGGAGCTTGATTTACTCACAGCTGTATCGCCGATTGACGGCCGATACAGAAGCAAAGCGGGAGCTTTGGCCGCTTATTTTTCTGAATATGCGCTCATGAAATATCGTGTGCGGGTAGAAATTGAATATTTCATTACATTGTGTGAGTTGCCGTTGCCGCAGTTGAGTTCATTCGATGCGGCTCGTTTTGAGTCTCTCCGTGATATTTACCGTAACTTCTCGGAAGCAGATGCCGCACGTATCAAAGAAATTGAAAGCGTGACTAACCACGATGTGAAAGCGGTAGAGTATTTCATCAAGGAGCAGTTTGACAAACTGGGTGGTCTGGAACATTACAAAGAATTTATCCACTTCGGACTGACCTCTCAGGATATCAACAACACTTCAGTCCCCTTGTCTATTAAGGATGCGCTGGAAGAAGTGTATTATCCGCAGATTCAGAAGCTGATTGACCAGCTGACAACCTATGCAGAAGAATGGAAGAATATTCCGATGCTGGCAAAAACACACGGTCAGCCGGCTTCTCCGACTCGTCTGGGTAAAGAAATCATGGTGTTTGTATATCGTTTGAACCGTCAGCTGGCGGTGTTGAAGGCTTGTCCGCTGACTGCGAAATTTGGAGGTGCTACCGGTAATTACAACGCACATCACGTAGCTTATCCGGATTTCGACTGGAAGGCATTCGGCAACAAGTTCGTATCGGAGAAACTGGGCTTGGAACGGGAAGAATATACCACACAGATTTCCAACTACGACGGATTGGGAGCTATCTTTGATGCCATGAAGCGTATCAATACCATCATGATTGATATGAACCGTGACTTCTGGCAGTACATCTCTATGGAGTACTTCAAGCAGAAAATCAAAGCAGGTGAAGTAGGCTCCAGTGCTATGCCACATAAGGTGAACCCGATTGACTTTGAAAATGCGGAAGGTAACCTGGGAATGGCCAACGCGATTTTTGCTCATCTGTCTGCCAAGTTGCCGATTTCTCGTCTGCAACGTGACTTGACCGACTCTACAGTGTTGCGTAACATTGGCGTACCGTTCGGACATACCATCATTGCTATCCAGAGTTCCTTGAAGGGGCTCGGCAAACTGTTGCTGAACGAGCATAAGATTTATGAAGACCTGGATAACTGCTGGAGCGTAGTGGCTGAGGCTATTCAGACGATTCTGCGCCGGGAAGCTTATCCGCATCCGTATGAAGCACTGAAGGCTTTGACGCGTACGAACCAGGCTATCACAGAAGCTTCCATCAAGGACTTCATCGAGACACTGAACGTAAGTGAAGACATCAAGAAAGAATTGCGTGCGATTACTCCGCACAACTATACTGGAGTATAATTTAAAACAAACAGATATCGCCCGAGAGGGTATCACAGAGTATTAATTAGCATTAAACAGAAAAATTATGGCAGAAAAAGAATTCAGACAGGAAGGCGAAAACAGCCAGTCTGGCCGCGATGGTTACAAGTCTTATAACAGAGAAGGGTATAATAAGTACGGTAGAGGCGAGAAAAGTAACAGCTACGGTCGCCGTCCGTATAACAATAATAGAGAAGGGGGAGAGGGTTATCGCTCTTCCTATAATCCTCGTTTCAATAACAACAACGGGGAGGACCGTCCGCAGAGAGGTGGCTATGGCAATCGTCCGCAGCGTCCTTATGGCAATCGTCCGTATAATAATAACAATGAAGGAGGCGAACAGCGTTCTTCTTACAACCCGCGTTTCAATAACAACAACGGAGGACGTCCGCAGCGTCCTTATGGCAATCGTCCGTATAATAATAACAATGAAGGAGGCGAACAGCGTCCGTATCGTCCGCGCTTTAACAATGGTGGACAGCAGGGTGGTGAACAGCGCCCGTATCGTCCGCGTTTCAATAACGGTGGACAGCAAGGTGGTTATGGTCGTCCGCAAGGAGGTTATCGTCCACGTACCGCCGACTACAATCCGAATGCGAAATACAGCATGAAGAAGCAGATTGAGTACAAGGATGTGCTGACCGATCCGGATGAGCCGATTCGTTTGAACAAGTTTCTGGCCAATGCGGGAATCTGCTCTCGCCGTGAAGCGGATGAATTCATCACCGCCGGAGTGGTTTCAGTGAACGGTGAGATTGTTACCGAATTGGGTACAAAGGTGAAACGTTCGGATGAAGTGAAGTTCCACGACCAGCCGGTGAGCATCGAGCGCAAGGTGTATGTGTTGCTTAACAAGCCGAAAGATTGTGTGACGACTTCCGATGATCCTCAGGAACGTAAGACCGTGATGGATTTCGTGAAAGGGGCCTGCAAGGAACGTATTTATCCGGTAGGGCGTCTGGACCGCAATACCACAGGAGTCCTTCTGCTGACCAATGATGGAGACTTGGCTTCCAAGCTGACTCATCCAAAGTTCCTGAAGAAGAAAATCTACCATGTATATTGCGACAAGAACGTGACGAAAGCAGATTTGGATCAGATTGTACAGGGTATTACACTGGATGACGGAGAAATCCATGCCGATGCTGTCAGCTACGCATCGGATACGGACAAATCGCAGGTAGGGATTGAAATCCACTCTGGAAAGAACCGTATCGTACGTCGTATTTTCGAGTCACTGGGATATCGGGTAGTAAAATTGGACCGTGTCTATTTTGCCGGACTGACCAAGAAGGGACTTCGCCGAGGCGACTGGCGTTATCTGACGGAACAGGAAGTGGCCATGTTGCGTATGGGGTCTTTTGAATAAGGAGAAATAAATTGAACACAGGGATAGGCGGATACCAAATATCTCTGTGTTTTTTAGATTAATTGATAAAACATAGAATCAAAATGGAAACAATTCGTAGAACAAAGATTGTTGACCTGCTGAAGCGTGAAGATTTTGGCGCGATGGTCAATGTGAAAGGTTGGGTGCGTACTCGCCGTGGTAGCAAGCAAGTAAACTTTATTGCATTGAATGATGGTTCTACTATAAATAATGTGCAGATTGTGGTCGACTTGGCTAATTTCGACGAGGAATTGCTGAAACTGATTACTACCGGTGCATGTCTGAGCGTGAACGGAGAGCTGGTGAAGTCAGTCGGTGCCGGACAGGCTGCAGAAATCCAGGCACGTGAAATCGAAGTGCTGGGTACTTGCGACAATACTTATCCGTTGCAGAAGAAGGGACACTCTATGGAATTCTTGCGTGAAATCGCTCATTTGCGCCCGCGTACGAATACGTTTGGTGCTGTATTCCGTATCCGTCATAACATGGCAATCGCCATTCATAAATTCTTCCATGAAAGAGGTTTCTTCTATTTCCATACTCCGTTGATCACCGCTTCCGACTGCGAAGGAGCAGGACAGATGTTTCAGGTAACGACCATGAACCTCTATGACTTGAAGAAGGATGAGAACGGGTCTATCATTTATGACAATGACTTTTTTGGAAGACAGACCAGTCTGACGGTTTCCGGACAGCTGGAAGGTGAGCTGGCTGCTACTGCCTTGGGAGCTATCTATACGTTTGGACCGACTTTCCGTGCGGAAAATTCCAATACGCCGCGTCACTTGGCTGAATTCTGGATGATTGAACCGGAAGTGGCTTTCAATGATATCAACGACAATATGGACTTGGCTGAAGAGTTCATCAAATATTGTGTGCAGTGGGCATTGGATAATTGCTACGACGATGTGAAGTTCTTGAACGACATGTTTGACAAGGGCTTGATTGAACGTCTGCAGGGGGTATTGAAAGAATCTTTCGTGCGTCTGCCTTATACAGAAGGTATAAAAATTTTGGAAGAAGCGGTAGCCAACGGTCACAAGTTTGAGTTTCCGGTTTACTGGGGTGTAGATTTGGCTTCAGAACATGAACGCTTCCTGGTAGAAGAACACTTCAAACGTCCGGTTATTCTGACTGATTATCCGAAAGAAATCAAGGCCTTCTACATGAAACAGAACGAAGACGGTAAGACCGTACGTGCCATGGATGTCTTGTTCCCGAAGATCGGAGAAATCATCGGTGGTTCAGAACGTGAAGCGGATTATGACAAGTTGCTGGCCCGCATTCAGGAATTGCACATCCCGATGAAAGATATGTGGTGGTATCTGGATACTCGTAAGTACGGTTCATGTCCTCATTCAGGTTTCGGACTGGGCTTCGAGCGACTGCTGTTGTTTGTGACTGGTATGTCGAATATCCGTGATGTGATTCCGTTCCCGCGTACCCCGCGCAATGCTGAATTCTAAGAGTAAATAATATTTTTGTAAGGAGAGAAAAAGTCATTCCAAGCGGAATGACTTTTTTTTATGCGTTTTTGGTAGAAAAAAGTGCATAAAATGCGTGATCTTCAAATTATTTTATAATTTTGTAGGTAACCTAACGAGTAATTCTAATACTTTAAGTTATGAAAATACGTTATTTCTTTCTGATGGCATTTTTAATGCTTTTGGCTGTCGGCAATTCGGTGGCTCAGGATGTGCAGGAGAAGACTCCAATCACTTTACATGGGGTATGGCAGATGTGTTTTTATCGTTCTAATTCTCCGGATATTCCCGGTGAACTTAAGACAAGTAATTCATTGAAGATTCTTTCAGATGACGGACACTTTACGAATCTACTGATGATGCAGACGGGGGCTGTGATTTTGGGGTATGGTACCTACGAAATCAACAATGAGGGCCTTTATACGGAATATGTAGAGAAGAACGTACATCTTCCACAATTAAACGGGGGAAAGAATGAAATGTACTTCGAACTGAAGGAAAACGGAACGTTGATGTATGTGAAATATTTTCTGAAAAATGACGCCAATGGAAATGAAATTGATTCGTGGTGTCATGAAATTTGGAAGAAAGTTGAAATGTCATCGGTTTACCCGGGTGATGAACTGCGATGAGGAAATCTGAAAATGAAGAATAAAGAAGAAAGGTGGTTCCGGGATGAGGTCCGGATGCCGCCTTTCTTGTTTTTGGACGTAGAGTCGCTATTCATAATCAATCGTTTATCCCGCGAAAAAAAAACTTAAAATCTTTGTCGGTTAAAAGAAAAGCCGTACCTTTGCAAGCCGATTATTATCAACTAGTGATAAATTTTTAATTCTGAGTGCTTTATTCTTCTTTGTCCGGGAAGAGTAGGGCGGGAGGAATTTGTTTTTTAGTAGTTAACATTTTAAAAAAGATTTAAGAGTGGATACTTTAAGTTACAAGACCATTTCTGCAAACAAGGAAACAGCAACGAAAGAATGGGTTGTTGTGGATGCTACCGATCAGGTTGTAGGCCGTCTCGGTGCGAAAGTTGCAAAGTTGTTGAGAGGTAAGTACAAACCTAACTTCACCCCTCATGTAGACTGCGGTGATAACGTAATCATTATCAACGCAGACAAAGTGAAATTTACAGGTAAGAAAATGACTGACAAGATTTACCTGAGCTATACAGGTTATCCTGGTGGTCAGCGTGAAATTACTCCGGCTCGTCTGATGGCAAAACCGAATGGCGCTGAAAAATTGATGAAGAGAGTAGTTAAAGGTATGCTTCCTAAGAATCGTCTGGGAGCTAAGTTGCTGGGCAACTTGTATGTTTACGAAGGAAGTGAACACAAACACGAAGCTCAGACTCCGAAAGTAATCGATATTAATTCACTTAAATAATAAAGAATGGAAGTAGTAAATGCATTAGGCAGACGTAAAAGCGCAGTTGCTCGCGTTTTCGTAAGCGAAGGTACAGGAAAGATTACTATTAACAAGAGAGACCTTGCACAGTACTTTCCATCAACTATTCTGCAGTATGTAGTTAAACAGCCGTTGAACAAATTGGAAGTGGCTGAAAAATATGATATCAAAGTAAACTTGTGTGGTGGTGGTTTCACTGGTCAGTCTCAGGCTTTGCGCCTGGCTATCGCCCGTGCACTGGTTAAAATCAACCCTGAAGACAAGAAAGCTCTTCGTGCAGAAGGCTTCATGACTCGCGATTCTCGTTCTGTTGAACGTAAGAAACCGGGACGTCCGAAAGCACGTCGTAGATTCCAGTTCAGTAAACGTTAACGAGGGGACAAGTTGGATAAGGGACAAGTTGGCAAGGATACTCTCTTATGGATTATTTCCTTGTTGCCTCGTCAACTGATACCTCGTCACCTAAAGAAGCGTTTAGTATCTAAACTGCCAGGATTCTTCCTGCAAGCATTTGTCGGAAAGACTACCGGACAGTTGGTTCAATAAACAAAAAAGAAAGTAAACGATTAAAAATTAAAGACAATGTCAAGAGTAAATTTTGATACATTATTGGAGGCTGGTTGCCACTTCGGACACCTTAAAAGAAAGTGGAACCCTGCAATGGCTCCTTATATTTTCATGGAACGCAACGGTATTCATATCATCGATTTGAACAAGACTGTTGCTAAAGTTGATGAAGCTGCTGAAGCTTTGAAACAAATCGCAAAATCAGGAAAGAAAGTCCTGTTCGTTGCTACTAAGAAACAAGCTAAACAGGTAGTAGCTGAGAAAGCTGCTTCTGTAAACATGCCGTACGTTATCGAACGTTGGCCGGGTGGTATGTTGACTAACTTCCCGACTATCCGTAAGGCTGTGAAGAAAATGGCTACTATCGATAAATTGACTAACGATGGCACTTATTCTAACTTGTCAAAGAGAGAAATTCTGCAGATTTCTCGTCAGCGTGCTAAATTGGAAAAGAACCTCGGTTCTATCGCTGATTTGACTCGTCTGCCGTCTGCTTTGTTCGTAGTCGACGTAATGAAAGAAAACATCGCGGTTCGCGAAGCTAACCGTTTGGGTATCCCTGTATTTGCTATTGTAGATACAAACTCTGATCCGACAAATGTTGATTTCGTAATTCCGGCAAACGATGACGCTACGAAGTCTGTAGAAGTAATCTTGGATGCTTGCTGCGCTGCTATGGCAGAAGGTCTGGAAGAAAGAAAAGCTGAGAAGGTAGATATGGAAGCTGCTGGTGAAAACGCACCGAAAGCTGCTAAGAAAAAATCTACTAAGGCTCGCATGGACAAGGCTGAAGAAGATGCAATCAATGCATCTAAGGCTGCTGCGTACATGAGCAAGGACGAAGAAGAAGCCTAAATAAAGTAAGTTGAGAATTGAAAATTGGAAATTGGGAAGACTGTATTCTCGATTCTCAATTCTCAATTCTCAACTTTGTTTTTATGCATATTATTAACTCAAAATAAATAAAGATATTATTATGGCTGTAAGTATGGCTGATATCACCAAGCTTCGTAAAATGACAGGAGCTGGTATGATGGACTGTAAAAATGCTTTGACAGAAGCTGAAGGCGATTTCGACAAAGCAGTAGAAATTATCCGTAAAAAAGGACAGGCTGTAGCTGCAAAACGTTCTGACCGCGAAACTTCAGAAGGTTGTGTGCTGGCTAAATCAACTGGCGACTATGCAGCAATGATTGCTTTGAAGTGTGAAACTGACTTCGTAGCTAAGAATGCTGACTTCGTAGCGCTGACTCAGGCTATCCTGGATGCGGCTATCGCTAACAAATGCAAGACTTTGGATGAAGTGAAAGCTCTTCCGATGGGTAGCGGTACAATTGCTGATGCAATTGTAGAGCGTAGTGGTATCACAGGTGAAAAGACTGAATTGGATGGTTACAACTTCGTTTCGGGCGCTTGCACTGCTGTTTACAACCACATGAACAAGAACCAGCTTTGTACTATTGTAGCTTTCAACAAGGTTTGTGACGAAAAGATTGCTCACGAAATCTGTATGCAGATTGCAGCTATGAACCCGATTGCCATCGATGAAGCAGGTGTTCCTGAAGCTGTAAAACAGGAAGAAATCAACGTGGCTATTGAAAAGACGAAAGCTGAACAGATTCAGAAGGCAGTAGAAGCTGCTTTGAAGAAAGCTGGTATCAACCCGGCTCATGTAGACAGTGAAGAGCACATGGAAAGCAACATGGCAAAGGGTTGGATTTCTGCTGAAGATGTAGCTAAGGCTAAGGAAATCAAAGAAACTGTAGCTGCTGAAAAGGCTGCCAACCTGCCGCAGGCTATGATTGAAAACATTGCGAAGGGTCGTCTGGGCAAGTTCTTGAAAGAAGTTTGTCTGTTGAACCAGGAAAGCATCATGGAACCGAAGAAAACAGTTGCTGATGTATTGAAAGAAGCTGATCCTGAATTGGCTATCACTGAGTTCAAACGCTTCACTTTGCGCGCTGAATAATCATTGTTCAATATCCTTTTTCGGGCATGCCATTTGGTATGCCCGATTTGTTTTACGGCTGTTTGTTTCAAGCAGCCGTTTTTTATTGATTATTATCAGGAAAAGTAATCTTTCAAGCTGGATATTTTGTATTTTTGCTGCCGGAAAACATAGAATGAAATTCTAACTTTTAAACAAAATAGATTATGGCAAAGAAAGCGCTTTTAATGATTTTGGATGGTTGGGGATGTGGCGACCATCAGAAAGATGATGTAATCTTCAATACTCCGACTCCTTACTGGGACAGCCTGCTGGCTACCTATCCTCACTCACAGCTGCAGGCTAGTGGTGAAAATGTAGGTCTTCCCGACGGACAGATGGGTAACTCTGAAGTAGGTCACCTGAATATCGGTGCCGGACGTATCGTATATCAGGACTTGGTGAAGATTAACCGTGCTTGTGCCGACAACAGTATCCTGAAGAACAAAGAAATCGTGTCTGCTTTCTCATACGCAAAAGAGCATGGCAAGAACATGCACTTCATGGGATTGACTTCTAACGGTGGTGTACACTCTTCTTTGGATCACCTGTTTAAATTGTGTGACATCGCAAAAGAATACGGACTGGAAAATACATTCATCCACTGCTTCATGGACGGTCGTGATACAGACCCGAAGAGTGGTAAAGGATTTATCGAGCAGCTGACTGCGCATTGTGAGAAATCAGCCGGAAAGGTTGCGTCTATTGTAGGACGTTTCTACGCAATGGACCGTGACAAACGTTGGGCTCGTGTAAAAGAAGCATACGATTTGCTGGTAAGTGGTATCGGTAAGAAGGCTACTGACATGGTACAGGCTATGCAGGAATCATACGACGAAGGTGTGACTGACGAATTCATCAAACCGATTGTCAATGCCAACTTCGACGGTACCATCAAGGAAGGCGATGTAGTAATCTTCTTCAACTATCGTAACGACCGTGCGAAAGAGCTGACTATCGTATTGACCCAGCAGGATATGCCGGAAGAAGGTATGAAGACTATCCCGGGATTGCAGTACTACTGCATGACTCCGTACGATGCTTCTTTCAAGGGTGTTCACATTCTGTTCGATAAGGAAAATGTACAGAACACACTGGGCGAATACCTGGCTAACAACGGAAAGACTCAGCTGCACATTGCAGAAACAGAAAAATATGCACACGTAACCTTCTTCTTCAACGGTGGACGTGAAACTCCGTATGCCAACGAAGACCGTATCCTGGTTCCTTCACCGAAGGTTGCAACTTACGACTTGAAGCCGGAAATGAGCGCATACGAAGTAAAAGATAAACTGGTAGAAGCTATCGGTACACAGAAATATGACTTCATCGTAGTGAACTATGCAAACGGTGACATGGTAGGTCATACAGGTATCTATGAAGCAATTGAAAAGGCTGTAGTGGCTATCGACAACTGTGTGAAAGATACTGTAGAAGCTGCCAAGGCAAACGGTTATGAAGTGATCATCATTGCCGACCATGGAAATGCCGACCACGCTTTGAATGCTGACGGTACACCAAATACGGCTCACTCTTTGAATCCGGTTCCGTTTGTATACGTAACAGAGAACAAGAATGCCAAGGTAGAAAACGGTGTATTGGCTGATGTAGCTCCTTCTATCCTGCACATTCTGGGTATGGCTCAGCCGGCAGAAATGACAGGTCGCGACCTGATTAAATAAGAATCCACAGTGATTTAGAATATAGAGCCGGGGTTCGTTATCGGAAGATAATGGACTCCGGTTTTTTTATGCGTTATGCCAGCACAATGATACTTCAGATAGTAGGAAACGCTGGCAATGCAGTCTTGGACAAAATAAAAAGCCGCAAAGTAAATAAGAGGAATTACTTTGCGGCTTTCTGTCAAAACAGAGTGTATTATGCTTTTACTCCGTTGTATTCGTCAGATACAGTTAATTTTTTGCGGCCTTTAGCGCGACGTGCTGCCAATACTCGGCGACCGTTTGCGGTAGCCATTCTTTCACGGAAACCGTGTTTGTTTCTTCTCTTTCTGTTAGAGGGTTGGAATGTTCTTTTCATTTTCGTATATACTATTTTATGTTATTATTCCATGCGTTCGGGCTGCAAAATTAGTGACTTTTTTTTAATAATCAAAGTGCTAAATCATTTTTAGACAAATCTTTTTGCGTTTTTTCGCGATTTAGATTAATTTTGCAACCGTATTCAGAGAATAAATCAAACTATTACATAATAATAAAGGATTTAAGTTATGATTAATGCTCAAGACATTAAAATCGGAACCGCTATCCGTATGGATGGCAAATTGTATTTCTGCATTGACTTCCTGCATGTAAAACCGGGTAAAGGAAACACTTTCATGCGTACTAAACTGAAAGATGTGGTAGACGGATATGTATTGGAACGTCGTTTCAACATCGGTGAAAAACTGGAAGATGTACGTGTAGAACGTCGTCCTTATCAGTTCTTGTACAAAGAAGGTGATGATTATATTTTCATGAACCAGGAAACTTTCGAACAGGTGCCTATCGCTCATGACCTGATTGAAGGTGTAGACTTCCTGAAAGAAGAAATGATTGTAGAAGTTGTTTCTGATGCTTCTACTGAAACTATCTTGTTCGCAGAATTGCCGGTAAAAGTTCAGCTGAAGGTTACTTACACTGAACCGGGTCTGAAAGGTGATACTGCTACTAACGCTACTAAGCCTGCTACTGTAGAAACTGGAGCTACTGTACGTGTTCCGTTGTTCATCAACCAGGATGAAACTATCGAAGTAGATACTCGCGACGGTTCTTACGTAGGTCGTGTAAAAGCTTAATGCTGACAGATTCTGAATTTTCAGATAAAAAGAAAGCCGCATTGGATGATTCCGGTGCGGCTTTCTTTTTGTCGTTTATCGATAATGTAAGTAGTCTATATCTACATATCCAGATTCACTTTTGTCGTTGAAGCAATAGATGCCGATGCGGTCTCCCCGATAGTTTCCCCATACCATTTGATACGGTTCCCCAAACTGAATGAAATTATCTCCATCCAGGCTGTAATAATATTGTGATTTCCCATCCATTCCCCAACAAGTTTTGAACCAGACAAACGAAGTAGAAATTTCGTTTCCTTTTAGGATGTGGCCATTATTCCGATATTCGATAAAATACTGCGTTCCTTCTTTTACTACACCAAGAGCCGAATGATGAGAAGAAAAATGGCAAATCCCATTTCTTTGTCCGTTGGCCATCTGCGAAATGTCCATTTTCACAATCACCTCGTTATCTTGTTTCCGGAATGTACGCTGTGTAAGCGTGTTTCCCGCTTTTAGGAGTTGATTACTTTCTATCGGGCGGAAAGCTTTCAGACGCATCCATCCGGGACGTTCTGTCAGAGAAAAGAACTCTTTTCGAGGCTGGTAGTTCCATTGCCATTGTGGACCTAGTATTTCGCTGTCAAAGTCATCACTTCTTGAAAGTGTCAGTTTCGGTAATGAGAAGGCTGGCATGGGAGCTTCCCATTGCATGGTACCGATTTGCTGTGGCAGAACTTTTCCGATGAGTGGCCAGCCGTCTATCCATGTAACGGGGAGCAGACTGACAATTCGCCCGCTCCAGTCGCCTGTACCGTGATGAGTCAGAAAATACCATTTCCCGTCTTTTCCTTGTATGATGCCTCCCTGATTGGGCTCCATGGCTTCTCTGCTGGCTAGTGCAAGCTGTTTTTCTTCTTTATAAGGTCCAAATAGCTTTTTGGAGCGCCTTGCCATCACGTATCGTCCTGTTCCCGCTTTGTGCTCACTGAAAACCAGATAATACCATTCTCCAACTTTTATCAGTTTATTGGCTTCCCTTCCGTTTCCTGAATGAATAAGCTTGGCCGATTTTCTGTCGATACTTTTCCCGTCTTTTGCCATGGGAAAGAGATAAGTCTTGTATCCGTCCGCGAAATGAGTCCCTACGAAACAAGCTTTCCCGTTTTCGTCCCAGAAAGCCGTGCAGTCATCCCAGCCTGCTTCCAGCAAGAGAGGGGTAAGTGGTTCCCACGGTCCTTCGGGTTTGGAAGAGGAAGTCATGAAGTATCCTTCATCCGGTGTGCCGAAGAACAGGTAAAAGCGTTCATTATGGTAACGCAAGGTACCAGCCCATACTCCCCGTGCATAGCGGTCCATCTGGTTCCAGTTCAATTTGTCTCCTATTTGTGTCAGGTCACTGATAATATTCCCACAGAACTCCCAGTTTACGAGGTCTTTGGAGTGTAGCAGGGTCATACCTGGAGAAAATTGGAAAGTAGAAGAAATGGCATAGTAATCGTCTCCCACCTGAATGCAGTCTATGTCACTGTAATCGGCCGGAATGATGGGATTGCGATAGGTGCCATCATTTTGTTCTCCCCATTTTTCCCAGCTTCCCCATACGGGATTGGATTCATTAGAGGTGTTTTGAGCAGTAGTGTTGCTTAGAAAGCAAAAACCGGTTATCAGGCCGGCAAATAAAATCCGTTGTATCATAAAAGTTTAATTCCTTTGTTTTCTTTTAATGTAATGTTTTTTACCTTTCCGTTGAAGCAGACTTTCGTCTTTCCGCCTTTGCGTGACTGAATGTACAAGGATGTGACTTTACCGTCTTTCCATTCCATGTCGACGATGAATCCTCCACGTGCACAGATGCCTTTCACACTGCCGTCTTTCCATTCTGTAGGTAGAGCCGGGAGTAGCTGGATGCTGTTTTCGGACGATTGCATCAGCATTTCAATCACGCCGGCACAACCTCCGAAGTTGCCGTCAATCTGGAACGGAGAGTGGGCGTCGAGCAGGTTCGGATATGTACCTCCTCCGCGACGGGCATCTTTTCCTTTGTAGTTGTCCGGACTGACATAATTCAGCAGACGGCGATAGATGTGGTAGGCATTCTTGCTGTCTTTCAGGCGGGCATACAAGTTGACACGCCAGCCGGTGCTCCATCCGGTAGTTTTGTCTCCTTTGATTTCCAGCGTACGGGCACAGGCCTTGGCCAGGTCGGGAGTGCTTTCCACTGACAGGTGGTGGCCCGGATACAAACCGAACAGGTGTGATTGGTGGCGGTGTTGCGGGTCTTCATCACTCCAGTCGTGGAACCATTCCTGCAGATTGCCTTTTTGGCCAATCTGATAAGGTAATATGCGATTCAGGGTCTTTTCAATCTGTTTCCGGAATTCTTTGTCCGTACCGAGGGCTTCGGCAGCCTTGGACGCATCAATCAGGCATTCGCGGGTCATGGCCAGGTCGGCTGTACAGCCGTAAGAAGTGGCACCTACATACCCGTCGGGCGTCACGAACTTGTTCTCCGGAGAAGTTCCCGGTGAAGTGATTAGTTTGCCGTCCTTTTCAATCAGCCAGTTCAGGCAGAATTCGGCAGCTCCTTTCAGTACCGGATAATATTGCTGCAAGAAAGTCTTGTCTTGTGTAAAGGCATAGCGTTCCCAGATATGGGTCGACAACCAAGCACCTCCCATGGTCCAGCAGGCCCATGAAGGGTCGCCTCCGTGCAGGCCTACCGGGCAGGTCATGGCCCAGATATCCGTGTTCTGTCCCAGACACCATCCTTTGTCTACGCCATAATAGGCCTTGGCGGTCTCTTCCCCTGTATGTTGCAGGTTGGCGATGAATTCCATCAGCGGACGGTGCATCTCACTCAGGTTGGCTGTTTCGGCAGCCCAGTAGTTTTCCTCTAAGTTGATGTTGCTGGTATAGTTGCAGCTCCAGGGTGGGAGCAGCTTTTCGTTCCACAGTCCTTGCAGGTTGGCCGGAACCCCCGGGGTACGCGAACTGGAAATGAGCAGGTAGCGGCCGTACTGGAAATACAAGGCTTCCAGTTCCGGGTTCTTCTGGGCTTTGTCGGTATATTGCAGCAACTGTACGTCAGTCGGCAGACTGGCGATGGCTTTCTCGGTTGTGCCGAGATTCAGTTCTACGCGGTTGAAGAACGACTGGTAGTCGGTCACGTGGGCCTTTTCAAGTGTGTCGAATGATTTCTGTGCGGCCTGGTTCATTCGCTGTGCCACCAGGTTTCGGTAGTCACGGCCTTCTTTCATCGGGTCCTTGTCGAAGCCGTTGAAGCTGGTCACGTTGGCTACTAAAATCAGCGCTTCTTTTCCGCCGGCTATCTTCAGTTCACCCGACGGAAAACTCTTCACTTGGCTGCCTGGGGCAATCACTCGGATTAGGGTACGGAAATGCGTGCCTCGTTCCGGATCGTACAGATGCTTGTTTTTCATGTCGTCGAGATACACCGGATAAGAATGATAGGCAGCGTAACCCTCCGCAGAGATTTCATTGCCCGTGGCCGTAGTGGCATGAGGCAGGAGCGAGTTGAAGGCAAGTGTGGCTTGAAGTCCCTTTTCACTTTCTGTCTGCAGGCGGAGTACGAGGACAGAATCGGGAGCCGAAGCGAAGTAGTCGCAGGAGAACGCTTTTCCATTCCGTTGGTAACTGGTTCGGGCGAGCGCCTGCCGGATGTCCAGTGTTCGCTGATAGCCGGTTATCTTTGCCGGGGTGTCCAGGTAAGTGATGGAGAGCTGTCCCAGCGGCTGGTAGTTTTCACTGTAGTGTCCTTGCACCTTCCGTTGGGCAAGGTCAGCGCCTCGGTAGTCTTCTTTGTCGAGCAAGGCCCGGATTTCTGGAATGGCCTTGTAGGCATCGGGCGTCGTGACTTTTCGGTCAGGTTCACCGGTCCATAGTGTCAAGTCGTTCAGGGAGAGGACATCCTTGTCCGTACCTCCATAAAGAATGGCTCCCATCGTACCGTTTCCGATAACAAGAGCCTCTTCAAAATATTCCGCAGGCCGGTCGTAGTGCAGCACCAGCTGGTTTTGTGCGGAAAGTGAGAATGTAGGCAATGAAATGGTGCAGGCCATTACCACAATGCCCTTCCATTTGCGAATAAAAATACTTTTCATAGTGTATGTGTTAATAAAGATAATTAGCAGCCGCAAGTTATCAAGAAAATTTCGGAAAGGCAAAAAATGGGCTTTAAACATGTAAAAAAACGGGGGTAAAAAACGTCCTTGCGTTTGAATGGAAACGCAAGTGCATTCGAAGTCAAACGCAAGGACGTTTTGTCTCAAACGCAAGTGCGTTTGGATTGAAACGCACTTGTGTTTTCTGAGGATTTCTGAAAGGTCACAAAAAAAGCCTTCCCATCGTCACGATGGAAAGGCTTTTCTTTATTTTTCCCGAAAAATAATCAATTATTTTTTCTTGTGGTTTGCATAACGGCTCATGAACTTGTCCACACGTCCTGCTGTATCCACCAGTTTAGACTTACCAGTGTAGAACGGGTGAGATGAGCTGGAGATTTCTAGCTTAACCAACGGATAAGTTTCTCCTTCGAATTCAATTGTGTCTTTAGTAGCACAGGTTGAACGAGACAGGAACATGTCGCCGTTTGACATGTCTTTAAACACTACCGGACGGTAGTTTTCAGGATGAATGCCTTTTTTCATTTTAGTATATACTTTTTGTTGTTATTATTGACAAATAAATATGTGGTAACACCGATAAAGTGTGTAATGGTCTATTTCGGGTTGCAAAGATACGCTATTTCTTTGAAACTAAAAAGAAATCACTGAAAAAAATATTCTGTCAGTCAAAGGCTTTTATATAAAGGTGACTTGATTTTTGTCACATCTACTTTGCATCCTTGCCACATCTTCGGGCAAATATTCTGGTTAAAATTGATTTGTCTCAAGAAAAGACAGAAAATCTCCGATTCAGGATATTGCTAATTCTTTTTATATTGTTACTTTTGCAGATGGAATTAATTACTAACAATTATAAAACTTACAAAAATGGTTAATTACAAAGAGTTAGGCTTGGTGAACACAAGAGATATGTTTGCCAGAGCAATCAAAGGTGGATATGCTATCCCTGCTTTCAATTTCAATAATATGGAACAGTTGCAGGCCATCATTAAGGCTGCTGTAGAAACAAAATCTCCGGTAATTCTCCAGGTTTCTAAAGGTGCTCGTAACTATGCTAACCAGACTTTGCTGCGTTACATGGCAGAAGGTGCTGTAGAATATGCAAAGGAACTGGGTTGTGCACATCCTGAAATCGTGCTTCACCTTGACCACGGAGATTCATTCGAACTGTGCAAGTCTTGCATCGACATGGGATTCTCTTCAGTAATGATCGACGGTTCTCATCTGCCATACGAAGAAAACGTAGCTTTGACTAAGAAAGTAGTTGACTATGCACATCAGTTCGACGTAACTGTTGAAGGTGAACTGGGTGTATTGGCTGGTGTAGAAGATGAAGTTTCTGCAGAACACCACACTTATACTAACCCTGAAGAAGTTATCGACTTCGCTACTCGTACAGGTTGCGACTCATTGGCTATCTCAATCGGTACTTCTCACGGTGCTTACAAGTTCAAACCTGAACAGTGCCACGTAGATCCGGCTACTGGTCGTCTGGTTCCTCCTCCATTGGAATTCGCTGTACTGGACGCTGTAATGGAAAAACTTCCGGGATTCCCTATCGTTCTTCACGGATCTTCATCAGTTCCTCAGGAAGAAGTGGACACTATCAACAAATATGGTGGCAAGCTGGAAGCTGCTATCGGTATTCCTGAAGATCAGTTGCGTAAGGCTGCTAAATCTGCAGTTTGCAAGATCAACATCGACTCAGACTCTCGTCTGGCTATGACTGCTGCTATCCGTAAAGTATTCGCTGAAAAACCGGCTGAATTCGACCCGCGTAAATACCTGGGCCCGGCTCGTGACAACATGGAAAAACTTTACAAGCACAAAATCATCAACGTATTGGGTTCTGACAACAAGTTGGCTCAGTGCTAATCGTGTTTGATACTTATCACACCTGATAAAATGAAAAAAGGCTGCTTCCCTTTCGGGAGGCTGCCTTTTTTATTTGTTTGCGTTCTTTTTTACCAGAACTTGTTCTGCGAGGGGTTGTATTCAAATCCCACCGCTTTCAGACGGTTCACGATATCTTCCTTGCTTACGTTCAGGTCGGCACAAAGTGCGTCGAGCGAAGGGTAATAGTCTCTCAATTTCATGTTGATGAAGCTGAACAGCATCATCGGGTCTTTGGGTAATTCCATATTCTGAATTTGTTTTTACGGATTCTTCTTTTTTCGGGTTGCAAAGTTACGGCTTTTATTGTTTCCTTGTACTTATTCGGTTGATAATTTATTTGTTATCTTTGCAGGGCTATGTCAACCAAACGAGTGATAGAAGATAGAGATTTCCGCCGTATTGTGATTGCCACCCGCCGCGGGGCAAGAAATATCACGATGCGTGTGAAGCCCGATGGCTTGTATCTCACGGTGCCGCCCTACAGCAAGACTGATAAGGTGCTGTCTACGCTGGAACAGTTCCGGGCTGACTTGCTGGAGCGTTTCCGCCAGGTGGCCCAGCAGGCCTTGGACTTTAATTTCCGGATAGAGGCCGATTGTTTCCGTCTGTCGTTGGAACCCAGCCAGCTGAAATGTTTTACCGTGCGGTTACGGCCCTCGGGCGAAGTGACCGTGTTTTGTCCGGCGAACACCGATTTCTCGGACGAGGCCGTGCAGAAGCTGGTGCGGGCAGCCATTGTGCGGGCCCTGAAGAAAGTGGCCTCGGAATTTTTACCTCCCTTGCTGAATGTATGGGCTGAACGTTTCGGCCTGACTTATCGGAAGGTGCGGATTACAGGTGCCCGTTCGCGGTGGGGCAGTTGCACGTCGGCCCGCACCATCAGTCTTTCCTGCTATCTGATGCTGGTACCTTCCCACCTGATTGATTATGTCATCCTGCACGAACTGGCTCATACGAGGGAGATGAACCATGGCCCCCGTTTTTGGGAACTGCTGAACGATATGACGGCAGGACAAGCCTTGCGGTTGCGTGCGGAACTTCGTCGGTTTCATCCTTCTTTCTGAGATATTTAAAAAGAAGGGATGTTGTGTCTTTTATACACTTTTTTGATGTAAATTTGCATCGGAAAAGGTGAGGTAAAAAAGATTGTTTGAATGAAAAAAAGTTTGTTGGCGTTGGCTTCCGGTACGTTGGGGCTAGGCATCGCCGAATTTGTTATGATGGGAATCCTTCCCCATGTAGCTCGTGATTTAGGTATTAGCATTCCCCAGGTGGGACATTTTATTTCGGCGTATGCCATCGGCGTGTGTGTAGGTGCTCCGTTGACAGTGCTGATTGCCCGTACACGGCCTTTGAAACAGATATTGTTGGGACTGGCAGCCATCTATGTGATAGGAAATCTCTGTGCGGCGCTTTCGCCGGGCTATTGGATGCTGTTGCTGATGCGTTTCGTGTCGGGACTTCCCCATGGAGCCTTTTTTGGAGTGGGTTCCATCGTAGCCGAGAAAGTGGCCGATAAAGGTAAGACTTCGCAAGCCGTAGCACTGATGATTGCAGGTATGACCATTGCCAACTTGTTTGGCGTACCTTTGGGTACGTTGCTGAGCACGTTGTTTTCCTGGCGTTTCCCCTTTCTGTTCAATGCGTGCTGGGGACTGCTGGTGTTCTATTTGGTATGGAAGTGGATTCCTTCGCTGCCGGCTTTACCCGATACAGGGTTGAAGGGACAGTTCCGTTTCCTGCGTAACTTGGCTCCGTGGCTCATTATCCTGACCACGATGTTCGGCAACGGAGGCGTGTTCTGCTGGTTCAGCTATGTCACTCCGCAGATGCTGCACGAAGCCGGATTCCAGCCGGAAAGTCTGACATGGATTATGATGCTGGCCGGGCTGGGAATGACGCTCGGCAACCTGATTGGCGGACGTTGCGGTGATTTATACGGGCTGGCTCCGGTAGTACAGTTCACGCAGGTGTTCATGATGCTGGCTTTGCTGGGTACTTTCCTCTTTGCTGGAGTGCCGTGGCTTTCCGTCTTATTGATGTTCGTCTGTGCGGCTGCCCTGTTTGCCGTGTCACCTCCCCAGCAGCTGTTGCTGTTGCAGAATTCGCGTGGAAGTGAGATGATGGGAGCTGCCTGCGTGCAGATTGCCTTCAATCTGGGCAATGCCGTAGGAGCATACGCCGGAGGACTGCCGATTGACGCCGGACTGGGTTATCGGTATCCGGCACTGGTGGGAGTCTTTGTGGTGGCCTTGGGATGGATTTGCGTCACCTGGTATATCAGGCGGGAGCGCAGGTGCCTTCTGAAAAGAAAAACGACAGATACGGTTGTATCATAAAACAATATACTATGAGATTGCTTTTGTTGACTTTGATAATATGGTTGGGAGGATGTTCTTTTCGTCTGGACGCAAAAGATACATTCTTCTCAAAATATAATTTTTATCACATAACTGAAGAGTCAGGCTTACCTAACAACTCGGTGACTTCCGTGATAAAAGATTCGTTCGGTTACATTTGGATTGCCACCCAGGATGGACTGGCACGTTACGACGGTTATCGGTTCTTGCGTTATGACGTAGAAGAGCCTTTTTACCGCTTGAAGGGAAGTTATGTGTACACCTTGTGTGAGGACCGTTACAAAAGGCTTTGGGTGGGGTCGGATGCAGGGCTGGACTTGGTTGATCTCCAGACGGGAAGAATGCTTTCTCTTGAACAGCTGAACGGGAATAAGATTCCGGAACTCTCTTCTTTGTTCACTTCGTTTGTGCGCGCCATCTTGCAGTCTTCCGATGGAGATATCTGGATTGTGACCAACAAGATGTTGTGGTGTCTGGAATTGGATGATACCGGTATGGTTACGGCCTTCTACCGTATGCAGGGTGATGGGGAGAATCTTCTTACAGCCATTACGGAATTGAAAGGAGGAGTGTGTGCCAGTATGGGTAACCAGATATATTGGATGGTAAAAAATGAAGGTCATGCGATTAGCAAGCGGCCGATATCAAAATTCATCGTACCTTTTAGTGCTGACTGGCGTATTTCTTGTTTGTTGGAAGACAAGGGATGTGTATGGATAGGAAGTAACCGTGGACTTTTCCGGTATTACCGGGATACAAGGACTTTAAAACGCTATCGTTATTCATCGCACCGGGAAGGGATGCTTAGCCAAGCGTATATTACAGATATGAAACTGACTGCCGACGGGCGTCTGATTGTTTCCACACTTAACGGACTGAATGTCTATAATCCGGCTTCCGATTCTTTTTCTTTTATTCGTCGGCTGGAAATCCCAGAGGAAGGAGGGTTGAATTCGAATACCATTGTATGTCTGTTTACGGATGGGGAGGACATTTGGGCTGGCACGCAGGATGGAGGTGTAAACTTATTGTATCGTCCGCGCAGGCTGGAAGTGTCCAGATTGGGCGACATCCCTTGGCAGCTTGCGGAAGGACGTACTCCTCAAATCAGTGCCATTACGGAAGATAAGGCAGGCAATCTGTGGGTAGGCACTATCGAAGGTGGACTTTATCAGTTGAATCCTGTCACGGAGGCCGTGCGGCATTATTCGTTTGTACCACAGAATCGTTCGTCCATTCTTTCGAACAATGTGAATGGCTTGTTGATAGACAAAGACAATCATTTGTGGGCTTATACGTGGGGAGCTGGCATCAGTGAGTTGGACCTGAACAATCCACAATCCGGTTTTCGGCAGCATTCCAACGGGGAAGTGCCAGGATTGGAGGATGAATTTACCATGAGTGCAGTGGAGGATTCCATTAATCGGGGCATCTGGTTTGGCACCACACATGGATTGGTATTCTATGACAAAAAGCAGAGCCAGTTCCGGCGGGTCAGATTCAATTCGGATGTAAGTGAGTTTGAATCGGTCGGTTCGTTGTGTGTAGACCGGAAAGGACGTTTGTGGTTCGGAACTTCCGAAGGTTTGTATGTTGTCGATTTGTTCTCTTTTGCCCGTTCGCGCCGGCATTTTAATTATACTTATTTGCGTTATAAGCTTGATGATGTGAAATCTACACAGGTGGAACGCATTAACGTCGTTTTTCAGGACAGTCGTGGAAATATCTGGCTGGGAGGAAAAGCTACAGGTCTTTATCGTTTGGTATCGGATGAAGCCAGCCGTTTTCAGTTCAAGCATTATGGTGGCAAAGAGGGCTTTTATGAGAATACGGTCTATGGGTTGGCAGAGGATGGAGAGGGAAATTTATGGCTTGCTACAGAAAGTGGATTGTACCGTTTACGGGTAGAAGAAGAGACCTTTATCCCATACGGAAAGACAGATGGCATTCTGGATAAGGAGTACAGCATGCATACCTTGTATTTCTCATCGCGATACAACCGGTTGTATTGTGGAAAAGATCATGGGGTTTGTGAGATTCTGTTGAAAAAGATACCGGAATCAGAAGAGAATCGTATCGTCGTTGTTTCGGCCTGTCGGGTGAATGGTGGATTGTGGATGTATGGGAATGGAAAGAACTTGTCTGGGTTGGAAGAAGGTGACAAACTGGAACTGGCTTTGACCACTCATGAATATGGTTATAGCGAGTCTGTCCGTATCCGTTACCGGTTGGTCGGAAATGGAGAGGAATGGACAGAGCTTCCATCCAAGAATCCGGTGATTACGTTGTCTTCACTTCCGTCAAGAAACTGCTGGTTGGAAATACAGACCACCAATCAGGAAGGAGAATGGCAGAAAGAGGTGTGGCGGTTAGACTTGAAGGTACGTCCATATTATTACAAATCCTGGTGGTTCTGGTCATTGATTATTTTGGTGACAGGTTCTCTTTATGTTCTTTTTTATCGTTATAAGGTACGTCGGCTGAAACACCGGCAGGCAGTGCTGGAACAGTTAGTGGCCCAGCGTACCCATGAACTGGAGGTGCAAAATCACAGCCTGGAGGTCATGGCGCATCATGTGGAAGAAATGGCCGAAGAGAAGATACGTTTCTTTACGCATATCACTCATGAATTCCGTACGCCTGTCACGCTTATTCATGGACCTATCGAGCAGGCTTTGTTGCTCACTTCCGATGAGGAGGTGAAAGAGCAGCTTCAAATCGCCGAACGGAATGTGGAGGATTTGCTTTCCTTGGTGAATGAACTGATGGATTTTCGGAAACTTGATGCGGAGAAAGTGAAGTTGAATGTGCATCCGTTCGATTTGGTATCCATGATAGACGATTTGCTTCTGCCTTTTGTTACGTTTGCGAAAGACCGTCACATTTCGTTGCAGACCTACTATCACTTGCAGGGACTTTCTGTCACTGCCGACCCGCAATATCTTCATCGGGTATTGACGAACTTGCTGGCCAATGCGGTGAAATTTACGCCCGATGGTGGTACTATTCGCCTGTATGCGGCCCGGCTGGTAGACGAGGAGGGGCAGGTGCAGCTTTATCTTTCCGTATCAGATACGGGATGCGGCATTCCGGAAAACGATTTGCCTCAGATTTTTGACAGTTTTTTTCAGGCACGAAATAAGGTGGTCTATCCTGTATTCGGGCAAAGCGGAACCGGTATCGGTTTGAATGTCTGTAAGCGGATTATCGCTTTGCACGGGGGAGTAATCTATGCCCGGAACAATCGGGCAGGAGGGGCCTCTTTCCGTATTCAGTTGCCCATGAAAGATTTGCCTGCGGAAGAAGAACGTACGGTTGCTGAAACGTTCTCTTCAGAAAATGATGTCCTGAAGTCAAAGAATGAACAGGCTTTACTGGCACAGGCTACCATATTGGTGGTAGATGACAACAGTGATATGCGGAGATATATCCGTTCGCTGTTGAAGAAGGAATATAAATTATTGGAGGCTGAGAATGGGCTGAAAGCTTTGGAACTACTCAAGAAGTATTCTGTCGATTTGATTATCAGCGACCTGCTCATGCCGGAGATGGATGGACTGGAATTGTCGAAGCGGGTGAAAGAGAACTTGGAAACCAGCCACATTCCTTTCCTGATTCTGACAGCAGTTCGTTCGGAAGAAAATGAAAAGATTTGTTATTCAGTGGGGGTTGATGAATATTTGTGCAAGCCTTTCGATGCGGAGGTGCTTAAGTATCGCATTCGTAACATTTTAGCATTGCGTCGTGGCTATCAGGAGAGACTTTCCAAACCGGTGGCACTTGCGGACGTGAGTGAACTGGGATTGGTTGAAGAATCGAGGGACAAGACCTTTATGGATAAGGCCATCGAACTAATGAAGAAGCATTACACGGATTCTGAATACGGATTGGATGCATTTATCCGGGATATGGGTTACAGCAAGACCTTGGTGAACCAGAAAATGCAGAATCTGGCCGGAATGCCAATCGGGCAATTTATGAAAAATTTCCGTCTGGATATGGGATATCAGTTGTTGGAACAGGGAAAAGGTGAGGCCAATGTATCGGAAGTGGCTTATGCGGTAGGCTTTAATGACCCTAAATACTTTACGAAATGCTTCAAACAACGCTTCGGCTGTTTGCCAAGTTCAGTGGGGCATTCTTAAACGGGAAGAAAAAGCCGGAACCCGCAAGGAGTTGCGCAGTTCCGGCCTAAAAAAAGAAATTTAGAAATGTACCGTTTCACAACGGGTGGTTTATGAGCACTAAGCTAGTGTCATTTTTGTATGATTCTGGCTGCATTCTCCAGGTGTACGTCTTCTGCTGCATAGTCGGGCCGTGTGTCTCCCCAGTTTACCATGCAGTCTTCCATCTGTATGTCAGAAGCCGTGTGGATAAAGAATCCGTAGGTCTTGCCTTTCAGGAAACCTTCTCCGTCACAAGGACGTTTGTCGTAGATTCCTCCTTCGAAGGTAGTCCGCTTGTGGAGGTTCACTTCTACCTGGTCGAAGTAAATCCGGTTGATTTTGTCGGGGGTATCTCCACCCACAAAGACTCCGTTTTCACTTGTGCACTTGATGTTATGGAAATAAATACGGCTTACTTCTCCACAGGCACCTTTCACGGCTCCTTTCGGGAAGCGCCAGCCTGCATCTTTGTGATTGCCCACGGCACGCGGATAAGAAGTGACATAGATGGGTTCAGCCTTTCCCCACCATACGTCGGAGAAGAAGCGGCAATCGACAATCATGTTCGAGAAAATCACGTTGGTTACCGTACCTTCGTCACGGTTCTGTATGCCGATGCCCCGGTTGCTGTCCTTGATGATGCAGTTGGTGAACAAAACGTTGTTGATTTTGTCCATGTTCTCTGAACCGATTTTCACGGCGCAGGAGCGGGATGTCATCGTGCAGTTGGTTACTACCACATCCTCGCAGCTTCCGTACTCCTCAAATTCTCTTCGGTTTTTCAGACAGATGCAGTCATCGCCCGATTCAATGAAACAGTTGGAGATGCGCACATCCTTGGAGTGGTCTACATCGATACCGTCACCGTTTCGTATCTTGAGGTTGTTAAGGATGCTGATGCCGTCAATCATGACGTTGCGGCAGCCAATCAGATGCACTGTCCAGTAGGCACTGTTGCAGATGTTCACATCGCGTATTACCAGCTTTTCGATGTTGGTTAGCGTAAGCACGTGCGGACGTGGGTCAAAGTCGGTTACCGGTTTCAGTTCGTAGGAATCTTCCAGTTCTTTGCCCATGAAAGCCACTCCGTTGCCGTCGATACTTCCGGTACCGGTGATGGAGACGTTTTTCAAGTCTTTTCCGCTAATCCACATCATACCTTCTCCCCGGTTGGCACCAAAGGTACTTTCAGTATAGATACTCTCGTCCGGATTGGCCAGCAGCCGGGAATTAGGGGCCAGCTGTAACTCTACATAAGAAGCCAGTTTGAACGGTCCGCAAAGGAAGGTATGTCCTGAGGGTACGAGAACCGTACCGCCTCCGGCTTCCGAGCAGGCATTGATGGCTTTCTGGATGGCTGAGGCATCGTCCGTTTCCCCGTCACCGGTAGCCCCGTAGTCCATAATGTTGTAAATCCCCGTTTGCTGCGAGTGACATGCTCCGAGAAGGAAGATGCTGAGTAGTGCAAGTAGAATATTTTTTGTTTTCATAATATAATGGACTTTAAGTTTTTATTCAGAAACTTCAACCAAAGAGGGAGGACAATCTTCTGGGGCATTTCCCCATGTTTTGTTTGGGGTATTTCCCATGATAAACACCATTTTTCCTCCTTCTGTGATATCCTTGTGCGAAATATAGTTTCGCGTATAAGGTTTTCCGTTCAAGGTTACTTCCTGTATATAGATGTTTTTCTTGGAAGCATTTTCTGCCTGTAGGGTAAAGGTCTTTCCGTTTTCCAAGTGCAGTGTGGCTTTGGTGAACGACGGGCTGGCCAGTACATAATAAGGTGAGCCTGGACAAACCGGATAGAATCCCAAGGATGCAAAGATATACCAAGCTGACATCTGTCCGGCATCGTCATTACCCGACAGGCCTCCAGGTGCATTCAAGTATTCCGTTTCCATGATGTGGCGTACAGCCTGTTGGGTTTTCCATGGCTGGCCCGCATAGTTGAACATAAAAGCTACCTGATGGCAGGGTTCATTGCCGTGCCAGTATCTCTGTTCGCTGAACATGGAGTCCAGTTTCTCCACATAGTGCTGACGTCCGCCCATACATTCCATCAGTCCGTACGGGTCTTGCGGCACATACCAGGTGTAATGGCAGGGCGCTCCTTCGGTGATGAATTTGGCAAACTGGAAAGCATTTGCTTCTTTCAGGAAAGTACCGTCGGCGTGTCGTCCCTGTGCATACCCTGTAGCGGGGTCGATGATGTTACGGTAGTTCTGCGCACGAGCGGCCAGCAGTTTATAGTCGTCAGTTTTTTGGAGTAACTTGGCCACTTGAGAAAGCACGAAGTCATCGTAGGCATATTCCAAGGTGCGTGACACCTGCTCTTTGGTGTGGAAAGCATCGGGTACACTGTCCTCCAATGGGATGTAGCCATATTTCAGGTACGACTGTAAAGCCCGGCGTCCCATTCCGTTCCGGTAATCTTCTTCTTTGGCAGGTGATTCGAACGCATTCTGCCGCATGGCCTTGTAGGCCGTCTCGATGTCAAAGTTGCGGATACCTTTCACGTAGGCATCTCCTAATGCAGCAATGCAGTGGTCGCCCACCATGGCAGCCGTATAGCTGTTCCAGCACGGGAAGATAGGCAGCCAGCCTCCTTGTTCATATTTATGTACGAGCGACTGCATCATGTTTCCTCCTTGCGTAGGGTATAATAAGTTGATGAGCGGATGCAGGGCCCGATAGGTATCCCACATGCTGAAGTCATCATAGTAGGTTTCGTTTTTTGCCAGCTGGAGGATGGAATCTTGCTGTGCAAAGGCCGGGTATCTGCCGTCTACGTCATTGAACGTGCGGGGCAGGAAAGAGGCTCGGTAGAATGCTCCGTAGAATTTCTCCTTGGCTTCCTGATCTGGAGTTTCCACTTCGATGGCAGACAGGTGCTTTTCCCAGATAGCGGTAAGTTCCTTTCGTGTCTGGTCGAAGTTCCAATGTGGAATTTCCTGTTGCAGGTTACGTTCGGCTCCTGTTCTATCGGTGAAGGAAGAAGCCGCTTTGACTAATATTTGTTCGTGGCTTTCCACGTGAAAGCCTATATAGATTCCGATGTTTTTTTCATGACCAATTTTGGTCTGTCCAGGGAACAGACTATCTGCATGGAAAGTCCCGAAGTCACAGGGATCTTTCTGGTAGTCTATGATGAAGTGTCCACTGTATCCGGCCGGTTCTCCCCAGCCTTGATAAATGCGATGTACGGGATTGCAGCCGTAAATACGTTTCTGAAGGGTATCAATTTCGATATATCCTTCTCCTTCGTCACTGTTAGGATTGACGATGAGATAAGCTTTTCCTTCCTTTTGGTAGGAAAAACGGAAAATGGCCGACCGCGAACGGCCTGTCATTTCAGCTTGAAGATGTTCGTCAGGCAAAGTCACAGAGTAATAAGAAGGGGTAGCAGTTTCCTGATCGTGTGAGAATCGGGTGGCTCTTTTTTCCGGCAAGCATCGTAAGGAATCGAAGGAAGCCGTCAGTGTCATGGAGCCATAGTCTTGTGTACATCCTCCCACAATCCAGTGGGAATTGCGGAATCCTTGGAATAAGGAATCACGATAATAATATGGTGCGATGCATTTCAGTTCGGTGTCTTGTGTCTGTGGTGTCCAGAAATTCATACCGTTGGGTTCCAATACGGCAGGTAAGGTTTGTCCGTATTCTTCAGTATGCTTGCCAAACATCCCCGCAGTGTGAGTCGTGCTGGCGGCAGTGCCCACTCTTGTGTCAATGTATGATAATAAGTTTTCGTGGGAATGTTCTTCTGCACACGAAATCATTAATGGAACCATTGTTCCATAAATCAGTGATTTGAGTAATGTAGTGAGATGTGTTTTCATAAATCTTAAATCTACGTGATTGCTATGTGTATTTCCCACAAAAATAAGAAACTGTCATTATTATGCTTCGCAGGTTTAAGATTATTCAACTCATAATCTGTAGTTTCTATATATAGAATTAACCTTTGAAAACTTGAGAATAAAATGATTTACGAATATCGGTGAGGGAAGTCCCCTCACCGATATTTTATAAAGTGATTAGTTGTGATATTCAGGATAACCCGGGTTCTGTTTCCAGTTCGGATTTGTATTCAACATATCTCTATGCAACGGGAAGATACGACGTGTCTTATCAAAGTTTGCAGTCGGGAAGTCCTTGTAATGAGGGAAGAATTCATCTTCAAAGTGACCGAAACGGATCATGTCGTTTCTACGCCAGTTTTCATCGAAGAATTCACGGCCACGTTCGTCATACAGTTCATCAAGATTTACACTTGTTACCTCATCAGCATGTACATATCTACGAATTTCATTAAACAAGCTTACAGGAGTATCCTGAGGTCTTTCTGTAGATACTCCACCACGTAACAGGGCTTCTGCTTTAGTTAACAGAATATCTGCGTAACGGAAGATAGGCAAATCATTAGACTGGTCTCTACCATTTCTGTAATCATCATCGATAACGAAGAATTTTACAGAACGATATCCCTGATTATATCCCTCCAAATCATCTCCTACACCTAATTGTGGATCATTAGGCGTGTCAAGCGTAATGCTTTTTGTAAGTACAATTTGTTTACCCTCAAGATTCAGTGCAGGTTCACTTGTTGGTTCGTATGTTTTCGGATTATACACAAATACCGGGCCTCCTAAAATACTCTTTGCACGGTCGCCTGCTTTCCCCGGATCATCAAACAATGAGGCAAATTCCGGAGTCATAGTCATATATCCACCGGCTGAACTGTTAAGCTTCATACCATAGTAACTGATCTCAACGTCTCCAGCTTGTTTCCAAGTACGTGCACGACCATACTGTAGACCTTTTTCTGTATAAGTATCATACGGCATTGCATAAATAAAGTCTTCAACCTGTGATCCGTTATCGGGGCCAAACTTCATCTGATAGCTCATGCTGCCAAGATTGAATTTGCCACTCTTGATGATGTCATCACAAAGAGCAATACAATCGTTCAATTTTTCGTTAGAATATGCATTTGCATCATATTGGTCAACTGAAGCTGCAGTGTAGACAGGCCAGTTGATATAAAGTTTTATCAACAGAGCTTCTGCCATCCATTTAGTCGGCTTGCCGTATGTGTTGTCATTTACTTCGTCTGTCAACAAAGGAATAATCTCCTTTAATTCAGATTCAATAAATTTAGCTACATCTGCACGCGGTGAGCGGTCAATCAACTCGCCTTCAGCAGGTAGATGATCCAAAATCGGAGCATCTCCCCAGCAATCCATCATGTAAAAATGGAAAAGTGCACGCATGGCACGGGCGGGAGCAATGCTCACCGGATTAGCCTCATCACCACCCAGGTCACGGATAACGGTATTGGCTTTGGTACAACCTGAAGTTAGATTTCCCATCCAGTCAATGCTCGCATCTTCTGCGGTAAAGTCATGAAGGCTGGGGTGTGCGTAGGCACCACTATCGTACCAACCACCACCGTATGAAACAGCTGTGTATTCATCACTTGACAATGACATGGCTTCCATGAATCTTCGTCCGTATGTTCCACGCAATTGGAAGTAGACATCGGCAAGCTTACCTTCTACTGCAATTTGATTATCAATCGGATATTCAGTATATTGTGATTCTACTTTTACATCCAAGTCTGTACAGCCAGTAATTAGTCCAGCAGCACAAATTGTTAATAAAGTTTTTATATTTGCTTTCATAATTTTATCTGTATTGATGAATTAGAAATTAATCTTTAAGCCTACCATTGTAGTACGTGTATGCGGGTATACACTCCAACGATAATCAACACCTGGATCGATACCACCCAAATTTACTTCTGGGTCAAGTCCTTTGTAACCAGTAATAGTAAACAGATTATTGCAAGTTACGTACAATTGCAGGTTCTGCAACCAGCCATTAAAGTTCTTGAAAGTATAACCAATAGAAAGAGTGCTCAGACGCAGGTAAGAACCTTTTTCAATGAAGCGGTCAGATGGCAAACTACCAGAAGTAGTAGGATGTTCAAGGAATTCCTTCAATACATTCTTACCTCCTGACAACATTTCAGGGCTCATATAGTTGGCACGAGTTCCGTTGTAGATGTCATTACCGAAGACTCCAGTAAAGAATACTGTAGCATTCCAGTTCTTATAGTTGAATGTGTTGTTCCATCCAAAGTTCAGTTTAGGCTGTGCACAACCGGTAATTGTACGGTCTTTATAAGCCGGAGTAGTGGTTGTTTCTCCTGTGCGTTCACCCGTATTTTCATCTCTTACATAATATGTAGCTTCGTTATTATCGTTGAAGCCAGCGAATTCGTAAGTGAAGAATGTTCCAAGAGGCTGGCCTTCGATAATACGCTGTGTATAACCTTCAGCAGAAACACCAGCTACCATCGGATCACCTTGGGTAAATACACCTACCTTGAACTTGTCATTAGACAATCTGTTTACAGTGTTCTTGTTATGAGAAAGAGTTACAGTAGTATTCCATGTAAAGTCTTTAGTCTGAACAGGAACAGCATTGATAGAAACTTCAACACCTTTATTGGTAATTTCACCTACATTGGCTGCGATATCACCGAATGGATATATATTGGTAGATACCGGATAATTCCAAATCAAATCGTTTGTTCTCTTATAATAGTATTCGATAGATCCGTTCAGACGGCCGTTGAACAATCCGTAGTCTAAACCAACGTTGAACATACCTGTAGTTTCCCATTTCAAATCAGGGTTGGCATTCTTGGTGGCAGCCAGTGTACGCCATTGTTTTCCATTATAGGTAAAGAAACCAGATGCTCCGTAAGTTTCTACAGCAGTGTAGGCACCGAATCCCAGGGCATTACCGCTGACACCATATCCCAAACGGAACTTCAAGTTATCGAACAAGTTCTGGTTTTTCATAAATTCTTCTTCAGTGATGTTCCAAGCCAAGCTGACAGAAGGGAAGGTACCCCATTTATTTTTACCGAATACAGAAGAACCATCTCGACGGACAGTAGCCTGCAGCATGTAACGGCTATTGAAAGAGTAGCTGGCACGACCATAGAATGAAATATTACGGATAGTTTCCTTAGTACCACTTTCTATAGCAGGTATACCATCAATTGTACTTGCGTATGTAAGCTGATTCCATTTCAGTGTATCATCGTAGAAATCATGTACAGTCAAACCAAAACCATCGTTAGACATCTTTTCTTCCCAAGAATAACCCACCATCAATGATAGTTTGTGAATGTCATTGAAAGTTGTGTCGTAGTTACCGTAAGTTTCGAAGATATGTTCCTGACCGAAGTAAGTATTACGTCTTGCCTGACCGTTGTAAGCACTTACTCCTTCAAGCTGTGTCTTATGAGTGTCGTATGCACTGTAAGTACTCTGATTAGTTGTAAATGAGTAGTTAACGTTCCATTTCAGTCCTTCGATAATTTCCAGACTTGCTTTACCTAATAACTGTGTATTCTTATAGATAGTCTCTGATGTATCTTCATAAATCAGTGACAATGGGTTATAACTCTTAGAACCTGTAAGAGCTGTACTCCAAGAACCATCTTCATTTTTAACCGGAAGTCCCGGAGAGAAGTAGTTCATGGCATCCAATACAGATGCACCTTCATTATTCATCGGAACGCCAATGGCCTTACCATATCTGGCATTTACACCAGCTGAAAGTTCCAAACGGTCTTTCAGAACTTTTGTAGTGACAAGAGAACGGACATTCAATCGGTCCATGCTGGAGCCTTTGATTACACCTTCACGGTTTTGATAGTTAAGGCTGGCCATGTAAGTAGTCTTACCAGAACCACCGTTGATGGAGAGGTTGTGATTATGGCTGATAGCTGTACGGAGAACTTCATCCTGCCAGTTGGTGTTGGCGCCCAAGTCATTCTTAGGTTCTTCACCCTTCTGGGAATAGTAGGCACGCAAATCATCGGCAGTAGCCATATCCAGGGTATTGAGGATTTTATCAAATGCTACATAACCGCTATAACTTACGTTAGTGCGTTCTGCTCCGTGTTTACCTTTCTTGGTATTGACGATAATTACACCGTTGGCAGCTTTTGAACCGTAGATGGCAGTTGCAGTAGCATCACGAAGTACATCGATACTTTCGATATCATCAGGAGCTACCAAAGAGATATCTACACCCGGAATACCATCGATTACATAATAAGGCTGCATAGCCTGACCGGTACGCAAAGAAGAAGAACCACGCAAGGTGATACTCGGAGAACCGTTCGGGTCACCTGAAGTAGTGATGCTCAATCCGGCAACTTTACCTTGCAACATGCTGGCTGCATCAGAGTATACACCGACGTTCAACTGGTCAGCTTTTACTGAGGTGATGGAACTGGTTACATCCTTACGGGCCATGCTACCGTAACCGATAACTACGACTTCGTCCAAAGTTTCTGTATCTTCTTTCATGGTTACATTTACTTTGGCATTGTTTACTACCACTTCCTGTGACAAGAAGCCGATATAAGAGAATACAAGGGTCTTGCCCTTAGCTACTCGAAGGGTGTAGTTACCGTCCAAGTCGGTAACGGTTCCGTTGGTGGTGCCTTTTTCCACAACGTTTACACCGATTAACGGTTCACCTGTCGTACTTTGTACGTTTCCTGTAACTGTGAGTTGCGCGAATGCCCATGAGACATTCATCAGAAAAAGAGCCATGAATAAAACAAATGGCCTTAGTCTTGCATTTTTCAATTGTACTTTACACATAAACTTAGATTTTTAAAAGGTTAGTTTTTAAAATCATATTTTGATATAAATCTTCTTCTTATGTAGGATATATCCGGTCAGTCCCATTACTCCACAGAAGAGGAGAGAGTAAATGAGGGAAGCAAAATATTCGTCCGTAAATAGGGTATTGATAGCTTGGTAAATAGGTTGCCGTATGTTCCATTCGGAGAATGCAATGGCTACTACTTCGCTAAGCACATAAAGAAAGAGCGGATTCATGCCGAAGACCAAGAAGAAGGTCCAGCCTTTGTTCACTTCCTTCACGTCTATCACATAGATGAGCAGAGCGAGAAGTAAGGAACCCCATCCGCAGGTCACAAGTACAAAACTTGTAGACCATACTCGTTTGTTGAGAGGCATCCAGATAGAGAGGATATAACCGACAGCCAGCATCACCACTGCTACTGAAATCAGTTTGACAATGCGTTGGTTGATGGAAATCTTTTCCAAAAGGAGCTTGCCGCACAAAAATCCGATGAGGGTGTGGGCTACTGCGGAAATTGTGGCCACCAGCCCTTCCGGATCAATCGGGCTTTTCTTGTAAAGATGGGCTTCTCCGAAAATGCTTCTGTCGATGACGGCCAGGATGTTGGTGTCATCACAGGCATAGCCATTTCCTGTCAGGAGGATAATGGAATAAATGACCAGCAGACCGCCGGCAATCCAAGGAAGATACTTGTGGCGGATGTAGATGACCATCAGTGATACAATACCGTAGCACAAACCGATGCGTTGCAGTACACCGGGAATACGCAGCGTGTCTATCGGGAAAAATTCTCCTTTGCAGGCGTAGCCGAACCATTCGATACCCAATCCGATAAGGATGATGAGGAAAGTCCGACGGAAAATCTTTTTGACCACATCCTGCGAGGGCTTGAAGTCGAACTTCCGAAGAGAAATGTAAGTGGAAATACCTACCATGAACAGGAAGAACGGAAAGACCAGGTCACATGGAGTCAGACCGTTCCATGCGGAATGGCGCAAAGGCGCATACGAAACAGGTCCTCCGGCATTGTTTACCAGAATCATGCCGCATACCGTGATGCCGCGTAATACATCAAGTGACACAAGTCTTTTCATCGTACCTTCTGTTTAAATGTGTTTTTCCCGATTCTTTATTTATCTTTGAATACCTTGTTGAAAACTTCCTTTGCTACAGTAATGCAATCGCCTTCTCCTTTTGCCGCATACGGGTTGTGAGCCACTGTCCACGGTTCTTCCATGGCATAATAATCCAGCTCTACCATCGGTTTTCCATCCAATACATCCTGGAGGGTCTGCCAGTAGGCTGCCCAGCGTTTGTAGTAGAAATCTTTCAGTATGCCGTTCCATTCTTTGTGCGCATAGTCGCGAAGACCTCCGTCATTGGCACATACACGGTCGCCCCAAGTGGTGATTTGTACGCGGGCATTCCATTCATACAGGTCTTTTTCTTCCGGAGTAGTTCCTAAATTGCGGGCCTGCTCAATCCAGCGTCCTACGCGGAATTCGCTTCTTGTAGCCAGCAGTTGATCTTGTGCCAGCAGGATGTTCAGGAATTCCTGAGAGTGAGCCGCGAAGCTTTTCTTGTCGAAGCTCTTGAAGTCGGCTACTGTCTGGTTGTAGACGATACGTCCTCTGTCTGACAAAGACTGGCGGACGATGTCAATCAGGTCATATTCAAAGTTGTTGTTTCCTTTAAACTTGTCGGCTGCTTCCAGCATCAGGCGGGCTGCTGCTTCTGTGGTAGTCGGGTCATAGTAATTTTCCATTTTTGACCAACTGGAAGCCTGGAAGTTGTTCAGGCTCGGACGGCCGCAGAAGATGGATTCGTGGGTTCCCTGTTGGTTGTTACCGAACGGACAGTTATAGATACCGTTTGCCAGAATGTTCCATGCTTTGGCTACTGTTTCATCGTATGTGCCGTAACGTGCCTTGATGTAGCCTTTCAGCCATTCTTCCTTGGTGAATTTCTCTGGACGCCAAGGAAGTTCGCACATCAGTTCGAACATTACCGGATTGTTTTCACTACCTTCCATGGTCAGGCCGATACCTTTCAGGTGAGCAGCCAGCGGATTGTTCTTGGTAAGATAGAAATTGTTCAGCAACTGGTCCATACGTCCGTGCAAGCCTACGTTGCCTCCGAAATTTTCTATCATGCAGAACAGCCAGTCATGTTGTTCGTATCCTTTTTCGCGTTTCCAGATAGAAGGGATACCCCACATCGGGCGGCATTCGCTGAACAAGTCCAGAATCAGGATGTCTCCGTTGTTCAGGTTCTTGATCATTTCCGGACGCGGATTCTCTGTCCATCCCTGAATAACCCATGTGGCCTTCGGATTGGCTTGCTTCATGGCTTTAAGTACGGCTTTTCCGGCAGCGTCGAAATCTACGCTTCCTGCATCTTCAAGTTCATGGAACGGGTCCATGGAGTAGTAGTTGGCTTTGCCGAATAATTTTTCCAGTTCTTTATAATATAAGGAAGCAATTTCATTAAAGCGTGCATCTGTAGGAAGCAGGAAAGCCGGACGGGTGAATCCGTTCCATAATGCGGGTTCCGTTACATTCAATCCCAGTTTTTTATTGGCATCGTGGGGAACCATACCTGAATAGCCCGGGAATACCGGTTCGATACCGTATTCACGCATGCGTTTCAGAATCTTTTTCTGTAAGGCTTCCTGCTGTGTGTACCAGCTGTCTGGATTGGGACCGCCCCATCCTTCCAGGTTGTTCATGGCCCACCATGCCAGGAAAGCAGGCCCTGCGATGAATTTATTGATTTCTTCTTTTGTATAACCTAATTTAGCCAGCATGTTCTTCCATACACACTCCTGACCTACGGCTGCGAGTGGAAGATTGATGCCGTGCAACGCCATCCAGTCGATTTCTTTTTCCCAACGGCTCCAGTCCCAAAATGCCATAGTATAAGAATAGGTGCAATAGTTGAAATCGTATCTCAAGGAGAGGTTGGTTTCTTTGCGGACCGGAGTGGATACTTTCGGCAGGTTTTCCGGCAACTGGGCGGTCATTCCGTTCCAGGAAAGATGAATACCTGCGTAGTATTTCAGGTACCAGTTGAGGCCGGTGGCGATGTTTACATAATTATTACCGCGGATGACGACTTTGTTGCCTTTCTGGTCAAGTTCGAAAAAGTCGTTTCCTCCTTTTTGTAATTGTATAATGAACTTGTGGGATGACCCCGGGCAAATTCTTTCCAAAAGTCCGTCGACAGGATTACTCCATAAGCTGAATGGAATGCAAACACATGCTAAAAGGATAAGTAAAAATCGTTTGGATTTCATAATATTCATTTTTAAGTGTTACAAAAATCATACTTTATAAGTAACATAAGGGGGAAAATAGTCAATAAAAGGGGGAAAATAGTGCATTGTGGTTTTTCTTCCTTTAAATTGACCTATGTCAAGCCACTCTCTGCGGTAAATATTGTAATTTTGCCATGTTTTTAGAGAGTAAACACGTGGAACAGGCTATTCAACAAACAAACATCCGGAAGGGCTTGACGAAGCTCGTGATTCCTATTTTTATAGAGACTTTATTGATTATGATGTTGGGGGCGGTAGACACCATCATGCTGAGCCAGTACTCGGACGAGAGTGTGGCGGCAGTAGGAGTGGTCAACCAGATTGTGATGTTTGCTTTCCTCATCTTCGAGGTGATCAATATCGGCACTTCCGTGCTGTGTTCGCAGTACCTTGGAGCGGGACTGAAGAATAAAATGGTGCAGGTGGTGGGAGTAGCCTTGCTGCTGAACTTGGTGGTAGGTATACTGGTCAGTGCCATTTTGCATTATGGGGCGGCCACGTTGTTAGGATGGATGGGATTGCGTCCAGAGTTGTTGAAGTACGGTATCGGGTACATGGAAATTGTAGGGGCCTTTGCTTTTTTCCAGGCCATCTCACTGACCATTTCTGCTTCGCTTCGTAGTGCGAACAAGGCTATCTATCCCATGCTGGTTACGGTGTTGGTCAATGTGATGAACATCATCGGCAATTATTCCCTGATTTTTGGTAAGTTCGGATTTCCGGCCTTGGGAGCGGAAGGAGCGGCCATTTCCACTTCGGTGGCCCGGGGAGTCAGCATGGTGGTGTTGTTTGTCATTCTTTTCAAGAAACATATTCCTTCTTTCCCGTTGGCACTTTTCCGGCCTTTCCCTTGGAAAGAACTGAAGAACTTGTTGAAGGTGGGATTGCCTTCCGCCGGAGAGAACATGTCGTACAGCTTCTCGCAGGTGGTGATTACCTATCTGATCAATATTTTGGGAAATGATTCGCTGGCTACCCGTACCTATACGGTCAATACCACTATGTTTGTCTACCTGTTTGCCATCGCCATGGCACAAGGTGGAGCCATCAGTATCGGGCATCTGGTAGGGCAGAAGAAGATACGTGCGGCCTATCTGTTGGGAAAATACGTGATGCGTCTGTCCATCCTGGTCTCTTTGATACTTTCGTGTATCTGGGCTATTTTCGGGCATACCATCTTCAGTCTGCTGACCAAGAACGAGAATATCATCCGGTTGGGAGTGACCATTCTGATAGTCGATGTGATTGTGGAGATTGGACGTGCCGTGAACATTTATGCCACGAATGCCTTGCGTTCGGCGGGCGATGTGAATTTCCCTTTCTATGTAGGGTTGGTCGTACAGTGGACAGTGTCCGTCGGGTTGAGCTACCTGCTCGGCATCCATTGGGGATGGGGACTGGTGGGTATGTGGTGTGCCTTCCTGCTCGATGAGAACATCCGTGCCTTTATCTTCGTGAAACGCTGGAACAGCCTGAAATGGGCTAAGAAAGGGTTTGTGAGATAAAGTTGGGAGTTATGTCAGGTAGAGGAAGAAAACAATGATGCAAAGTATGTCGATGGTCAATGCGATGACCGACCAACGCAGGAATTGTTTGTTCCTCTTGACGGCCCCGTAAATAATTCCTAAGATGGCAGAGAGGAGTATTCCCGTGATAATTCCGAAAACACCTTGTATGGCGATGCCCAGCAATACAAGGATGCCCATCGTGATAAGGATATTGTTTTTCATGTCGATTTGATTTTAGGTTAGGAAATAAAAAGGGAGCCTGAAGCTCCCTGTCTCGTTTTTAGAGGCTGGCCTTAATTGCACGAATGACCGCTGAGGTGAATCCGTCGTGTTCCAGTGAGTTGATGCCTTTGATGGTGATTCCTCCCGGAGTGGTGACCTTTTCAATTTCAGTGGCCGGATGGGCGTGTTCGTTGTTCAGCAACAGTTGGGCAGCTCCTTCCAGGGTCTGTGCCAGCATGGTCTGTGCATCGTGAGGTTTGATGCCAAGCTCTATTCCTGCCTGCATGGCAGCCTGCACGTATTTCAGCACGTAAGCGATGCCGCAGGAAGTCAATGAGGTGGCAGCAGCAAACAGTTTTTCGTCAATCAGCATGGAGCGCCCCATTTCATTGAATAGGGCAGTCATGCCTGCAATCTGCTCTTCCGAAGCGTTGCGTGCGGCAATCAGGGTCATGCTGGCGCCTTCTGAAATGGCGGTGTTCGGGATGACACGGAAAATCGGCATCTCCGGGTCTACGAAATGTGCCAGGTCTTCAATGGTCAGTCCAGCAGCCACTGATACCAAGATTTGCGGATGTCTCAATCTTAAAGGTTTCAGCACTTCTTCCACTTTCCAAGGCTTTACGGCGATGATGACGATGTCGGCATCTTCTGCCGCTTCCTTGTTGGAATGGGTCACGTGGATGGCTGGAAATTCCGCTTTCAGCGCATTCAGTTTTCCGGCACTGGGGTTGGATACCGCTATCTGTTGTGCCTGGATATAATGTCCGTTGGCCAGTCCACGGGCAATGGCACCTCCCATGTTTCCGGCTCCGATAATCGCTACTTTCATATTTTACAAGTTTGAGTTCTATATTCGCAAAGTTATAATTAAAAATGAGAGTCTGGCTATATAATGGAATTTATTTTGGCTGTTCGGAGGAAGGAACGTAGCCATTTGGTGAAACATACGGGCATTTATACGTTATTTCCCGTTTGTTTTTTATGTTTCCCTTGAGGAAAACGTATGTTTTCCATGGCCGAAACGTATGTTTCTACACCGGGAAACGTACGTCTCCGCTTCGGGAAACATAGAAAATGCAGAGGAGTGTAGAAGAAAATGTAGCGTCATTGGAAAGATTTAGGAAACACTTGAATAAAAAAGTACCAGGCGAATTCGTAAGAGATGCATTATCTTTGTAAAGCATTCCGCTTCGCGTTTTGTGCGGAAAGGAATGTCTGTGAAGAACGTACAACCTGAAAGATATAGCATGAAAACAAAGAAATGGATGGTAAGTGCCTGCCTGCTGCTAATGCAGGCTGGTGCTTGGGGCAAGGTGACGTTGCCCGACATTGTGAGTGACAACATGGTGCTGCAACAACAGACTGAGGCTTGTTTGTGGGGCAAGGCGAAGGCTAATGCCGAAGTGAGCATCCGTCCGTCGTGGAACCAAGAGGTGTATAAGGTAACTGCCGATGCCGAAGGAAAGTGGGTGGCTAAAATCCAGACACCGACGGCCAGTTACCAGACCTATACGATTTCCATTTCCGATGGAGAGGAAGTGAAACTGAACAATGTGCTGGTAGGGGAAGTGTGGTTCTGCTCAGGGCAGTCGAACATGGAAATGCCTTTGCGGGGTTTTGAGAATTGTCCGATAGCCGGAGCCAATGAAACCATTGCCACTGCCTCGAAGTGGAAGGGAATCCGGGTAGCCACCGTGGAAAAGAATGGACAGCTGCAGCCCGTTGACGAGTGTAAGGGAAGCTGGAAGGTAAGCAATCCGGAAAATGCGCCAGCCTTCAGTGCCACGGCTTTTAATTTTGCCATGATGATGAACCAAGTGCTGGATATTCCTATTGGTATTATCAATTGCAGTTGGGGAGGGTCGACCGTAGAAGGTTGGTTGCCGCGGGAAATTGTGTCTCAGTACCCTGATATCGATTTGAAGAAGGATATCCGTAAGGAAGACGGACATGACTGGTGGCATTACCTGAGTCCGACATTGATGTATAACGGCATGCTCAAGCCGTTGCAGAATTATACGATTAAAGGTTTCCTGTGGTACCAGGGTGAATCGAATGTCGGGAAACACAAAACTTATGGTGAACGCCTGAAAACAATGGTAGAGCTTTGGCGCAAGGAATGGGGACTGGGCGAACTGCCGTTCTATTATGTGGAGATTGCGCCTTTTAATTCTACGGAGACCACCGGTTGTGCCTATCTGCGTGAGGCACAGTTCAGGGCACAGGCGCTCATCCCGAACAGTGGCATGATATCGACCAATGACCTGGTGGAACCTTATGAAATCAAGAACATACATCCGAAAAATAAGACCGATGTGGGGAAACGTCTGGCTTATATGGCCTTGAGCAAGACGTATCATGTGTCGGGTATTGAGGCATACGGGCCGGTTTATAAGTCAATGGAAGTGAAAGACGGAGCAGTGATTCTCTCGTTCGACCATGCGGAGGAAGGTTTCAACCGTCTGTCGGGAATGGAAGGTTTTGAAGTGGCTGGAAGCGACAAGGTGTTCTATCCGGCAAAAGCGGAAGTTTTCAACAACCGGCAGATAAAGGTGACCTGCGACAAGGTAGCACAGCCTGTAGCCGTGCGTTACTGTTTCCGCGATTTCCAGCCGGGCAATGTGGCCAATTTGCGTGAGTTGCCGTTGTATCCGTTCCGTACGGATGATTGGGAATAAATCGGAGAAACTAAATAAAAAATCTCCTTATTCGTGCTTTTTCGGCGGAATAAGGAGATTTTTGTTCGTATCTTATTTGATGAGATGTTGCAGACGAGTCAGGAAGTCGTCGGCTTCTTGCATACTCAGACAGAGTGGGGGAAGCAGACGGATGACGTTCGTACCGCTGACTCCGGTAAATACCTTCTGTTCGAAAAGCAGTTGCTTGCGGAGTTCCTTGATGGGCTCTTCAAACTCCAGGCCAATCATCAGACCGCGTCCACGTACTTCCTTGATGCCTTTGAAGTGTTTCAGTTCTTCCAGCAGGTGGGCACCGACTTTGGCTGCATTTTCAACTAAGTTTTCTTCCTTCATCACATCAAGAACGGCGATGGCGGCGGCACAAGCCAGATGATTGCCTCCGAAGGTAGTTCCCAACTGACCGTACACCGGGGTAAATTTCGGGCTGATCAGTACGGCTGCCATCGGGAAGCCGTTGCCGATACCTTTGGCTACCGTAATCATGTCCGGACGGACGTCGCTGTACTGGTGGGCAAAGAATTTACCGCTTCGTCCGTAACCCGACTGAATTTCATCCACAATCATCACGGTATTGGTTTCGTCGCAGGCCTGGCGCATGGCTTTCAGGAAATCGGTGTCGGGCACCTGAATGCCGCCTACGCCCTGGATGCCTTCAATAATCACGGCACAGACATCCCCTTTGGCCAGTTCGGCTTTCAGGGCTTCGGTATCGTTCAGCGGAAGGTAGGTGACATGGCCGTTGTCATTGATAGGAGCAATGATTTTCGGGTTGTTGGTCACTTCTACCGCCAGTGAAGTACGTCCGTGGAACGCTTTGGCGAAAGAGACGACGCGGGTACGTCCGTTATAGAAAGAGGCCAGTTTCAAGGCATTTTCGTTGGCTTCTGCGCCGGAGTTAATCAGGAAAAGCTGGTAATCGTCGTATCCGCTGATGGCTCCTAAGCGGTCGGCTACTTCCTGCTGCAGTTTGTTGATGACGGAATTGGAATAGAATCCCAATGTGGCTACTTGTTTGCTGATGGCTTCCACGTAGTGGGGATGTGCGTGGCCGATGGAGATTACGGCATGGCCTCCGTAGAGGTCGAGGTATTCCTGGCCTTTGTCGTCCCATACGTGACAGCCTTTTCCTTTGACGATGTTGACATCGAAGAGGGGATATACGTCGAATAATTTCATACTTCTGTTAAGATTAAGAATGAAGAATAAGATGAAATCTCTTTCAGAACCTATTCTTCATTAATTTATGTTTTATAGTCCTGCGGGAAGATGCGAGAAAGGCGATGTGCTCTCGTTCTTCCTTTGAGTAGAGGACTTGTTAGTTAGAATGCGCTCGGTTTCAGTTTCAGTCCTACGGTCTCTTCCAGGTTGAACATCAGGTTCATGTTGTGTACGGCCTGGCCGCTGGCCCCTTTCAGCAAGTTGTCGATGCAGGAAACGATGAGCAGCTTGTCACCGTGCTTCTCCAGGTGAATCAAACATTTGTTGGTGTTGACCACCTGCTTCAGGTCGATATTCTTGTCCACGACGAAAGTGAAAGAATCTTCTGCATAGTACTCTTCGTACATTTTCACGATTTCTTCCAGTTCTACTTTCGTCTTTACCACGATGGTGGCGAAGATGCCGCGCGGGAAATCACCTCGGTAAGGGATGAAGTCGATTTCAGAATGGAAACTGTTCTGCAACTGTTGCAGGGATTGTTTGATTTCCGGTACGTGCTGGTGGGCAAACGGTTTGTAGATGCTGAGGTTGTTGCTACGCCAGCTGAAGTGGCTGGTAGCTCCCGGTTTGACACCGGCTCCAGTACTTCCTGTAATGGCGTTGACCATGATGTCGTCGTTCAGCATCAGGTGTTTGGCCAACGGCAGCAGTCCGAGCTGGATGCAAGTGGCAAAACATCCCGGGTTGGCCACGTGTTTGCTCTTGCAGATAGTCCGGCGGTTCAGTTCCGGCAGACCATACACAAAATCGTGGTCGTCCGACTTGATACGGTAATCCATGGAGAGGTCGATGATTTTCAAGTCTTCCGGCACGTTGTGGCTTTCCATGAACTTCTTTGTATCTCCATGGGCCGTGCAGAAGAAAAGCACGTCGATGGTGTCGAGTGGAAGTTCGTCGGTGAATACCAAATCGGTTTCCCCATACAGTCCTTCGTGCACATCGGTAATCTTGTTGCCGGCGTTACTGGAACTGTTGATGAATTTTATCTCTACATCCGGGTGGTTGATGAGCAGGCGAATCAGTTCGCCTGCCGTATATCCTGCACCTCCTATAATTCCTACTTTAATCATATATTGGCCTCGTCTTTATGGTTTGCATAATATGCACGAAGCGGAGTAGAAAGCACTTTGATGAAGCCTTTGGCATCTTCAGCCGTCCATCCTTTCTGCATTTCACCATATTCACCGAACTTGTTCTTTACCAAGTCGTCTTTAGAGTCTACACCTACGGTAGAGAAGCAGTACGGACGAAGTTCCAGAATGGCTGTTCCGTTGACGTTACGCTGTGATTCCTGCAGCATGGCTTCGATGTCACGCATTACCGGTTCCAGATACTGGCTTTCATGCAGGAACATGCCGTACCAGTTGGCTACCTGGTCTTTCCAGTACTGCTGCCATTTGCTCAAGGTATATTTTTCCAGGAACTTGTGGGCACCGATAATCAGCATTGGAGCGGCTGCTTCGAAACCTACACGTCCCTTGATGCCGATGATGGTGTCGCCTACATGCATGTCACGTCCGATACCGTAAGCTGCACCGATTTCCTCCACTTTCTGGATGGCTTTGATTTTGTCGTCGAAGATGACACCGTTGACTGCATACAGCTCCCCTTTCTTGAATTCCAGTTTCAGCAGCTCGCTGCCTGTTTTGTTTACCTGTTTCAGGTAAGCGCTTTCCGGCAATCCCTGGGTAGAGTCCAGAATTTCACCGCCGCAGATAGAAGTTCCCCAGATACCTACGTTGTAAGAATATTTCAGTTTGGTGAAGTCGGCTTCAAATCCGTGTTCTTTCAGGTAGTTGATTTCATATTCACGGCTCAATGCCATATCACGAGTCAGGGTGATGATTTCTACGCCCGGAGCCATTACCAGGAAGGTCATATCGAAACGTACCTGGTCGTTCCCTGCACCGGTAGAACCGTGTGCGATGGCGTGTGCACCGATTTCGTTGGCATAGCGGGCAATGGCCAGCGCCTGGAAGATACGTTCAGAGCTTACAGAAATAGGATAGGTTCCGTTACGGAGTACGTTACCGAATACCATGTATTTCAGACTCTTTTCGTAGTATTCCTGAGTTACGTCGATGGTGACATATTTAGTGGCTCCTAATTTATATGCGTTTTCTTCGTTTTTCTTCAACTGTTCGGGACTGAATCCGCCGGTGTTGGCACATGCCGCATATACTTCATATCCTTTTTCCTTTGCCAGGTACATCACGGTGAAAGATGTATCCAATCCGCCGCTGAAAGCAACGACAACTTTTTTCTTTTCTTCCATGGTTCTTATCTTTTTAAGGAGAAGTCTTCCAAGACTGGTTTCGGGAGGGGAAGGCTTCGTCGTCAGTTATTTTTGTATTTTAGAAATTGTTCACTTTGTCATCTGTATGCAGGGCCGGATCGTACAGCATGGCGGTGCAAATACAGAACTTACGCTTCTTGGCCATCAGGATTTCGTGGTTGATGCAGCCTTCGCATCCTTTCCAGAACGATTCATCGTCTGTCAGTTCATTGAAAGTGACCGGCACATATCCCAGTTCCGTATTCATTTTCATGACGGCTGCTCCTGAAGTCAAGCTGAAAATCTTGGCTTTCGGCCATCGCAGGCGGGCCAGGGTGAACGAAGCGTGTTTGATACGTTTGGCCAGTCCCAGACCTCTGTATTTCGGATGGACAATCAGTCCGGAGGTAGCCACATATTGTTTGTTACCCCATGATTCGATGTAAGTAAATCCGGCAAAGTCGTCGCCGCACAATGCAATGATGGCTTTCCCTTCCTTCATCTTGGTAGCCACATATTCATGTGTACGTTCGGCAATTCCCGTACCACGGACTTTGGCTGCTTCTCTGATCGTGTCCAATATTGTGTCAACATAAACCTCGTGTGAGGCGTCGGCTACCATTACATCAATTTGTTTAGTAGGTTCCATTCTTGTTCTTATCAGTTATTATTGGTTTATATTCGGGATGATAGTAGAAAGGGCATGCTTGACTTCCGTGCGGGTACTGTTTTCGCTGAGCACGAGCATGATGGTGTCGTCGCCGGCAATGGTGCCGATGATTTCGTGGAAGTTATGCATGTCAATGTCGTAAGCCAGACTGCTGGCATAACCGGGTCGGGTCTTGATTACGGCGATGTTGTGGGAGAACTCGATAGAGATGAAACCATTGTGGCGCAGCATTTCGCTGGCTTTCTGCGGCTCGGTCATGCGTTTGTACATCGTGTTGTTGGGGAGTACATACACATAGTTGCCGTTCATGCTGGCGGCTTTGGCCACTTTCAGCTGTTTTAAGTCGCGTGACAAGGTGGCTTGTGTCAATTGGAATCCTTCTTTCGTCAACTCTTGCAAGAGTTCGTCCTGACTTCCAATCTCCTTGCTGGAGATGATCATTTTAATGGAATCAAGTCTGCTATTCTTGTTCTTCATTGTATAATTATTCTTTTACGGCTGCAAAAATACGGATATATTTTGAATATCATGCATAAATTCTTACTTTTTTAGGGGGTTTTTCTAAAAAACGCATGAATATAATGAATAAATAACCATAATGGATTTTGTTTTGTATCTTTGTGCAGTTTATAGAAAAGAAGACAATAATGGATACTGCAATTTTGCCAAAAGAGAAAGACCCGATGGGGGCTGCCATATACGAGTATTTCAAGACTGGAAAAGCCGGAAAGTTGAGGGTATTCTCCTCTCAGTTTGAGGAGGATGAGATTCCGGTGAAGGAATTGTTCCGCACGTATGACCACATGCCTGTGCTGGAGCAGACGGCTTTGGAACTGGCGGAAGGAAAGATTCTGGATGTAGGTGCAGGCAGCGGATGTCATTCGCTGGCTTTGCAGGAAATGGGAAAGAAGCCGGTGGCCATCGACATTTCGCCGCTTTCGGTGGAGGTGATGCAGGCCCGTGGAGTGGATGCACGGCTGGTGAATTTGTTCGACCCGCATTTTGTGGAGCGTTTCGATACCATCCTGATGCTGATGAACGGTTCGGGCATCATTGGGAAGGTGGAAAATTTCGGGGCTTTCTTCCAGCGGATAAAGTTGCTGCTGAATCCCGGAGGCTCCATCCTGATGGATTCCAGTGATTTGAGATACCTGTTTGAGGAAGAGGACGGGAGTTTTGTGGTGGATTTGGCAGCCGATTATTACGGACAGTTGGACTTCCGGATGCAGTATAAGCAAATAAAAGGGGAAGCATTCGACTGGCTGTATGTGGATTTCAATACATTGAGTTTGTATGCTTCCCAATATGGATTCAAGGCCGAGCTTGTGAAGGAAGGCAGTCATTACGACTACCTGGCCCGGCTTACCTTGTAGGTCTTCGTTTCTTTTTCCACCACAGGTAATATCCGCTGAGTGGAAGTACGCCTCCTATAAAGGCGGCCAGAAAATAGAGTACCTTGGTGTAGAATCCTCCCCAGCTTCCGGTGTGGAAGGCATAAAACCAGCTTCTCAGCTTTTGCGAACGGGGTGTTTCCGTAGAGGGAATGAGTCGTGTGGGTTCCCCGTTTGCCGGGTTGAATTCTACGGTATCCGTACGGCGCAGGTAGCGGCTTTGGTTCACTTGTATCTTGTTCTTTTCGATACGAAGGGAGGCATAACCGGAATACTGGACCTGTACATGCTGGAATGCTTTATCCCATGCCGTATAGTCAGTCTCTGTTTTGTCCTTTCCTTTCGTACGTATGCTGTCTGCCTCCTGGGGGGCAGAGTGGGAATGGGGGGAGGTGGAAGAGGATGGAGTGGCGCCGAAAAGTCCGTAGGCAAATGAGCGGTACCATCCGAACGACCAGGTGAGACCGGTAAGGGCCATGACCAGCAGGAAAAGGGTGGAGTAGAATCCCAGGGTTACGTGGCTGTCGTACCAGAAACGGCGCCAGCCTTTGGTGCAGGACACTTGCAGCCGGTTGCGCAGGGCCTTCCGGCTACGTGGCCACCAGATAACGAGTCCGCTTACCAGAATCACGACCATCAGCAAGGTGGAGATGCCAACGATTACTTTCCCGGTGGAGTATGCACCTTTTTGTAAAGGAGGGTTCAACAGCCAGCGGTGCAGTTTCCGCATGGTCTGGAAGAACGGATAGCTTTTGGTCCATCCGTTCACTTCTCCGGTATAGGGATTCACGCTCAGGCTTTTCCGACTCACATTCTGGAAGGTGACCATGACGGGTTCGTTGGCTGTACCCCCGTATTGGAGGGCACTCAGCCTCAACGAATCGGCGACCTGTGTTTTCAGACAGGCTACCAGCTCCGACGGAGTCAGGAGGGCGGCACTTTTCTCGGGAATGCTTACCTTATATATATGGGGATTCAACCACTGGGTGATTTCCTTCTCGAAGACCAGTGTGGCCCCCGTGAAACAGATGACCGAAAGAATGATTCCCAATGGGATGGAAATCCAGCGGTGTATTTTTCCAAATAATTTTCTCATTTTTTTATGTTATTGCGCGGTTAATGCGATTTTGCCTACCGTGGTGATTTCGTCGGCTTCTACTTCCAGCCCTTTTACGGCTTCTCCTGTTTCCGGGTTGATTTTATAGAATGTAGGAGTGGCACCTTCTTCAGTGGTCAGTACTGGGATGTAAAAATACTTATTTTCCAGATAAGGCGAATTGCCGAAAGAAGAAATCAGGCTCTTGTCGGGCAGTCCTGTGATGCTAATTAATTTTTTTTCACTAGCCTTGAAGAGGACCAGTTCGTTTTTGGGTGCGTTGGTCCCCAAGGTGGTGACTTCTTCGATACCGCATCCGTAGTTGTTGAGCAGGAAGTAGTCACCGCCGACATGCCAGCAACGGAACAGCGGGTGTCCGGTAGCACCTTCCATGGTTTCCAGATTGCAGTAATACTCGTCGAAGTGGGTGCTTCCGGCCGGGATGCGGACCACTCCCGAAGGCAGTTTGCCTTGCACTTTGGCTTTCAGGTTGGCGTCGGCTGCCGGCTGGGTGGCCGTGCGTCCGTATCCCCCGGAAAATACATACAGGTTGCCGTCGTCGTCGCTCCAGATGGTCTGGTAATATTGGGAACGCATGCGTCCGCAGGCAAAACCGATTTTATCCGTCTGGGCAATGACAGGGGTTTCGTCGAAACTGCTGCCGCTGTAGATGGCAATGTAAGCGTTGTCCGGGTACTGGGTCGATGGGATTTGTCCGGCGGTGTATTTACCGCTGCCGGTTCCTCCGTCACCGGTGGCCACATAGTCCTGGCTCAGCACCTTGTCGGGCCAGGTGTTCACTCCGTAGTGGCTCATTCCCATCGGAATGATGGAAGTGTAAAGCTTTCCGTTGGCTTCTACGAATCCGGCCATGGTTACTTTCTCACCGTTGCCCAGATAATTTTCTGCCAGGATGTCTTTTTGATTGGTGCTGGTCGTACCGTTCTTGGCATTCAGGTAGTTGAACAGGAAGCCTTGGGCTGCATTGCCATTGCTGTCGGTCTGTTTGGTATTGCCGGTCGATACGGTAATCACGTTGTCGCCCCAGGTGCCGTAAGTCGTGAAGCGGTTGAAGGTATAGCTGTATTTCTTCTGGGGTACGTTGTTCGCATCCAGGTAATAGCAGCCTCCGGTGCCTTGCGAGCCGTCGTTGTATTTGATGCCGAAGAAATAATTCTGGTCATAGAAAATCCAGTAGGAAATTTGTTCCTGAAACTCTTTTCCGTTGTTGAGCACTGAGATTTTTCCTTCATCCAGGCTTTCTGCCGTGAGCAGGTAGGAAGTTCCTCCGGCAGTGACCGGAATGACATAATTCCCTTTGAAGTTGTTGTGGCTCTGAAAGGTGGGGTCATTGTTTTCTTTTTGACACCCTGCGAACAGGCCTGCCATGCAGAACATGCCTAGGCCCAGCATCCAGTTTTTTGTGGTCATATACTTGTATTTTTATTGTGATAAATGATGAATTAATTCCCAAAATATACCCGGAATTTTCCGTAGAAGGCCCGTCCGGCTTTTTGCAGGCTGAAGTTGTCGTACAGCTTTTCATCCGTGAGGTTCCGGCATTCCAGTGAGAGATTGTAGCGTCCGTTGCGGATGCTGTAGCTCAGGGACAGGTTGTGTGAAACCTGTTCCGGTACCCGGATTTTCGTAGAAGGATCACCGAACTTTTCCCAGTACAGGGGGAACTCATGCTGGTAGAAGCAATCCCATCCTAATGTCAGGGTATTTCCCTTGGCAAACAGGTCGTGCCAGTAGAAATTGGCATCGAGGTTGGCATAACGGTAGGGCAGGTTCGGAATACGCTGCCCGTAGGTCAGGGCATTCTGTCCGCTGCTGGCCGCCCGTTTCTTTTCCTTGTCGCGGATGTCCAGGTTGTTGAAAGTGCCGCCCATGCTGAACCAGTTACTGTAGCTGTAGCGAAGGGATACATTGAATCCCTTGGTTTCTACCCGGCCATGGTTGGTATAGCTGCCGTAGCTGGTACCTCCTACGGTAGAAAGGTCACGCTTGATGTAATCCTGTGTGTGGCGGTAAATCAGTCCTCCTTCTGCATACAGTCCGTGTTTGCCCCATTGCTTGGTGTAGCTGGCATTGAGATTCACGTTGTCACTGCGTTCCGGCTTCAGGTTGGCTTTTCCCGCTTCCAGGTCTCCGTCACCAAACAGTTCCTGGGTGCTGGGCATGCGCAGTGCCTTCTCGTACGACAGTTTCAGCTGGATAGCTTTCCCCAGGAAATATGTGCCGGCCGCTCCATATCCGAAGGAACGGACACTTTGTGACACCCGGGTGTTGTTTCCTACGCTGTTGTCGCTTATCTGTACCGTACCCTCACTGTAGGAACTGTAATGTTTTCCGAAGGCCGACAGGTTCCACTTTTCGGAAGGCATCAGGCGGTAGGAGAGACCGGCAATGTTTTTCCGGTTTTTGGTAGGGTCGTCAAAGTCCTCCAGCACCGAGTTCTTTTCGATGAGGCTCCGCCCCGTACGGCGGAAGGTACTGAACACGTTGTTGAACGTAAAAGAATGTATCTTGCCCAGTCGGTACACGGCCGTGAACGTGGCGTTCCAGTTGGTGTTTATCTGCTCGCTGAACTGGTGGTTCTGTTCTCCGGCGGTCGAGCGGGGGATGCGGTCGCCCAACCAGTTATATTTATACATGGCCGTATCCACATTGGTCGTCAGATTGTGGTTGTAGTTGGCCGTCACTGTCACATCCAGTCCTTTGGTGAAAAGGTTGCTTTTGCGGTACTCCACTGAAGGTACGACCGAGAATCCGTGACGGTGTTTCTGTCCGAACACGATTTCCTGGTACACGCCGTTTTGTATCTCTTTGTAGAAATGTGAATAGGCCACGTTGAACATCAATCGGTCGGCCCAGCTCTTGCCTGTCACGCCGATTTTTCCGATGAACGCCTCGTTGTGGAAAGTATCGTTGAAACGCTTTACATGCTGGATGTGGCTTTCGTCGCCGATGGACGTATTGTTTTCGTGGTTGAACTCTTCCACCCAGTTGTCAATGTAGTAATTGTTATCCGAGTAGTTCTGGTATGCGTTGATTTCATACGTCAGTCCATTCTTGAAACTCTGTCCGAAATTGACATACGATTTATGCGTATTGAACGAACCATAGGAATACGAGGCATCCAGAAACCAGTTCCGCTTCTGTTTGTTGGTCACGATGTTGATGACACCTCCCAAGGCATCGGTCCCGAAACCTACGGGTACCACTCCCTTGTACACCTCGATACGTTCGGCAAAGTTTACCGGAATGTTGTTCAGGTCGAATGCGGTTCCGGCTCCCTCCTGGGGTACGCCATCGATGAATACCTTCACGTGCTTGCCGCTGAAGCCGTCGAGCATCAATTGCATGTCCGAGCCTACGCCGCCTGATTCGCGCAGCTTCATTCCTGGAAGTTTCTGGAGCGCTTCGCTCAGGTTTTTGGTTGAGTTTTGCAGTTCCTTGGTAGCTACGGCCACTGCATTGAAGGCCGAACGCTTGACGCGTCCCACTCCGTTGGAAACCACCACTACTTCGTCCAGTTCGGTGACGGAAGGCTTCAGCACTATGTTTTGTCGGCTGCGTCCGTCGGCAAGAATTTCCACTTCTTTCTCTGCCGTTTCGAAACCGATGGCCGAAACGATTAATGTATATTTTCCGGCGGGCGCTTTCAGGTGGTACAGGCCTTTTTCATTGGTCGTACAACCGTATTGCGTACCTTTCAAGTACACAGTGGCAAAGTCGACAATGCTTTTGTCCGAAGAAAGTACTTTCCCCGACAACAAGGCACGGCCTTGGGCAGAGACTCCCACGCCGATACACCAGCACAATACAAAGAATACACCCCATTTTAAGTTTTCGCTTCCCCGCGAAAAAACTGAATTTCTCATTTACTGTAATTCGTATTTGTTGTTTCGCACTAATTTTCTGCCTGCAAAATTAGCTTGGTTGTGCGGAGAAGGCAATCGCCAAAAGTGGGTAATTTAGACAGCGTATAAATACCTACTTATGGGTATTGCAGGTTTGCATATCCTGTGACAGAACGAATTACAGTAGTGTGTACTTTATAAAATATGGAAATGTTGCAAGGCTTTCAGGATGCCGTCGTCATCAACAGAGGCAGTTACGTAGTCGGCTACCGCCTGAATGTGAGGAGCCGCATTCCTCATGGCTACCCCCAGACCTACGTGCTTCAGCATCGGGATGTCGTTACCCCCGTCTCCGAAAGCCATCGTGTCTTGCAGGTCGATGTTGTAGTAAGCCAGCATCTGGTCGATGCCGTGGCTTTTGCTGTTTCCCCGGGCAATGATGTCGGCAAAGAGCGGATGCCAGCGCATCGGTTCGCAGTGCGTAAGTACGGTGCCGAAAATCTCTTCGTCCTTTTCTTCCGGGAAGTAGCCCATGATTTGCAGGATTTCCTTGTCTCTGGCTGTTTCAATGGGGAGGATTTCCGGAATGCCGATGTGGATGAGTCGGGCAATCTCACGGACCGCCTCATTTTCGTGGGTCAGGAACCAGGTATTGTCGTGCACAAAGACGAAAGGCATTTCCGGATGAGTGTGCTGGTAGCGGATGAGGCGCTCGATGTCCTCCTGCGGCACACAGCCTTTGTAGATGTCCTGCCCGTCGGCAGTGAAACAGTAGGCTCCGTTCAGGGTGACGTATCCGTCGAAGTCGAGGTCGCCCACGGCCTCCATCATTAACGATTTGGGGCGTCCGGTGGCAATGAATACCTTGAGGCCTTTTTCTCTTAAATGTTGCAAGGCCTTGCGGGTGGAGGCAGGTACGGTGTGGGTCTGGAAAGAAACCAGTGTGCCGTCGATGTCAAAGAATATCGCTTTTATCATTAGTCTTGTGCATTAAAAATCCGTGCAAAGATAAGGAATAAACGACAGAGAAGGTACACAGGTCGTTCTATAATCGAGGCTGGATACCTATTTTCTTTTTTCAATCTCCGGTGCGATAATGCATAAGGGGATGGCCGTTTTCTACGTTTCCTGTGGCGGAACCCTATGTTTCCCGCCCGTAAACCCTACGTTTCCGCTTTGGAAAACCTACGTTTCCCGGTGCGGAAACGTAAAGGAATCAGAGAAAGATTGGTATTTACGGGCTTGCGTTTTTTCCAACCGGTGGGCAGGGGGGGAGACAACCTTTCACACGAATATCCTTTTAGGGTGATAAATTGTTTTGTTTATCCGATGTATTTATTACATTTGCTGCGCAAAGTAAAGAAAATAATGAGTGTTTGAAAGTAATTTCAGAAAAACACTTTTGTAGAGATAGAAAGAATCATGGAAAACAGAACTTATCAATATAAACGGATTGCCGTAAAGATAGGTAGTAATGTGCTGACCCGTCGGGACGGTACATTGGATGTGACCCGTATGTCGGCTTTGGTCGACCAGGTGGCCGAACTGCACAAGGCCGGAGTGGAAGTGGTATTGGTGTCATCCGGAGCGGTGGCTTCCGGAAGAAGCGAGCTGAAACCGTTGAAAAAGCTGGACAGTGTGGACCAGCGGCAACTCTTTTCTGCCGTGGGACAGGCCAAACTGATTAACCGGTATTACGAACTGTTCCGCGAACACGGCATTACCGTGGGGCAGGTGCTGACTACCAAGGAGAGCTTTTCTACCCGTCGCCACTACCTGAACCAGCGCAACTGCATGCGGGTGATGCTGGAGAACGGGGTGATTCCCATTGTAAACGAGAATGACACGATTTCCGTCACCGAACTGATGTTTACCGACAACGATGAGCTTTCGGGCATGATTGCCTCGATGATGGACATGCAGGCACTGATTATTCTCAGTAACATCGACGGCATCTACAACGGCTCTCCTTCGCAGCCGGGCACTTCGGTCATCCGTACCGTGGAGCGGGGGAAAGATCTTTCCGACTACATCCAGACCGAGAAATCCGGTTTCGGCAGAGGAGGCATGCTCACCAAGAGTACCATTGCCCGCAAGGTGGCCGATGAAGGCATTACGGTAATTATAGCCAACGGAAAGAAAGAGAATATCCTGCTCGATTTGTTGTGCCGTCCTGACACGACGGTGTGTACGCGTTTCCTCCCCGCTCCGGCAGAGGTGTCGAGCGTCAAGAAATGGATTGCCCACAGTGAAGGTTTTGCCAAAGGTGAGCTACACCTGAACCGACAGGCGGTGGAGGCTGTCAGGGGTAGCAAGGCGACCAGCATCCTTCCGGTAGGGGTGACGCGGGTGGCCGGTGATTTTGAGAAAGACGACATCGTGCGTATTATGGACGAACAGGGACAGCAAATCGGGGTAGGCCGTGTGTCGGCCGATTCTGGCGAGGCCGTATTGCTGGTTGGCCGTCACGGACAGAAACCGCTGGTACACTATGACTATCTTTATCTGGAGTGAGGTTGAATCGTCCTCATTCCATGGCAACGGTTCTGTGCTCGGCGATGGACTGGATGGATAACGGAGTGATGGAAGTCCAAAGCGCCAGGTCGCGCAGGTCGGCCGGGTAAGCGAGTTCCTGTTTCAGGTCCGCTTCCAGCGCCTTGAGCATGATGTAGTCCATGCCCTCGTGGTGTGTGTCCAGACGGAGCGCTTCTTCTCCCCAGCGTTTCCAGTACGTATGTGCATATTGTTGCAGGTAAGGTGTATCCGGCTCCCAGGTTTCGTGTGGACTCCTGCCTTCCAGGTAGATGCGTCGCAGTTCCCCCTGCCAGATACCCTTGGTGCCTTGTACCTCCAGGTCGAGGCTTCGTGGACGCGGCAAGGTCGTGTCGTGGGTGAGCGAGATGAGTACGCCGGAAGCCGTTTCCAGCTGTGTCAAGACGATGTCTCCTTGAGCAACCGCCAGCTGTTCGTCTCCTCCCAGTTCCCGGATACGCTGGTGCAGTCCGGCTGCTTTAGAAGAAAAGGAAGTCAGGCAAACCAGCCGGTCTTTGCGGGGAATGCCGGCGATGAGGCAGAGTGGAGCCAGCCCGTGGGTCGGATAGAGGTCCCCATTTTCTTGCAGGTAAAACTTGCTTCGCCAGATGCTCTCCGTCTTTTTCCGGTTGCCCATATTTCCCTTGTCGTCCAGCAGGAGGTTGCGCAGGTCGTGACGGTAGCCGCCGCGCAGGTGTACGATTTCCCCCAACGCCCCTTCCCGGACCAGGTTGTACATGGCCAGTACTTCTTGCCGGAAAAGTGTGTTCTCCAGCGGAAAAACCTTTTTCCCGCAGGCATCGGCAGCCTCCAGGAGAGGCTGGTATTCGTGCAGGTAGAGTCCTCCTTTGATTTCAAGCGCTACATGGCAACCGGCTTTCAGGCAATACAAGGCATGCGTCACATGCAGTTGCCAGGGCGAGGCAATGAACACCAGTTGCGGGGCATGCGTGGCAATCATCCGTTGGTAATCGTCGCCTCCCCGGTGGTAGCAAGGCACGCCATACACTTCTTCCCGTGCTTCCGGGTCGGCAATGGCGGTAATCTGGAAATAAGGAATGTGACGGCAGAGAGCCAGCAGTTGCTTGCCGCGGTATCCCATGCCGATATAAGCGATTTTGAGCGTTTCCATCGATTGAAAGGTTAGGTAGGGTGAATACGGGTCAGTGTCTGGACTCCAGAAACTGGATGAGCAGTTCGCGAGGCAGGGAGTAAGTCTTTCCGTGCGCTTGTACGTATTTCAACAGGGCCACTCCTTCTTGTTGCAGGCGGGCTTTGGGTACGATGTCTTTCGTGTCTTCCGCCATTTTCAGCATCATCATGGCAGCCAGTTCTATTTTTTCGATTCCGTCTTTGTCTTCGTGGTATTGGTCAAGCAGTTCTTCACATTCCATTTGTGCCAATTGTTCGGGTGTCACTCCCAGTATTTGCCGGGCTGTGCTTTCATATTCTTCCCAGTCCGTTTGGCTGATGCGTTTCCGGCGGAGCAGCAGGTTCGCGATGGCGGCGAAGATTTCCTGAATCATGCGTATGAGATAATCTTGTCGAATCATGGTTTTTAGATTTTCGGTTGCAAAGTTCGAAATATTTTTCTTGCTTTTTCATAATCTTTCGTAATTTTGAGCGAAGAACTAAAAAATCGAACTATGGACGAGCAAATAAGACAAATAGGGGAACGCATCCGTGGGTTGCGCGATGCCTTGGAACTGAGTGTGGAAGAAATGGCCGACCGCTGCGGGCTGCGGGTAGAACAGTATCGTGAGATTGAGTCGGGAGAGTTTGACATTGCCGTCAGCACCTTGCAGCAAATTGCGCGGAAATTTGACATTCCGTTGGATGTGCTGATGTTCGGGGAAGAGCCCAAGATGAATTCTTATTTTCTGACCCGTTGGGGAACCGGCATCTCGGTAGAGCGTACAAAAGCCTACAAATATCAGGCACTGGCTTCTGGTTTTCGGAACCGCAAGGCCGATCCTTTTCTGGTAACCGTGGAGCCGAAGCCGGAAGATACACCTATTTATTATAATACCCACTACGGGCAGGAGTTCAACATGGTGTTGGAGGGCCGGATGCTGCTCAGCATTAATGGGAGAGACCTGATTCTGGAACAGGGCGACAGCCTTTATTTTGATTCTTCTCTTCCGCATGGTATGAAAGCCCTTGATGGAAAGGCCGTGAAATTCCTGGCAATTGTAATGTAGAAATTAAGATTGAAAAGATATATGTTAGAAAGATTTGTTGAACAGACGCATTTTACCTCGCAGGAGGATTTTATCGCGCATTTTAAGGTAAAGGTACCTGAGAACTTTAACTTCGGCTATGATGTGGTGGATGCCTGGGCGGCAGAACGTCCTGAAAAGAACGCGTTGCTTTGGACTAATGATAAGGGCGAGCACATTCAGTTTACGTATGCGGATTTGAAGAAATATACCGATATGACGGCTTCCTACTTCCAAAGTCTGGGTATCGGGCATGGCGACAAGGTGATGCTGATTCTGAAACGTCGGTATGAGTTCTGGTTCTCCATCATTGCCTTGCACAAAATCGGGGCCATCACCATTCCGGCTACGCATTTGCTGACCAAGAAAGACATTGTGTATCGTTGTCAGGCAGCGGGTATCAAGGCAATTGTCGCTGCCGGTGAACCGGTCATCACGAAACATATTCTGGACGCCATGCCGGAATCGCTGACGGTGGAACGGCTGGTGAGTGTGGGACCTGAATATCCGGAAGGTTTTGAAGACTTCCACAAAGGGATGGAAGCGGCACCTCCTTTCGTGCGTCCGGCTCATGTGAATACCAACGACGACATTTCCCTGATGTACTTCACCTCGGGTACGACTGGTGAGCCGAAGATGGTGGCCCATGATTTCACGTATCCATTGGGACACATCGCTACGGGATGTTTCTGGCATAACCTCCATGAAGACAGCCTGCATTTTACCATTGCCGATACGGGATGGGGAAAGGCCGTATGGGGAAAACTTTACGGACAGATGATTGCCGGAGCCAATATCTTTGTGTATGACCATGAGAAGTTTACGCCGGCCGATATCCTGCAGAAGATTCACGACTATCACATCACTTCGCTTTGTGCGCCTCCTACCATTTACCGCTTTCTGATTCGGGAGGATTTGTCGAAGTATGATTTGTCGTCGCTGGAATATTGTACCACAGCAGGCGAAGCGTTAAACTACTCGGTGTATGAAACCTTCAAGCGTATCACGGGTATCCGTCTGATGGAGGGTTTCGGACAGACGGAAACGGCCCTGACACTGGCTACTTTCCCATGGATGGAACCCAAACCGGGCAGTATGGGCGTACCTAATCCGCAGTATGACATTGATTTGCTGAAGCCGGACGGCCGTTCGGCGGAAGATGGAGAACAAGGGCAAATTGTGGTGCGTACCGACAAGGGCAAACCGCTGGGACTGTTCAAGGAATACTATCGTGACCCGGCCTTGACGCACGAGGCATGGCATGACGGGGTGTATTATACTGGCGATGTGGCATGGCGTGACGAGGACGGTTACTATTGGTTTGTGGGCCGTGCCGATGATGTCATCAAAAGCTCCGGCTACCGCATCGGCCCGTTCGAGGTGGAAAGTGCCCTGATGACCCATCCAGCGGTGGTGGAATGTGCCATTACGGGTGTGCCCGACGAAATTCGCGGACAGGTGGTGAAAGCTACTATCGTATTAGCAAAGGATTACAAGCAGAAAGCCGGGCCGGAACTGGTGAAGGAATTGCAAGACCACGTGAAACGGGTGACGGCACCTTACAAGTATCCGCGTGTCATCGAATTTGTGGATGAATTACCGAAAACCATCAGTGGAAAAATCCGCCGGGTGGAAATTCGTCAGAAAGACAATACGTAAATAGATTGATACCTAGAAAGCCGGGATGCCTTCAGAAAGCGTTCCGGTTTTTTATTGCTGTCGGGGCTCAGATGCGCGAGTCGGCTCCCCACATCATTTTCTCGCGCAAGGTGTTGAAGAAAGAGTGGTGGCAGCGTTTCACGATGCGGATGAAATGTTCACCTCGACGGATGGTCAGCCGACTGCCTTCGCGGAAGGTCTCGCTACGACCGTCAATGGCAATCAGGAAATTGTGGCTGCGGCTTTCCACTTCTAAGGTGATTTCCCAGTCGTCCCGAATCACGATGGGACGTACGTTGAGGCTGTGCGGGGCTACGGCCGTCAGGCTGATGGTACCGCTTTGGGGAACTAAAATCGGGCCACCTACGCTGAGGGAATAACCTGTGGAGCCGGTAGGAGTGGCCACAATCAGTCCGTCGGCTTGGTACACATTCAATAATTCCCCGTTGACGTATGCCCGGATGGAAATCATGGACGAACTGTCGCGTTTCAGAATGGCGATTTCATTCAGTCCGTAGGGATATCCTTTCAGCACCTGTCCTTGGCTGGTCAGTTTTAAAACCCTTCGTGGCTCGGCCAGGTACATTCCCTGATGAATCTCTTCGAAGGTCTCCTCCATCTGGTCTGGCGTAATGTCGGCTAGAAACCCTAGGCGCCCGGTGTTGATGCCCAGTATGGGAATCTCCTTGTTGCCTACCAGACTGGCGGTTTTCAGGAAGGTGCCGTCGCCTCCGATGCTGAGTGCCATATCCGCCGTAAAGTCGTCGTGACCGTTGAAAATCTCCAGTCCTGTCAGGTCTGCACTCGTGTGCAGGCGCAGAAACTCGTAAAATTCCCGGTGAATACAGATATGGTCTTCCTTGTGCCGGAGAATTTCCAGCAGGTGGGTTACATGGGCTGATTTATGTTCCTGATACGTATTTCCAAAGAGGACGAATTTCATCTTCCGCTGCATATAGGGTGTTTTTTTATCAATCTTTTTAAGAATAAACATGTCAAGTTTCTCGTAAAACCTACTAACTTTGCACGTTGTTGATGCAAAGATAGTGAAAGGCGAGCGCAGAGACAAACGGAAAACAAAGTTTTTCGATTGGGCTATGCCGAGCCGCCTCCTGTCTTCTTAAAAGGTAATGAAATTCAGGAAATATGACTAAATTAAGTGTGAATATAAATAAGGTGGCTACGCTTCGTAATGCACGTGGCGGTAACAACCCGGATGTAGAGAAGGTGGCATTGGATTGCGAGTCGTTTGGGGCGGAGGGTATAACGGTTCATCCGCGTCCGGATGAACGTCATATCCGCTACTCGGATGTATATGCCTTGCGCCCGGTATTGAAAACGGAATTCAATATTGAAGGTTATCCGTCCAAAGAGTTTGTCGATTTGGTATTGAGGGTAAAACCTACTCAGGTGACGTTGGTTCCGGATGCGCCCGATCAGATTACCTCCAACTGTGGTTGGGATACCAAAACACATCAGGTATTCCTGACGGAACTGATGGACACTTTCGGAGAAGCTGGCATCCGTACGTCTATTTTTGTGGGGACAGATCTGGAATTGATTGAATATGCCGCCAAGACAGGGACCGACCGGGTGGAACTGTACACCGAACCTTATGCTTCCCTTTATCCCAAAAATCCGGAAGCCGCTGTGGCTCCGTTTATGGAGGCCGCCGATCGGGTACATAAACTGGGAATGGGACTAAACGCCGGACATGATTTGAGCCTGGTGAACCTGAAGTATTTCCATGAGCATATTCCTTGGCTGGATGAGGTATCCATTGGCCATGCCTTGATATGCGACGCATTGTATTTTGGATTGAAGAAAACTATTGAAGAATATAAAAATTGCCTTCGTTAAATTATGATGACTTTAACTTTACTGGCTGCCGCTCAGGCTGTAGCCGACACAATGGCCGGAGCAAATCCGGTGTTGACTCCGGTTTCTTCCGGTGAGCCACAGATGAATCTTTGGGACATGGCCTGCAAGGGAGGCTGGATTATGATTGTACTGGCTGTGATGTCGGTAATTGCTTTCTATATTTTCTTTGAACGGGCAGTAGCCATCCGTAAGGCGGGAAAAGATGACCCTTTGTTTATGGACCGTATCCGCGACTACATCAAGTCGGGTGAAATCAAGTCGGCCATCAACTATTGCCGTATTACGAACACTCCTTCGGCCCGCATGATTGAGAAAGGAATCACCCGTATGGGCCGTCCGGTAGCCGACGTGCAGGCAGCCATCGAGAATACCGGAAACATTGAAGTGGCCAAGCTGGAAAACGGCTTGTCTATCATGGCCACCATTTCGAGTGGGGCCCCGATGCTGGGATTCCTTGGTACGGTGACCGGTATGGTGCGTGCCTTCTGGAACATGGCCAACGCGGGCAATAACATCGACATCACTTTGCTGTCGAGCGGAATTTACGAAGCCATGATTACTACGGTAGGTGGATTGGTGGTCGGTATTGCCACGATGTTTGCCTACAATCATCTGGTGTACCGTGTGGATAAGGTGGTCAGTCAGATGGAAGCACGTACACTGGCTTTCATGGATTTGTTGAATGAACCGACTGAAAAATAAACGCGTATGGCATTAAAGAGAAGACAGAAAATATCACCCAGCTTCAGCATGTCGTCCATGACCGACTTGATTTTTCTGCTGCTGATATTTTTTATGATTACTTCTACCATGGTATCGCCGAATGCCATCAAGGTGCTTCTGCCGCAAGGGTCGGAGCAGACTTCGGCCAAGCCTATGGCACGGGTGATTATTGACAAAGACTTGAATTATTACGGTGCCTTCGGCAACGAGGATGAAATGCCACTGGCCATTGACGAGGTGCCCGCATTTCTTCAGGAATGTGCTCGGAAAGAACCGGAGATGTATGTGGCCTTGTACGCCGATGAGTCCATTCCGTATCGTGAAATCGTCCGGATATTGAACATTGCAAACGAGAACCATTTCAAAATGGTCTTGGCAACTCGCCGTCCGGATAAAAACTAAAAAGCAGAGTGACGTTGAAAAAAAATAAGGTAATCGGAATTGTATGTACGGTGGTTTTGCACCTGCTGGTGTTGCTGCTGCTGTTTCTTCTGAAGCTGACCGTACCGGCAGAACAGGAGGAAGGCGGTGTGCCCGTGATGCTGGGCAACACGGAACTGGCGGGAGGGGAAGCCGACCCTTATACCTTGACCGAGGTGGATATGATGCCTTCGGAAGCTCCTGCTGCGCAGGAAGCGGCGGAGACACCTGCCGTGGACCAGCCGATGATTACGCAGCAGGATGAACCTTCCTTGCAGGTGAAGAAAGAGACTCCGAAAAAAGAAACTCCCAAGAAGGAACAGCCGAAGAAAACGCCGGTGAAGACCGAAACGCAGACCGTGAACAAGCCGAAGGAGAAGACTGAGGCGGAGAAACGGGCTGAAGCAGAAAAGGCTGCGGCACAGGCAGCTGCCAACAAGATAGCCGGTGCCTTCGGAAAAGGCTCTCAGATGGGTAGCAAGGGAAATGCTTCCGGTGCCGGTTTGCAGGGAAGTCCTACCGGGAATTCCTCCACTGGAAAGACGAGTGGCGTAGGCGGTTATGGTACATTCGACCTGAATGGCCGTTCACTGGGCAGCGGAAAACTTCCGGTACCGGTGTACAACGTGCAGGATGAGGGCCGTGTGGTAGTAACCATCGTGGTGAACCCTGCAGGGCAGGTCATCAGCACCAGTATCAACAAGCGGACAAACACGGTGAACCCGGCGTTGCGGAGAGCGGCGGAGGAGGCGGCCCGGAAAGCCCGCTTCAATGCGGTGGATGGGGTGAACAACCAGAGTGGTACCATCACCTATTATTTTAAATTGAGATAATTTTTAATTCTAAACAGATAGATTTATGAAAGCAGTTTGTATCTTTTTGGCTGAAGGTTTCGAGGAAATGGAAGCCATGTTCCCGTTGGATATCATGCGTAGAGGCGGATTGAATGTGAAAACCGTGTCTGTAACCGGCAATAAGACCGTAACCAGCTCTCATCAGGTACCTATCGTAGCCGATATGTTGTTTGAAGACCTGAAAGAGGACGAAGTGGAAATGATTGTACTTCCCGGAGGACTTCCAGGTGCCACCAACTTGGATGCACATGCCGGACTGGACAAGCTGATCATGAGTTTTGCTGCTGCCGGAAAACCGCTGGCTGCCATTTGTGCCGCTCCGCTGGTATATGGCAAACGCGGTTTGCTGAAAGGCAAGAAAGCAACCTGCTATCCGGGCTTTGACAAGTTCCTGGAAGGAGCAGAATATACAGGCAACATGGTAGAAATCGTCGACAACTTCATCTTGGGTAAAGGTCCGGGTGCTGCGCCTGCCTTTGGCTTTGCCATTTTGGAAAAATATGCCGGTGCAGAAAAGACCCTTGAAGTGAAAAAAGGAATGTTGCTGGCATAATGAAGAAATATGTCATTGTGGTAGCGGGAGGAAAAGGCCTGCGTATGGGGGGAGAGATTCCCAAACAGTTCATACCGGTAAAAGGAAAGCCGGTGTTGATGCGTACGCTGGAGGCTTTTCATGCCTGTGACCCGCAGATTGAACTGATTGTGGTGCTTCCGGTGGAACAGCGTTCCTACTGGGAGCACCTTTGTGCTGAATACGGATTTACCTTGCCTCACCGGATTGCGGCGGGTGGAGAGACCCGTTTTCATTCCGTGAAGAACGGACTGGCTCTGGTAGAGGAAGACGGATTTGTCGGAGTGCACGACGGAGTTCGTCCTTTTGTCTCTTCCCAAGTGATTGCGGACTGTTATGCGAAGGCCGCCACCCTGCAGGCCGTGGTGCCTGTGACGGATGTGGTGGAAACCGTACGTCATCTGTTGCCCGAAGGAGGCAGTGAGACCGTATCGCGCAATGAATACAAGCTGGTGCAGACACCACAGGTCTTTACGGTGGAACTGCTGAAACGGGCTTATGCCCAGGAATACAAGCCCTTCTTTACCGACGATGCTTCGGTGGTGGAAGCATTGGGTCAGCCGGTACACTTAGTGCCTGGCAATCGGGAAAATATCAAACTCACCACTCCTTTTGACTTGAAAGTAGCAGAATCTCTTATCGGCGACTGATGTTTGACTTATCCACACGCGACGTGAAATATTTACCGGGGGTAGGACCGCAGCGGGCGGCTCTACTGAATAAGGAATTGAACATCTATTCCTTACGCGACCTGTTGTATTATTTCCCTTACAAGTATGTGGATCGAAGTCGTCTGTATTACATCCACGAGATTGATGGCAACATGCCTTATATTCAGTTGCGCGGACGGATTTTGAGTTTTGAAACGTTCGGTGAAGGCCGTCAGCGTCGGCTGGTGGGACATTTTACTGATGGTACGGGTGTGGTGGACCTGGTGTGGTTTCAGGGGTTGAAATACATCACCGGAAAGTACAAAGCTAATGAGGAATACATCATATTCGGTAAGCCGACAGTGTTCAACGGGCGCATCAACGTGGCGCATCCTGACATCGACCCGGCGCAGGAACTCACTCTTTCCACCATGGGCCTTCAGCCCTACTACAATACCACGGAAAAGATGAAGCGTACCAGTCTGAACTCACATGCACTGGAAAAGCTGATGAAGAATCTTTTTCAGGTCTTGCAGAAGGAAACCTTTGAAGAGACCCTGAGTCCTTACTTGATTGCGGCCCATCAGCTGATGCCCCTGACGGATGCATTATATAACATTCATTTTCCGCAGAATCCAGAACTTCTCCGCAAGGCACAGTATCGTCTGAAATTCGAAGAACTATTTTATGTGCAGCTCAACATTCTCCGTTACACGAAGGAGCGTCGCAACAAGTTCCGCGGGTTGGTGTTCGAGCATGTGGGTGAGATTTTCAATACCTTTTATGCGCATCATCTGCCTTTCCAACTGACGGGGGCACAGAAGCGTGTCATCAAGGAAATGCGTCGTGACATGGGGAGCGGTCGGCAGATGAACCGACTGTTGCAAGGTGACGTGGGCAGTGGAAAGACCCTGGTGGCCCTGATGACCATGCTGATAGCCTTGGACAACGGTTTTCAGGCCTGCATGATGGCTCCTACTGAGATTTTGGCTACCCAGCATTATGAAACCATCCGCCACTTTTTGGAAGGGATGCCGGTGCGGGTAGAACTGCTGACCGGCAACGTGAAAGGCAAGCGCCGTGAAACGATTCTCCGCGACTTATTAACAGGGGATGTGCATATCTTGATTGGCACGCATGCCGTGATTGAAGATACCGTCAACTTCTCTTCGTTGGGACTGGTGGTCATTGACGAGCAGCATCGCTTTGGTGTCGCTCAGCGGGCCAAGCTGTGGGGCAAGAATACCTGTCCTCCCCATGTGCTGGTCATGACGGCCACTCCGATTCCTCGTACACTGGCCATGACCTTGTATGGCGACCTCGACGTGTCGGTCATTGACGAACTGCCTCCTGGCAGAAAACCTATCCAGACCATCCATCAGTTTGATAACCGTCGGAAAAGCATGTACGAGTTTATTCGGAAACAGATTCAGGAAGGGCGTCAGGTGTACATCGTGTATCCGCTGATTCAGGAAAGCGAGAAGATGGATATCAAGAACTTGGAAGAAGGTTATATGCACATCTGCGAGGAGTTCCCTGAATATAAGGTCAGCAAGGTACATGGCAAAATGAAACCGGCAGAGAAAGAAGAAGAGATGCAACGCTTCCTGGCCAATGAAACCCAGATAATGGTAGCTACTACCGTGATTGAGGTCGGGGTGAATGTGCCTAATGCCTCGGTGATGGTCATTGAAAATGCCGAACGCTTCGGGCTTTCCCAGCTGCACCAGCTACGCGGACGGGTAGGCCGGGGGGCTGACCAGTCGTATTGCATTCTGGTGACCGGATATAAGTTGTCGGAAGAAACCCGCAAGCGCATCGAAATCATGGTGCAGACCAATGACGGCTTTGAGATTGCCGAAGCCGATTTGAAACTGCGCGGTCCCGGTGATTTGGAAGGTACCCAGCAAAGTGGGGTCGCCTTCGACTTGAAGATTGCCGACATTGCCAAAGACGGTCAGTTGCTGCAATATGTCCGTGGTATCGCCGAACGTCTGTTAGAGGATGATCCCGAAGGGGTGAAACCGGAGAACCGAATTGTCTGGCAGCAGCTGAAAGAACTCCGGAAGAAGAATGTGAACTGGTCGGTAATATCTTGATTGTGATTGTTTGGGGCTATTCGGTTAAATACAAATCCTTTAGAAAAAAATGTGATAAGCTTTCATGAGGATATCTTTGGTACAGAAACGGAATAGTCTTATTTACCCGACGAACTCTTAAGACTGTCGGGTGACTCTTTATACTTGGTAGGGGTAATGCCTGTATATTTCTTAAAAATGGTACTGAAATATCGGCTGGTAGAAAAACCGGTGCATTCGGCTATTTCAGTGATACTGAGTTCGTTTTTCCGGAGTAATTCCATCGCTTTATCTATCCGTAGTTTATTGACATATTCATTAGCTCCCATATCAGTCAAAGCTTTTAGACGATTGTATAATGATGCTCGACTGATACCTAATTTTTGACTGATAAATTCGATGTTCAGATTTTCATTTTCCATGTTATCGATGATGACTTTGTTCAACTTAAACAAGAAGGCGTCATCGGCTGAGGTTGTCGGTTTATCTGTTTCAGTAATTATGGAGTTATGGGTATATTTTAATCGGATTTGTTTACGCAAGTAGAGCCGGTTTTGTACACATTCCAGTAAGGAACTGATTTCGAATGGTTTTTCAATGTAGGCATCTGCTCCGATTTTATATCCGTCCAAATGGCTTTGTTCATCGGTGCGTGCGGTAAGCAGAATTACCTGAATATGGTTGATATTCATGTCCTCCTTGATTTTACGGCATAATTCGTATCCGTTCATTTCAGGCATCATGATATCACTGATGACAATATCAGGTATTTCTTTGAGTGCAATTTGTAAAGCCTGTTTCCCATTTGAAGCCAGGTATAAATTTTTGAAACTGTCTTTTAGACTTTCTACTACCATTTGACGTATGTTCTCATTATCATCGACAAATAGGCATGAATAATCTTGGGTATTTATAGAGTTGACTATTGAAGTAATTGCCTGGTCGTTTTCTGTAGTTGGAGAGGTAATGGTATTCAGATATTCACGGGGTGGACATATTTCGGGCGATTCAGCATGAATGGGGAGTTCGTACCAGAAACATGCTCCTTTTTCAAAATTATTATATGCGCCAATTTGGCCTTTGTGCATTTCTACCAGAATTTTGGCATAGGATAGCCCAATACCGCTTCCCGTCCTTTCGTTTTCACCTTGATAAAAGCGTGTAAAGAGTTTTTGGGTGTTTACTCCTTGTAGACCTTCCCCTTGATCGATGACTGAGATACGTACAGACTGTTTGTCTTTGGTCAGTTCGGTTCTTAGTGTGATGCAACTATTCTGAGGGCTATGTTTGAATGCATTGACTATCAGGTTTGTCAGGATGATGATATGATGTTCTTGATCAAATTCGACTTCTCCGATTTCGGGGGAAAGATCATAAATAATAGTGACCTGTTTATCTTCTTCTTCGTATTTGAAATCGGTTGCTATTTCCTTTATCCAATTATTTAGCGGATAGGATTGTATATTTAGTTTAATTTGTTCCATTTCCATTTTTCTCAGGTTCAATACCATGTTCAGCAGTTCTTTCATTCGCTTGGATTGTTTTAAGATACTTCTGAGAGTGGAATATATAGGGCTATCTTGAGGAACTGTTTTTACCAGCTGACTTAATGGGGTATAAATCAGTGTCAAAGGCGTACGTAACTCATGATTGATATTTATTAGGAATCGTACTTTTTCTTCATAAATCTTTTGCTTATGTTCTTGTAAATCGGCTTTCATTCGTTCTTCTTTACGATTTAACAGATAAAGAATGAAGGCGATAAGTAATACTGCAAGAAGCAGTACCAATAAGAGAGTAAACCACCATGTTTGATACCATACGGGTGGAATATGAAACTCGATGACTTGTTTGGGAGGTGTCCATGAACCGTCTTTTGTGCTGCAAGATACTGAGATTTGGTAGGTACCTGGAGTTAGTGAACGCAGTGTCAGTTCTGGAAACTTACTATCTGTGACTGATTTTTCTTTCCCGTTAATATACCATCGATATACTTTTTTCCTGAAAATATTACTTTCATAGGCCATTACTTTGATAATAATGGTTTTATTGTCGAAAGATAAGTGCAGTGAGTTTTTTCCTAGCTTAATATCAGAAAGATAACTTTTGTTATTACTAATGATATCTGTTAGCTTCAATACAGGAGGGGTGGGAATGGTGATTTTATTTTTGTTCCCGTCGATATATACCATACCGTTGATACCTCCCATATAGATATCACCTTGTGGAGAAGCCCATACGGCCTTTTTCAAGAATTCATTGTCATCGGCACCATCGGATGAGTCTAAAGATATCAGCTTGTTTTCACCGTCGAGCCATACAAATAATTCTTCATTCGTGCCGATCCATACTCGTTGTTGGTGGTCGCAGATTAATGTAGTGATATTCTTCAGTTGTGGAGTATTTATTTGAGTTTCTGATTGGGTTCGCGGATCGTAACGGAAGATTTTGTCAGGAAATCCAATCCAGAAGATACCGTGTGTATCTTTGGAAACACATTCAATAGGGTATTTTTGAGTAGAAGTATAAATTGTTTCTATTTTATTGTTTTGATGGTTAATGGTATAGATATGCTTCAAATCGTACAAATATGTTTTTAAGCTATCGTATCCAATGGGGATAGCTTGCCCTTCAATGGAAATTTGACTGTCACTTAATTGCTGTATTCTTCCACTTTTCAAGTAATATCTGTGTATTTTGGTCGAAAGTAATAGAACGGACTCTGTCTCATCCTGGTACAGATTGATTCCTTTCCGGCCATACAAAGCTATTTGGTTAATTGCTGCATTCGTTTTATTGAGTGGACGTATTTTACCTGTTTCTTTGTTGAAGAGAAATACACCTTTTGAAAAAAGGGAAATCAATAATTCTTGTTGAGAGTAACGGCATAATGAAACTACTTTCTCTCCATAGGTTGCAGGATAATGTATGAATTGTTTTGTATGTGGATTGAATCGGTTTACCCCTCCTCCATCTGTTCCTATCCATATATCATCTGATTCTGGTTCCTGGAAAAAACTGAGAATTGCCTTTTCGCTCAGTCCATTAGTGTATCCGAGTGGAACATCAGAATATGAACGCACAATGGCACGACGGATATTGATAAGTCCACCTTTTACACTTCCAGCCCATGTGCTTTCTTGGCCTTCACGTTGATACAAACTTAATATTGAGTTTATCGGTAATGAATATTTATCCCCTGACAGGTGCTTTAGAACTGTTACTGACTTTGTGTGGGGATCAATGATGTTGATTCCTCCTCCATCAGTTCCTACCCATATTTTCCCATTGTGTTCACTTAAGCACAAAACAACATTGTGACTTAATTTTTGGTTTTCTGTATTGTAGTTTGCCAAGAGGTTGCCTTGCCGGTCGAAGCAATTAATACCTTTATTATAGGAGGTAACCCATACATAACCTTTATGGTCTATCAAGACATGTGTGATTTCTTGTTCATTGGGTAAAGGAGATTTTTTCTTTTTTCCTGTTGTGATATCAAATAGAAGAGTGCCTTGCCATTGGGTTGAACAGAGTAGCGTGTGGTCGTCCCATGGCATTATTTCACGAATAGGGAAAGTGGTTGAATGGAATAAGATTTTTGCTTGTTTTTTATGATAGTCGTATTGATAAAAAGTTTTGTGGTCGGCCAATAAAATTTTTTCTTTTAGTTTACATAGTGCTGTTGCTTTGATGATTTTTTTATTTTCATCTAATACTGGAATGAAACGATCTGTTTCTCGTTGATAATGTACGGTTCCATTGTCGGTTAGAATCCAAAGAGTGTGTAAACTGTCTTCTTCTATTTGGTATATTTTATTTCCCGGTAAGGAAAAAGGATTCCCTTCTTCATGAAAATAAGTTTTTAGTTCATAACCATTGAATTTTTCCAATCCTTGTTTGCTGCTAATCCATACAAAACCGTTTTCTTCAGCATAGATGTGTTGAATATATGCAGGAAATCCATCAGATATTGATAACTGCTTATATAAAAGTTCATCTGCCTGTATGCTGACTGGTGTTGGCAGAAAGAATAATAGTAAGAAAGAAACGATTCTATTAATGATACGACTCTTCATGGTTATAGCAAAACTTTGAAAGCAAAAATACAAAATTTAGTGGAATTGGATAATCATTTTATGGTTTTCTATGGGTTAAAATGGAATGGTTAATTGTGGTATGTAGTGTGATATCCTCCATTTTTAGCTAAAATGAGTCCATTTTTAGCTAATTAGCCATTGGAACTAATACAGGAAGAGTCTTTTATTGATTTTCAGAGATAAATTATTGATTTTAGTACATTAAAAGAATTTAAATTTCTCACTTTTGTCGTACAAAAAATTAACCGCGGTATTAAAAAACATTATTAACTTTATAGAACTATGGAACAAATACGATTTAAGTTACATTCGGTTTGTATTTTCTTGATGTTCTTGTTGATGCTTCCTTTTGTAGCTGTGGCTCAAGACGGAATGATAACAGGACAGGTCGTTGACGAAAAAGGTGAATGTGTGATTGGAGCTACCGTTCAAGTAAAAGGAACTTCGAATGGTACAATAACTGATTATGATGGAAATTTTTCTTTAAAGGCTAAGGTAGGCAATACATTGGTTGTTTCTTTTGTAGGTTATTCAACTCAGGACGTGAAAATTACTAAACAGACAGGTATTCGTGTTGTATTGAAGGAAGATACGGAAGTACTTGATGAAGTGGTTGTAGTAGGTTATGGTACAGCTCGTAAAGGAGATTTAACAGGTGCTTTGACGACGATGAAACCCGATGCCAATGATGCAGCGAAGGCAACTTCACTTGATAACCTTTTGTCAGGTAAGGTTGCTGGATTGGTGGTTAGTTCTACCTCTGCCATGGCAGGTTCTGCTTCTTCTATCACGATTCGTGGTGCCAGCTCTTTGCGTGGTGATAACCAGCCTTTGTATGTTATTGATAATGTACCGCAGGCTTCTGCAGGTGAATTTGCTTCTTCTGGTATCAGCGGTGACTTCCAGATTAACCAGGATCCTTTGGCTTCATTGAATCCTGCAGATATTGAAGATATTACTATCTTGAAGGATGCTTCTTCTACCGCTATTTATGGCTCTCGTGGTGCAAATGGTGTAATCTTGATTACTACCAAGAAAGGTAAACAAGGTAAAGCAAAAGTAAATGTATCTGCTAACTTTACTATTGCAGAACCTTCAAGATTGATGGAAATGACCAATCTTACAGAACATGCTGCTTACATAAACTCACGTATCTCAAATGGTCAATATCCTTTCTATGTAGTAGGTGACGAAGTGAGATATGTATTTAATGATGCTTTGGCTAATTATGATCCTAATAATCCGGATACTTATCATCTGATTAGTTATCGTAACTGGCAGAAGGAAATTTATACATCTGCTTTTTCTCAGAACTATTCTTTGTCAGTGAGTGGCGGTAGCGATAAAACAACTTATTATATTTCTGCGAACTTTAAGGATATTAACGGTACTGTGAAACAGACCGGTTTGAAACAAGGTGACTTGCGTGCCAATATTGGCATGGATTTGTCGAAAACTGTACATTTGAACATGACATTAAGCGGTTCTCTTCGTCAAAACAATATGATGGCCGGTGGTAGTACATTGGGTGGTTCCACAACAGCTATTTCTCGTACAGCTCTTGATTATGCTCCGTTTGAGATGCCGGAAGATGACCCTTCTTTTAACTCAGAAAATAAGACAACGGTATTTAGCTGGCTGAATGATTACGTGGATGTGGCTAATGATAAGACATTCAATGCTTCTATGGATTTGTCATGGAATATAGTAAAAGGTTTACGTTATAATCTGCGTGTAGGTGGTAATCTGAACATGAATGACCGTAAACGTTGGTATGGCTTGCAGTTGTATCAAGGAATGAATAACAATGGTTATCTGGCCCTGACAGACTTAAACAAGAGTAATGTAACTATTGAAAATGTGTTGAACTACAATACAAAATTGGGCTCTATTGCCAATTTGGACGCTACGGTGGGTGTTACTTATGATGATTATAATTTCTTGAGTGAAAATACGAATGGCTCTCAATTTACGATGTTTGATTTGAGAGAAAACGGACTTCATATGGCTGGTAATGTACAGCATCTGGCTCCGACTCAGAAGGATTATCAATTGTTATCATATTTGGGACGTCTTAACTTAACTTTCCTCGACAAATATTTGATTACAGCTTCATTACGTGCCGATGGTTCCAGTAAGTTCGGTAAAGGAAACCGTTGGGGTTATTTCCCTTCAGCTTCTGTAGCATGGCGTATGGAACAGGAAGAATTCTTGAAAGATGTAGATTGGATGAACCAGTTGAAGGTTCGTTTAAGCTATGGTGTAACAGGTAATCAGAGTATTGATCCTTATTCAACGTTTTCAATGTATGGCTCAGATGGTAACTATCATTATGGTAATGGAACGGGTGACCAGGAATCTGTATTGCAGATTACAAACTTGCCGAATGATGGTTTGACTTGGGAAAAGACTTCTTCATGGAATGCAGGTTTCGATTTTGGCTTGTTCCGTTCACGTTTAAGTGGTACATTTGATTTTTATGTAAAGCGTACAAATGACCTGTTGATATCTCGCTCTCTGCCAGGTTCTGCTGGATTTAGTTCTACTTATTATAACCAGGGTTCATTGGACAATAAGGGTATAGAATTTTCTTTGACAGCTCAGATTATTGATACGAAGGATTGGAAATGGAGTCTTACTGGTAATATTGGAAAAAATAAGAGTAAGATTGTAAATCTGGGTTTGCTGCCTTCTGATTTCGGATGTTTAGGTGAACGCGTTGGTTACTATGGCAACTCACTGGGCGACCACTTTGGGGTAGGACATGTATTCTTGCAAGGTGAGGCTCCGGGATTGTTCCTTGGTTATGTAACACAGGGTATCGTACAGCCAGAAGATATCACTGATGAAGGGGTGAAATTTATCAAAGAAGACGGTTCAATAGGTTACTATAAAGATGTAAACGGAAGTACTCCAGTAGCAGGTGATATCAAATTTGTAGATAGAAATGGTGATGGTACCGTAAATACTTCTGACCGAGATATTATCGGTGACCCGAATCCAGGATTTACATATGGTTTCCAGACTTCTTTATCTTGGAAGGGCCTGACTTTGAGCGCTGCCTTTAATGGTGTACAAGACCGTGATGTTATCAATGTAAACAACCGTTATATCAATACTCCGGGACAGAAAGCCGGTACGGTATCGAAAAAAGCTTTTGAAGGTATGTGGACTCCTGAAAATCATTCAAATCTGTATCCTTCTTCTAACTTCATTGTTCAGAACATGGTAATGGATCGTTATGTAGAAGATGCCAGCTATTTGAGATGTTCAGATATTACTTTAAATTACACACTCCCTTCAGCATGGATGAAGAAAATCGGTTTCCAGAATACATCTATTTTTGCTTCTGTAAAGAATGCATTCATCATTACGGATTATAGTGGATATGATCCTGAAGTAAACAGCTTTGCTTTCGATGGATTACGTCCGGGTGTAGATATGAGCTCTTATCCTACTCCTCGTCAGTTTGTATTTGGACTGAATGTAACATTCTAATAAATTGGATTTAATAAAGTATTGCGTTATGAAACTATATAAATATTTGATATTATCTATAGTAGCGGCTTCCAGTCTTTCGTCTTGTTTGGATGAAGATCCGCTATATTCACAGAATAATACTGTAGTCTTCTCGTCTGAATCGAGCGCGCAGTTGGCTCTGTTGGGATGTTATTCGTATATGACCTCTACATCAGCTTATGGCCAGCATTATCAGGAAATCCCTATTAGTGGTGCAGGATTTGCATGGTCACAACGTAGTGGAAATGATGGTATTGTTTCCTTACAGGCATTGTCCAGTGACGGATTGATTTCTACTACGTGGAATGGTATGTATAAAGTGGTTTCCGAGACCAACGCCTTCTTGGAAAATCTGGCATCCAGTGGATTGAGTGATAATATTAAGAATCAGTATGGTGGTGAAGCAAAATTCCTCCGTGCCATGGCTTATTATAATTTGGTATCTCTTTGGGGAGACGTACCCTTGAAAACGGTTGCTTCTACTTCAGAAGGTATATCAATGGCTCGCACCCCGAAAGAGGAAGTTTTGAATCAGGTTGTAACAGATTTGAAAGATGCTATGACTATTAGCGAAACATCTGAGGTTGGACGTATTAATTCTTGGGGAGTAAAGGCATTCTTAGGGAAGGTATATTATAAAATGGCAAAGCTGGGTATTGATACGAACAATAATCTGCAGAATGCGAAGGAGATGTTTGATGCCGTTTACAACAGCCATGTATTTGCATTGGAAAAGAACTTCTCTGATTTGTTCGGAGATTGGGTAACTACTTCGAAAGAAGCTATTTTCCAGCTGAATTTCGCTTTGAACTCTCCTTCTTGCTTCAACCGTGCCAGCAACCGTTTCTCACCGACTGGTTCAACACCGGGTGTATGCTGGAGTACATACCGTGCGACAAAAGCTGCTTATGACATGCACCAGGGTACTTATCCAGGCGATCCTCGTATAGCTGCAACATTCTTGACAGTACATAGAGATCGTGGTGGAAACAATAAAGCAGAGCCTAAAGCTCAAGTTGGCGATCAGCCATCGGCAAACGATTCTGTCTATTATTATCCTTATTTTACATATACTGTCCAGTTAGGTACAAAGACAGTAGATGGTAAAGAAGTAGCTGTGTACGATTCTATTTACAAGAATGGGAAGGCTGTGGCTGCGAAGCAATATGTAGGTAGATTACCTTATGAGAAATTCAGTGATCCGACTAATCCGGATTTGAATTATCTGAATAATCTGAATGAAGCAGACGGAAAAACTCCGCAGGAAAAAGCATATATCAAGGCTTTGAAAGGCATACAGAAAAAATATGCAGAGAGTGGTAATCAGATGGCATGGCCTGCTCACATGAAATTGTACGATCCTAATCAGCAGGGAACTTCTTCTCACAAGAACCTGATGGTATATCGTTACGCTGAAATGTTGCTGCTTATGGCTGATGTGTATAATGAATTGGGCGATACATCAAAGGCTATTGATTTGGTAGAAGAGGTGCTGAAACGTGCGCGTGAGTCGAAAGGTGGCAATGGTGTTGAACCGAAGGCATGGTCTAAACAGTTGACGAAGGATGAAGTCAGTGAAAAGATTTATTTCGAATTCTTGTTTGAATTGGATGGAGAACCTTCTATGTATGAATTACTTCGTGTCAAAGGTACTGAATACTTGAAGAAAGCTTTGCAATATCATAATAATCATGAATTTACAAAGGCATCAGATGCATATTATAAGACTTCTGCTCAGAAATGGACAGACCGTCTTTATAATGAAGGTAATTTGACGGAAGATTATTTGAAGAAGAATTTATTGTTACCGATTCCTGATACGGAAAGAGATGCAAATCCGGGTATCACGGATAATAACTTTGGTTATTGAAAAGCTTATATAATCAGAGTCTGTTGAAATCTCGCTTGCTGTTAGTAAAGTCCTTGTAAGGGTTTTCTAAAGCAAGGAAAAATTGGGAAACAGACTTTAAAAGCCCGCATAATTACATCCTTTTATAGAGTTTATTGTAATTATGCGGGCTTGTTTAATAAATTATGCAGAATACTTGCGGCTTTTGCCAAGCAAAATTTGGATAATCGGTGAAGGCTGCTTTTCTGTATTATATTGTTTTTATGAATTTTATCACTACGACAGAGGTAGGTCTTGTACTGATATTATTCTGTATAATAAGATAAAATATGAAGAACTTGAATTTAGTTTATTCTTTGGCTGGGTTGAGTGCTTTAGCTGCAACCGCTTCTTCTTGCCAGCAGAATAAGTCGGATGTAAAGAAGAATTACAATATTGTGTATATTATGACGGATGATCATACTGCTCAGATGATGAGTTGCTATGATACTCGGTATATGGCAACGCCTAATCTGGATCGTATTGCTGCTGATGGGGTACGTTTTACGAATAGTTTTGTGGCTAATTCGTTGAGTGGTCCAAGTCGTGCTTGCATCATTACGGGCAAACATTCGTGTGGAAATAAGTTTTATGACAATACAACTTGTGTGTTTGATGGTGCGCAACAGACTTTTCCTAAGTTGTTGCAGAAGGCAGGATATCAAACAGCTTTAATTGGTAAATGGCATCTGGAGAGTTTGCCTACAGGATTTGATTATTGGGAAATATTGCCGGGGCAAGGAGATTATTATAATCCGGATTTTATTACTCAAAATAATGATACTATTCAAAAGCATGGTTATATCACCAATTTGATAACGGACGATGCGATTGACTGGATGGAAAACAAGCGTGATAAGAATAAGCCTTTCTGTCTGATGATTCATCATAAAGCTATTCATCGTAACTGGATGGCTGATACATGTAACTTGGCATTGTATGAAGATAAAACGTTTCCGTTGCCAGAAACTTTCTTTGATGATTATGAGGGACGGCCAGCTGCTGCGGCACAAGAAATGAGTATTGTGAAAGACATGGATATGATTTACGACCTGAAGATGCTGCGTCCAGATAAAAATTCACGTTTGAAGACGTTGTATGAATCATTCTTGGGACGTATGGATAAAGAGCAGAGAGCTGCGTGGGATAGATTTTACGGTCCTATTATTGAAGATTTCTACAAGAAAAATCTTCAGGGAAAAGAGTTGGCGAATTGGAAGTTTCAGCGTTATATGCGTGATTATATGAAAACGGTGAAATCGTTGGATGATAATGTGGGTCGAATATTGGATTATCTGAAAGAAAAAGGTTTGTTGGATAATACATTAGTCGTTTATACTTCTGATCAGGGCTTTTATATGGGAGAGCATGGGTGGTTTGATAAGCGTTTCATGTATGAGGAGTCGATGCATACTCCTTTGATTATGCGTTTACCCAAAGGATTTGACCGAAGAGGAGATATTACAGAATTAGTGCAGAATATTGATTATGCTCCTACCTTTTTGGAACTTGCAGGAGTAAAAGTTCCAGAAGATATGCATGGAGTTTCTTTATTGCCTTTGTTGAAAGGGGAACATCCTGCCAACTGGCGTAATGCTTTGTATTATCATTTTTATGAATATCCGGCAGAGCATATGGTGAAACGTCATTATGGAATCCGTACGAAACGTTATAAATTGATTCATTTCTATAATGATATTGACGAATGGGAACTTTATGATTTACAGAAGGATCCTAATGAATTACATAATTTGTATGGTCGGAGTGACTATGATTCGATTGTGACAGACTTAAAAAGACAATTGTTGGAATTGCAGGAAAAATACAATGATCCTGTACGTTTTTCTCCGAATCGTGATAAAGAATAAAACTTAGGAAGGTATGGTTAAGATGTATTTTCAGTCGAAGAAATGGCTAATGGCTTGTATTGCAGCTCTGGCACTGGGAATGAGTGGATGTCATTCTCCAAAACAACTGGAGGATGTGGTAATTGTTCCTCAACCGTTGTCTGTAGAAAAAGGAAACGGTTCTTTCTCTTTTAGTGGAAAGACTGTCATTGCGGTGGCTGACGATGAGCAACGTGTTGTTGCTGAGAATTTTGCTTTGTTGTTTACTAAACCGGCTGGGTTTACTCCTAAAGTGGTGAAGTCTAATGAGGGAGATATCGTTTTCTCCATTGATCGTTCGATGAAATCAGACGCGTATGAATTGCAGATAACATCTGATAGAATCAGCATAAAAGCAGCCGATGTGAAAGGATTCTTTTATGCCTTGCAGAGTATACGTCTGATGCTTCCTCCTGCAATAGAAGGTCAGAAGGAGACAACGGATGTATGGAAAGTGCCTGCTGTCATTGTGAAAGACGAGCCTCGTTTTGACTATCGGGGATTTATGTTGGATGTATCTCGTTATTTTTTGCCGAAGGAAGATGTAATGCGGATGATTGACTGCATTTCTATGTTGAAAATAAACCGTTTGCACTTGCATCTTACAGATGATAACGGATGGCGTCTGGAAATTAAAAAATATCCTCGTCTAACAGAAGTGGGAGCATGGAAGGTCGATCGTCAGAACCTGCCTTTTCCTGATAGAAGAAATCCCAAAAAAGGAGAGCCCGCTACGGTGGGGGGATATTATACCCAAGAGGATATGAAAGAAATTATCCGATACGCGGCGGAACGCCAAGTGGAAATCATCCCAGAAATAGATATTCCAGCTCATTCGAATGCAGCTTTGGCCTCTTATCCAGAGTATGCATGTCCGGTGGTGAAAGATTTTATTGGAGTTTTACCAGGTTTGGGAGGGAAAAATGCCGAGATAATCTTTTGTGCTGGAAATGATAAAACCTTTACTTTCTTGCAGGATGTCCTTGATGAGGTCATGGCATTATTCCCATCGTGTTATATTAATTTGGGAGGAGACGAAGCCACTAAGACTAATTGGAAGAAGTGCCCTTTGTGTCAAGCCCGTATTCAAAAGGAACATTTGCCCGATGAGGAAGCTTTACAGGGATATTTTATGTCGCGTATAGGAGATTATGTCCGTAGTAAAGGCAAGCAAGTCATGGGATGGGATGAGCTGACAAATAGTAAGCTGCCTGAGGAATCCATTATTTTAGGTTGGCAAGGATATGGAAAAGCAGCATTGAAAGCGGCTGAACAGGGACACCGGTTTATAATGGCACCTGCTCGTGTTGCTTATCTGATTCGATATCAGGGACCACAGTGGTTTGAGCCCGTCACTTATTTTGGTAATAATACAATGAAAGATTTGTTTAATTATGAACCTGTTCAGAGTGATTGGAAACCGGCATATGAACCGTTACTGATGGGGGTTCAGGCTTGTATGTGGACTGAGTTCTGTAATGTACCTGAGGACGTATTTTATATGACTTTTCCAAGGTTGGCTGCTTTGGCTGAAATTGCATGGGTCCCAAAGGGAAAGAGAGATTGGAATGAGTTCTTAAAAGGGGTGGATAATTTTAATAAACATCTGGAACAAAAGGGTATCATTTATGCGCGTTCTATGTATAATATTCAGCATAAGGTCACACCGGAGGAATCGGGAAAATTGATGATAAAATTGGAATGTGAACGTCCTGATATGGAAATACACTATACATTGGATGGTACTGAACCAATGGAAACTTCTGCTTTATACGATTCTGCTTTTGTGGTTGACAAGGATGTGGAAGTAAAAGCGGCCACTTTTGCCAAGGGTAAGCAGATGGGAAAGACGCTTATATTGCCTATTCATTGGAATATGGCTACCGCTAAGCCTTTGGTGGGGGCCCAAAAAGGAATGGATATATTAGTTAACGGTTTACGGGGAAGTTTGAAGCAAACTGATTTCGAATGGTATACAGGAGAACTGTCGCAGCCTATTTCTTTTGTGGTAGATTTGTTGAAGCCGGAAAAAATGAAACATTTTGCTGTAGGTTGTATTACGAATTATGGTATGGCTGTGCATAAACCTCGAATGATGAAAGTGGAAGTTTCGAATGATAACAAAACATTCACAGAAGTCGGACGTTTAACCTTTACGGATAGTGAAATTTTTAAAGAAGGAAATTTTATTGAGGATTTATCGATTGAGCATGTAGGCATTACTGGACGTTATGTGAGATTTACGTTGGAGACTCCCGGAAATTGTCCTGATGACCATGTTCGTCCTGGACAAGCGTCTAAAGTTTATATTGATGAAGTGATAATTGAATGATATTCTGATAAAATAAATAAACTGAATGAACAAGATAAATCAGTTTCTAATAGCGTGTGCATGGCTTGTCTTCCCTATTGGAGGCCAGGCTCAGCAAAACGATTCCTATTTTGTAAAGCATTTGAAGTTTTTTGGAAATGAAAGTTTGGAACAGAAAGCTTCGATGGCAGCCCGGCTGGTCCCGTCTCCACAGCAGTTGGCTTGGCAACAGATGGAACTGACAGCCTTTTTACATTTTGGAATCAATACATTCACAGGTCGGGAATGGGGTGATGGAACAGAAGATCCTTCTTTATTTAATCCGACGGAATTGGATGCTGATCAATGGGTACGTACGTTGAAGAAGTGTGGCTTTAAGATGGTGTTGCTTACTGCCAAGCATCATGATGGCTTCTGTCTGTGGCCGACAAAGACGACTTCTCATTCAGTCGCCTCTTCTCCGTGGAGAAATGGTAAAGGTGATGTAGTGCGTGAGCTTCGGGATGCTTGTACTAAATACGGCATGAAATTTGGTGTATATCTATCCCCTTGGGATCGTAATGCTCCATGTTATGGGAATTCTCCTGAATATAATAAATTCTTTATCGAACAACTTACAGAATTATTGACAAATTATGGTGAAGTGAATGAGGTTTGGTTCGATGGAGCCAACGGTGAAGGACCGAATGGGAAAAAGCAGGTATATGATTGGGATGCTTTTTATAAGACTATCCAGCGTTTGCAACCCAAGGCTGTAATGGCCATCATGGGTGATGATGTACGTTGGGTTGGCAATGAGAAAGGTATTGGTCGTGAAACTGAATGGAGTGCGACGGTACTTACTCCGGGAATTTATGCGCGTTCTGCAGAAAATAATAAACGGTTAGGTGTTTATGGTAAAGCAAAAGATTTGGGTAGTCGTAAGATGTTAAAGGATGCAACGGAACTGTTCTGGTATCCTTCGGAAGTTGATGTGTCGATTCGTCCGGGTTGGTTTTGGCATGAAGAGGAAAATGCGAAGGTGAAAAGTCTAAAAGAATTATCCGATATTTATTTTCAGTCTGTAGGCTATAATTCCGTCCTTTTGCTGAATGTACCTCCCGACCGTCGGGGGCTGTTGAACGAGGCCGACGTAACTCGTTTAAAGGAGTTTGCAGTCTACCGTCGTCAGGTCTTTTCGGATGATAAGGTTCAGGACGGCAATGTTTCGTGGACTGCTTGTGCGGGTGAATGTCGTTCGTATTCAGTTCGTTTAAATAGTCCGCTGAATGTGGTTCAGATTCAGGAAGATATTTCGAAAGGTCAGCGTGTGGAAAAGTTTACGGTTGAGGCTTATCGGGACGGTCGCTGGCAGTCATTGAGTGAAGGTACTACAATTGGTTATAAGCGTATGCTTCGCTTCCCGGAGTTGACGGCCGATTCCATCCGTGTCCGCATTGATTCTTGTCGTCTTTGTGCGAATATATCGAATGTATCTGCTTATTATGCTCCAGCTCTTACAAGCCAGACTCGGATTGCGGACTGGAATACCCTTCCTCGTTCTACTTGGAAGCAGTTATCTTCTTCTCCTTTAGTTCTTGATTTGGGTAAACCTATCCGTTTGAAGGCGTTCACTTATGCTCCTTTAAATGGAGAAGCAAAGCCGACAATGGCTTATCGGTATAAACTTTATGTCAGTGAAAACGGAAGGGACTGGCAGAAATTAATTTCTCAAGGTGAATTCAGCAACATTATGCATAATCCTTTGCCTCAGACTATTGCTCTTCCTGTTGTAACGACAGCTCGTTATGTAAAATTGGAGGCGGTGACTCCTGATGATAATCCAGCAATTGTGGAAATGGAGGAATTTGGAGTGACGGTTGTAGATGACAAAGATGATGAAACGAAAGTATATCCTCATCCGGATGAAGTATTAAAGCTTAAACCGGGAGATGAGCATCCAACTCAGAAAGGATGGTACTTTTATACAGCTCATGAATTTTTGGATAAACATACCAAGAAAGGACTTCCTTTAGGGTTTCAGGAACATAAGACGCAAACGATGAGCAAATCCGCTTGTGTAAATAATGCGAAGTGTTCCAAAGTTGAAAATGGTGTATTGCATATGTGGCCAGTGGAAGAGTCTGATTCAATCGATAATGGCTTTGGAAAGTTTGTCAAATATTCTCATGCAGCTTATCGTTCGGTACGCTCTGGGAAAGAGGCTTGGTGTAATTTTACAGAGAATATGCGAATTGAAATTCGTTTTAAACGTATAGCTGCCGAAGGGTTTAATGAAGCGCTTTGGTTTATGGGAAACAAGGGACCATGGCCTAAGAATGGAGAAATTGACCTGCTGGAGAATCCTAAAAAGAAAATAAATCAGCGTGCTCATTTTACCCTTCATTCAGAACATCATTATGCTGGGGTGGTAGGAGGTGAAGGAAGTGTCACTTCCAGTATTGCTTTGGCAGATATGAGTCAATGGAATATTTATTGGCTGGAATGGTATCCGGACAAGATTGTAGGAGGGGTGAATGGAAAAAAGTTTTTTGAACATAAAAAAGGGAGTAATGGCAATATGGATTGGCCATGGAGCGACCCAGCAGGATTTTATTTGATATTCAGTACGGGATTGTCTGTGGATCCGAATGCTTGGCCTGGGAGTGTTAATCCGCAGAAATGGGATAAGCAGAATCCTCCTTCTATGTATATTGATTGGGTACGAGTTTATGTGAATGATGATTATAATCGGGATAAAGCTCCCAAGGCAAGATATTACTAATGAATGTTCCTTGTTTTTATCGTCAAACTCTATTCTGATACAAGTTTCTGAATGTTTAAAAATCAGCCAACTAATTCGTATCTGTTTATGGATTAGTTGGCTGAATTATGTGATTGAATGGATATACTTATTTCGGTTGTTATATTATTAATTGATGGCGATTTCATCGAGGAACAAGTAAGTTTGCTTGCCTGCCCCCGGATGCCATTTCGGTAATACCGGAGTATTCTTTCCGATAATGTGCACATAGCGTGTTTTTGTTTTGTCGAAGTTGACAGTATCGCGTTTCAGTACATTGTTCTTGCTGCCTTTTTCCAGTGTCGGAATGGATATCGAGCCTATCTTGGTGTAAGTCTTTCCATCTTCAGAACCATACACTTCCAATCCTGTCAGTCCGAAGATATAGTCACCCGGAACCAGGTAGGTACCGACTGAGACAGAAGATATTTCTTTCGGTTCCTGCAAGTCGATGGTGGCATCAAAATCCTGTCCATAAATACCGATATAGCGTCCCGAACGATAATTGTCGTCTCCTTGCATACCATCAACCAGTAAGTTGGCACCCTTGTAAGTGAACTTCTCGTCGGGTGTACATTTTAGGGTAATGGGATGCATGGTAGCTAGGTTGTACGTGAGAGTTTCTGCTGTCACATCGCTCTCACGGCCGTCACGGATAGCCTTTGCCTTGATGGTTGTTGTCTGGTCTATCGTAAATGGCTGAGTATACTGTTGTGAAGTAGCCGAAGGGTCGGAACCGTCCAATGTGTAGTAAACCGGTGCATTGTCGAATGTTTTCAGTTGGATAGAAGCTGCTCCGCCTTCTCCTTTCGGTTCAACATCGATGGTGACATCCTCGAGATCCTTTTTATAATTATATCCGTACAATTGGTACAAATCCAGCTGGTGGCGGAGGCGTTTCAGGAATCCGTTCAGGTCCTTCTTTGCCGGATTGCTCCATTGTAACTCGCTCAATGCGGCGATGCGTGGCATCATCTGCCATTCCATCTTTATGCTGTCTTTGGTCCATTCGGTCCAGATACATCCCTGTACGCCGATAATGTTTTTCTTTTCTTCCGGAGTCAGTTCGTCGGATGCCGGTTCAAAGTTATATACCCGTGCCACACTGCTGATACCTTTCAGACGGTTATATCCTGGGTTGCTGAAATACAGGTGGCTGATGGGGCAGACAATGGTTGGATGTCCCAGCTGTGCAGCTTTGATGGAAGCCTTTACACCCGTCCATGCCATGACGGTAGTTGTTTCCGGATTTGGATTGCCTTCTAAAATCTCGTCCCATGCCAGCATTTTTTTGCCCCGTTTGGCAATTTCCTTTTCCACTTCGTTCATGAAATACACTTGGAGCTGGTTTTCCTTGCTGTGCTCTTTCGTGTCGCGCAGTCCCAGTTCTTTGATTTTGGCCTGACATTTTGGACATTTTTCCCATTCTGCTTTTGGACATTCGTCTCCTCCGATATGGATATAAGGAGCGTCCGGGAAGATATCCATCAGTTCGTTCACCACATCCTTGGCAAATTGCAATGTACGAGGATTTCCTCCGCAAAGTACTTCTTTGAACACTCCGAACTTGGTAGCTGTTTCATACGGGCCACCGGTGCATCCCAGTTCCGGATACGAAGCCAATGCGGCCAGCATGTGTCCTGGCATATCTATCTCGGGGATAACGGTGATGAAGCGTTCAGCTGCGTAGGCCACGATTTCTTTGGCATCTTCCTGTGTGTAGAAACCACTAACCGGAGTTCCGTCGAACTGACCGGAACCGGGGGCAGTAATTGTTTCTTTACGGTATGAACCTATTTCCGTGAGTTTGGGGTATTTTTTGATTTCGATGCGCCAGCCTTGGTCCTCAGTCAGGTGCCAGTGGAAATAGTTGATGTTGTGCATGGCCATGACATCAATCAGTTCTTTCAGATATTCTTTCGGGAAAAAATGGCGTCCTACATCAATCATGAATCCACGATAGTTATATAGTGGATAGTCATTTACTTCCCCTGCCGGCAGTGAGGCTAATGCCTTGCCTTTTGTGATGGGAAGTGCTTTATGGATGGTTTGGCAGCCGTAGAATACTCCTGCCTCGGTAGCCCCAGTTACGGTGATGGCATCACTCGTCACTTTCAGCTTATATCCTTCTTTCTGAATGATGGAGGGGTCGATTTTCAGCATGATACAGTTTTTCTCGGCTTTTGTACCTGTTTTGACTTCTGTTCCGGTTACCTCTTTGATATAATTAGCCAAAAGTCGGGCGGTGTTTGCCAGCTTTTCATTGCCTTCGTCGTAGACGATGGTGGTGGAAGATTTAATCACGAAAGGCGCTGATGACGGATTTTCCGTCACTTCTTGTGGAAGTGGAATGACATTCAGGTCACCCGTCTGGGTTTCTTGTGGCGCACAGGCCATCATCCATCCTGCTGCTAGCAGGCAGATTGTCCATACTTTTACTGAATTCCTTTTCATAGTATACAATTGATTTAAAGGTTTTTCTAATGCCTTGATTGTGCAAATGTAATTATTTTTTCTGAATTAAGTAGCAAGTCTATATATTGGTTTAGAATAATGTTATTTGAGGACAGATTTTGATAGTTGTGTCGGTACTCTTGTGATACATTTTTTGTAATCTCTCTATGTATGATAATTTTGTCGAAATAGAAAAGATAAGGGAAAATACTTGTGAAAATATTATTTTAAAATAAAATGTAGTAACTTGTGGGCAGATATTCATTGTGCTGAAACAAAGCTATGGGAAACTGCTAATAAATAAATCTATGAGGTATGGTGTTTGGTTATTGGGTTTAGCTTTTTTAGGCTGTGCCCGTCCCGATTTTCGGGATTCGTCTTTATCTTCTGATCAGCGTGCGGACTTGCTCTTGCAGGAACTGACATTGGAAGAAAAAGTTTCTTTAATGATGGATGTATCGAAGCCGGTGGAGCGGTTGGGTATCAAACCGTATAACTGGTGGAATGAAGCGCTGCATGGGGTGGCTCGTGCCGGACTGGCTACGGTATTCCCCCAGCCGATAGGCATGTCGGCATCCTTTGATGATTCGTTGGTATACAAGGTGTTTACGGCCGTGTCGGATGAGGCGCGGGCAAAAAATACTTATTACGTGCAACATGACAGTTACAAGAGATACCAGGGACTGACCATGTGGACACCGACGGTGAATATTTACCGTGATCCGCGTTGGGGAAGGGGAATTGAAACCTACGGTGAAGACCCTTACCTGACAAGTAAGATGGGCGTGATGGTGGTCAAAGGTTTGCAGGGAGAAAGTGACGGGAAGTATGATAAGCTGTATGCCTGTGCCAAACATTTTGCGGTACATTCCGGACCGGAGTGGAACCGTCATTCTTTTGATGTGGAAAACTTGCCGCTTCGAGATTTGTATGAAACCTATTTGCCGGCTTTCAAGGCCTTGGTACAGGATGCCGGGGTGAAGGAGGTGATGTGCGCTTACAACCGTTTTGAAGGAGAACCTTGCTGTGGCAGCAACCGGCTGCTGACGCAGATTCTGCGGAAGGAATGGGGATTCGACGGCATTATCTTGAGCGACTGCTGGGCCATCAATGACTTTTTCGATGAAAAAGGACACCGCACGCATAAGGATGCGCCTTCAGCCGCTTCAGCTGCGGTGCTGAGTGGTACGGATTTGGAATGTGGCTCTACGTATGAAACACTGGTAGAAGCTGCCCGGAAAAAACAGATTGACGAGAAGGTTATCGACAAGTCGGTCAAGCGGTTGCTGAAGGCCCGTTTCGACTTGGGCGAGATGGACGATCCGGATAAAGTGTCTTGGACCAAGATTCCTTTCTCGGTCGTGGCTTCTGCAGCACACGATTCCTTGGCGCTGCGGATGGCTCGGGAGTCCATGACGCTCTTGATGAACAAGAACCAGGCACTTCCGTTGAAGCGCGGTGGATTGATCGTCGCTGTCATGGGGCCCAATGCCAAAGATTCGGTCATGATGTGGGGAAACTATAACGGAGTACCTTCCCATACGGTAACCATCTTGGACGGTATCCGGTCGGCACTTGGAAAAGATGATAAGCTGATTTATGAACAGGGTTGTCCGTGGGTAGGCGATGAAGTGTTGGAAAGTGTCTTCAGTGAATGTAAGTCGGAAGGCCGACCAGGCTTCACGGCCCGTTATTGGAACAATGTGAACCACGAAGGCAAAGTGGACGTGGAAACGCGGGTGATGACGCCGTTCAATTTCTGTACGTCGGGAGCTACGGTGTTTGCACCGGGTGTGAACCTGACGGATTTTTCGGCTACGTACAATGCCACGTATGTGCCCAAGGCATCAGGAGAGATTGTGCTGGATGTGTATAGTTATGGCAAGGGAAGGTTGCTGGTCAATCAGAAAGAGGTGATGAAGTTTTATAATGTGCACGGTGGAAACAAGCAGTCTTGTGCTTTGCCAGTAGAAGCCGGAAAGAAATACGACATCGAATTGCAGTTTGAATATCTGCAGAGTGACGCACAGTTGAATTTCGACCTGGGCTTTAAGCAGAAAGTCAATGTGGCTCGGTCGGTACAGGCCGTGCGGAATGCCGATGTGGTAGTCTTTGTGGGAGGTATTTCTCCGAGTCTGGAAGGAGAAGAGATGGGCGTAGATTTGCCGGGCTTCAAGAAAGGTGACCGTACCAGCATTGAATTGCCGGAAGTACAGCGGGAATTGCTGGCTGCGTTGCATCGGGCTGGAAAGAAGGTCATTTTGGTGAATTGCTCCGGTTCTCCTATCGGTCTGGTGCCGGAAACGGAAACCTGTGAGGCGATTTTGCAGGCTTGGTATCCGGGGCAGCAGGGCGGTAAGGCCGTGGCTGAGGTCTTGTTTGGCGATTACAATCCGGCCGGACGCTTGCCGGTCACTTTCTACCGGAATACGGAGCAGTTGCCCGACTTTGAGGATTACAATATGAAGGGACGTACCTATCGTTTCATGACCGAAAAGCCGCTCTTCCCCTTTGGGTATGGGTTGAGCTATACTACCTTTAAGTATGGCACGGCTACTTTCAATGCACAGACGATAGGCAGTGATGACAATCTGACGGTGACTGTACCGGTGTCGAATGTTGGTAGTCGCGATGGAGAAGAAGTGGTACAGGTTTATCTGAACAAGGTGGGCGACGAAGGAGGTCCGGTCAAGACCTTAAAAGCCTTTATGAGGGTGTTTGTTCCGGCTGGAAAGACTGTGGATGTACGTATTACGTTGTCAAAGAAAGACCTGGAGTGGTGGAATGAAACCACTCACAGCATCCAGTTCTGTCCGGGAAAATATCAGGTATGGATTGGAGGCAGTTCCGATGAGAAGGACCTGAGCAAGTATGCGATTACGTTGAAGTAAGGATTTCCCGATAAATACAATGCAGGGCGGTGTCCGGTTTGCCAGACACCGCCCTGTTTCTTTTTTGTAGAACGAAAGGCTCAGAGAATCAGTTCGTAGTCTACGATTCCCAGCCATTTGCCGAATTTGCGGCCCACTTCGCGGAAGCTGGATACCTTCTCAAAGCCCAGTTTCTCGTGCAGGGCGTAGCTGGCCTTGTTGCCTTCGGTGATGCAGGCAATCAAGGCATGCAGTCCGCAGCGGCGGCATTCTTCTATCAGATGTTGCATCAATTCGGTACCCAGTCCTTTTCCCGTGTAGGAAGGTGCCAGGTAAATGGTGGTCTCTACACTTTGGTTGTAAGCCGCCTTCTCTTTCCATCCGTGTACATAGCAGTAGCCGGCAATCTGCCCTTCTGTTTCGTATACGAAATACGGATATTTGCTACTGATGGTCTGGATGCGGTTCCACATCTCTTCTTCGCTCACCGGTTCCAGTTCAAAGGTAATGGTGGTGTGCGTAATGTAATGGTTGTAGATGGCGGTAATGGCCGGAGCATCTTCTTTGCGTACTTTCCGAATCATAATTAAAGAATCAATCCAAGTGTAAGTAATAATCCAAAAATGAACATGTTGCGTGAAGTCTCTCCTAAAATGCCGTTCAAGGCTTTTCCACGATAGATACGGGCCATGTGAAAGGTGGTCAGGATGTGCGGGATGAGGTACAGCTGCGGGAGCAGCACGGCGTAAATCTTCCCTAAGCTCAGGAAATAGAAGCAGCACCAGCAGGCTGCCAGTCCTAACAGAAAGTAAAGCACCAGTCCGGCTTTCGCACCGATTCGTACCACGATGGTTTTCTTGCCACTGAGGGTATCCTGTTCCCGGTCGCGGAAATTGTTGATCATCAGCAGGGTGTCGATGACCAGTCCGCAAGCCAGTGAGGTGAGTGTGACCGATGTATTCCAGTCGTGTGCCATGACATAATAGGTACACCCCACGGGCACGAAGCCGAAGAAAACGAGCACCATCAGGTCGCCCCATCCGTGGTAAGCCAGCGGATACGGTCCGGCGGTATAGAGGAAGGCAAAAATCATGCAGGCGAGTCCCACCGGAATCATTTCCAGTCCTCCGTAGAACAACAAGCAGAGCCCGACAAGTCCGGCCAGTACGGTGGTGCAGGCAATGCCGGCCTTCATGGCCTTCGGGCTGATCCACCCTTGGGCGCAGGCACGTTCCGGACCCAGCCGGTCTTCGCGGTCGCTGCCTTTCAGAAAATCGAACAAATCGTTGATGAAGTTGGCATCAATCTGCATCAGGAAGGCAAACAGAAAGCACAATACGGCAGGTACGGTTTGAAAGTGCCCGTAGATAAAAGCCAGGGCACAGCCCAGCATGACAGGGATGGCTGCTCCGGTCAAGGTCTTCGGACGGGCAGCCAGCAGCCACGCTTTTATGGAATTGGTTTTGACGTATGTCATGAAATTGGGATTTTTAGTTTTTCGTCCGGCAAAGTTAGGCATTTTTTTACGACCTTTGTCACGACTGGATAGTTATATGTAGCTCAAAATGATGAAACGACTGAACTTGCTGGCAGGTGGCTTGCTGCTGATGAGCCTTCTGCTTTCTTCTTGTGCCACGGCCTCCTTTTCCAAATACAAAGGAGTAGGGCGTGTCAAACAGTATGATTTTTATAGTGCCCAGTTGCCCGATTCCTTCGACGGTTTCCGGGTAGCTTTTGCTTCCGACTTTCATTACGAAAGCCGTTTTACCGCTCGTCGGCTGCCGGGTATGTGTCGGGCCCTTCGTTCGCTGGATGCGGATGTATTGCTCTTGGGCGGAGATTACCGGGGACGGAATGGAGGTGATGTGGCCCAGCTTTTCCAGGCCTTGAAGACCGTGGAGACACCCTGTGGCACGTATGCCGTGATGGGTAACCACGAGCGGGGGGAAGCTGATTCGCTGGCACGACAGGCCATGCGGGAAACAGGCGTGCGTTTGTTGGAGCACAAAGTGGATACCCTGTGGCGGGGAAAGGAATATATCTTGCTGTGCGGCATCCGCAATCCGTTCGATTTGAAGCAGAACGGGGTGTCGCCTACCTTGGCCTTGCGGGAAGAAGATTTTGTGTTGATGCTGGTGCACACCCCCGATTACGTGGAAGATGTGGATGTGTCGCACACCGACCTGGCCTTGGCGGGACATACGCACGGCGGGCAGGTCAGCCTGTTCCATCGGTGGACACCGGCACATTTCTCCAAATACGGCAACCGCTTCCTGACGGGATTGAAGCACAACAGTGCGGGCATTCCGGTGATTATTACCAACGGATTAGGTACGTCGCGTAAGGATGTGCGTCTTTTTACTCCGAGCGAGGTAGTGCTGGTGGTGTTGCACAAGAAGAAATGATTAGCGGTAGAGTCCTTTTTCCTGAATGATTCTGAACACTTCCGGATGCAGGAAATAGCGCAGGTCTTTACCTTCGCGGATACCTTGGCGGATGAAAGTGGAACTGATTTCGATGAGAGGAGTCTGTACGACCCGGACATGAGGGGGTAGAGGAGTGCCCTCCTCTAAGGGATAGCCCCGACGCGGGTAGACCAGAATATGGTGACGGCGGATGATTTCCTCGGGCGACCGCCAGCGGTCGAAAGCCTGCCAGTTGTCGGCTCCGATAATCAGGTGAAATTCCCGGTCGGGATAGCTCTCGGCCAGTTTGTCGAGGGTATGGATGGTGTAGGAAGGACGTGGAAGCTGGAATTCAAAATCGGAAGCCCGGAAGCGGGGGTATCCGGCTACGGCAGCCTCTACCATTTCCAGTCGGAGATGGTCGTCGAGCAGCGCCTCGTTCTGCTTGAACGGATTTTGAGGGGTGACCAGAAACCAGACTTCCTCCAGTCCTCCGTATTCACACAGGTAATTGGCCAGTGCCAGGTGTCCTATGTGAATCGGGTTGAAGGAGCCTCCGAAAAGTCCGGTCTTTATCTGAGACTTTTCTTCCATTGGATGTAGTTGAGAATCTGCCATACGGCCACCAGCAACATGGCGACGGCAATAATATATTCTTCTTTGGCTACGGCTACTACGCCTACGGCAATGGCAGCCAGTCCGATGACGATGCAGAGCAGCGTCATCCAGCGCAGAACTTTTTTAGGGTTTTTCGGCATAGTCGGACGGATTTAGTGTTGGAGAAAATTGCGGATGGTCTGCAAGGCTTCCGCTTTGGCCTTTTCCAGGTCGTCGTTGACAATCACCACGTCGAACTTATCGGCATAGCCCAGTTCGAAGGAGGCTTTTGCCAGACGGCTTTCGATGACTTCGGGTGCATCGGTTCCCCGACCCGTCAGTCGCTTGCGGAGTTCCTCGATAGAAGGCGGCTGGATGAAGACCGACAGTGCCCGGTCGCCATAGAATTTCTTGATGTTGCATCCGCCCACCACGTCGACGTCGAAAATCACATTCTGTCCGGCGGCGAGCTGTTTTTCCACCTGTGCCTTCAGGGTGCCGTAGAAACGGTCCTTGTACACTTCCTCGTATTCCAGAAACTCGTTATTGGCAATGCGCTGCTTGAATTCTTCCGGAGTGAGGAAGAAATATTCCACGCCGTTCTGCTCTGTGCCGCGCGGGGCACGGCTGGTGGCCGAGATGGAAAATGCCAGGTTCAGGTTCTGTGTCAGCAAGTAATTGATGATGGTGGACTTGCCGGAGCCGGAGGGGGCTGAAAAGATGATAAGTTTTCCTGCCATATTTTTTTACATTACGTTCAACACTTGTTCCTTGATTTGTTCCAGTTCGTCTTTCATCTGCACCACGAGGTTCTGCATCTCGGCATGGTTCGACTTGCTGCCGGTGGTGTTGATTTCGCGGCCCATTTCCTGTGCGATGAAGCCCAGCTTCTTGCCCTGACCGTGTCCGCCTGCCATGGTTTCGCGGAAATATTTCAGGTGGTTGGCCAGACGCTGCTTTTCTTCGTTGATGTCCAGTTTCTCGATGTAGTAAATCAGTTCCTGTTCCAGACGGTTCTTGTCGTAGTCAATGCTCAAGGTCTTTTCCAGTGCGTCGGTGATGCGTTCCCGGATTTTGCTCACACGTTCCTTTTCGTAAGGTTCAATGGATTTGAGCAACCGTTCGATGTTGTCCAGCTTTTCCGTGAACTTCTTTTCGAGGGCGGCGCCTTCCTGTTTGCGGAAATCCACCAAGTGCTGCAAGGCCTCTTCAATGGTCTGTTTGGCCACGGCCCATTCTTCGTCCGACAGTTCCTGTACGTCTACGCGCGTCAGCACGTCGGGCATGCGCAGCAAGGTGGCAAACCAGTCTTCCGGCAACGGAATATGGCAAGTTTCAGAAATAGTCTTTATCTGGTTGTAATAGTTTTCTACGAGAGCGGTATTGATGGGAGTGGCCGATTCGGCGGCGTCTTTTTCCACCCATATACAGAAATCCACTTTTCCGCGTTCCAAGGTCTGGGTAATCAGGTTGCGGATTTCCATTTCTTTTTCACGATACAATGGAGCGATGCGTGTGGACAAGTCCATTGCTTTGCTGTTCAACGATTTGATTTCTACGTTGATTTTTTTGTCTCCGAAGGCGGTGGTTGCTTTGCCGTATCCGGTCATTGACTGTATCATAACTCCTTTTGTTTTTTAATCATTATGAATGCAAAGGTAGGAAAAATCTGCATAAAGCGTAAGCGGCTGTGTAAAAAACGTATGAAAATCCCTGTTTTGCATGCAGATAAAACCCTGTAGCTTCTTTTGTAAAAGTGTTTTTCTGCTTGTGCCTTTTCCTAAAATGGCTTGTATATTCTCTGTCCCACAGTGTGGGATACAAAAACCACACTGTGGGATATATATTTCACACTGTGGAATACAAATCCTGCAGTGTGAAACAGAGAATATTCCTTAGAGTTCGGAAAAAATCTCTTAGGAGGATGAAATTTTACAGATCGGGAGGATGAAATTTGCAAGACTGGTCTGTCTTTCGGGAGGGGGGCGTCACTTTCTGCGCCTTTTTTCGTGAGAGAGTGAGAAGAAAAGTGTATATTTGCAAACTAATATAATTGTATTGAATTTAATTATGTCGTGCATTTTACATATTGAAACGTCGACGGAAGTCTGCTCTGTGGCAGTGAGCCAGGACGGAGCTTCCATTTTCTCGAAAGAAGATTTTAACGGCCCCTCACATGCGACGGTGCTGGGTGTGTTTGTGGATGAAGCTTTGTCGTTTGCCGACAGTCATGCCATTCCGGTGGATGCGGTAGCGGTGAGCTGTGGCCCGGGTTCCTATACGGGACTGCGTATCGGGGTTTCCATGGCGAAGGGAATTTGCTACGGACGGAACATTCCGTTGATCGGGCTTCCTACGCTGGAGGTAATGTGTGTGCCGGTATTGCTGGCGCATGACTTGCCGGAAGATGCCTTGCTCTGCCCGATGATTGATGCCCGCCGGATGGAAGTGTATGCGGCGGTGTACAACCGTGCGTTGAAGGTGCAGCGTGAAATCAGTGCGGACATTGTGGACGAAAACTCGTATGCGGAGTTTTTGGAAAAACATCCGGTGTATTTCTTTGGCAACGGAGCGAACAAATGCAAGGAGAAACTGACGCATCCCAATGCCCATTTCCTGGACAACGTGCATCCGTTGGCCAAATGGATGTTCCCGTTGGCCGAAAAGGCGATGGCCACACAGGATTTCAAGGATGTGGCTTATTTCGAGCCTTTCTATCTGAAGGAGTTTGTGGCTTCCACCCCGAAAAAACTGTTGTAAGAAGGGGTTGCCGGAGCACGTATGTCGGTGGAAGAAGATTTTGAATGATTGAATAATAGATTTTATATGGAGTATAATACCCAGCAACGAAAATTACCGCTTCCGGAATATGGAAGAAGCGTGCAGAACATGGTGGATTATGCATTGACCATCGAAGACCGTGAGGAACGTCAGCGGTGTGCCAATACGATTGTGAATATTATGGGAGGGATGTTCCCCCAACTGCGTGACGTGGAAGACTTCCGCCATAAGCTGTGGGACCATCTGGCCATCATGTCCGACTTTAAACTGGATATTGACTATCCGGTGGATATCGTGAAGAAGGAAAGTCTGGAAGTGAAGCCGGACCAGATTCCTTATTCGCCGAATGTCATCCGTTACCGTCACTATGGAAGGTTCATTCAGGACCTGATCAAGATTGCGGTGGACTATCCTGAAGGTGAAGAGAAAGACCAGTTGATTAAATACATCGCCAACCACATGAAGAAAGACTATATCAACTTCAACAAGGATGGGGTGGAAGACCAGAAGATTCTGGATGATTTGTGTGAGCTGTCCGACGGGCGCATCAAATTGTCGGCCGAGGAATACCATCTGGTAGAACAGCGTTCCATTGGACCGCGCCGTCGGCAGATGAACAACAACCAGCAGAAAAAGAAATACTAACTAAAAACCGGATACTATGGCTTCATTTGTAATCGAAGGAGGGCACAAGCTGCAGGGGGAGATTGTGCCTCAAGGTGCTAAAAACGAGGTGTTGCAGGTGCTTTGTGCTACTTTGCTGACCGACGAAGAGGTGACCATCTCGAACATTCCGAACATTCTGGATGTCAATAACCTGATTCAGCTGCTGCGCGACATGGGTGTGAAGGTGGCCAAGACGGGAAGTGACACGTTTTCTTTCCAGGCTGACAGCGTGAATTTGGCTTATCTGGAGAGTGACGAATTCCTGGGACGTTGCTCCAAACTGCGGGGTTCTGTCATGCTGGTGGGACCGCTGATTGCCCGTTTCGGCAAGGCCATGATATCCAAGCCGGGAGGCGACAAGATTGGCCGCCGTCGGTTGGACACGCATTTCCTGGGTATCCAGAAATTAGGGGCTTCGTTCGATTATGATGCCGTAAAAGGACGGTTCTGCATTACCGCCGACAAGCTGAAAGGTACATACATGTTGCTGGATGAGGCTTCCGTGACGGGTACAGCCAATATTATCATGGCGGCGGTACTGGCCGAGGGGGTCACGACGATTTACAATGCGGCCTGTGAGCCGTATGTGCAGCAGCTGTGCCGGATGCTGAACCGGATGGGAGCCAAGATTTCGGGCATTGCTTCCAACTTGCTGACCATCGAAGGTGTGAAGAGCCTGAAAGGTTGCACGCATACGGTATTGCCGGATATGATTGAGGTGGGAAGTTTCATCGGCATGGCAGCTATGACGGCCAGTGAAATTACCATCAAGAATGTGTCGTATGAGAACTTGGGCATTATTCCCGACAGCTTCCGCCGGTTGGGCATTCACCTGGAACAGCGGGGCGACGATATTTATATACCGGCCCAGGAGCACTACCAGATTGATTCCTTCCTGGACGGTTCTATCATGACGATTGCCGACGCACCGTGGCCGGGATTGACACCTGACTTGCTGAGTGTGATGCTGGTGGTGGCTACGCAGGCCAAGGGTAGTGTGCTGATTCATCAGAAGATGTTTGAAAGCCGTCTGTTCTTTGTGGACAAGCTAATTGACATGGGGGCGCAGATCATCTTGTGCGACCCACACCGGGCCGTAGTTATCGGACACGACCGCAACTTCTGCCTGCGGGGAGGCAACATGACTTCTCCGGATATCCGTGCCGGCATTGCCTTGCTGATAGCCGCACTGGGTGCGAAAGGCATCAGTCACATTCACAACATTGAGCAGATTGACCGGGGATACCAGCATATCGAACAGCGTCTGAGTGCGTTAGGAGCACGTATCACCCGTATTGAATAAGGTATGATCAGAAAAGAAGAAGTTTTTAAGATTGGAATTATCAACAAGCCGCATGGGGTAAAAGGTGAAGTGTCGTTTACGTTTACCGACGACATCTTCGACCGTGTGGATTGTGATTATTTGATTTTGTTGCTGGACGGAATTCTGGTTCCGTTTTTTATAGAGGAGTATCGTTTTCGCTCCGACAACGTGGCCCTGGTGAAATTTGAGGGCGTGGATACAGCGGAAAAGGCCCGTAGCTTTACCAATGTGGAAGTGTATTTTCCGGTAAGGTATATGGACGAGCAGGAGGAAATCACGTCGTGGAATTTCTTCGTCCGCTTCAAGGTGCATGATGTGCATCACGGCGATTTGGGCGAAGTGGTGGATGTGGACGATACGACGATGAACGTACTGTTTGTCATCGAGAAGGAAGGGGAGGAACTGCTTCTTCCGGCGCATGAGGAATTTATTCTGGATATAGACAGGGCACAGAAAGTGATGACCGTGGATATTCCCGACGGATTGTTGGACTAACTAACACAGTGAGAGTATGAGAAAGAAAGGTCGTAAGGCATTTTGGAGGAACATCAAGTTTAAGTATAAACTGACGATTATCAACGAAAACACCTTGGAGGAGGTGGTGGGTATCCATGTGTCGAAACTGAACGGCTTTTCTGTATTGCTGGCGGCCTGTACGGTAATTTTCCTGCTGGCAGCCATTATCCTTGTGTTTACCCCTTTGCGGAACTACCTGCCGGGATACATGAACAGTGAGGTCCGTTCGCAGGTAGTGACCAATGCCTTGAAGGCAGATTCGCTGGTGGAGGCGCTCGACCGCCAGAACCAGTACATCATGAACATCCAGGATATTTTCAGTGGAAAAGTCAGCGTGGATACGGTACAGTCTATCGATTCGTTGACTACCATCCGCACGAATGAACTGATGAACCGTTCGAAGGAGGAAGATGATTTCCGTCGGAAATATGAGGCACGGCAGAAAGCTGAATCGGCTGCCGAAGAAGATCATAAGTTGCCCGATTTGTTGTTTTTCCGTCCCACCAAGGGGATTGTGATGAAAGATTTTGCGCCATCGCGTCAGCATTACGGCGTGGATATGGCAGCTGCGATGGATGAAAGCATCGTGGCGGCTATGGACGGCAAGGTGATGACGGTGGTGCAGACAGCCGACAAGGGGTTCCTGATTCAGATTCAGCATGAGCAGAATTTTATTTCCGTCTATAAACATTGCGGTACCCCGAGGAAGAAGGAAGGTGACCGCGTAAAAGGAGGAGAAGTTATCGCATTGGCCGGAACGGAAGATGAGGGCAAACATGTGTCATACGTGCATTTTGAATTGTGGCACGAGGGAACTCCCATTGATCCGGCGAAATATGTTGTATTTTAAAGTTATGAGAAAACAGATTGCCATATTAGGTTCTACCGGGTCCATCGGAACGCAGGCTCTTCAGGTCATTGAGGAGCATCCGGATTTGTATGAGGTGTATGCGCTTACGGCCAACAACAAGGTGGAATTGCTGGCTGAACAGGCACGCAAGTTCCATCCGGAAGTGGTGGTTATTGCGAATGAGGATAAGTATGCGGCGTTGAAGGAAGCATTGGCCGACGAGCCGGTGAAGGTGTATGCCGGAACCGAGGCGTTGTGTCAGGTGGTCGAGTCGCAGCCTATCGACATCGTATTGACGGCCATGGTGGGGTATGCGGGTCTGAAACCGACCATCAATGCCATCAAGGCTGGAAAAACGATTGCGTTGGCCAACAAGGAAACGTTGGTGGTTGCCGGCGAACTGATTACCGGGTTGGCGCAGCAATATAAGACGCCGATTTTGCCGGTGGATTCTGAACATTCGGCCATTTTCCAGTGTTTGGAAATTAACAATCCCGTACACAAGGTGATTCTGACGGCTTCGGGAGGTCCGTTCCGTACGTTTACCATGGAACAGTTGCAGACGGTGACCAAGGAGCAGGCCCTGAAGCATCCTAACTGGTCGATGGGCGCGAAAATCACGATTGATTCTGCGTCGATGATGAACAAAGGATTTGAGGTGATTGAAGCCAAATGGCTGTTTGGAGTGACTCCTGCACAGATTGAGGTGGTGGTACATCCGCAGTCGGTGATTCATTCCATGGTGGAATTTGAGGACGGGGCAGTGAAAGCCCAGCTGGGGGTACCCGATATGCGTCTGCCCATCCAGTATGCGTTCTCGTATCCGAAGCGGGAGCATCTTTCGGGCGAACGGCTGGATTTCGCCAAATACAATACGTTGACTTTCGAAAAGCCGGACACGCAGCGTTTCCGTAACCTGGCACTGGCCTACGAAGCCCTACACCAGGGAGGAAACATGCCTTGCATCGTGAATGCGGCCAATGAAGTGGTGGTGGCTGCCTTCCTGAAAGACCAGATTTCATTCTTGGGAATGAGCGACGTGATTGAAAAGGCAATGAGCCGCGTACCTTTCATCCAGACGCCTACTTACGGCGATTATGTGGCTACTGATGCCGAAACCCGCCGTATTGCGGCAGAACTGGTGATTAACGGAATGAAATAAGAAGTGTAATCAGATAAATTAAGTAAGAAGTTAAGTAGAAATGGAAACATTTTTGATTCGTGCCCTTCAGTTGATTCTCAGCTTGTCGTTGCTGGTGATTATTCACGAGGGGGGACATTTTTTCTTCGCCCGCCTGTTCAAGATTCGGGTGGAGAAGTTTTATATATTCTTTGACCCTTGGTTCTCGCTGTTCAAATACAAGCCGAAGAACAGTGATACGGAATACGGGGTGGGATGGTTGCCGTTAGGCGGATATTGCAAGATTTCGGGAATGATTGATGAGTCGATGGATACCGAACAGATGAAACAGCCTGCCCAGCCGTGGGAATTCCGTTCCAAACCGGCCTGGCAACGCTTGCTGGTCATGATTGGAGGGGTTTTGATGAACTTCCTGCTGGCTTTGTTCATCTATTCCATGATTCTCTTCACCTGGGGCGACCGTTATACGGCTTTGAGTGACATGACTCTGGGAATGAAGTTCAACGAGCATGCGCAGGAAATCGGGTTCCGCGACGGAGATATCTTGAAGAGTGCCGACGGCAAGGAACTGACTCGTTTCAATATGGACATGATTCGCAGCATTGTGGAGGCTCGTGAGATTACTGTGTTGCGGGAGGGACAGGAAAAGAAGATTTTGTTGCCGGAGCTGAGCTTGCTGGACGTGGCGAAGGAGGACCCGATGTTCGTGGACGTGTTCTATCCGAATGTGGTCGATTCAGTATTGGCGGGCGGAGGTTTCGCCAAGGCGGGGGTGCAGAAGGGAGACTCCTTGCTGGCATTCGACGGGAAACCGATGACTTCCTGGAACGAGTTTCTGGACAATATGGCGGATTTGAAAGCCAAGGCCGAACTGAATAAGAAGACCTCGGGTGAGTTCACGCTGGTGTATTCGCGTGCTGGGGTACGGGATACGGTCCAGGTCATGACGGACAATCAGTTTAAGGTTGCGGCCATTGGAGGTCTGGTGAACTACAAGCAGCGTACGCTGACCTACGGGTTCTTTGAATCCTTCCCGGCTGGAGTATCTTTAGGAGTTAATACCTTGAAAGGCTATGTGAACGATATGAAATATGTGTTCACGAAAGAAGGCGCCAAGAGTGTGGGAGGTTTCGCTACTATTGGAAGCATCTTCCCGAAAGTCTGGGATTGGCAGCGTTTCTGGGAAATGACAGCTTTCTTGTCCATTATCCTGGCCTTTATGAACATTCTGCCGATACCGGCACTCGACGGTGGCCATGTCTTGTTCTTGCTGTACGAGATTATCGCCCGCCGGAAGCCGAGTGACAAATTCCTGGAATATGCACAGATGGTGGGAATGTTCCTGCTGTTCGGCTTGCTCATCTGGGCCAACTTCAATGATGTGTTGAGGTTTTTGTTTTAGCGAAAGTTTCAAATGAAATAAAGACACAAGGGCACGGAGAAAGGTTTCTCTGTTCTTTGTGTCTTTTTTGTGTAATCCATCTAATAGAATAAAAGGAATGAGGAAGAAAATCCTATTGGCCGCTATTTTGTGTGGCGGCTTTTGCCTGACGGCAATTTCGGGCGGGGAAGCGGAAGAGCGTCTGCCCGGTTATCTCCAGGCGGAAAAGTTTACCAAGAGTAAGATCGACAAGATGTTGTTTTCGACCATGGTCGACCCGCACTGGTTCCAGCAGGGAACGAATTTTTGGTTTGAGTATAAGACCAGCGAAGGAAAGTTCTGGTATGTGGTCAATCCCACTGCCAAACGCAAGGACTTGTTGTTCGACCGGGACCGTCTGGCTTCGCAGTTGACGGAGATTGTGCAGGATCCCTTCGAGGCACATCAGTTGCCTATTTCCGATTTGAAGGCGGGAGAAGACGGACGTACCTTTACGTTCAAGGTGGTGTCAAAAGCTGACTCTACGTTCTATTTCTCGTACGACTATCCCACTCAGAAGCTGACATACCTGAAGGACAAGGAGAAAGAACCGGAGGAAGTGGACTGGGCTTCCGTATCGCCGGACGGACAGCGGGTGATTTATGCCAAGGATTGTAATTTGTATTACATGAGCATTGTCGATTACCGGAAGGCCCGGAAGAACGAGAAAGACAGCACCATCGTGGAGGTGCGCCTGACGAGTGACGGAACGCCGGATTTCGGGTATGGCATTCCTTACAGTACGCTGAACACGGATACGTTGTGTAATGGCAAACGCCGGGGGGCGTGGGGATACTGGTCGCCCGACTCCAAGTATTTTGCGACCATCATTGCAGACCAGCGGAATGTGAAACCATTGTGGGTGATCAATTCCATTGCGGAACCGCGTCCTACCCTGGAGACCTATAAGTATGAGATGCCGGGAGAGACCGGTATGCCGGAATATCATTTGTATTTGTTCGATGTGCAGGCAGGTACACGGAAAGAAATCCGTACGGCGGCTTGGAAAAACCAGTCGATTGACTTGGAAGGAAAGCCGCTGGAACAGAAACAGCGCGATAAGGAACTGATACCGCGTATCTGGCAGGGGAATAACCAACGTTTCTTCTTGACTCGCAGCAGCCGTGATTTGCATCGCATAGATGTATGTACTTATACTTTGGGGGAAGATTCCATTGTGCCGGTGGTCAAGGAACGGATGAATACTTACCAGGAAACTCGTCCTATCCATGTGTTGAACGGAGGAAAAGAGTTTATCCAGTGGAGTGAACGCGACGGCTGGGCTCACCTTTATTTATACGATGAGAAGGGAAATCTGAAGAACCGTATCACGGAAGGCCCTTGGCACGTAGAGCGCGTGGTGAAGGTGGATGAGGCTACCCGTACCGTGTATTTTGTGGCCAACGGACGTGAGAAAGGCGAGAATCCGTATTACGAACATTTCTACAAGGTCAATGTGAACGGCAGCGGATTGAAGCAGCTGACTCACGGGGAATTCTTCCATGCTGTAGAGATGGACGATGAGGCCCGTTTCTTCGTGGACAATTATTCACGGGCCAACACCATCCCTTGTGCGGACCTTCTGGACCGTAATGGCAACAAGGTGATGACAATACAGGAAAGCGATTTCTCTTCTTTGAAGGCGGCCGGTTACCAGTTCCCGGAGCCGTTTAAGGTAAAGGCAGCCGATGGAGTGACCGATTTGTATGGCGTGATGTACAAGCCATTTGATTTTGATTCTACAAAGGTCTATCCGATTATTGACTATGTGTACCCAGGTCCGCAAGTAGAAGCCGTGGATTATCCGTTCCGACGGATGAGTGTGCGTACCGACCGCTTGGCACAGGCCGGATTTATCGTGATTACCGTGGGGCAGCGAGGTGGTCACCCCAGCCGTTCCAAGTGGTATCACAACTATGGTTACGGCAATATGCGTGATTATCCGTTGGCCGACCATAAGGTGGCTGTAGAGCAGCTGGCAGCGCGTTATCCTTTCATTGATATCACACGGGTAGGTATCCACGGACATTCCGGAGGCGGATTCATGTCGACCGCGGCCATCTGTCAGTATCCGGATTTCTACAAGGCTGCCGTATCGTGTGCGGGTAACCATGACAACCGTATCTACAACCGCTGGTGGAGTGAGACTCATCACGGTGTGAAAGAAGAAGTTTCAGAAAAGGGAGATACGACGTTTGCCTATAAGATTGCCACTAACCCGGAAATCGTGAAACAGTTGAAGGGGCACCTGATGCTGGTACACGGGGATATCGACAATAATGTACATCCGGGAAACACGATTCGTGTGGTCAATGCCTTGATTCGGGCCAACAAACGTTTCGACATGCTGATTCTTCCCGGCCAGCGTCACGGTTTCGGCGACATGGATGAATATTTTTACTGGCGGATGGTAGATTTCTTTTCTGAATACTTGAAGGGAAAGAAAGAATCGTCGGTGGATATTCCTCAGCGATAATTTAAAGATGTTAACAGCGGGACGGCTGCCTGAGTCGTCCCGCTGTGCTTTAGGATGTTACAATATTTTCTTTATTTTGTCTGGGCATATCCATCTGCTTTCAATAAGTCGATGACACGCTGTTTGAATTCTCCCTGAATGAGAATTTCTTCCTCTTTTACAGCACCTCCCACACCGCATTTCGTCTTGAGCTTTCTGCCAAGTTCTTTCAAATCCTCTTCTGAGCCGATGAATCCGGACACGACGGTGACGGTTTTTCCGCCTCGTCCTTTCTTTTCGATGCTGACTCTCAGCTTTTGCTGTTTAGGATCAAGAGTCTCTGTTTCTTCCTCTTCTTCTACGTGATAGTTGAAATCGGGATTCGTAGAATATACAATGTTCAGGCGGTCTTTCCAGTTGTTCTTTTTCATGTGAATTTAATTTAATCCGTCTTCAAAGGTATGACATTTTTCAGGAATCGTGTCTAAGGTTTGCGAGAAATAGTTTAATTTTGCACTATTATTAATCGAGCACAATCCGGATGGCTGTACGAAGTCGTAAAATTATGGACAAGATTCCTGAGCCTACTTTACGCAGACTCCCATGGTATCTTTCGAATGCAAAGCTGATGAAAGAGAAAGGGGAAAAGTATGTGTCTTCTACTCAAATTTCCAGGCAGATAAACATTGATGCTTCGCAGATAGCGAAGGACCTTTCGTACGTGGATATTTCCGGACGTACGCGGGTTGGGTATGAAGTGGATTTGCTGATTCAGGTGCTGGAAGATTTTCTGGGATTTACGAACATGCACAAGGCCTATCTGTTTGGAGTCGGTAGTCTGGGAGGTGCTTTGTTGAGGGACTCCGGTCTGTCACATTTCGGATTGAAGATTGTGGGTGCATTTGACATCAACCCGAATCTGGTGGGTACTACCATTGAAGGTATTCCTATCTATCATACCGATGAGTTTGAGGAGCGTATGGCAAAAGATGGGGTGAGAATCGGGGTGCTGACTGTTCCTATCAACATTGCGCAGGACATTACGGACAAGATGGTGGCTGGAGGAATCAAGGCTGTATGGAATTTTACACCGTTCCGTATCCGTGTACCGGAAACCATCGTGGTACAGAACACTTCACTGTATGCGCATCTGGCCGTGATGTTCAATCGTTTGAATGAAATTATAAAGAAATAACTCCATGAAAATTATTGCTATAGGCATGAACTACAGCCTGCATTGTCATGAATTGCATGCAGAGGAAGCCTTGCCACAGGAACCGGTGATTTTTATGAAACCGGACTCTGCCTTGCTGAAAGACAGCAAGCCTTTTTTTATCCCTGATTTTTGTGAACAGGTAGATTATGAAACGGAGATGGTGGTGCGTATCTGCCGCCTGGGAAAGAATATTTCCGAGCGTTTTGCTCATCGTTATTATGATGCAGTGACCGTAGGCATTGATTTCACAGCCCGCGATTTGCAGCGCAAGTTCCGTGCGGAAGGAAAACCCTGGGAATTATGCAAGGGATTTGACAATTCGGCTGCCATCGGTGATTGGGTACCGGTGGAAAAAGTGGGCGACATTCAGCATGTGAACTTCCATTTGGATATCGACGGAAAGACGGTACAGCAAGGGAATACCGGTGATATGCTATTTACCGTAGACCAGATTATTGCTTACGTCAGCCGTTTCTGCACGTTGAAAATCGGGGATATGCTGTTTACGGGTACGCCGGTGGGAGTCGGTCCCGTACAGATAGGCAATCACTTGGAGGGATATTTGGAAAATGAAAAACTTCTTGATTTTTACATACGATGAAGATTAGAGTAGGCTTTGGATTCGATGTGCACCGTCTGGTGCCCGGACGTGAATTGTGGCTGGGTGGAATTCGTCTGGAACATGAATTAGGCTTGTTGGGACATTCTGATGCCGATGTGCTGATTCATGCCATCTGTGATGCGCTGCTGGGAGCAGCCAACCTGCGTGACATTGGCTATCATTTCCCTGACAATTCGGCGGAATTCAAGAATATCGACAGCAAGATTCTGCTGGCGAAAACCGTGGAACTGATTGCCGGAAAAGGCTATCGGGTGGGAAACATCGATGCAACGGTGTGTGCCGAACGTCCGAAACTGAAAAACCGCATTCCGGAAATGCAGGAAGTGTTGGCCAAGGTGATGGGCGTGGATGCAGACGATGTCTCCATCAAGGCAACGACGACCGAGAAACTGGGCTTTACCGGACGGGAAGAAGGAATTTCGGCCTATGCTACGGTATTAATTGAAAAAGATTGAGAAGGAGGAGAGAGAATGAATCCGAAATATTCAGTAGTCATACCGGTATACAACCGGCCGGACGAGGTAGATGAACTGTTGCAGAGCCTGACGGGACAAACCTATAAGGATTTTGAGGTAGTAGTGGTGGAAGACGGTTCTGCTATCCCGTGTAAGCAGGTAGTGGAGAAATACGTCGGGAAGCTGGATGTGCATTATTTTGAGAAACCCAATTCAGGACCGGGACAAACCCGAAACTATGCGGCGGAACGGAGTCGGGGGGAGTATCTGCTGATTTTGGATTCCGACTGTATTCTGCCTGAAACGTATCTGGCGGCGGTAGAAGCCGAATTACAACGGGAGCCGGCGGATGCATTTGGAGGACCTGACCGTGCGCACGATTCGTTTACCGACGTGCAGAAAGCCATCAACTATGCCATGACTTCTTTTTTTACTACGGGAGGAATTCGCGGAGGAAAGAAGAAAATGGATAAGTTCTATCCCCGTAGCTTCAACATGGGAGTCCGTGCCGACGTGTACAAGGCGTTGGGTGGATTTTCAAAGATGCGTTTCGGGGAGGACATTGATTTCAGTATCCGTATCTTCAAGGGTGGATATCGTTGTCGTCTGTTCCCGGAAGCGTGGGTATGGCACAAGCGCCGTACGGACTTGAAGAAGTTTTTCAAGCAGGTGCATAACTCCGGTATTGCCCGCATTGACTTATACAAGAAATATCCGGAGTCGTTGAAAGTGGTACACTTGCTGCCGGCAGTGTTTACGGTAGGGGTGGTGTTGGTTTTGCTGGCGGCTTTTATCTGTCCGTGGAGCTTGTTGCTGTTAGCATTGTTTGCGGTCATTATTTTTACAGATGCTTCTCTTCGCAATAAAAGTGTGAAAATTGGTGGACTGTCTGTCTTTGCGGCGTTTATACAGTTGACGGGTTACGGCTCCGGCTTTTTGTGGGCGTGGTGGAAACGCTGCGTGTGCGGAGGGAAGTCTTTCTCTGCTTTTGAGAAAACGTTCTATAAATAAGAATAGTTTTTTTGCTCGGTCGGTGGTCCCGTCAGTCACTCTTTTGAAAAGGTGCATATACCATGAGCGAGAAACTGAATATCAACCAATGGGCGGAAGAAGACCGGCCCCGGGAAAAATTGATGTTGCACGGCCCGGCGGCATTAAGCAATGCCGAACTGCTGGCTATTCTGATTGGCTCCGGCAATGCGGAGGAAACTGCGGTGGGCCTGATGCGGAAAGTATTGGACGACTGTCATAACCGGCTGAGTGAACTTGGAAAATATACCGTGGATGACCTCTGCCGTTACAAGGGGATTGGTCCGGCGAAGGCCGTCACGATTTTAGCGGCTTCTGAATTGGGAAAACGCAGGCGGGAAGAGGAGCCCTCCGAGCGTAAGCACATTACCAGTTCGCAGGATGTGTATGCCTTCTTCCATCCGCTGATGTGCGATTTGCCGGTAGAAGAATGTTGGATATTGTTGCTGAATCAGGCCGCTAAGGTGATAGATGCCGTAAAAATCAGTCAGGGAGGGTTGGCTTCTACGCAGGTGGATGTACGTTGCATCTTGCGGGAGGCTATTCTGAAACGGGCTACCTCCATGATTCTCTGCCACAACCATCCCTCCGGAAACACTCATCCCAGTTCGGATGACGACCGTTTGACTCATGCTTTGCTGGAAGCAGGACGTACCATGAACATCCGTTTGTTGGATCATGTGGTGGTTTCAGACGGAGGGTACTACAGTTATGGAGATGAAGGACGACTGTAAGTTCGTTTTTTTGCAAGGTAAGGATGAAAAAATGGAGATTTTTGCCTATGTTTGCAACGAAGAATAAAGATTGAATGATTATGGACAACGATATGAAGTTGAAAATCGAAGAAAAGATTGTGGATATGCTGAAAACCGTGTACGACCCAGAAATTCCGGTAAATGTATACGATTTAGGCTTGATTTATAAGATAGACCTTCAGGACGACGGCGAGCTGACTGTGGATATGACGTTGACAGCTCCCAATTGTCCGGCAGCAGATTTTATCATGGAGGATGTACGCCAAAAGCTGGAGTCGGTGGAAGGTGTGAAGTCCGCACAGATTAATTTGGTCTTTGAACCGGAATGGGACAAGGACATGATGACGGAAGAGGCAAAACTGGAACTGGGATTCATGTAAATAAATGGGTATGGATACGATGAAAAGTGTATATTTCCTTTCGGATGCTCATTTGGGTTCAAGGGCCATTGCGCACGGTCGTACGCAAGAACGTCGGTTGGTGAACTTTCTGGACAGCATCAAGCATCAGGCGGCGGCGGTGTATTTGCTGGGCGATATGTTTGATTTCTGGTATGAGTTCAAGCTGGTGGTTCCGAAGGGTTATACCCGTTTTCTGGGAAAAATTTCCGAACTGACAGACATGGGGGTGGAAGTGCACTTTTTTATCGGGAACCACGACATCTGGTGTGGGGATTATCTGGAAAAAGAGTGTGGCGTGATTCTTCACCGTGAGCCCTTGACGTGCGAGATTTACGGAAAGGAGTTTTTCTTGGGACACGGTGACGGACTGGGCGATAACGACCGGAAGTTCAAGCTGTTGCGGACGATGTTTCACAGCAAGACGCTGCAGCGCCTGTTTTCGATGCTTCATCCGCGATTGAGTGTAGAGTTCGGACTGGAATGGGCCAAGCACAGCCGTCTGAAGAGAGAAAACGGACGGGAGCCGGATTATATGGGAGAGGACAAGGAACCGTTGGTCGTATTCTCAAAAGAATACCTGAAGAATCATCCGGATATCAATTATTTCATTTATGGGCATCGTCACATCATGCTGGATTTGATGCTGAGCCGAACCTCGCGGATGATGATTCTGGGCGACTGGATTACGGAGTTCTCGTATGCGGTGTTCGATGGAGAGAATATGTTCCTGGAACAATATATTGAAGGCGAGACTTCGGTGGAGTGATTCGCGATGAAGAGAAAAAGCCACAGGCGGTGACAAGAGCTGAGAATATTCTTGTCACCGCCTGTGGCTTATAGGACCGGTATGTTTTATCGGGCCACTTCTCCGCTTTCCTGACGGGCAAGCAGGCCTTCTACTTCGGATACCTTGACCATATTGTAGTCTCCGGCAATGGTATTTTTCAATACGGAAGCGGCTGTTGAGAAATCTACGCGCTTCTGGTTGTCATCAAACGCATTCTGTGCATACAGCATGGCGCCGCAGAAGGCGTCACCTACTCCTACACAGTCGATGACATTGTCGATGTCGAATACACGACTGTATTTCATTTCACCGTTGGCGTAGAGTACACCGGCAAATGTGTGGTGCTCGGAACTCATGACGTTGCGTAGGGCAATATAGATGTACTTGCAGTTCGGAATTTGCTGGCTGATACCTTGGCAGAACATTTCGTAGGCGGCTATATCGTATTTTTCACCGCTTTTGGTAGCCTTGAAGCCTGGAGCGGGGATGCCAGTCACAAGCGCATATTCCCCTTCGCTTCCAAACATGATATCGCTGCTGGTCATTAGCGGACGCAATACTTCTTGTGCAGTCTTTCCATAATTCCACAGGTTTTTGCGGTAGTTGATGTCGTAAGAGATGGTGAGTCCCATTTCCTTGGCAATGTCGATGGCTTCTTTGCAAACGTCGGCCAAGCCTGGAGTTAGTGCGGCATCGATTCCGGACCAGTGAAAGATGGAAGCATCTTTAAAAATTTCCCGCCAGTTGATCATGCCGGGTTTCAGTTCAGAAAAGGCAGAATTTTCACGGTCGTAAATGACGTTGGAGTTACGCATGGCGGCGGCTTTTTCCATGTAATAAGTGCCAAGCCGGTGCCCGCCGAAAAGAATATGCTTCGTGCCGATGTTATGTGAACGGAGTTCTGCGATACAAGTTTCTCCCAATGCGTTGTCCGGCAGACGCGTGATGTATTCCACTTCTCCGCCGAAATTGGCAATGGAAATGGCTACATTGGCTTCACTTCCTCCGTAATTTACGAGAAAGTCGTGGCTTTGTTGAATACGCAGGTTGTCGGGGGTGGTGAGACGGAGCATGATTTCTCCAAATGTTACAATCTTTTTGCTCATAGTGGGATGTTTTTATTTTAACTGAAAGCGGAGCAAAAAAGAAGAGGAGACTCCTTGCAGGCTTCCTTTTCCTTGCTTTCGTTTCCTCGGCAAAGATAGTGAATTCCTGTCAGGGGGTATCCTCTTTTAACTCTTTTAGGATTCCTGTAGATTATTTGTTGTTCAGGATGTTAACTGTGTCGGTAGCAATCATCAGTTCTTCATCAGTCGGGATAACTACAACCTTTACTTTTGAGTTATCAGTAGAAATGATGGCTTCTTTGCTGCGTACTTTGTTTCTTTCCGGGTCGATTTCTACACCCAGGAAGCCCAGAGTCTTGCAGACACCGGCACGGGCAGTAGCCTGGTTTTCACCTACACCACCTGTGAACAGAATGACGTCGACACCTCCCATGGCAGCAGCGTATGCACCGATGTATTTGGTGATGCGGTAAAAGTACATGTTTTCGGTCAGGATGGCACGTTCTTCGCCTCTGGCTACGGCATCTTCCAGCTCACGCATATCGCTTGATTTTTCGAACATACCCAGCACACCGCTCTTTTTGTTCAGCAGGGTAGACATTTCGTCGGGAGTCAGGCCTTCTTTCTTCATGATATAAGTGATGGCACCTCCGTCAATGTCTCCGCTACGAGTACCCATCATCAAGCCTTCTAGCGGAGTCAGTCCCATGCTGGTATCGATACATTTTCCGTCTTTTACAGCGGCGATGGAACCACCGTTACCGATGTGGCAGGTGATGATACGGCTGCCTTCCTGCGGGATACCCAGGAATTCACATACACGTTTTGAAACATAGCGGTGAGAAGTTCCGTGGAAACCATAGCGGCGGATACCATATTTTTCATAATAGCTGTAAGGAATGGCATACAGGTATGCATAGTCCGGCATAGTTTGATGGAAAGCTGTATCGAATACGGCTACCTGCGGTACTTCCGGCAACAGCTTTTGTACAGCATAGATACCTTTCAGGTTGGCTGGGTTGTGAAGCGGGCCCAGGTCGCAGCATTCTTCTACAGCTGCAATGACAGCATCGTCAATCAGTACAGAACCGCTGAACTTGGTTCCTCCGTGCAGTACGCGGTGACCTACGGCCTTGATTTCATGCAGGTTCTTTACTGCTCCGTATTCAGGATTGGTCAGTGTATCAAAGATGAATTGTACGCCGGTAGTGTGTTCCGGAACGTCTTTTTCGAGGATTTTCTTTTCGCCGTTCGGCAAAGTCAGTTTCAGGAAAGAGCCTGGAAGACCGATTTTTTCAATACCTCCTTGAGCGAGGACTTCTTTTGTAGTCATTTCAAACAATTTATACTTGATTGAAGAGCTACCGCAGTTGAGTACTAATACTTTCATATAATTGGAATATATTTTTATGAATGATGAAAATCATAATGCCACTCTGTGAGAAAGGGGAGTGGCATTATGGATATGACAATTAGGATGATTACTGAGCTTTGGCTGCGATGGCCTGGTTGGCTGTAATGGCAATCATCTTATATACGTCGTCTACGCTGCATCCGCGAGACAAATCGTTGACCGGACGGGCGATACCCTGCAGAATCGGACCTACGGCAGTGGCGTGTCCCAAACGTTCTACCAGCTTGTAAGAGATGTTTCCGACTTCCAGACACGGAACAACCAATACATTGGCTTTTCCGGCGATTTCTGAACCCGGAGCTTTGCTGGCACCTACCTTCGGAACCAATGCGGCATCAGCCTGCAGTTCACCGTCAATCTTCAGGGTCGGATCCATTTCTTTGGCAATCTTCAGTGCTTCTACTACTTTGTCTACTACTTCATGTTTAGCAGAACCTTTGGTTGAGAAGCTCAACATGGCTACACGCGGGTCGAGGCCTGCTACAGACTGAGCTGTACGAGCTGTACAGATGGCAATCTGTGCCAGCTGGTTGGCATCAGGAACCGGAGTGACAGCTACGTCGCCCATTACCAGGATACCGTTGTCACCACATTCAGGAGCGTGTGTCAGCAACAGCATGGCACCTGAAACACAAGTGATACCCGGAGCAGTCTTGATGATCTGCAATGCCGGACGAAGTACGTCGCCAGTTGTATTGCGGGCACCGGCCAGCTGTCCGTCTGCATCTCCTGATTTGATAATCAGACAGCCTAAGTAAAGCGGATTCAAAACCAGTTTGCGGGCTTCTTCGATGGTCATGCCTTTTTTCTTACGAAGTTCGCAAAGCAGTTGTGCGTATTCTTCTTTCTTCGGATGGTTTTCCGGATCGATGATGGTAGCTTTGTGAATGTTACCTAATCCCCATTCTTTTGCCAGGCTCATGATTTCATCGGGATTGCCCAACAGAATCAAGTCTGCTACACCGTCTGTCAATACCTGATTGGCAGCCTTCAAAGTACGTTCTTCTGTTCCTTCCGGAAGCACGATGCGCTGTTTGTTTGCTTTAGCGCGTTCAACGATTTCACTGATTAAATCCATGATTTATATGTTAAATAGTAAATGCTTGTTGTGTGCGGTAACGGATATTTTCTTTTATCCACTGCAAAAATAGCTATTTTTGTAATATCTAGTTTGCAAAAGAGGTTTTTTTTTGCTTTAAAGTATGCAAAAACCGTCACTCTTCTTGTTGGGTGGAATAAAAATAGGTTTTTAGGTATATCGGTTTTTCCGATTATGTAAATTTGCGCCGGTTTTCAATATATTAAATTTAAGGTAAAAATGATTCGACAGTGTTCTATTCTTTTTGGATGTCTGGCATTGGGTGAACTGATTGTGTACTTGACAGGTGTGAAATTGCCTTCGAGCATTATCGGTATGCTGTTGCTGACTTTATTCCTTCAGCTAGGTTGGATAAAGCTGGAGTGGGTGCAAGGTCTGACTAATTTTCTGGTTGCTAATCTAGGCTTTTTCTTCGTGCCGTCGGGAGTGGCATTGATGCTTTACTTTGACATTATTACGGCTCAGTTCTGGCCGATTGTGATTGCTACGTTGGTTAGTACGGTGTTAGTGTTAGTTGTTACAGGTTGGGTTCATCAATTGGTGCGTAAGTATGGATTTTTTCGAAAATAAATTCTTTCTGCTGGCCATCACATTTGGCTTTTATTTTTTGTCAAAATTGTTGCAGAAAAAAACAGGTTGGGTGTTGTTGAACCCCATCCTGGTAGCGATTGCGTTATTGATTTGTTTCTTGGAATGTACAGGCGTTTCTTATAAAACTTATTCAGAAGCAGGTTATCTCGTGGAATTTTGGTTGAAACCGGCGGTTGTGGCATTGGGCGTTCCTTTGTATTTACAGCTGCGGATGATTAAGAAGCAGTTGATGCCGATTTTGGTTTCCCAGTTGGCCGGATGCGTGGTAGGATTGGTGTCTGTCACTATTATAGCCAAACTTTTGGGTGCTTCTCCCGAGGTGATTATGTCTTTGGCTCCGAAGTCGGTGACTACTCCGATTGCTATGGAAGTTTCGAATGCCGTGGGAGGAATCCCTTCTCTGACAGCGGCGGTAGTGATTGTCGTGGGATTGTTTGGAGCAATTTGCGGATTTAAATTGTTACAGGTGGGACGTGTGGCCAGCCCGATTGCACAAGGCTTGTCCATGGGTACGGCCAGCCATGCGGTAGGTACTTCACGTGCAATGGAAGTCAGTGGTAAGTACGGTGCATATGCCAGTTTGGGACTGACGTTGAACGGAATCCTGACAGCTTTGCTTTCACCGACCATTCTGCATCTGTTGGGATTGTATTAAAGGTTGTTAGGGGATGTCATATTGTCCAAACAGGGCATAAAGCCAGTAACTAGTGAATTGGTTTTTATAGGAAAATGCGCTATATTTGTCATTCAATCAAAGAACCAAATTTGATATGATTACATTTAAACCTATTGAACTAGACGACAAAGACAGGGTTCAGAAATATACGTTACGCAGTTGGCGTCGTAATTGTGACCTGTCATTTTCTAATTTGTACAGTTGGCGCTTCCTGTATCGTACAGAGATTGCGGAGAAAGACGGCTTTTTGTTGTTCCGTTTTTATGCCGACAATCAGCTGGCTTACATGATGCCAGTGGGAGAGGGTAATCTCCACTCCATATTGGAGGAGCTGATGGAGGATGCACGGAGTTTGGGAGCACCTTTCCGTTTGTTGGGCGTATGCGTCGGAATGCGGGCGGAACTGGAATCGGCTTTCCCCTTCCAGTTTGATTTCGAAGCCGACCGTGACTATTTTGATTATGTGTACCTGCGGACAGATTTGGCTACCTTGCGTGGAAAGAAATTTCAGCCCAAACGGAATCATATCAATAAGTTCAAGGCGGCTTATCCGGATTACGAGTACAAGCTGCTGACTCCGGAACTGATTCCGGAATGTCTACAGTTGGAAACAGAATGGTGCAAGGCAAATGATTGCGCCGAAAACCAGGCTTTGCAAGATGAGCGTCGCTCGATGACTGCAGCTTTGCAACACATGGAACAGCTGGATATACAAGGTGGGATACTTTATGTGGATGGCAAGATTGTGGCCTTTACTTTTGGAGCTCCCATTAATCACGAGACTTTTGATACGTGTGTGGAAAAGGCCAATACGGAGATTGAGGGGGCATACACCATGATTAATTATGAGTTTGCCAACCATATTTCAGAACAGTATATTTATATCAATCGGGAAGAAGACTTGGGCTTGGAAGGACTTCGCAGAGCGAAATTGTCTTATCACCCGGAGATTCTTCTTGAAAAGTACGTGGCAGAATTGAAATGACAATAAAGGAACAAGTTAAAGTCCTTTGGAAACAATGTTTCCATGATTCGGACGAATTCATTGATTTTTATTTTCAAAAGCGGTATACCGATGACCTGAACAGTTATGTGGAAGCAGATGGTCAGGTCATTGCTGCTTTGCAGCGTATCCCTTATTCCTTGACGTATGAAGGGATGGAGATGCCCGTGGTTTATATTTCTGGAGCTTGTACCAATCCAGCTTATCGGAATAAAGGCGTGATGCGTCAGTTATTGGCGGAAGCACATCGTCGGATGTATCGGGAAGGGGTGATGTTTTCCACTTTGATTCCAGCAGAAGAATGGTTGAAGGGGTATTATGCCCGTTCAGGATATGCGAATTGTTTTGCACAGGCAAAAAAGTTATTAACAGCTTCCCCTTCGTCTGTTGATAACTTCTCGAAGCTGTTCAGAATTGTTGAAATTGCCCCAGAAAGTGCTCTGTGCAGCGATGCTTATCGTTTTTTTAATTATTTTCAGTCGTCTCAGGAGGCTTACATACAGCATGATTGGGGAGATTTCCACATTATATTAACCGATTTGCAGTTAAGTGGCGGTTCGTTGTGGGGGGCTTTTCAGGATGGTGTGCTGAAAGGACTTTGTTTTTGTTTTCCGGATGAAAATCTATTGAAGATTACGGAACTGGTTAGTACGGGGAAAGAGGTGGAACAAGTGCTGGTAGATTATTTGCTGTCTTATTATCATCAATCTCAGGCAGAATGCTTGGGCCGAGAAGGAGATGTGTTTTATGAGCTGGGGATGGCACGAATTATTCATGTGGAAGCGATGTTGCGTTTATTGGCCAAGAAATTTCACGAAAATCTTTATATAAAGGTAGAAGGTGATGAGGCTATCCCCGAGAATAATGGCTGGCATAATATCGAAGATGGATGTTATATTAACGGACGGATGGAAGGACGTGAATACCGTGTACTCTCTATTGAAGAATTGACCCGCCTGCTGTTTAAGGGGAGACATCCTTATATGAATTTGATGTTGAATTAAGGACGGATTATTGGTTACTGTCAGACGTCAGCATGCGTTCCAGTTCCTCGGCAGTGAGTTTCAGGTGGAATTGTCCTCGATAAGCGATGGAAATACCTCCGGTTTCTTCCGATACGATGATGGCCATGGCATCTGTCTCCTGTGATACACCTAAAGCAGCCCGGTGACGTAGCCCCAGTTCTTTGGGAATCTCCAGGTTGTGTGAAACTGGAAGAATACATCCGGCAGCTTTTATCCGTTTGTGGCTGATAATCATGGCACCGTCGTGAAGTGGACTGTTCTTGAAGAATATATTTTCAATCAGCCGTTGGTTGATGTTGGCATCAATCACATCGCCGGTACGCACAATGTCGTCCAAAGGAAAGTCTTTTTCAATGACAATTAAGGCTCCCACTTTTCCTTTACTCATGTTCAGGCAGGCCATGACGATGGGCATGATGTCTTCCCGCTCTGTGTCATTTTTCTTGTTGCCTTTTAGAAAACGAAACAGACTGTTGCTGCGGTGTCTGGATCCAAGGGAAAGCAAAAAGTGACGTATTTCATCCTGAAACAGGACGATGAGTGCAATGACTCCTACGCTGACCAGTTTGTCGAAGATGGAGCCCAGCAGTCGCATTTGGAGTACTTGCGACACAATCACCCAAATGATGATAAATACCAGAATCCCAATAAAAATATTGATGGAGCCCGACGATTTCATCAACTTGTAGGTCTTGTACAGCAGAAAGGCTACCAGCAATATATCAAGTATATCCTTGAAACTAAGTATGTAGATGTCGAAAGGCATAATCTGTGAAGTATTTAGGTGAGTGTGTGTTTAAATTTTTTATTCATTCATTGCATTGAAAATACGGATGGTTTCTACAGCTGCTTTCACGTCGTGTACTCTGAGTATCTTGGCTCCTTTCATCAGGGCAATGGCATGTAAGGCAGTTGTTCCATTCAACGCATCTTCAGGGCCAGCCCCCACCAGCTTATAAATCATGGATTTCCGGGATACTCCCACCAGAACAGGCAATTGGAAGAGCTGGAACTCTTCCAGTTTGTTTAATATCTCGTAGTTGTGTTTCAAGGTTTTCCCAAAGCCGAATCCCGGATCAAGTATCAGGTCTTTAACCCCTAACATCCGAAGCTTTTCTATTTTTTCAGCAAAATAGCGGATAATTTCTTTTACAGGATTGTTATACCGGGGAGCATGTTGCATGGTTTGCGGATTACCCTGCATGTGCATCAGAATGTAAGGTACTTTTAGCTGAGAAATGGTGGAAAACATGTTTGCATCCAGATTTCCTGCAGAGATGTCATTCACAAGGGCCGCGCCATATTCTTCCACACACATCTTGGCTATATCGGCCCGGAAGGTATCGACGGAAACAAGAGCTTCGGGGCATTCTCGCTGTACAATTCTCAGCCCCTGCCGCAGTCGCTGCATTTCTTCTTCCGGAGAGACGTCTGCCGCATTCGGACGTGAAGAATAAGCTCCCATGTCAATAAACGTGCCTCCCTCGTCTAGAATCTGGTGAACTCGGCAGAGAATGTCTTTTTCGGTTTGCTTTCGGCTGTTTGCATAAAAAGAATCCGGAGTGACATTGAGGATTCCCATCACCTTAGGCTGGGATAAGTCCAGCAATTCTCCTTTGACATTGATGTATTTTGCGAATGTTTCTTCCATGAATATTCTATCCGTTTCTGCCTTGCAAAGGTACGTACAATAATTTAATTTGTTTCAGTTCTTTTCTGTGAATTTTCTATCTGTGACGGATTTTTAGCCCTTTTTGAAGCTCCTTTTTTCACTTTGAGGCAAAAAAATGAACCAAAAGTTTGCAGGTTACAAATTTAGTTGTACCTTTGCAACCGCAATTGAGAACGAGACTATCGGGCGTTTAGCTCAGCTGGTTCAGAGCATCTGCCTTACAAGCAGAGGGTCGGCGGTTCGAATCCGTCAACGCCCACTCAACGAATTTCTCGTAAATCATTGCTTTTTCTTTTTGGGGCGTTTAGCTCAGCTGGTTCAGAGCATCTGCCTTACAAGCAGAGGGTCGGCGGTTCGAATCCGTCAACGCCCACTTCTCCAAAAAGAAAGTTATTCGGGCGTTTAGCTCAGCTGGTTCAGAGCATCTGCCTTACAAGCAGAGGGTCGGCGGTTCGAATCCGTCAACGCCCACACCGAATTAATTGTCAACTTTCCCTTATCGGGCGTTTAGCTCAGCTGGTTCAGAGCATCTGCCTTACAAGCAGAGGGTCGGCGGTTCGAATCCGTCAACGCCCACGTCAAGCTTCGCAATGTTGCGAGGCTTTCTTTTTTTAAATTCCTTTTGTATATATGCAAACATTGATTCTGGCAGATAATCAGGATATCACTCGCTATGGGATGAAAGCCATTGCATTGGAACTGTTTCCGGAGTGTATATGTGTGGAGGTACCCGATTGGAAACATCTGGCAAAGTGTCTGAAGGAGATTCCCGCTGCTTGTGTGGTCTTAGATTACACGTTGCTTGATTGTACGGTGAGCCAGTTGTTGGTGTTGCATGAGCGTTTTCCGAAAGCCAATTTTATTTTGTTCAGTGAGCAGCTGGGAATGGATTTAGTACGCCGGATGCTGTGGGCTGGGCCAGTGTTTCATGTGTTGATGAAGGATGCGGCTTGGGAGGAAGTCAAGCAATGTTGGGAAAGTGTATCCGCTGGTCGCCAGTTTGTTTGCCGGAAGGCGCAAGACTTGTTGGGGGATTTTGGAAAGAGAGAGGTAGAAAAGGTGTCTCCTTTGACACAGACAGAGAAAGAAATCTTGCGGGCGATGGCTTTGGGGAAGAGTACCAAAGAGATTGCGGCAGAACGTTTTTCGAGTGTGTATACGGTGGCTACTCACCGGAAGAATATCTTTCGCAAACTACAGGTGAACAATGCGCACGAAGCGATTCGGTATGCGCTTCGTGCAGGCATTGTCAATCCGGTAGAATATTGTATCTGATGGTTTTATTGTGTTTTTAGAGCGGATATTCTTCGAATGCGAACAAGGCGGTTGATAAATATCGTTCTCCCGTGTCGGGCAGTAGTACGACAATGTTTTTTCCTGCATATTCAGGTTGTGAGGCTACCTGCAAGGCGGCGAAGGTGGCTGCTCCGGCGGAAATACCCGTCAACAGTCCTTCTTTTAGAGACAGTTCGCGTCCTGTGCGGATGGCATCGTCGTCGGCTACACGGATAATCTTGTCCACCACTTTGGGATTGAAGGTTTTAGGAATAAATCCGGCTCCGATTCCCTGTATCTTGTGCATGCCCGGTTTGTCACCTGAGAGTACAGCCGATGCGTCCGGCTCTACAGCAATGATTTCAATGTGGGGATTATGTTGCTTCAAGCCTTCACCTACTCCGCTGACAGTTCCTCCTGTACCTACTCCTGCAATGAATACATCCACTTTTCCATCGGTGTCCTCCCAGATTTCTTGTGCGGTGGTAGATACGTGCGTACGTGGATTGGCTGGGTTCTCAAATTGCTGCAGGATGACGGATCCCGGCGTGTTGTCGCGCAATTCGTTCGCTTTCTCGATGGCTCCACGCATACCTTTGTTTCCAGGAGTCAGTACCAGTTGGGCTCCCATAGCTTTCAGCAGGTTCTGTCGTTCAACACTCATGGTTTCGGGCATGGTGAGAATGGTTTTGTATCCTTTCACCCCTGCTACCCAGGCCAGTCCGACTCCTGTATTTCCGCTGGTTGGTTCAATGATGACCGCTCCAGGCTTCAGAAGGCCTCGTTGTTCGGCATCTTCAATCATGGCCAAGGCGATACGGTCTTTTACGCTGCCGCCCGGGTTGAAATATTCCAGTTTGGCGATGATACGTGCCTGGGCATCGTGTGCTTTTCCGATACGTGCGAGTTCCAGTAAAGGAGTATGCCCGATAAGTTCTGTAAGTTGTTTCTTGATTCGTTCCATAGTTTTTTCTTTTTTCTGCAAAGGTAGGGGGAAGATGGATAGGAGGAAATACCTTTTTTAGGGTATATTAGGGTATAAAAAAAGAGAAACCTTCTGAGTTTCTCTACTTGGTTGCGGAGGCCTGACTCGAACAGACGACCTTTGGGTTATGAGCCCAACGAGCTACCAACTGCTCCACTCCGCGATATTCGCTTGTAGTTGCGGAGGCCTGACTCGAACAGACGACCTTTGGGTTATGAGCCCAACGAGCTACCAACTGCTCCACTCCGCGATATTTTTCTTAAATGCGGTGCAAAGGTACGGACTTAGTTTTATAAAAGCAAATATTTATGAAAGAAATATAGAAAACTTTATCTTTATTTAGAATAATAAATAATGTAGGCCGTTTTCTGGTACAAAAAAAGAAGGGAAGTAGGCTTTTCGGGTGAATTTGGGACCTTATATTTGTGTAGTATTAAGAAAAACAGTACTTTTGCTCAGTTTTTTATGAGTTGTGCAATAACGGAAGATGACAGTATTAAAGACGAGAGCTAAACTGGTAGATGTAGCCCGGCAACTTTTTGCGAAGAAGGGAGTGGAAGATACGACAATGAACGACATTGCCCAAGCTTCGAAGAAAGGGCGGCGCACGCTTTATACTTATTTTAAAAGTAAGGAGCAAATCTACATGGCAGTGGTGGAGTCTGAACTGGAAATGCTTTCCGACCAGCTGGAGAAGACAGCAGCCAAACCGATATCTCCGGACCAGAAAATTCTGGAATTGATTATGACGCATCTGGATGCCATCAAGATGGTGGTGTATCGTAACGGTACGTTGAGGGCCGATTTTTTTCGGGATATCTGGAGAGTAGAGGCCATGCGGAAAGACTTTGACCGGAAAGAGGTGGTCTTGTTCCGTCGTATTCTACGGGAAGGGAAGGAAGTGAATCTTTTTGACATAGACAATGTGGAGATTACGGCCGACATCTTGCATTATTGCATAAAAGGAATTGAAGTGCCCTACATCCGCGGTCAAATCGGTGAGGAACTGGATGATGAAACGGGATGGCGCTATGTGTCGAAGATTGTGTTCGGCGCATTGGGGTGTAAAGAGAAAGAAAAATAATCATATCGTTTAATTAAAAAATAAAGAAAATGGGATTATTAACTGGAAAGACAGCCATTATTACAGGTGCCGCACGTGGTATCGGTAAAGCTATTGCATTGAAGTTTGCTGCTGAAGGAGCAAACATCGCCTTCACAGACTTGGTTATCGATGAAAACGGTCAGAATACAGAGAAAGAAATCGCTGCTTATGGTGTAAAGGTAAAAGGTTATGCTTCCAATGCGGCAAGTTTTGAAGATACTGCAAAGGTTGTAGAACAGATTCACAATGATTTTGGTTCTATCGATATCCTGGTAAACAATGCCGGTATCACAAAAGACGGTCTGATGATGCGTATGAGCGAATCACAGTGGGATGCAGTGCTGACTGTGAACTTGAAATCTGCATTTAACTTCATCCACGCTTGCACTCCGATTATGATGCGTCAGAAACATGGCAACATCATCAACATGGCTTCTGTAGTAGGCGTACACGGTAATGCCGGACAGTGCAACTATTCTGCTTCCAAGGCAGGTCTGATTGGTCTGGCTAAGTCTATCGCACAGGAGTTGGGTTCACGCGGTATCCGTGCCAATGCCATTGCTCCGGGCTTTATCATCACTGACATGACTGCGAAATTGTCTGAAGAAGTGAAGGCTGAATGGAACAAACGTATTCCTTTGCGTCGTGGCGGTACACCAGAAGATGTGGCCAACATCGCTTTGTTCCTGGCTTCCGACATGTCTTCATACGTTTCAGGACAGGTTATCCAGGTTGACGGTGGTATGAACATGTAATACAAACCATAATAATATAAGGTGAAGAATAGGGAATCGGGGGAAAGCTGCTTTCTTTCATTTCCTGTTCTTCATTTTTTTTGTATATGACAGTAGTTTACGAAGACAATCACATTATAGTAGTCAATAAGACTGCTTCAGAAATAGTGCAGGGCGACAAGACAGGCGACGTGCCTTTGTCGGAAACCGTGAAGCAGTATTTGAAGGAGAAATATGCCAAGCCGGGCAATGTGTTCCTGGGAGTGACACACCGGTTGGACCGTCCGGTAAGCGGGCTGGTGGTATTTGCCAAGACAAGCAAGGCCTTGAGCCGTTTGAACGAAATGTTCCGCAACGGGGAGGTGAAGAAGACCTACTGGGCCATTGTGAAGCAGGCACCCAAAGAAACGGAAGGAGAATTGGTGCACTATCTGGTCAGAAACGAAAAACAGAATAAGTCGTACGCTTACGATAAGGAAGTGAAAAACTCCAAGAAAGCGGTACTGCATTATCGCCTGATAGGCCGTTCGGAAAATTATTATTTGCTGGAAGTAGACCTGAAGACCGGACGTCATCATCAGATACGGTGTCAGCTGGCCAAGATGGGATGCCCTATCAAAGGCGATTTGAAATACGGTTTCCCGCGCTCCAATCCCGATGGAAGTATCTGTTTGCATGCCCGCCGAGTACGGTTTATCCATCCGGTGTCCAAAGAGCCCGTCGAACTGGTGGCTCCTCTTCCCGAAGGAAATCTCTGGAAAGGTTTTGGCATGGTATAAAAAAGATAAGAAGGTAAACGCTTCACAGCGTCCCCTTCTCTTAACACATAGGCATCTTCATTTTATCATGAGATTGTAAAATAATTGAGAGTTCAATTAATTTGAGGTAAACAATCTCAGAACTTTATTCTATGGGGTTGGGTTTAGCCTAGTTTGTTTGGGTTGTTCATTGTTTTGTTTATTTGTAGAATGTAACACAAAACTCGTGCCAAACCGTCAGAGGCTCTCTGGAAGGGGTTTAGAGAGTAATTGCTGTGGAATAAGTGTGGAACGTGTGGAAATATTCCACACGTTTATTGTGGAATCTGATAAAGTTTCAGCTTGTTGTATAAGGTTTTCCGGTCGATACCCAGTAAGGCGGCGGCTTTCGATTTGTTGTGTCCGGTTTGTTGCAAAGCCTTTAAGATGCGTTGCTTTTCCGTTTCTTCATCGTGCAGCATGAACGATTCTTCTGTTTTCAGGCCGTCGTTTTCCTGTATTTTCCTTTCGCTGATTTCTTCCCCTAAATCTTTGAGAGTAATGAAGTCGCCTTGAGCCAGCAGGGTAGCCCGTTTGACTACATTCTTCAGCTGGCGTAAGTTGCCCGGCCACGGATATTTTTGCAAGGCCTCGCTGGCTTGTGCATCGAATCCGATTAATGTACGTTCCAGTTCACGGTTAGCTTGGTCCAGAAAGAAATTGGCAAACAGCAGAATGTCTTCCTGACGTTCTTTTAGGGCCGGCATCTGCAAGGTGAACTCGTTGATACGGTGATATAAGTCTTCCCTGAAATTTCCCTTTGCGATGGCTTCTTTCAGATTCTCATTGGTCGCACTGACCAATCGGACATCGACCTCTATTTCTTTGGTAGAACCGATACGGCGGATGCGCCGTTCTTGCAGGGCACGCAACAGCTGTACCTGTACCTCATAGCTCAGGTTTCCGATTTCGTCGAGGAAAAGGGTTCCTCCGTTGGCTTCCTCAAAGGCACCGACCTTGTCATTCAAGGCACCGGTGAACGAGCCCTTCACGTGGCCGAAGAATTCAGAAGCCGCCAAGTCCTTGGGAATGGAGCCGCAGTCAATGGCGATGAAAGGTTTGTCCGCACGTTTGCTGAGCTGGTGGATACGGTGAGCCACATATTCCTTACCGGTTCCACTGGCTCCGTTGATGAGTACAGACATTTGGGTGGGGGCTACCAGGCTGACATAATTGTAAAGTTTCCGGGCCTCTTCACTTTCTCCTTCCAGAAAGCTGTGGGCGGTCGGGGAGACCGTTTTCTTCTCAGAAGGGGAAGACGGTTTTTCCGGTTGGATGGCTTCTCTGATTTTTTTCAGCAGTTCATCGGGCTGTACCGGCTTGGAGATATAGTCTGTGGCTCCTTCTTTCATGGCCCGTACGGCACTTTGTATTTCTGCGTAGCTGGTCATGATGATGAAGGGAACTTCATTCTGCTGTTCCCGTAACCAGGAAAGCAGATTCATCCCGTCTTGGTCAGGGAGACGCAAGTCGGACAGAATCAGGTCAAAACTACGCGTACCGAGTTGCTTGCGCGCTTTTGCCTGTGTGCTCGCAGTTTCCACTTCAAACCCTTTTTTCCCCAGCCAAGTTTTTAGCATGGTAGAGAATGTTAAGTCATCTTCAACGATTAAAATAGACGGAACCATGTTTTTTTATTTAATAGCTTTTACAAAGATAATCTTTTTTACGATACCCTTTCCGCATCCTTCAATATTTTACACTCAAGGATTTTTTGTGTTTCTTCCACTACAAGGCTTGCAGCCCGTGCGGCTTCGGGTGAATAGGTGTGTGTGCCCCTCTGTTGCTCCAGCCATTGAAGGGAAGGAACTGCCTGCCGGGCCTCAATCATGAGGAAGGTAGGCAACATCTTATGGGCCACGGCGCATAAGGTTTCCATGTCTTCCGCTTGCAGGGCAATCTGTATCTTTTCCAGGTTCTTGCAGGTTTCCTGTGCGAATGTCCGGAGGATTTCTCTGGCTGCTTCAGGGTCATCCTCCGAAAAGGCAGTCAATGGCGAAAAGTTGTACATTCCTTCCGTTGCCTGTTTTTCCTGAGGGATTTCTTGGCAGACTGTGTCCGGATTCGTTTCTTCCCCGAACAACACAGCCTTCAATACCGTTTTCAGATCCGACTGGTTGAAAGGCTTTTGCAGCATGCCGGCAAATCCTTTCTGACGGAAATCGCTTTCGTCCATATCTCCGCGGGCTGTAATGGCAATGACCGGGATGGACTGGGCTTGCGGCAGCGACAGGCTGCGGAGATGTTTGAGAAGTTCAAATCCGTTCATCGCCGGCATCTGGATGTCAGTGAACAGCAGGTGGAAGGTGTGTGCCTGTAGCTGGGCCACAAGCTCTTCCGGATGTTCACAGCAGACGGTTTCCACTTTTAGTCCTTTCACTTCCTCCGCGACGTTGTGGAGCATGGCCTCCGTGAGATGCATCTGTATCCGGTCGTCATCAATGATGAGCACCCGCAACAAGGTTTCCGGTAGAGTGAGCGGGACTTCTGTCGTTTCTTGAACGGTCTTGGAGGCGATGGAAGGCAAGGGCATGGATACTTGGAAGGTACTGCCTTTGCCCGGAGTACTTTCAATCTCGATTTTTCCCAGCAGCAGTTCCACCAGCTTGTGCGTGATGGAAAGCCCCAGTCCGAAGCCTTCCTGTCCTTGGGCGCTGCGCAGACGGGTGAATTCCTTGAAAATCCGTTCCTGTTCTTTGGCGGTCATGCCGCAACCCGTATCCGAAACACGGAACACAAACTGGTTGCCATGGTATTCTGTTTCCAGCGTGATTTCTCCGGTTGCCGTAAACTTCAGGGCGTTCGACAGCAGGTTCTCCACAATCTGTCGGATGCGGAAAGGGTCCCCTTCCAGGGTAAGTGACTCCGGAAGCTTGTCGTCGAAAGTCAATTGGAGTTGTTTTTTTTCGGCGAGGGGCAGAAAGCTGTGGTAGATGTCGGTCAGCAGTTCGTGGGGACTGAAGGCCACTGGGTGCAGGTCCATTTTTCCGGCTTCCAGCCGATGGTAGTCGAGTAGGGAGGTGACAAGGGCCAACAGGTGCTGGGCCGAGCTTTTCATGTTCGACAGGTAGAACTGCTGTCTCCGGTCGTGAACCAGCCGGATGAGAAGATCGATGTAGCCGATGATGGAGCCGGCCGGAGCCTTGATATCGTGTGTGATGGTCAGCATCAGTTTCTCGCGGGCCACCAGCAAGTTCTCGGCATACAGTTTGGCCTTCTCCAGTTCTCTCCGGTAATGGTTGTTGCGGGTGATATCTCGTGCGATGACGATGGAGAATATCAATACCAGGACAAAGGCGGCGATGGCAATCTTGGCCATGGTTTCAGCTGCATTCTTCCGAATTTCTTCCTCCTGTGCCAGTTTGACTCGGGCCGCTTCCTGTTCATCCTGCTCGATGTTCTCCAGCAATTGGTTGACACGCTGGCTGAGGCCGCTTCCAATGACGCGGAGGCTGTTGATTTGTGCGTTCAGCATTTCAGTTTCTCTCTGCCGGGTCTGGAACACCTTGTGCTGGATGCCCGTAATCATGCTGCTGATGGTGTCGATGGGGTTATATACCTCATCGAGTGTGTCGGTATATTCTTCCTGTATCACGTTGCTCACTTGGGTAGAGTCCTCCTTTCCCGGGGCGAATACGTCGGCCAGGCGTTTGAAGAATCCTTTCTTTTTATGATGGATGGTGTAGGAATTGTGGTGTGTGATGACTTTTCTCCGTATGTGAGGTGTGCTGAGCAAGGAATCCTGCTGGGCAATTAGGCTGTCCAGCTGTTCCTGATAAATTTGGTCGGTCGGCGTGTTCCGCATGGCCTCCAGTACGGCATACATGTTCCATTGTTTGTGGCGCAGCAGACTCCTCACCGTATCCAGACGGGCCTGCTGCAAGGTGTCGGTCAGGATGATTTCCAAGGTATCGATGGATGCATTCACTTCTTTCATGGCCTCCAGATAATGGTAGTATTCATTCAGTTTGCCGGTACGCAGGGTCTGTCCGATGATTTCCGCATCATACAGCTGGCTGATGATGCGGTGAGTGATGTGGCGGCGATGGTCCAGCTGTTCGTTCAGGTTGGAGGGAGTGGTGAGCAGGTTCATCTGCTGGATGGTGTAGGTGAAGGCTCCCATCAGCAGCCCGACCAGCACGATGTAGCCGAGTACGATTTTGGAAGAAGTGGAAAACATGGTTTAACAGGGTTGTTTGGTTTTATATCTGAAACGCAGGTAATACATGATTCCGGCGCTGGTGAGTCCGAAAGGAAAGGCAGCCCAGATTCCCGTCACACCCCACTGGCAGACAAATCCGAAGAAATAGCCGGCCGGCAGCGAAATCAGGAAGTAGGCGATGAACGAGAACAGCATCATGGGACGTACGTCGGCAATCCCCCTCAGGGCATTGGCAAAGTTGATTTGCAGGCCGTCGCCAAACTGGTAGAGCAGGAAGGGGATGATGACCTGGGCCACCATGAGACTCACGGCCGCATCGTCTGTAAACCAGCCTCCGATGTGGTGGCGGAGGAGGAAGATGGGAATGCCGGTCAGCACAATCATCGCCAGAATGATATGGAAACCCGCACGGGCCGTGCGGCGTACATTCTCCAGGTCTTTCTGTCCGAAAAAGTAGCTGATGCGTACGGATACGGCGGCTCCCATGCCGTAGTACATCATGAAGCACACCTGCGATACCGCCATCATAATCTGATAGGATGCCAGTGCCGTACTGCCCAGCCAGCCCACCATGATGGCGCTGAGGCTGAACGAAGCGGTTTCCATGCCCATCTGTCCGGCAATGGGCCATCCCAGCTTGTTCAGTTGTCCGAAATCGGTTTTGTTGATATGCCCTTGCGTGAATCCTTTTTTGAATACTTCGTAGCGGGAAGTGCCGAAGAAAAGAATCAGGTAGGCCACCACCATCAGGATACGTGAGGTCAGGGTCGCGATACCGGCCCCCCACAGTCCCAGTTCCGGAAAGCCCGCCTTCCCGTAAATCAGCAGGTAGTTTCCCACGATGTTCAGCACGTTGCCGCCCAGCAGAATCCACATGGAAATGCGCGTGTCGGTGATGCCGTCGGTAAACTGTTTGAAACCGTTGAACCACAGTACGAAAGGCAGGGAGGAAAGGAGCACCAGATAATAGGGACGCATCACCGGAATCAGTTCTTCCGGCTGGCCGAGACGTTCCAGGTTCCAATAGAGCAGTCCCATGACCAGGCAGACGATGACCGCCAGCAGGGTGTTGGCCGCCAGACTGTTCTTCAGCGCCCTTCCGGCTGCTTCATGGTGGTGCTGCCCGAAAAGGCTTCCCACGATGGGTGTCAGCCCGTAACTGAATCCCGTGCTGAAAATGATGGCCAGGTTGAACATGTTGTTCACGAAACTGGCTGCGGCCAGCTCCTGCGTACTGTGGTGGCCAATCATCAAGGTATCGGCAAAACCCAGTACGATGACTCCGATTTGTCCGATGACGATGGGAATGCCCAGCCAGAGAAGCGCCCGGTAGTTGGATTTTTTCATGGAATTGCCTTGTAATAAAGAATGCTGCAGTTTTCGGCTACAAAACATTTGGCAGAAACCGCCTGAATCTGTGGGGCGGTTATCGCGCGGTATTTGTTCACTTCGTCGTTGATGTCTTCGGCCTTTCCTGTCAGTTCGAAGAAAGCCAGGTTGGTGGCCACGTTCAAATAGTTGATGTTGTTGAAAATCTGCTCACTCTCGTAGCGGTTTTTCACCTTTTCCAGTTCTTGTTCGCTGACGGGCACGGTCTTCATCTTTTCCAGTTCCTTCCAGATGGCTTCTTCGGCCTGTTTCAGCGAAATTCCTGCGGCAGGTTTTCCGGTGATGTGGAGCAATCCCTCGTCCAGACTACCCGAGATATAGGCATCGATGGAAGTGAACAGTTTCTGTTCCTGTACCAGCGACTGTACGAAACGGGAAGAACGTCCGTTCGAGAGGATATCCGTAATCATGTCGTACACATAATAATTCGGGTGCATGCGGTTGGACATGTGGAAAGCCATGTAAAGGGCATCCACGGGGACTTTCCGTTCCACCGTCTTGCGGCGGATGGCCGTTTGCGGCTGCTCTTTCGGAAGCTGGCGGGGAGGAATTTTCCGGGCCGGAATCGGACCGAACCATTTCTGTGCCAGTCGGATGGTTTCCTCGAAAGTGATGTGTCCTGTGACGGCCAAGATGGCATTGTTGGGCGCATAGAAACGGTAGAAGAAGTCTTTCACCTCTTCCAGTGTGGCATGGGCAATGTGGGCAATCTCCTTGCCGATGGTCGGCCAGCGGTAAGGATGCGATTCGTAGGCCAGTTCCCTCAGCAGATGCGAAGCGTCGCCGTACGGCTGATTCAAGTTGCGCTGTTTGAACTCTTCAATGACCACCTGCCGTTGCACCTCCAGACTTTTCGGGCTGAAGTCCAGACTGAGCATGCGGTCGCTTTCCAGCCAGAACCCCGTTTCCACGTTTTGGAACGGCAGGGTGATGTAATAATTCGTCATGTCGTTGTTGGTCCAGGCATTGTTTTCCCCTCCGGCATTCTGTACCGGCGTGTCATAATCAGGGATATGAAGGGAGCCTCCGAACATCAGATGCTCGAACAGATGGGCAAAGCCCGTGTGCGACGGGTCTTCATCGCGGGCTCCCACGTCGTACAGCAGGTTGAGGGCGACCATTTGGGTAGAGTCGTCCTCATTGTGTACAATCCGCAGCCCGTTGTCCAGTGTATAACGGTTTACTTGAATCATGTGGGTGTCAGGTTATTCAATCACGGTTGCTTTCAGGATACGGACATCAGTTTCCGGACGGTCGGCCCGGTTGGTCTTGACTGCCTGAATCTTGTCCACTACGTCCATTCCGTCGGTCACTTCCCCAAATACGGTGTAAGCTCCGTCCAGGTGAGGTGCTCCTCCCACGGTGGTGTAGGCCGTAATCTGTTCACGGCTGAACTTCAAGGCCGGTTCCTTGGCCACGATAGCCCGTGCCTGCGTTTCCAGACTGTCCTGCAGTTCCAGCAGACCGTCGTTGTCGCCGGCTTTCCGCATCTTGTAGATTTCCTTCATGTGCTTGCGGGCCAGTTCGTTGAACACGTTTTCCAGGCGGGCGTCGTTCAGCTGGTTTTCCATGCTGATCATTTGTGCTTCCGAGAATTTCCGTCCGGTCACGATGTAGAACTGGCAGCCGGAAGATTCCTTCTTCGGGTTCACGTCGTCTCCCAGACGGGCTGCGGCCAGTGCCCCTTTCTTGTGGAAGAATTTCGGATTGAATTCTGCCGGAAGCGTATAACCCACATCACCGTTGCCCAATGTTGTGGTGTCGGTGGCCGTCTTGCTCTGCGGGTCACCTGCCTGAATCATGAAGTTCTTGATGACACGGTGAAAAAGCGTGCTGTCGTAAGTGCCTTCCTTGACCAGTTTGATGAAGTTGTCGCGGTGCTTGGGCGTTTCGTTATACAGTTTGACCGTGATGTTGCCCATGGTCGTTTCCAGACGTACAAGTGTTTCGTTTCCAGTTTCCATATCGGTTGTCTTTTTTTGATTGCCCGTGCATGCCATCAGGCAGCAGGCCATCAGTGTGAATAAAATAGCAAATCTTTTCATGTCAAAAAAAGGATGGTTTTGCAAAGGTACAAAAAAACTCTTTATCTGCTGCTTTCCGGCTTTGTCCTCCTTACTTTTCTGCAGGAGAAACGGTCACATACACCCGATGTGTGCGCTGTCCTTTGGCTTGTATGCCCGTGTCGGGCGTACGGCTCCAGGTCTGCAGTTCGCGGGCCGCGGTCGTATGGCTCAGTCCGGTCAGTTCCATGTAGTCGGCCACTGTAAGATAGGGATGTTTTAGCAGAAAATTCTGGGCTATTTTCAGTCGCTTTTCACTGCTGTGTCGGGAGGTTTTTAGTTTCGAAGTCCCGTTTTCTCTTTCCAGCGTACAGAGCCGGCTGGTTTCTCGTATCAGTTCCTTGTCGGCACGGAAATTGATGTTCCGGATGCAGATGCTGCGAGCATTGCGCCGGGTGTCCCCTTCGGGGAGTTCGGCTTCTTTGCCTTTGGCCAGTCCCAGTGAAGGAGTGAAGGTCCCGATTTGGTCGAGTTTGACGGAGTATCCTCGTGCCATCTCACGGGTTATGGCTTCGTGTAAGGCCATAAGGACCCCTTTCACTTCCCCTGCGCTGTAACTGCTTTGTTTGGCAATGTCATTCACCAAGTCTTCGGTGCTGCATTGGCCCTTGATAATCATTCTCGGATAGAGGAGGGTTTCATCCTCGTTGTGCAGGTCTTTCATCTCCTGCATGGTGTAAGTTGCCGCCATCGTAAGTAATAAATTTAAAGGTTTAAACGAATTCTTTCTTTTCCTTCGGTCAATTCTCTGTTTCATTGTGTGGAATTTGTATTTCACAGTGTGAAATATATATCCCACACTGTGGTTTTTGTATCCCACAGTGTGAAACAGAGAATTCTCCTCGGTGAAGATAGTTATATTTAAAGGGAAAAGCAAGAATGGGGCGGGGAATTTTGCGTTTACAGGTTCATCACTTCCTGCTCAAAGTTTTCCTTGTCTCCCTTAGCCCGGTTACGTATTTTGCTCCGGTAATTGTAGACCGTAGCCAGAGAGTATCCTAGGAAATGGGCAATCCGGTTGGCATCGGTTACTCCCAGCCGGATAAGGGCAAAGATACGGAGTTCGGTGTTCAGTATTTCGCCTGGTTTGGGCTCAATCCGTCCTTCTTCGGTGAGTAAATTGTTGAAGTCGCGGATGAAGTGGGGAAACAGTTCCAGAAACGATTTATCAAATTCGTTGTAGAAATTCTTGCGCTCTTCGCGCAGGAACTGTTCCGAACGGATGGCCTTGAACAATTCTTCGATGCGGGATGCCATGGCCAGTTTTTCGAGAGAACGCCGGTATTGCTCCAGTTTGTCCAGGTAGCTGACGCAACGGTCCAGGTAGCGTGCGATGTATACTTCTTTGATTTTTCCTGTTTGCTGCAGCTGTTTATTGACCGCGACCAGTTCTTTGTTGGTTTTCGACAAATCCCGTCGCATGAAGGCCAGTTTCTTCATACCATGATATAAATAGAATGCCAATACAATCAGCACGATGGTCAATGAACTGATGCTGATCATCAGAATCCATCCCAATCGTTTTTCCTGGGCTTTCTTGTCTGAGTAGGCTTTGTCGATGATGGGATAGTATTCGGTGACTTCCAGAAAGCGCAGGCGGGCGTTGCAGTCCACCGCATCTTTCATGGAACAGCTGACGTAGGTATATGCCCTTTCCAGATTGCCTTGCAGATAGACCAGCCGGGCCAGTTTTTGCAGAGCGGCATATTCCCTTGTAGAAGAGGTCAAGTCAGTTAAGGCAGTCTGCGCCAGATAGTAGATTTCCATGTCCATGTCTTTCTTTGCTTCATACGCCAGTGAAAGGGTGTAATACACGTATGCCTTATCTTGCATACTCAGCGAAGAGGTGAGTACTTTGTTCAAGAGCGGAATGGCTTTGTCGGGGTGCCCTTCCAAAATTATCTTTTCTGCCAGAATAATCTGGCGGTTGTTGCTTTTGGGTAGAATTTCCAAAAGTGAATCGCGGTAGAGTCCTGTCTTTTCCAGGTATTTTTCTTTGACGGATTTGTCGACGGTGTTGTCGGCCATCCATCCGTAGCAGGCCCTGATGGTGAAATAGTAATATTTTTGGTTGAGGGAGTCCAACTGGTGTGGATTGAGGGACTGTAGTTCTTCCAAGGCCTCATTGTACATTCCCATGACTCCTGCTACTTCCGCCCGGTTGATGGTGATTTCAATATCCCTTTCAGGCCGTGGTTGCATGGAATTGTAATGCATTTTCCGCCGAAGATAATGACTGGCTGAGTCGGCCTGGTAGTGGAGGTACAGGTTGAACAGGGTGCCGCAGAGCTTGTATTGTTCATTGGGGTCTGTGGCATAATTCAGGTGTTGCTTCATCTGAAAAATGGTGGCTTCCCGTTCGTCCTGGTATCTTTCTTTTTCAGCGATGACTTTGTCAAGTTGTGTCAAGATCCGTTCGTTGGAGGTTTGCGCGCAAACAGTGGTTTGCAGGCCGCTCCCCAATACGAGAAGTAAAAGAAGAAATCGTATTCTCATAGCCTTAAGGTTGAATAGGACGTATTATCTTATTTATATTTTTATCACTAGATTTTTTGTTAGTGCTCAGAAAATCAAGTGGTTAATTTCTGTATGTATTTATATTTTGTTTCCAAAGATAAGAAATCTTTTTCCAGAAATCTATTTTTGCGATGAAAAACATTCAACCTCAATATCATGAAACATACATTGATTTTATGGGCTGTGTTCCTCTTCGTGTGGGGAATGGGGCAGACTGCCCGGGCCATGGACGTAAAGAAGATTGCCCCCTCTTTCTGGTGGGCGGGAATGAAGCATTCCGAATTACAGATTTTGCTGTATGGTGATGACCTGGCTTCTTCCGATGTGACCGTGTCGGGAGAGGGAGTTTATTTGGAGGAAGTCGTGAAGCAGGACAATCCGAATTACCTGTTGCTGTACGTAGATTTGTCGGAGGCGAAGGCACAGACTTTCCATATCCAATTAAAGAATGGAAAGAAGCAGCTTCAGATTCCGTATGAACTGAAGACGCGTACGCGAAAAGGAGAAGACGTGAAAGGATTTACTTCCGAGGATGTATTGTATCTGATTATGCCCGACCGCTTTTCCAACGGGAATCCGGAAAATGATGTGGTGAAAGATATGAAAGAAACGAAGCTGGACCGTACCGATTCGTTTGCCCGCCACGGAGGAGACCTTCAGGGTATTTCGAATCATTTGGATTATATTGCTGATTTGGGGGTGACGGCTATCTGGCTGAACCCGACGCAAGAAAATGACATGGAGGGCGGTTCCTATCATGGATATGCCATTACGGATTATTATCAGGTAGACAGACGTTTTGGCAGCAATGAGGATTTTCGTGACATGGTGGACAAGGCACACGGAAAAGGCTTGAAAGTGGTGATGGACATGATTTTCAACCATTGTGGTAGCGAGAATTACTTGTTTAAGGACAAACCTTCGAAAGAGTGGTTTAATTTTCATTCCAATTATGTACAGACTTCGTTCAAGACGGCCAGTGTGATGGATATTCATGCCAGTGAGTATGAAAAGAAGATTGCCACCGATGGCTGGTTCACTTCGGTGATGCCCGATTTCAATCAGCGTAACCGCCATGTGGCGCGCTATCTGATACAGAGCAGCATCTGGTGGATTGAATATGCCGGCATCAACGGCATCCGGCAGGATACACACCCATACGCGGATTTTGATTTTATGAGCCAGTGGTGCAAGGAGGTATTGGATGAATATCCTCATTTCAATATTGTAGGGGAAACTTGGTTGAACAGCAATGTATTGGTCTCTTACTGGCAGAAAGACAGTAAGTTGGCTGCGCCATTGAATTCAAATTTGCCCACGGTAATGGATTTTCCGTTGCAAGCTTTGATGAATCAGGTCTTCGACGAGGAAACCGGTGAATGGGAAGGAGGTCTTTATAAACTGTATGATTATCAGACACAGGATTTGGTGTATGCGAACCCTATGGGACTGCTCACTTTCTTGGACAATCACGATACTTCGCGTTTTGCCCGGACCGATGAAATGGCACGGAACCTGAAGCGTTATGAACAGGCACTGGTCTTTTTGCTGACGACCCGGGGGATTCCCCAGATTTATTATGGTACGGAAATCCTGATGACCGGCGATAAAGGAAAAGGCGACGGTGAATTGCGTAAAGATTTTCCGGGCGGATGGCAGGGAGACGCCCGGAACTGTTTTGAGGCAAGCGGAAGAACTCCGTTGGAAAATGAAGCGTTTGAGTTTACGCGCAAGCTGTTGAACTGGCGGAAAGGGAATCCGGTTATCGGGCAAGGCACATTGAAGCATTATTCCATTTGCAAGGGAATATATGTTTACCAGCGAGAGTTTCGTGGAAAGTCGGTGGTTGTCATCATGAATGGTACAGATTCATCAAAAGAACTCGACCTGACTCCTTATAAAGAAATTCTTCCCGCCGACAATGCGCGGGACGTGCTGACGGGAAAGCAGGTGAATCTGAAAGGAAAATTGGCTTTGGAAGGACGTGAAAATTTAGTGATAGAGTTCTAAATCATTTCTATTTTTAAGCCTTTTGTGGGTATATAAATATTTGTTTTACAGTTAATTAATTGTTTTATGGGTTTCTATTTTTTCTGTGGATGAAAATAAAGATGGAGGAGGAGGCTTAATTTTGCTTTCGGTAACTGAAAAACATAAATCCAATTAAATTAATACCGCGAAAAACGTATGAAAACAAAAAAAACTTTTGCCTTTGTAGCAATGTGTTGTTGTGCACTTTTGGCACACGCACAGAAACTGACTTCTCCGGATGGTAATCTGGTGATGGATTTCAGTTTGAATCAGAAAGGTGCTCCGGTGTATGAGCTTACCTTTAAGAACAGACAGGTCATCAAGCCCAGTACCTTAGGATTGGAATTGAAACGGGAAGACCCGGAAAAGCGGATTGGCTTTGAATGGACGGAACGTAAGGATAAGGAACGTGTAGATGAAAAGACCAATCTGATGACGGGTTTTAAAGTGAGAGAAACGCATACTTCGACTTTTGATGAAACTTGGCGTCCGGTATGGGGAGAAGAGAGTGAAATCCGTAATCATTACAATGAATTGGAAGTCACACTCGACCAGCCGGAAAATGACCGTTACATCGTGATTCGTTTCCGTTTGTTCAACGACGGGCTGGGTTTCCGTTATGAGTTTCCTCAACAGAAGAACCTGAATTATTTTGTCATCAAGGAAGAACATACCCAGTTTGCCATGACGGGCGACCATACCGCATTTTGGATTCCGGGCGACTATGACACACAGGAATATGATTATACCACTTCCCGTCTTTCAGAGATTCGTGGAAAGATGAAAGAGGCGGTCACTGAGAATTCTTCACAGTTTGTGTTCTCACCGACAGGGGTACAGACGGCGTTGATGATGAAGACGGACGACGGATTGTATATCAACCTGCATGAAGCGGCTTTGAAGGACTATTCTTGCATGAGCTTGAACTTGGACGACAAGAATCTGGTGTTTGAATCTTGGCTGACTCCCGATGCCAAAGGGGATAAGGGGTATATGCAGACACCGTGCAATTCGCCTTGGCGTACCGTCATCGTAAGTGACGATGCCCGCAACATTCTGGCTTCACGTATCACCTTGAACTTGAATGAACCCTGCAAGATTGCGGACACTTCCTGGATTCATCCGGTGAAATACATCGGTATCTGGTGGGACATGATTACCAACAAAGGTACCTGGGCTTATACGGATGAATTGTCGAGTGTGAAACTGGGTGAGACAGATTATTCCCAGACTAAACCTAACGGAAAACATTCGGCCAATACCGCAAACGTAAAGCGTTACATCGATTTCGCGGCTAAACATGGTTTTGATGCCGTGTTGGTAGAAGGATGGAACCAGGGCTGGGAAGACTGGTTTGGCAAGAGCAAGGACTATGTATTCGATTTCGTGACTCCCTATCCTGACTTTGACGTGGAAGAAGTGCATCGCTATGCAGCCAGCAAAGGGGTAGAGATGATTATGCATCATGAGACATCGGCGTCTGTACGTAACTACGAGCGTCACATGGACAAGGCATATCAGTTTATGGTGGACAACGGATACCATGCGGTAAAGAGTGGCTATGTGGGCGACATCATTCCGCGCGGAGAACATCATTATGGACAATGGATGGTAGATCACTATCTGTATGCAGTGAAGAAAGCGGCCGACTACAAGATTATGGTGAATGCCCATGAGGCTGTTCGTCCGACCGGTTTGTGCCGTACGTATCCGAACTTGATTGGTAATGAGTCTGCCCGTGGTACGGAATACGAATCCTTTGGAGGAAATAATGTGAACCATACGACCATTTTGCCGTTTACCCGGTTGATTGGCGGTCCGATGGATTATACGCCGGGTATATTTGAACCGGATTGCAGTAAGATGAATCCGAATAACAAGTCGCATGCACGTACCACTCTGGCACGCCAGTTGGCCCTTTACGTGACGATGTACAGTCCGTTGCAGATGGCTGCCGATGTGCCGGAAAACTATGAACGCTTCATGGATGCCTTCCAGTTTATCAAGGATGTGGCAGTAGACTGGGATGAAACCAAATACTTGGAGGCTGAACCGGGAGAGTATATCACCATTGCACGCCGTGTCAAGGGTACTACCGACTGGTATGTAGGATGTACCGCAGGATATAACGGTCATGAATCGAAATTGTCTCTTGATTTCCTGCAGCCGGGAAAGAAATATGAAGCGACCATTTATGCAGATGCGAAGGATGCCAGCTGGGACAAGAATCCGCAGGCTTATACCATTACCAAGAAAAAAGTAACCAATAAGACTAAATTGAACCTGAAAGCTGCTGTGGGTGGAGGTTACGCCATTTCCATCAAGGAGGTGAAATAAGAAGCAATAAGGAAAAGATTGTGGTTTTCAATAGGTATTTGAATCCCGAATTTAGGTAACACTTTAATTTAATAATATGGAAATAAGATTGAACAATGCGAGTAAATTCCTGTCTGTATGGATAGTCGGAATTTTCCTTTCCTTACAAGCTTTTGCACAAGGGCTTATCGTGAAAGGAGTGGTGAAAGACAATGCCGGTATAGGGGTTATCGGTGCCAATGTGCTGGTGAAGGGAACTACCGTAGGTACGATTACGGATTTGGATGGTAATTTTACACTGGAAGCCAAGAAAGGAGATGTGATTGTCATTTCCTTTATCGGATATAAGACGCAGGAACTTCCTGCAGCGGCTACCATGAATGTGACGCTTCAGGATGATACGGAGGTGTTGGATGATGTGGTGGTCATCGGTTACGGTTCGGTGAAGAAGAATGACGCTACTGGGTCGGTAACTGCCATCAAACCGGATGAACTGAGCAAGGGTATTACCACCAATGCACAGGATATGTTGACTGGAAAGGTAGCCGGTGTGAGTGTGATTTCCAATGATGGTACTCCGGGTGGAGGTGCGCAGATTCGTATCCGTGGAGGTTCTTCCCTGAATGCCAGCAACGATCCGTTGATTGTGATTGATGGACTGGCCATCGATAACAGCGGTGTCAAGGGTATGTCGAACGGTCTCTCCATGGTGAATCCGGAAGATATTGAGACGTTTACAGTGCTGAAAGATGCTTCGGCTACAGCCATTTATGGTTCCCGTGCTTCCAACGGTGTTATCATTATTACTACGAAAAAAGGAAAGAGCGGTCAGGCTCCTAGAGTAAGCTATAATGGGTCGGTTTCCGTTTCTACCATCCAGAAGAGGTACGATGTACTGAACGGAGATGAATATCGTGCATACGCCCAACAGATTTTTGGGGATGAACTTCCTGCTGCGTTGGGTACGGCCAATACCGACTGGCAAGATGAAATTTTCCGTCCGGCCATCAGTACCGACCATCATGTGTCCATCAATGGTGGATTGAAGAACCTTCCTTACCGCATCTCTTTGGGATACAGTGACAACAATGGTATTATAAAGACTTCTAATTTCCAGCGCTTTACCGCATCGGTGAACTTAGCTCCATCTTTCTTCGACGACCATTTGAAGGTGAATGTAACGGCCAAATACATGAATGGAAAGAACCGGTATGCAGATGCTGGAGCAGCCATTGGAGGTGCACTTTCCATGGATCCTACTCGTCCGGTATATGGCACTGACAGCATGTATGACGTGTTTGGAGGATATTACCAGAATGCGCAGGCCACTTCCGATTTCTCAGATCCGAACTGGCGATATACAGCCAATAAGAATACCGCACAAAACCCGGTAGCTGCATTGGAACAGAAAGATGATAGTGCCAACAGTAACGATTTCGTGGGCAATGTAGAAGTGGACTACAAATTCCATTTCTTGCCGGATTTGCACGTACATGCCAGTCTGGGGGGGGAATATGCAGAAGGTACACAGACAACGGTTTATTCACCTTATTCATTTGCTTACAACTATTACGGAAATACATCGGCCGTATCTGAATATAAGTACAATATGTCGTATAACGTATATGCGCAATATATCAAGACATTGGGCGCACATACTCTTGACATCATGGCCGGTGGTGAGGAACAGCATTTCCATCGGAATGGGTTTACCATCGGGAATGGAGTGGATTCTTATACCGGAGATATTCATGATGCCGTGTTGAAAGAACAGACGGCGTATGCTACCCGTAATACATTGGTTTCTTATTTCGGACGTTTGAACTATACCTTGTTAGACCGTTATCTGTTAACTTTCACTATGCGCTGGGATGGTTCTTCTCGTTTTGCTGATGGTAACCGCTGGGGTACTTTCCCTTCTCTGGCTTTGGCATGGAAAATTAAGGAAGAGAAATTCTTGAAGGATGTAAACTTTTTGTCTGACTTGAAACTACGTCTGGGATGGGGTGTCACCGGTCAGCAGGATGTCACTTCGGATTTTGCTTATATGCCTCTTTATGTAGTGAGCGATGATTATGCTCAGTATCCTTTTGGTGATACTTATTATCATACTTCGCGTGCTAATGCCTTCAATACGAACTTGAAGTGGGAGCAGACCACGACTTATAATGCTGGATTGGATTTCGGATTCCTCAACGGACGTATCAGTGGTAATGTGGACGGGTATTACCGTGAAACGAATGACTTGTTGAACAGTGTAAAGATTCCGGTAGGAACGAATTTCAATGCACAGATGTTGCAGAATATTGGTTCATTGAAGAACTACGGTGTGGAATTTGCCTTCAACGTGAAGCCTGTGGTCACAAAGGATTTCATGTGGGATGTAACTTATAATTTTACATGGAACCACAATGAAATTACCAAGCTGACCGGTGGAAATGATGCAGACTATTATGTGGAGACCGGCGACAAGATTTCAAGAGGAAACAATACGAAGGTACAAGTAAATAAGGTGGGTTATCCGGCCAATTCGTTCTATGTATATCAGCAGGTTTATGATGAGAACGGAAACCCGATTGAGAATATGTTTGTCGACCGCAATGGAGATGGCATCATTAACAGTGCAGATAAATACATCTATAAAAAGCCTGCCGCTGATTTTATGATGGGACTGACTTCAAAAATGACTTATAAGGCATGGGATTTCAGTTTCTCTTTGCGTAGCAGCTTAAATAACTATGTATATTATGATTTCTTGGCTAATAAAGCAAATGTAAGTGCTTCCGGATTGTTCTCTAACACAGCATTCTCGAATACGACTCCAGAAGCCATTGTTCTAGGCTTTACAGGAAAAGGAGATTATTATATGAGCGATTATTTTGTACGTAATGCTTCTTTCCTGCGCTGCGACAATATTACCTTGGGATATTCGTTTAAGAACCTGTTCCAGACTTCTGCTTATAGAGGTATTGGCGGACGTATATATGCTACGGCACAGAATCCGTTTATTATCAGTAAATATAAAGGACTGGATCCTGAAGTGAAGAGCGGCATTGATTCAAATCCTTATCCGCGTGCCTTTACGTTCCTGTTGGGTGTTAATTTGCAATTCTAATTTATGAAAACATTAAGACGTATGAAAAGTAAATATTTGAAACATATATTTTCAGCTGCATTGATAGCGGCCGTTTCTTTGGGAAATGTATCGTGCATCAATGACTTGGACATTAGTTCCATTGATCCGCAGAGTTCTTCCAGTTTTGATCAGGAGGGTACTTTTGTCAAGCAGTATGCTTTATTGGGACTTACAGGCCAGAAAGGTCTGGCTGGTACTCCTGACCTGGATGGGCAGGATGAAGGGGAATCCGGATTCTATCGGACCATCTTTAATTGCCAGGAATTGCCTACCGACGAATGTGTATGGGTATGGCAGGACAATGTGGATATTCCTCAATTCACCAGCATTTCGTGGAACTCTTCCAGCCAGCGCACGGAATGGGTATATGTGCGCTTGGGGTATGACATTACCCAAATGAACTTCTTCTTGGACCAGATTGCTGACAAGACGGATAAGGAATCTTTGCGGCAGCGGGCTGAAGTGCGTTTCCTGCGTGCGTTACATTATGCTTATTTTCTGGACTTGTTCGGCAAGGCACCTTTCAAGGAACATTTTGACAATGAACTGCCAATAGAGAAAACAGGAAAGGACTTGTATGATTATATCCAGAAAGAATTGGATGAATGTGAGGCAGACATGTATGAACCGGGTCAGGCTCCTTTCGGACGTGCAGACAAAGCAGCCAACTGGCTGTTGAGAGCTCGTGTTTATCTGAATGCGGAGGTATATACTGGTACGGCAGATTATGAGAATGCCAAGACGTATGCGGATAAAGTCATCAATAGCGGATATTATGAATTGTGTGATGATTACAAGCTGATGTTCATGGCCGACAACGACCAGAATGAAAAGGCGATGAAGGAAATCATTCTTCCCATTCGTCAGGACGGTATGAAGACCCGAAACTATGGTGGTTCCACCTATTTGATATGTGGTACACGCACAGGTGGTATGCCTCGTATGGGTACAACCAATGGATGGTCTTGTATCATAGCTCGCAATTCGCTGGTATATAAGTTCTTTGAAGAAGGAAGCGTGCCGATGATTCCGGAAGATGTAGAAGTGCCTGGGCAGAGCGATTTTGCCAATGATGAGGCTATTGATGCTTGGGATGCCCAGTATGGCGTGCGGACACAGGATATGATTCAGGCTGCAGGCGATGACCGTGCCATGTTTTATTCAGGTGCAGGTGGTGGACGTAGAACAATGGATCCGAAATCCATCACCGGTTTCCAGAGTGGGCTGTCAATCGTGAAATGGCAGAACATCCGTTCGGATGGAGCTTCTACCAGCCATACTGAATATCCGGATACGGATATTCCTTTGTTCCGTTTGGCTGAGGCTTATCTGACCCGTGCGGAAGCGAACTTTCGGTTGAATCAGAAGAATCTGGCATGGGAAGATATCAAGACCTTGCGCGCAAAGCGTGGATGTACCAAACAGCCGGCCTTGAATGAGATTACCGAGATGTATTTATTGGATGAATGGTCACGTGAATTCTATCTGGAAGGCCGTCGTCGTAGTGATTTGGTGCGTTTCGACTGCTTTACTACCGACAAGTATGTGTGGGACTGGAAAGGGGGCGTGAAAGAAGGTAAGTCGGTCAGTGACATCTACAATGTCTATCCGATTCCTGCTACAGATTTGAACAATAACAATAATATGCACCAGAATGAAGGCTATTAATTTATTAGAACGTTATTAACATGAAAAAAATAATATTTTCTATTTTGTCGTTAATCGGATGTGGACTTCCGTTGTTGACTGCTTGTAATACGGACAGAGATGACAATCCGACATTATATGAAGCTGAAAGCTTTACACTCGAGACTCCAGAGGACAAAGTCTATGATTTGGGAGAAAGTCAGGATGCGGTTGTGTTGACTTGTGTGCAGCCTGCTTATGGCTTTACAGCGGCTACTACTTACAGTGTGCAGGTTTCATTGGACGATTCTTTTGTGGATGAGACAGAAGAAGCTGAAGCCAATTACAAGGTATTGTCGACAACCTATACTTCTACTACCATTTCATTAAAACCTGCGGAACTGAATAAGGTAGTGGTGGATTTGTGGAAACAGAAGAATCCGGATGCCGCAAATTATATAGGTACGGTCACTCCGGTGTATTTTCGGCTTACGGCGATGATTACAGGCAGTGAACTGGGGAATTCCGTATCGAATGTCATTAAAGTCAATCAGGTTAAACTTGGGGAAGTGATTTCGACTCTTGAACCTCCTGAAGCAATGTATCTGGTAGGCTCAAGCATTGGTACAGCGTGGGGTACATGGCAGCCGATGATTCATGTGAATGGATTGGCCGGAGAATTCTGGCGTATGGTTTACTTTGATGACGGTGCTGAATTTAAGTTTGGTAAGTTTGAACAGGATTGGAACGGTTATTCCAATATTCATTTGTTCAATGATTATGCCGGAGCAGGATTGTCTGACAACGGCGGCAATATCAAAGTGAACAAAGGAGGATGGTATGTGGTTTATTTGGTTGCCGAAGTAGATGGAGACAACTATCGTTATACCATGAATTTTTATAACCCGGATGTATATGTCTTTGGAAATACAGTAGGCGACTGGAATTATAATGAGGCTTATAAGTTCTCGGTACCGGAAGATAAGAACGGTAGTTTCGTGTCACCGGCTTTGACGGCGACAGGTGAAGTCCGCATGTGTATCAAGGCAAACACAGACTGGTGGAGACTGGAATTCACATTAAAGGATGGAGAAACCATATTCTATCGTGAGAATAATGCCGTTAACAGCGGATGGACAGATATGGGAGCTGAATATTCTTTGACTGCGAACCCGGGACAGAAAGTTTCATTGAACTTTACAGATGGAACAGGAGCGCTTGACTAGGTCTTGAGATAATTTTATAGGTGAAAACAGGGAGAGTCCCCAAAAGTGATTCTCCCTGTTTTATTCCCTTTTTCGTTCTTTTTGTGAAATTAATTAGTGTGGATTGTCATTCGGTGGAATACAATGGTTCCGAAGAATGACAATCCTTTTTTATGGTGTATGAAGAAATGTTTTTTTGTAGGAATTTATTGCCTGTCTGCTCTATTTGCCTTTTCGTTATGTTCGTGTAAGGATGGAACTCCACAGGTAGCCCCCGGAACGGAAAGTCCTGATGTAAATCAGGATGATTCGGAGGATGGAGTGATGGCAGAAGGATTAAGCTGGTATCCTGAAGAGCCTGATGCCGATGCTGAACTTACCATTAACTTTAAGGCTTCTGCCAAGTCAAAGCTTTATGGATATAAAGGGAATGTATACCTGCATATCGGAGTTGTGAACGAGGAGGCATGGCTGTTCGTGCCTGCCGAATGGAATGAAAATATTGAGAAATGCAAAATGACATCGAAAGGCGACAATTGCTGGTCAATTTCGCTGTCTCCTTCCATACGTGAATGGTTTGCTTCGGGTGAGACGCCTGTCAATGAGCTTGGAATTGTGATACGCAGTGAAGACGGAACCAAGAAGGGAACGGACTCGGATTCTTTTATAAAGGTGACGGACAACAAGTATCAGATGTTTCAGCCTGCGGCTATAAAGGAGAAGGCCATGCCGGCAGGAATCAGGGAAGGCATCAATGTCAATGCTGACCACAGTGTCACTTTTGCATTCTATGACAAAGACAGAAACGGCAGTCATAAGGATTTTGCCCATATCGTGGGGGATTTCAATGATTGGACACCGGCCAACGATGAAACTTCACAAATGTACAGGGACAATGCGAAAGGATGCTGGTGGATTACATTGGGCGGACTCGATCCCGACAAGGAGTATCGTTTCCAGTATTATACGGGCATGCGGGACGGAGACATTATCCGTATGGCCGATGCCTATTCGGAGAAAATCCTTGATCCCGATAATGACCGGTATATTCCGGAGTCGGTCTACCCGTCTTCCGAAAGGGTCTATCCGGAAGGGGGAAGAGGCATTGTTTCCGCTTTCAAAATCAACGAGGCGCCTTATTCGTGGAAGCATGAATTCCATCTGGAAGATAAGGACAATCTGATTATCTATGAACTGCATCTGAGGGATTTCTCGGAAACTTCTGATATTGGTGGTGCCTTGGACAAACTTGATTATCTCCAGTCATTGGGGGTGAATACCATTGAACTTATGCCTGTGCAGGAGTTTGACGGGAATGACAGCTGGGGATACAATCCTTGTTTCTATTTTGCTTTGGACAAGGCATACGGAACAAAAAACAGGTATAAGGAGTTTGTCGATGAATGTCATGCCAGAGGGATGGCTGTGATTTTTGATGTCGTATATAACCATGCGACGGGAAGCATGCCGTTTGCCAAACTCTACTGGAACCGGGCAGATAATAAGACAGCGGAAAACAATCCGTGGTTTAATGTCGATGCTCCCCATCCTTATAGCGTGTTCCATGACTTTAATCATGAATCGGAACTGGTACGGTCGTTTGTCAAACGGAATCTGGCGTTCCTTCTGGACGAATACCATATTGACGGTTTCCGTTTCGACCTTACTAAAGGACTGACCCAAAGAACATGCACGGAGGCTACGGTGGCCGATTATGATGCCGGACGTATCGGAATTCTGAAGGAGTATTATGATGCCGTGACTGCCGTTAAACCGGAGGCTGTGGTGATTCTGGAACATTTCTGTTGTGAGGAAGAGGAAAAGGAACTGGCCGGATATGGAATGAAATTGTGGCGGGATGCCAACAATGCCTATTGCCAGTCGGGAATGGGATGGAAGGAATACAGTGATTTCAGTTGTCTTTATACCGGGACCAACTCGATGACGTATGGAGGTTATGTGGGTTTCATGGAAAGCCACGATGTGGAGCGGGTGGCCTATAAGGCGTTGGCTTATGGAAATGGGGTGATTGCGAAAGACCTGTCTGTCCGGATGAGCCAGCTGGCTGCCAATGCTGCTTTTTGCTTTACTGTGCCGGGGCCGAAAATGATCTGGCAGTTTGGAGAGCTGGGCTATGATGTGTCGTTGGGAACGGAAGACAATAAAATGGAAAAGAAACCTTTGCATTGGGACTATTATACGGAACCGGAGCGGAAAGGTTTATATGATGTGTATGCGAAGCTGCTGAACCTGCGAAAAACGCATAAGGACTTGTTTCAGAGTGACGCGACATTTTCATGGCAGGTAACGGAGAACTACTGGAGTACTACTCCTCGTAGCCTGACATTGAAGAATGGGGCTGAGGTAATGTATGTGGTTGGTAACTTTGGAGATAAGGAAACCGGACCGCTTCTCTTGCCAGACGGGGTAAAATATGATTATATGACTGGCAGAGAGTTGGAAGGAACGGTGTCTGTTCCGGCTCATGGATTTTTATTGGCTACAAGCTTTCAGCCTTGACAAGAATTCCCGGTAGTACGAAAAGAATTTCTCACTGCCGGGAGTTTTTATTTACAATGCCATCACTTCCTGTTCGAACAGGTCTTTCCCGTGAAGGGCTTTCAAGCGGAAACGACTCCGGTAATTATAGACTGTAGACAAGGAATATCCCAGAAAATAGGCGATGTTGGCGGTTTCGGTCACTCCAAGCCGTATCAGAGCGAAGACTCGAAGTTCCGTGTTCAGTAATTCACCTGGTTTGGGATAGGTGCGTTGGTCTTCCGGCAGCAATTGGTTGAAGTCGTTCACGAAATTGGGAAATAAATCCAGGAACGAACGGTCGAATTCTTTGTAAAAGTTTTCACGTTCTTCTTTGATGAATTTTTCGGAACGCAGTGTTTTGAACAATTCTTCTATTTTTGAAGCCATTGCCAGTTTTACGAGTGATCGGCGGTATTGGTCCAGCTTTTCGATATACTCTACACAGTGGCTCAGGTAACGTCCGATATAGGCTTCCTTAATTTTTCCGGTTATGGCCAGATTATGATTGGTTATTGTAAGTTGCTCGTTATTTTCTGCAAGCAAGCGTTTCATGCGTTGCAGTTTTTTCATCCAATAGACTAGCGTAATGATGCTGGCAAGCATCAGTACCACCAGCATAACGGTGACAATGACAGTACGGCGCATGGTGGCATATTTCTGGTTCTGCATGTCTATATAAGCCTTGTCTACCACAATGGAGTAGTCCTTTATTTCGGCAAATCGTAACCGGGAATTGCAGTCAAATGCATCGTTCATGGAACATTTCAGATAATTGTAAGCCCGTTCAAGGTTTCCCTGCTTGTAAAGCAGCCATCCAAGTTTTTGCAAAGCAGCATATTCACGTACAGACATGTGTAAATCTTGTATGGCTGTTTGGGCCAAGTAATACATTTGAGATATGGAGTCATTGCACATGGCATAGGCATCCGAAAGAACATAGTAAAGGTATACTCTTCGTTTGGTGTCTTTGTTTGTGCGCAGTTGGTCTTTCAGTTTCTGAATCGCTTCTTCCGGTTTGTGGGAGAAAATCAGTTTGTCGGCAAACACAATTTCACGGTCGGTTCCCGGCGGCAGCAGCATGAATACGGAGTCTCTGTAAAGATCGGACTGCCTTTTGTATTTCCTGTTCAGCTCTTCTGCCTGGTGATAGTTGGCCAGATACTCATAGTAATTGGCAAACACACTGTAATAATAACGTCGCATTCCCTCTGTCATTTGCGCGGGGTGGGTGGCTTTGAGCTCGGCGAGGGATTCGGTATACATTCCTTTGATGTTGTACACTTCTGCGCGGTTTATGTGGATTTCGTCCTGTAAATGGGGGGCCTTTAATAAAGGTAGGAGCTGTGCTTTCCGTTCGATGTAGTATAAAGAGGAATCTGCTTGGAAATGCAGGTATTCATAGAACAGTGAGCCGCATAGATGGTAGGCTTTCCATAAATCGTGTGTCTGGCTTAATTCCTGTTTAAAGCTGTCCAGCTTGGCTTCATGGAATTTATGGAACAGCGGTTTCTGAAGTATGGTTGAATCCAGTTTCCTTAAAGTATGTTCCAAAGCCAGAAGGTCTATGGTGGAGGGCTGCTTTCTGGCAGAGAGGCTGGAGCAGACAGAAACCGCCCAAAAGAATACCAATATAGATGCGATGTGTGTTGTCTTCATAAAAGTTATATTGTCTTAATATTCTAACGATTGTAGTGCAAATATAGGTTTTTCTTTCTGTTTTGACAATAATCCCTTGTGCAATTATATACTATCGATAATGTGCAGATATTGTAGAAGATTTACTTTTTATGTGTTTCTTATTTGATTTAATTTATTGGTAATGAAAGTGATATGAATATTCCGTGTTTATATTTCATGTATTGTTTCCATGAAGACATGGGATATGGCTGTACTTTTGCCTTCACAAAACCTAAAAATAATTACCGTATGAAAAATACATTTATGATATGGCTGGTTTTTGCATTTATTATGATGTGGTCGTTTAGTATTCCTCTCCGGGGTCAGGAAGTGGTGTTGAAAACCAATCTGGCCTATTGGGCAACGGCTACTCCAAATATTGGTGTGGAGGCGGCGATAGGTAAAAAGTGGTCGCTTGGCGTGTCGGGAGGAACACAATGGTGGCAATATTCGGATATGCGCAAACTGAAACACTGGCTGGTACAGCCTGAGTTGCGCTATTGGTTTTGCGAGACCTTTAACGGACATTTTCTGGGAATGCATTTGTTGGGCGGACAATTTAATGTAGGGGGAGTGAATCTTCCTTTCGGGATGTTTTCTTCCTTAAAAGAAAACCGTTATCAAGGCTGGGCGGCCGGGGGAGGCGTGACTTATGGATATCATTTGTTGCTCAACCGCCGCTGGAGCATGGAATTTTCCGTCGGTGCCGGTTATCTTTATATGGATTACAAAAAATACCGCTGCTCGCATTGTGGCCAAGTCCTGAAACAGGACAAAAAGCATTATTTAGGTCCCACAAAGCTGGCCGTCAGTCTTATCTATAACTTATAATGGAATGACCTATGAAAATATCTGCTATAATCCGGAATTTGTGTACTGGCTCGTGGAAGGGAATAGGGCTTGCTTTATGTGTCCTTGTTTCACTGCCTGTACAGGCTATGAAGGAATCGGGCTATGAAACCTCGGTAACTCATGTGAGTACCCGGGTGAAGGGAGACAAGCTGCATGTGGCTTTTATTCTTGAATTGGGAGAGAGACCGGTCAAAACACAACACAAACGCATCCTGACACCGGTGGTGCGTACAGCCGACGGCCATCGGTGTATATCATTGCCGCCAGTCGTGCTGAAAGGGCGTAACAGGGCCATCATGGAACAGAAAAATCATGGGGAGCAGGAAGACATGGAGGCTTTTCGTGTGTTCTCCGGAAAAGAGTGTAAGAATATCCGTATGGACTATCATGCCGCTACGCCCTATCAGCCTTGGATGGAACAGGCGGTGGTGACGCTGGAGGACGAAGTGACCGGCTGTGCCGAATGCGGGATAACCACTTCCGAGCATCCGGTGCAGGACTATGCGGTTTATGCTCCCCAACTCCGTTTGTCACCGCAGGCTGAATGCCCGCGTGAATTTGTGCCGCGCACCGAACAGCGTGATGCTTTCCTGATTTATCCGGTCAATGGAACGCGCCTGTACGCTCAGCGTTATGGCAACCAGGCAGAACTTGCCAAGATAGATTCGGCCGTCACCTACGTGAGAAGCAATCCCAATTATGAGATAAAGAGTATTGCCATTGCCGGATATGCTTCTCCTGAAGGAAGTTATGCCCATAACGTGAACCTGGCCAAAGCGCGTGCGCAGGCTTTGTTTGACTATATGCGCGACCGGTATAACCTGCCTGACAGTCTGATGGCGGTGACGACCGGTGAGGAAAACTGGGAAGGGCTGGTCGAGGCATTGAAGGATTATGAATTGCCTTATAAGGAGGAAGTGCTGAATACAATCCGCCAGACGGAGGATCCTGACCGGCGCGATGAGGCCTTGAAACTGATAGGCGGGGGAATGCCTTATCAGACGTTGCTGCATGCCATTTATCCGACTTTGCGTAAAAACACCTGCTGCATTACTTATACCAGTAAGGAGAGAACCATTGAGGAGGCCCGTAAGTTGGTTTTCACCCGTCCGTCGGAACTGAATCCATACGAGTTCTATCGGGTGGCCGACAGTTGCTATGCGGCTGACTTGAAAACGTACCGGCGTGTGCTGAAAATTGCTGCCAACACTTACCCGCAGCATACTGTGGCAAACCTTAATGCGGCCTGTATTTGCCTGGAAGAGGGAAATCTGGAGGGTGCGGCCCGTTATCTGGAGCGTACAGACCAGTCGGCTGTCACGTGGAACACCCGTGCCTGTCTGCTTTGGAAACGAGGTGAAAGGGAAGAGGCTATGGTATGGTGGAGAAAGGCTGCGGCAGCAGGCGACACTTGTGCCAGATGGAATCTGGAGGAAGCGGAAAAGAGATAGATAATTGAAAAAAACAATATGTTAAATTTTAAAAGAATGAATATGAAAACTAGGAATTTTCTTTTGACGGGGCTTGTTGGCTTGAGCGCCCTCACCGCTTGTACGAATGAGGATGGACTTACCAACTCCAGTAATCAGTTGAACGAGGGAGAAACATACGCGCAGATTGTGCTGAACCTGACCGGCAGCAAGGCTACCAGCAGAGCTACTGATGCTACCGGTGATACCGATGCCGGAACTACATCAGAACAAGCTGTCCAAAACCTGACCGTTGTCCTGGCCGATGCCAACAACTACGTACAGGCCATCTATGGCGCTACTCTGAAGAAGGATGGAACTGACCCTACCAACCAAGCTACCGAGCCGTTCAAGATTCCGGCCGGGAAATACAAGGTTTACGTACTGGCCAACTACAACGCACAAACAAAAGAAGCCTTTAATGAAACACTGGCCGTAGGTGCACAGATGGACCGGGTGTTCACTATTGCTGATGCTTCAAAACTGCACGTGGACAATAATTTCCTGATGGCTAACGATAACTTGGTAACAGATTTACAAGACTTCACAGGAAAGGCACAAGATACAGAGGTGAATGGCGATCTTAAAGATATAACAGGCAAGGAAAAGACTGTCCACAAAGTCAGTGTAAACATCGAGCGCATAGTGGCCAAGGTGGAACTTGACCAAACCACCACAACTATTGATGTAAAAGATGTAAATAAGAATAAAATAGCCAGTGCCACACTGGAAGGTGCTGCCCTTATCAACCTCAATAAATACATGTATATGGTGCGTGAAGCCACGGCTGCCACCAGCTATCCATCAGGAACATCAGGTTGGATTTATCCCAAAGACCCCAACTACGACAAGAAGCTTACTGGCGCAGGCGAAGAAGCTGCATGGCTTACTGCCAACTTCAGCAATCCTACGGTAGATGGCAGCAATAATACATTTACTACCGGTTTCACTTCAGCCACTTTCTACTGTCCTGAAAATACCATGCAAGCCGATGCACAGCAGAATGGCCAGACCACGGGTGTAGTCTACAAAGTAACTTATGCTCCAGAAAGCACAGCCTACACCGAACTGGCTCAGGATGCCACCAGTACCTACGACCAGATATTTACAGCCATACTTGGCTTAGAAGAAGGAAAGGATGTAGACATCAATGCCAGCATCTTCAAGACTGCAGAAAGCGATAGCAAGACATTCTACACCTACAACAACCTTATCTTCAAGAATAAGAAGGCTGCCATTCTCTACCAGAGCATAGCCAAAGCTACTGGTAGCAGCATTTCAGAGAAAGCTTCAGCTGCCAACACTGCATTCGCCTCAAACAAGGATAAGAGTGGGGAAGGACTTGATGCCATCAAGGTTTACGAATACACCGCCGGCGTATCTTACTACACGGCATGGGTAAAACACAATCCCGACGGCAGCAACATGCAGCAAGACAAGTTTGGTGTAGTACGCAATCACTGGTATGTACTGACTGTTAGCAGCATCAGCGGCCTGGGTTACCACAAGCCTACCTTTAAAGATCCTAAAGACCCGGACGACAAGGCCGAAGCCAATATCCAGGTGGCTGCTACAATTAAAGATTGGACGGTTGTCAAGCAACAAGTAGACTTGTAATAACCCCCGACCGGATACAATTTATTTCAATAGGTATGTATCGATAGGTTTTAAGATGTGTATAAAGTAAATAACTCAAAAAAAAGTTTTCCGGTGTGTCTCTTTATCGGATATAGAGAGTGATTCTTATATATCCGTGAAAAAACACCGGTCTGCCGGATTTCTTTTTTCTCCGGATCTTACCCCCATCTTTTTCGGAGAAAAGGGAACCGGCAGATTGATTTTTCAATCAATAACCTGCATTGAACATTATGAAAGCAACAAAAATCATACAACGCAGTCTCTCTTTCTGGAGGGCCTTCCTTATGCAGAAGGGCCTGTATCTGCTTATTCTCCTGTTCGCCCTCACCTCGTGCATTTACGAGGACGAAACGGCCTGCCCCATCGAAGTGCGGTTCGTGTACGACCGTAACATGGAGTATGCCGATGCCTTTTCCTCGCAAGTGGACGATGTCACTCTTTTTATCTTCAATGAGCAAGGAGTATTTCTTAAAGCAGTGCATGAAGAAACGGATGCGTTGCATGAGAGTAAGATGAGTCTGGATTTGTCTCCCGGCGTGTATCAGTTGGTGGCCTGGTGTGGCTTGTCACAGGATGAAGACGGACTGTATATCATTAATTACCGGCTGACTCCTGGAGTTTCGACCATAGAAGAAGCCGGCTTCAAATTGAATTGTGGTGAAACTTCAGTGGTGCGTCATGAGTTGTGCAACTTGTATCATGGCATTGTACGTGATTTTCGGGTGTCTCCTGATGCTCCTTCTCAAGCCACTGTCAGTCTGACGCAGGATGTGAACCGCATCAAAGTGATGCTGCAACGTTACAGTGCTACACGGGCTACGGTAAGTGATTATACCGTGGCTCTGGAAACCGCCAATTACCAGTTGGGATATGACAATTCCGTGCAACCTTGTGAGGCATTGGATTATCGTCCGTATGCCATCGCTGCCGAAACCGTGGAGAATGAAGCCGGATTTCAGGCACGTACTTCCGCACGTGACCTGCAAGTGGTGACCGCAGAACTGGCTACTCTTCGCCTTACTGCTGACAATGAAGCCCGTTTCATAGTAGGCAGTAAGGACGGACGTCAGTTGCTTAATATTGATATGATACAGTTTATCGACATTATGCGCTTGGAGCAATATAGCGACATGCCCTTGCAGGACTATCTGGATAGGGAGAACGTGTGGTATGTGGTGCTTCTTGTAAGTGAAACCGATGGCGGTGTTCCTGTGATGACTTCTTTGAAAATCAACAACTGGACCTATGTGTTCAACCATACGGATTTGTAAACTTTATTATCTGATTAATATGATGAGTACGATACTTACATGCCTTTTTTCTGCGGTTGTGCGTGACAGCCGTTTTGTGAGGTGGGGATGTCTTATGCTGTGCGGTATGCTGTTTACAGTATCTTGTACGGAGCGGACGGACCTGTCTGTTCCGATGCAGGAAGACGGCGTGCTGTATCTCACCTTACCGGTTACCGGCGAGGCCTTGCACAATACACGCGCAGCTTCTTTCCCCGTAAGTTCTTACGCCGGAGAGGAGGAGGCTACAGCCGATGAAAGCCGTATCACCAGTCTGTGGTTCCTGGCTTACCCTGTAGAGGAAGGAAAAGGAGAGATTGTTGTAACTCAACTGAATCCTGAAGGACTTGCAGAGGCCGGAAAAACATACCAAATCCGTATGAAGTATGGTACTTATCGTATTTATGTGGTGGCCAATATTCCTGGCATAGATCTTTCGTATGCCAATGCAGATGGAGAAGAGCGCCTTAAGAATTGTCGTATTTCCTATCCTTTTGCGGCCGACAATGGCTTGCCGATGAGCTATCGTTCGACTGAGCCTGTCACTGTAGATGAAAACGGCGGTAGCTTGAACGCAAAACTGGAATTTGCTTGTGTCAAGGTGCGTTGTACTGTACTTTTTGACAATACGGATTTTTCCAACAATGCTTTTGGCGGTCATGTGGTAAAGATGAACACCTCTGCTGAGGGAGGAGCTGTATGGGCCTGCAACTATGCCTGTGAGACGGGTTTGTGGTCTGGACTTGTTATTGATCCGGAAACCGATGATGCGACAAGTGGCTATCGGGGATATTACCAGGAGGGAACCGATTTCAACAAAGAGGATATTTCACTGTCGGCTGCCGGGAAATGGGCTTTCCGTACAGATTTTTTCTATTTGCCTGAACACATGGTGACTGCTGGCAAACAGGAACAGCAGACTTCGCTTGTTGTCAAGGGAAAAGTATATAGTGCGGAGGGGACTTTTCTGAGCAATCTGGTGTACACCATCGGTATGGGGGATATGCTGGGACAAGAAACCTCAGAAACTGGACAGGTGCGTCAACTTCCTCGTGGCCGTTATTATGACATTACAGCCCGCATCACCGGTTTAGGGGAACAGCTGGACCTGACTGCCAGCGTTACCGACTGGACACCGCATAAAATTTCTTCTTGGCTGGAGGGGCCTTATACTCTTTATATCCAGAAGAATGAACTGGGCGAACTGCACGCAGGCGATGAGATAACCGTGCCTTGCCATACCAATGCTGCCACATTGACTTACGAGAGTCCTACCTGTGAGGTGAACGGACAAGAGGTACCCGTTTATCAGGTGGATTTCGAACGTGATCCTGCTACGGAGGCCATCATTGCTTTTACCGTACGCATTGCGCCACAAATGCCTCCGGTGCTGAATGGCGGAACCTCTTTGCCTGACTATTTTTACATTGTAGCCGGCAACCTGAAAAAGAAAATCACCGTGACTCCTCGGTTACAACCCTATTTGTACGTCACGCCCGAACAGCAGACCGTTTATATTAAAGAGGTAGGCACGCGAACAGAACATAAGGTGACCTACACCTATTTCACCAACCTGACTAACATTGAGATAACCTTGACAGAAGGTCAGAACGAAAAAATAACGTATCAAGATAGCGGTTTGAATAACGGACAGGGAACCTTAACCTGTATTCTGAGTAATTCAGGAGGACTTCAGGCAGGTTTTCCCAACAGCCTGACGCAAACCTATCGGGTCACAGCCACCGGATACGATCAGACGTTGACTGAAGACGTCAAGTTGAACATTGTGCCTAATGCCATGTACTATCGTCTGTACTTCCGGCCGAAAAATGACAACTGGCATAATCCGCATATCTATGTCTATGAGCCTTTGTTTACTCCGAATGGCACAGAAGTTCGTTTCCCGGTAGGCGATTATTTTGAAAACGCCCTGTTGTACAGCTTCACCGGTATGCGCACATTCAAAGGATGGAACACTCAGGGAGGTGAGGTGACGAATCCGGTTCCCTCAGGTTCCGACAATGGCGGAACGTATAATTGGTTGGGCGATTCTTTTAAACCAGAGAATGCCGGACAGCAAGCTTATTACATTCACATAGACTATTGTCCGGATTTTCGCCAGGGAAGTGACTGCCTTGAGTGTAGTAAGAGTTGGGTTAACGTCAAGTGGCCGGGGGTAAGAATGAAAAACGCTGAGGCGGTAGGGCATTCTGGCTGGTTCTATTTTGATTTGCCTCTGCTGGCGCAGCCGGGTAAGGCACTCATTATGTTTGCAGACGGTCATGGTGGCGACAATAGGACCGACTACCGTTATCCTGCCCACATGGTGCCCGGGGTGCCCCTTTATAACTTTGCCGATAAGGAAGGCTGGTTCCTTTATGATGTAGATAAAGGAGATGCCAATGAATTTGTGGATGATAAGCCCGAGGGATATTAATTGAATGTAAAAACGATAAGGCTATGAACATACAAAAACTCTTCTTTCCGATATTCTGTATTTGCCTGATGGCTATAGTCGGTTGTCAGGAAGATGCACTGACAAATACGATTTATCGTATAGATGAAAACGGCAAGGCTGTGATGCAACTGACAATCAGTGTGCCTGCCTCGCAAACTGTAGTCACCCGTGGAGGTACGGTCGATGAAAATACTGTTGAAAACCTGTCGGTGCTGGTTTTTTCTTCTAAAGATGAAGGTGCGGTATTGGAGCAGAAACAGCAGTTTTCAGAAACCGAACTGGAGGATGTCACTCCTGACGGAGGCACTGTGTGCAAGCGCTTTACGGTTAGGCTGATACCGGCCGAAGGCTCCAAAGCAGTGTATGTGGTGGCCAATGTCAACCCGCAGTTGGAGAGCCTTACAGCCGATGGAAAAACTACGCTGGCAGATGTACGTAAACTGGCCACCAGTATGGCGACAGATATTCCTACGGGTGAAAAAGCCCCATTTGCCATGAGTGCATGTATTGAAACCACCGTGCCCGGTATCGCATTGGTTGAGAAGACGATTCCTCTGATACGTTCCGTAGCGAAGTTCACGCTTCAAATCGAAGAAGGCGTGAATCCGAAGTTCAGTGAGCCTCTGATACGTGTATGGTACGCCCAAACGAGCGGCAGTATCCTGACCGGTGCTGATGTGACTGACAACCAGACACCTCCAGCCCTTACCTCTATGCCCGGTAGGGCCATTGCCGCTTCGGAAGGCGGTGTGCCTTTGTATGTCTATCCTTCACAGGGCTGGATCAACGGGAGCACGACACGTCGCCCTTGCGTAATCGTAGCGGCAAAATATAACGGTGAATCATGCTATTATCGCGTAAATCTGGTGGACAAAGAGGGAAAAGAATTATTGATACGCCCTAACCACCATTATGAACTTATTGTTACTGATGTGAAGAGTCCCGGCTATGCCACCGAACAGGAAGCACTGGAAAATTCCCCTAGTGGAATAGCCGTAACCATACTTGACCATGAACCACAAGTGTTTGACATGGTTACAGACGGTACTTATGAACTGGGGGTGAGCGACACCATTCACATGGCGAGCAAGGCGACAGAAGCGGTTACCGGTGCCTTACATGTAAGGTGTTATCCATCTCCAGCATCTTCTGGAGAGGTAAGCCTGAAGGTAGTGGAAGGCAACGACTGGCTGAGTGCGTCAAACACGGTCTCTTCTTACAGCAATAGTGATAAAGATGGTAGGCTTTATACATACACGTTGACGGCTGCCGCCAATCCCACGGGGTTGAGCCGTGTGGGGAAGGTGGAAGTGGCTTATCATTCGTTGAAGCGTATTGTTACAGTGGTGCAAGACGATGAATTCCTGAGTTTTGAACTGGGAACTATTCAGTTGGCTGTAGAGGAATATGAACGTGATGACGCCGGGGCAATCACTTCTACAAAAAGTCTTTCGGTATCTAATGATTATTGGAAATTTATCCGCAATGAACTATCTGATGATAGTCCTTTGTTCGGTATCTCTGCCGATGCAATGAATGGTTTGATACGTACGGAAGGTTTCCATGCTCCCATGACAGATTACATGCGCTTTATCTACACATATAAGCTGGAAACTACAAACGAAGTAGTTAGCAAATATACTGGTTGGAAATGGGAGGTGGAACTGGCTGATGATTACAAGGGAAAACTCCGTTTTTGGTCAGGAAGCACTTCAAATACAGGGGATGGAAGTCTTGATAATCTTCCAAATGGAACTATTGGCGGTTCAAGTAATGCAGACAAATATTTTACTTTTACCAACGAGCTGCTGGATATAGTTAATAATGGGCGGATTGTGGAGAGTGCTTATCGTGTGGGGAAAGACGCATTTCGCATCAAACTTACCAGTCAAGATGGCCAGACTGTAACTTATGCTTATGATTTGTATCATACAGGTGTCTTTCAAGATATGAGATCAAGTAATGTTAATGTCGGTCGTCATGTAGTAGGGAATACCTTGGATTCCGGCTGGTATTACTATGAAGTTGTCCTTATGGGAAACAATTATTGGCTGGACCGCAACTTGGGTGCCAAAAGTTCGGGCTACTATATTGAGGAAGAGGATGGAAGTTCTTTCCTGCCAGGAGGAGACTGGCCGTTTCGAGATGATTCAAAAGGGGCACTTTTCAGTGTGGCCACGGAGCGGAGTAACGTTGATGGGACGTATGTGCCGTCTGTATCGGACGAAATGTGTCCGAAAGGATTTCGAGTGCCCTATGTCAGTGAATTTACAGCCTTGCAGGCTGATAAGGATTTTCATACAGAACTGGTGAATCAAGTGGGAAAAGACTACTGGGATGCCTATTTTGACAACGGACAATATGGAATGGTACGTTTCCCTCGTGCCCGTATGTATTCCGACGGAGAAAAGAAAGGAGATGCCCGTGCCGGCTATTACTGGACGCGAACCCCAGCTCTTGGTGCCAGTGGTACGGAAGAGGGTTACTGGTTGCAGTTCATGAAGTTTGCAGGAGCCAATCTTTCGGCTGGCCGTTATCGTATCAAGAATAGCAGTAATGCTCCTGCAGGAATGTCTTTGCGGTGTGTGTATAAGTCGCGTGCCCGGGAGCAAACGTACAAAGTGGAGTTTTATGTCCAGGGATATACTCATGTCTTTTTGTACTATCTGCCCCAAGGAGGGTCTACAGTGGATGATCTTGTGCCGCTTAATTCATGGCCAGGCACTATGCTTACTATTGCAGATGATGCTTCGAGCGGTAACCCGACCTGGAAGCCTTTTATTTTGGAATATACCGGGCAGCAGGAATATGAGTTGTCGCAATTGCGTGCTGTTTTTGCTATAGTCAGTGATGACGGTTCGATAAAAGAGGTATATCCCTCTGATTATTCAACAAAAGGAGGAGTGTATTTGGATGCAAGCAAAAAATATTTTTCCCGATTAAAAACGGGAAGTGGATGGACAGCCACTAAACAGTAGTCATGGTTCGATGTTTGTAATAAGAAAGCAGGCAGCAAGCACAACGGCCGTTGTGTCTTGCTGCCTGTTATGTGAAATTTTTATTCTCTGATTTCTTTTAGCTGGAAATCCTTTCTTCGCAGGACGAAGCTGTTACTCAGGTATTTCTCGCGGACAATCTTGTTCTCGGCCAGTTCTTCCGGCGTTCCCTGGAAGAGGATTTTTCCTTCAAACAGCAGGTAAGCACGGTCGGTAATGCTCAGGGTTTCCTGTACGTTGTGGTCGGTAATCAGGATGCCGATGTTCTTGTCTTTCAGTTTCCAGACGATGTGCTGGATATCTTCTACCGCAATCGGGTCGACACCGGCAAAAGGTTCGTCGAGCATGATGAATTTCGGGTCAATGGCCAGACAGCGAGCGATTTCCGTACGACGGCGTTCTCCTCCGGAGAGCTGGTCGCCCAGGTTCTTGCGGACTTTCTGTAGTCGGAATTCAGCAATCAGGCTTTCCAGTTTCTCTTTCTGGTATTCGGGCGATTTGTTGGTCAGCTCCAGCACCGAAGCGATATTGTCTTCCACGCTCATCTTGCGGAACACGGAAGCTTCCTGTGCGAGATAACCGATACCGTTTTGGGCGCGTTTATATACAGGGTAAGAAGTGATGTCTTTGTCGTTCAGGTAAATGTGTCCTTCGTTGGGTACAATCAGTCCGGTTGTCATGTAGAAAGACGTGGTTTTTCCGGCTCCGTTCGGCCCGAGCAGTCCCACAATTTCGCCTTGTTTCACATTGATGGAAACATGGCTTACCACCGTTCGCTTTCCGTATTTCTTTACCAGATTCTCGGTGCGGAGCACCATTCTCCCGTCGGAAGGCAATTCAAACTTTTCGGCTGTATTTTCTTGATTTTCTTGCGCTGCCATTGTCTTTTTGTTAGCTGTTCAGTCGTGCAAAAGTAGTAAAAATCTTGGCTTCTGTGGTTCTTAATTCGAAAATCCTCCTGTCTTTTATCATAATATAGCTAAAAAGCAGTACTTTTGTGCCAAATATGATTGTAACAATATGATAAAGCCTGTCACGAATCTGGGAAAGTACCTCATGTTGATGGGGCGTGTGTTTTCCCGACCGGAGCGTATCCGGATGTATTTAAAGCAATATCGGAATGAAATGGTACAGCTGGGCATCAATTCCATCGGCATTGTGTTGCTGATTTCTTTTTTTATCGGTGCCGTGATTTGTATCCAGATCAAATTGAATATTGAAAGCCCTTGGATGCCGCGTTTCGTGGTGGGATATACTACGCGTGAGATTCTGTTGCTGGAATTTTCTTCTTCCATCATGTGTTTGATTCTGGCCGGTAAGGTAGGGTCGAATATAGCCTCTGAGATTGGTACGATGCGGGTGACGCAGCAGATTGATGCGCTTGAAATTATGGGAGTGAATTCCGCTTCCTATCTGATTCTTCCCAAAATCTTGGGGCTGATGACCATGATTCCATTCTTGGTGATTTTCAGCATCTTTGCGGGTATCATCGGTGCGTTTTGTACGGCCTGGTTTGCCGGAATCATGAACGCCACCGACTTGGAATACGGACTGCAATATTGCTTTGTGGAGTGGTATATCTGGTGCAGTTTCATTAAATCTTTGTTCTTTGCCTTTATCATTGCCAGTGTGTCGGCTTATTTTGGCTATACGGTGGAAGGCGGCTCCATTGCAGTGGGAAAGGCCAGTACGGATTCGGTGGTATCAAGCAGTGTCTTGATTTTGTTTTCAGATTTAATACTTACACAATTATTGATGGGATGATACAGTTAAAATCTATATGCAAGTCGTTTGAAGGGCGTATGGTCCTTGAAAATATCGATTTTTCGTTTGATAGCGGGAAAACGAACCTGATTATCGGACAGAGTGGTTCCGGTAAGACGGTGCTAATGAAATGTATCGTAGGATTGCTTACTCCGGAGTGTGGAGAAATCTTGTACGACGGGCGCAACTTGCTGGAGATGGGGAAAAAAGAAAAGAAAGCCCTGCGCCGGGAAATGGGAATGATTTTCCAGAGTGCTGCTTTGTTTGACTCGTTGTCGGTGTTGGAAAATGTGATGTTCCCGCTCGATATGTTTTCTAATGACACCTATCGTGACCGGGTGAAACGTGCCCAGTTCTGTCTGGACCGTGTGAATCTGTTGGATGCCCAGTCGAAATATCCGGGAGAAATCAGTGGAGGTATGCAGAAACGTGTAGCCATTGCCCGTGCCATTGCTTTGCAACCGAGGTATTTGTTTTGCGACGAACCGAACTCCGGTCTGGATCCGAAGACTTCATTGGTGATTGATGAATTGATTCACAGCATCACGACGGAATACAAAATCACGACCATCATTAATACGCATGATATGAACTCAGTGATGGGAATCGGCGATAGCATTCTTTATATTTATCAAGGGCACAAAGAATGGGAAGGTACCAAGGATGAAGTGTTCAATGCCACAAATGAGCGGTTGAATAACTTTATATTTGCTTCGGATTTGTTGCAGAAAGTGAAAAAAGAAGAAAATAACAAGACGCAGAAGCCCTGATCAGGAGACGTCGGAAAAATAATTGGAGAAATGACGGTAGAAAGTGCGTACTTTCTACCGTTTTTTCTTGATGGAGGCTTCGGAACAGGGTGAAGGCTGAAAGGGTTTTTTACAGACAAGTTGTTACGAGAAGCAGGAAGTTCCTGATTCGTAAAAGGAGATGTTTTGGGATTTTGTCAAGAATGGGGATTTCTGACCCGTAAAGATTTTTTAGCTTGTCAGTTTGGTTATTGAAAGATTAAACATTATTTTTGCAACCACTTTTGATTTGTACAAGAAATAATTAATAATTAAATAAATAAGTCGGAAATGAATATTTCATTGCAAAATGTAGACAATGTAAGTGCTGTGCTTACTGTCCAGATTGAAAAAGCTGATTATCAGGAAAAGGTTGAAAAAGCACTGAAAACGCTTCGTCAGAGAGTAAATATGCCGGGATTCCGTAAGGGAATGGTTCCTATGGGATTGATTAAGAAACAGTATGGAACTTCTGTCTTGCTGGAAGAAGTAGACAAGCTGTTGCAGGAAAAGGTAGGCGAATATATCCGTGACAACAAAGTAAATATGTTGGGTACTCCGCTGCCGAAGGAAAACAACGCAAACTTCGAAACAGATGAAAACTTCGAATTTTCTTTCGACATCGCTTTGGCTCCTGAATTCAACGTAGAATTGTCTAACAATGATACGGTAGATTACTATGACATCACTGTTACAGATGAGATGGTTGACCAGCAGGTGAAGATGTACACTCAGCGTACAGCTAAATATGATAAGGTAGAAGACTACCAGGACAACGACATGCTGAAAGGTCTGTTGGCTGAACTGGACGAAAACGGCAATACAAAGGAAAACGGTCTTCAGGTAGAAGGTGCGGTAATGATGCCTACTTACATGAAGAACGACGAACAGAAAGCTATTTTCAACGGCGCGAAAGTAAACACGGTATTGGTATTCAACCCGTCGGTTGCTTTTGACAACAACGAGGCTGAACTGGCTTCTCTGTTGAAGATTAAGAAAGAGGAAGTGGCTAACTACAAAGGCAACTTCAGCTTCCAGATTGAAGAAATTACTCGTATGATTCCGGGCGACCTGAATCAGGAACTGTTCGATCAGGTACTGGGTGAAGGAAAGGCTCACAACGAAGAAGAGTTCCGCGCTCAGATCAAGGAAGTAATTGCAAAACAGTTTGAATCAGACAGCGATTACAAGTTCTTGCTGGATGTACGTACTTATTTGGCTGGCAAGGTGGGCAAACTGCAGTTTGCAGATGAGTTGATGAAACGTATCATGCTGGAGAACAACAAGGATAAAGGTGAAGAATTCGTTTCTGAAAACTACGAAAAGAGTTTGGACGAATTGACTTGGCACCTGATTAAGGAAAAACTGGTGGCAGCTAACAACATTAAGGTTGAACAGGCTGATATCACCAGCATGGCAAAAGAAGCTACTCGTGCTCAGTTCGCTCAGTACGGTATGATCAATGTACCCGATGAATTGTTGGAAAACTATTCCAAGGAAATGCTGAAGAAACGTGAAAGCGTAGAAGCTCTGGTAAACCGTGTTATTGAATCAAAACTGGCTGAAATCCTGAAAGGTCAGGTAACATTGAACCATAAGGCTGTTTCTGCAGAAGAATTCAACAAGATGTTTCAATAAATCATTTTAGCATTCAGGATTGACTGCTAAAATAGTTTAAAAAAGGGGGCTTTTAACGGGACCTCTTCTGTAAGACGGAAGTGTTTTGTACTTTTGTTTTTTCGGAAGAAGGAGGTTAGAAGCCTCTTTTATTATCATTTAATTTTAGAAATTATGATGGATGATTTTAGAAAATATGCTACCAAGCATCTCGGAATGAACAGTATGGTGCTTGATGACGTCATTAAGTCGCAGGCGGGATATTTGAATCCGTATATATTGGAAGAACGTCAGCTGAACGTGACGCAGTTGGACGTGTTCTCCCGTCTGATGATGGACCGTATCATTTTCTTGGGTACCCAGATTGATGACTATACGGCCAATACATTGCAGGCACAGCTGCTGTATCTGGATTCAGTGGATTCTGGAAAAGATATTTCCATTTATATCAACTCACCGGGTGGTTCTGTATATGCCGGTTTGGGTATCTATGATACCATGCAATTTATCAGTAGTGATGTGGCGACAATTTGTACCGGTATGGCTGCTTCCATGGCGGCTGTGTTGCTAGTGGCTGGAAAAGAAGGTAAACGTTCGGCGTTGACTCACTCGCGTGTGATGATTCATCAGCCGATGGGAGGTGCTCAGGGGCAGGCATCGGATATTGAGATTACAGCTCGTGAGATTCAGAAGTTGAAGAAAGAATTGTATACTATCATCGCAGACCATTCTCATACAGATTTTGACAAGGTGTGGGCGGATTCTGACCGTGATTATTGGATGACAGCTTCTGAGGCAAAGGAATATGGTATGATTGATGAAGTGCTTTCACGTAAGCCTTCACTATAATAAGTGGGATTTAATTCAAAACTAGATAGACTTTGGAAGATAGAAAAACTTCAAGAAACACTAAAAGACGATGCAGCTTTTGTGGTCGCACGGAGGATGAAGTGGGCTTCCTGATTACGGGAGTCAACGGATGTATTTGCGACAGTTGTGCGGAACAGGCGCACGAGATTGTGAAGGAGGCGATGCATCAGCAGAGTAAGGGAGGTCCGGAGTTGAACTTGTCGGAACTTCCCAAACCGAAGGACATCAAGGACTTTCTGGACCAATATGTCATTGGACAAGATGACGCCAAGCGTTATTTGGCAGTGGCAGTGTATAATCATTACAAACGTTTGCTTCAGCCGAAAGACAAGAATGAGGTGGAGATTGAAAAGTCGAACATCATCATGGTGGGAAGTACGGGTACCGGAAAAACTTTACTGGCAAGAACCATTGCGAAACTGCTTCATGTGCCCTTTACGATTGTGGATGCCACGGTACTGACGGAAGCCGGGTATGTGGGAGAGGATATCGAAAGTATCCTGACCCGTCTGCTTCAGGTGGCTGATTACAATGTGGAAGAAGCAGAAAGAGGGATTGTGTTTATCGATGAAATCGATAAGATTGCCCGCAAGGGAGACAATCCATCGATTACGCGTGATGTGAGTGGTGAAGGAGTGCAGCAAGGATTGTTGAAACTTCTGGAAGGTTCCGTAGTAAATGTGCCGCCTCAGGGGGGGCGCAAGCATCCGGACCAGAAGATGATTCCTGTCAATACCAAGAATATCCTGTTCATTTGTGGAGGTGCTTTCGATGGTATTGAACGGAAAATCGCTCAGCGTCTGAACACTAATGTGGTGGGCTATAGTGCGGCAAAGGAAGCGGTGAAGATTGATCGTGCCAACTTGATGCAATACATTGCTCCTCAAGATTTGAAATCGTTTGGGCTGATTCCGGAAATCATTGGCCGTCTGCCGGTGCTGACCTATTTGAACCCGTTGGATCGTACTGCTTTGCGCAATATTCTTACAGAACCTAAGAATTCCATTATTAAGCAATATGTCAAGCTGTTTGAAATGGATGGCGTAAAGCTGGAGTTTGAACCGGAGGTGTTTGAATATATTGTAGACAAAGCTATCGAGTATAAATTGGGGGCTCGTGGACTGCGTTCTATCGTGGAAACCATTATGAATGATGTCATGTTTGAAATACCATCACAGCATGTGGAACGCTTTGTCGTGACATTGGATTATGCCAAGCAACAGATGGGAAAAGCTAATATATCCCGTTTGCAAATGGCATAAAAAGAGAGATTTTTAGAGAGAAAAAGAGAATTTCCGATGAAATATTCACTGAAATATTTGTGTAATATGGAAAGTTGTTTATAACTTTGTTACATACGGAGACAATATTTTTACAATCAATAAACATCTAAATCCAAAGGACAATGGCGGAAAATATCAGTTTATCAGCAGCACTCAAAAAGTATTTTGGATTCGATACTTTTAAGGGGAACCAAGAGGCGATTATTCGGAACTTATTATCTGGTAAGGATACATTTGTATTAATGCCTACGGGAGGGGGAAAGTCATTATGCTATCAGCTTCCTTCTTTGCTGATGGATGGAACTGCTATTGTGATTTCACCGCTGATTGCCCTGATGAAGAATCAGGTGGATGCTATGCGCAATTTTAGTGAGGAAGATGGAATTGCTCATTTTATCAATTCTTCGCTGACCAAATCGGCTACTGAGCAGGTTAAAGCAGATATTATAGCCGGAAAGACAAAATTGCTTTATGTGGCCCCTGAATCTTTGACGAAAGAGGAGAATGTGGATTTCCTGAGGCATGTGAAGATTTCGTTTTATGCGGTAGATGAAGCACACTGTATTTCAGAGTGGGGACATGACTTCCGTCCGGAATATCGTCGGATTCGTCCGATTATTAACGAAATCGGAAAGGCTCCTGTCATTGCCTTGACCGCTACGGCTACTCCGAAAGTGAAAATGGATATCCAGAAAAACTTGGGAATGACGGATGCTGTAGAGTTCAAATCTTCGTTCAACCGTCCGAATTTGTATTATGAGGTACGAGCCAAGACGGCAAATGTGGACAAGGATATCATTAAGTTCATCAAGCAAAATGAAGGGAAATCGGGTATTATTTATTGCTTGAGCCGTAAAAAGGTAGAAGAGCTGACTGAGATACTATTAGCTAACGGAATCAAGGCACGCGCCTATCATGCCGGAATGGATTCTGCTACTCGAAATGCAAATCAAGATGCTTTCCTGAAGGAAGATATTAATGTGATTGTGGCAACAATCGCTTTCGGAATGGGTATTGACAAGCCGGATGTACGATTCGTGATTCATTATGATGTACCCAAGAGTCTGGAAGGGTATTATCAGGAAACAGGACGTGCCGGACGTGACGGAGGCGAAGGGCAGTGCATCACGTTCTATTCGAACAAGGATTTGCAGAAACTGGAAAAGTTTATGCAGGGGAAACCCATTTCGGAGCAGGAAATCGGACGTCAGCTGTTGCAGGAAACAGCAGCATACGCAGAATCTTCAGTGTGCAGGAGGAAAATATTGTTACATTATTTTGGTGAAGAATATACGGAAGATAATTGTGGTAATTGTGATAACTGTTTAAATCCAAAGAAACAAGTGGAGGCTCAGGATTCATTGTGTGCAGTGATTGAAGCGATCATTGCCGTAAAAGAAAACTTTAAGCAAGATTATATAATTGATATATTGTTAGGTAAAGAAACTTCTGAGGTGCTTGCACATAAGCACGAGGATTTGGAAGTATTTGGCTCTGGGATGGGAGAGGAAGAACGGTTGTGGAATGCAGTCATTCGCCAGGCTCTCATTGCAGGTTACTTGGCAAAGGATGTGGAAAATTATGGTTTGTTGAAGGTGACACCGGAAGGACATAAGTTCTTGAAAAAACCGAAGTCGTTCAAGATAGTAGAAGATGCGGATTTTGATGAAGAGGAAGTGGAAGAAACTCCAATGCGGAGTGGAGCTTCGTGTGCGGTCGATCCGGTATTGTATTCCATGTTGAAAGATTTGCGTAAGAAGATGTCCAAGAAATTGGATGTTCCTCCATACGTAATATTCCAGGATCCTTCTCTTGAAGCAATGGCTACGATTTATCCGGTGACCTTGGAAGAGTTGCAGAATATCCCGGGAGTTGGAGCCGGAAAGGCCAAACGTTATGGTCAAGAATTCTGCGAACTGATTAAAAAACATTGTGACGAGAACGAAATCGACCGTCCGGAAGATTTGAGAGTACGTACGGTAGCCAACAAGTCAAAACTGAAGGTCTCCATAATTCAGAGCATCGACCGTAAGGTGGCATTGGATGACATTGCAGTGGCTAAGGGAATCGAATTCAGCGAACTGTTAGATGAGATTGAAGCCATCGTTTATTCAGGTACCAAACTGAATATTGATTATTTCCTGGAGGAAATCATGGACGAAGACCACATGCAGGATATTTATGATTATTTCAAGGAATCAACAACCGATAAGATTGATGATGCCATGGATGAGTTAGGTGACGACTATACGGAAGATGAAATCCGATTGGTGCGTATCAAGTTTATTTCAGAAATGGCCAATTGATATTAGTGGAGGATTCGTATGGATATTTGCTGTCGGGCGGTGTGTCGCATTTCACACCGCCCGATTGTTTTTTCCAGATGGAAGCTTCCTTTTTAAAAAGATGTTAATCAACCGTTTTATTCTGAATAAAATTCGTATATTTGCACGCAATAAAATCTAAAGCATAAAGCCCTATGTCATTTATTGCAGATAAAGTTGTAATGGACGGATTAACTTACGATGATGTATTGTTAATTCCGGCCTATTCTGAAGTATTACCTAAAACAGTCGAACTCACGACTAAGTTTTCACGCAACATTGAGTTGAAAATTCCGTTTGTAACTGCAGCCATGGATACAGTTACTGAATCACAGATGGCAATTGCGATTGCTCGTGAAGGCGGTATCGGTGTAATCCATAAGAACATGTCCATTCAGGAACAGGCTCGTCAGGTAGCTATCGTAAAGCGTGCTGAAAATGGAATGATTTACGACCCTGTAACCATTAAAAGAGGTTCAGTCGTAAAGGATGCACTTGATTTGATGGCTGAATACAAGATTGGAGGTATTCCTGTGGTGGATGATGAAAATTACTTGGTAGGTATCGTGACAAATCGCGATTTGCGTTTTGAAAAGGATATGAACAAGCGTATTGACGAGGTGATGACAAAAGAAAATATTGTGACTACAGAACCTGGAACAGATATGGAAACTGCTTCCAGAATCCTGCAGGAAAACAAGATTGAAAAACTTCCGGTAGTAGATAAAGACGGTAAGCTGATAGGTTTGATTACTTATAAGGATATTACCAAGGCGAAAGACAAACCAATGGCTTGCAAGGATTCTAAAGGCCGTTTGCGTGTGGCTGCCGGCGTTGGTGTGACAAACGATACTTTCGACCGTATTGAAGCGTTGGTGAATGCCGGAGCAGATGCCATTGTCATCGATACGGCTCATGGTCATTCCATGTATGTGATTGAAAAGTTAAGAGAGGCCAAGAAGCGCTTTCCCGATATTGATATTGTGGTAGGTAATGTGGCTACAGGTGAAGCAGCCAAGATGCTGGTAGAAGCAGGTGCTGATGCTGTGAAAGTGGGTATCGGTCCGGGTTCTATCTGTACCACTCGTGTGGTAGCCGGTGTAGGTGTTCCTCAGTTGACTGCGGTGTACGATGTCGCTAAAGCTTTGGAAGGAACCGGCGTTCCTTTGATTGCAGATGGTGGCTTGCGCTATTCTGGTGATGTGGTAAAAGCTTTGGCTGCTGGCGGTTATAGCGTAATGATTGGTTCTTTGGTTGCTGGTACGGAAGAATCTCCGGGTGACACGATTATTTTCAATGGTCGTAAGTTCAAATCCTATCGTGGCATGGGTTCTTTGGAAGCTATGGAGAATGGTTCAAAAGACCGTTATTTCCAGAGTGGAACCACCGATGTGAAGAAATTGGTTCCGGAAGGTATTGCTGCGCGTGTGCCTTACAAAGGTTCTTTGTATGAAGTCATCTATCAGCTGGTTGGTGGTTTGCGTGCAGGTATGGGTTATTGTGGAGCACATAACATTATGGAATTGCACAATGCGAAGTTCACTCGCATCACTAATGCCGGAGTGCTGGAAAGTCATCCGCACGATGTGGCTATTACGAGTGAAGCCCCGAACTATAGCCGTCCTCAATAATAAAAACAGTCTTTGACTTATTTATATTATAGATAATCATTCTAAACGTCAGGAAAGTTTGTGTGAGGCAGACTTGCCTGACGGCTGGAATGATTTTTTTGTTTGATGAAATTTTAAGGTTAGCCATGTGTCGACTCGTATTATTATGCTTGTATCTGATATGTGTGGGAGTGACTTCTTATGCTTATGCGGAAGAGCGGGAAGTTGTGTTTCGGATTGACGGAGAAGCGACTTCTGTGGAGGAATTTACACATTATTATACGCGGATACATGCGGTGAATGGTATTTCAACCGAGCATTTTTTACCGCATTTCTTGTATTATAAGCTGAAAGTAGCCGATGCCAAAAAGCAAGGATGGGATACGTTGCCTGATTTTCGTTTGCAGTGCAGTGTCCTACAAAATGAGATGACTGGAGAGAGAGAGTCTCACGCGCTTAAGTCTGTTCCCATGAAGTGGGTGAAATTTCGTCAGATATCTATCCTGTTGCCGCAGCATGTGTCGGCAATACAAGAACGTCAGGCAAGGCAGCGCATGGATTCAGTATATGCGGCTTTGGAAGAGGGGGCTGATTTTGAGGCCTTGGCACGCAATTATTCTTCAGGGGCCAGTGTTTCTTCTCCTTATGCAGATGGAGAATGGATTCCTGAGGTTTGTCTGGTAAAAGAATTCTCGGAGCAGTTGGATGCCTTGAAAAAAAATGACTTTTCCGCGCCGTTTTTCTCTCCGTTGGGTATTCATGTGGTTTGTCTGCTGGATTGTAAGCAAGAAGACTATCCTGCATCTAAGACTGATGTAGCCAATATTCCGAAAGAAGAGTCGGAACCTGATAATATCGAGTGGAAGCAAATCACAGAGGGCCTGCTGGCAGCTTATTGGGACAAACGTCATGTGATGGCTTCTTCAGGTAATGTCGGTAATAAAGAATTGGAGGATTATTTTGAGGCTCATAAAAAGGAATACGCATGGGAACTTCCTCATTTCAAAGGCGGTGTGGTGTTTTGCTTAAATAAAAAGGCTGCTTCTAAATTGAAGAAGAAGCTGAAGAAACTCCCCTTGAACGAATGGAAAGAGAAGATTGATGCCTTCTCGAAGGAGGATGCAAGTCTGAAAGCAGAGGTAGAGGTTGGATTGTTTCAGATAGGAAGTAATCCTTATGTCGATAAGCTGGCATTTAAGTGCGGACGTTTTACGCCTCGTACGGATTTGCCTTATACGTTTGTCTTGGGAAAACGTTTGAAGAAAGGTCCGGAAGACTTTACGGATGTACGTGGCGAAGTGCAGCGTGATTATCGTTTGTCAATGGAAAAATCCCGATTGGAAGAATTGCAGCAACGTTTCAGAATTGAAATAAACCAAGACATTTTAAAAACCGTTAATTGTAGCGGAAAAAAGTAATTAATGCCGTATCTTCGTCCTTTGTAATGTAACGGACCAAACAAATCAAATAGACAGAAAATGAATAAATTGATCATGACTGGTGTCTTGGCTTTCTTATTTGCCTTGACAGGAATAGTCCCCACTATGGCACAAGATAATGTGATTGATGAGGTAGTGTGGGTGGTCGGCGATGAAGCCATTCTGAAATCGGATGTAGAAAATGAACGCTTGAATGCACAGTATGAAGGCCGCCGTTTTGACGGTGACCCGTATTGCGTGATACCGGAAGAACTGGCAGTACAGAAATTGTTCCTCCATCAGGCCGAAATAGATAGTATCGAAGTCAGTGACCAGGAAGTATTACAGAAGGTAGAATCCCAAATTGCCTGGCTGACAGAACAGATTGGTTCGAAAGAAAAAATGGAAGAATACTATAATAAGACTTCTACACAAATTCGGGAGATGTTGCGTGAGAATATTCGTGACGGACTGACTGTACAGGAAATGCAGAAGAAAATTGTGGGAGATATCAAACTGACTCCGGCAGAAGTGAGAAACTATTTCAGTCGTCTGCCGCAGGATAGTATTCCGTTTGTACCTACACAGGTGGAAGTACAGATTATTACACGTGAACCTAAGATTAAGGAAGAAGAAATTGAACGGGTAAAGAAAGAATTGCGTGATTTTACGGAGCGTATCAATAAGGGGGAGACGACCTTTTCTACCTTGGCGCGTATGTATTCTGAAGACCCGGGTTCTGCCCGTCGTGGAGGTGAATATGGTTTTACAGGGCGTGGAGAGCTGACTCCGGAATTTGCCAATGTGGTGTTTAACCTGACAGACCCCAAGAAAATTTCGAAAGTATTCCAGACAGAATATGGTTATCACATTGCTCAGCTGATTGAGAAGCGTGGTGACCGTGTGAGTTACCGTCATATCTTGATTAAGCCGCGTGTGGATGAAAAGGAAATTGAAGCAGAACTGAATAAACTGGATACCTTGGCAAATGACATTCGTAAAGGAAAAGTGACTTTTGATGAGGCTGCTATATGGGTGTCTCAGGATAAGGATACACGTAACAACCACGGTTTGTTGGCCAACCCTCAGACTTCTACTTCCCGTTTCGAGATGCAGCAGCTGGCTGGACTGGTTTCACAGGAGGTGGCCAAGACCGTAGAAGGTATGCAGATTGGAGAGGTTTCTCAGCCGTTTACCATGATCAATGCCAAAGGTAAGGAAGTGTGTGCTATCGTCAAGTTGAAAAACCGTATTGATGGACACAAAGCTACAATTTCGGAAGACTATCAGCGTCTGAAAGATATTGTAACTGCCAATCGTAGTGAAGAAAAACTGCAGAAGTGGATTGTAGAAAAACAGAAAAATACATACGTACGAATCAATCCGTCTTGGCGTAAATGTGATTTTAAATATCCGGGATGGATTAAACAGTGATGAGACTACCTGCACATGAAACAGGAAACAGATAAAAAATCAGGCCGCGTAAGGATGCATCGTCTTCTTCCGGTCGTGGCATTTTGTTTGACCATACTGAGCCTTTCCGCTCAGGGAGGACTTTCTGTTCCTCAGCATCCGGTAAAGCAGGAAAAAACGCAGGCTTCGTCGAAACCCTCACAGAAGAAGGAAGACTCTAAACGTCCGGTGGCCAAGAGCAAGGTCTATTTGTTACATTCTGATTTGTTGCGGAAGGATGCCCAGCATCCGGATGCCCAGATTGTGACCGGTAATGTGGAGTTTCGTCATGACAGTGTGTATATGTATTGCGACAGTGCATGCTATTATGATAAAATCAGCAGTTTTGAGGCTTTTGGTAATGTGAAGATGGTACAGGGGGATACCTTGTTCCTTTATGGTGACCGTTTGTACTACGACGGACTGACTCAGATTGCAGAAATGAGATGTAACGTGCGGATGGAAAACCGTACGACTACCCTGCTGACAGATAGTTTGAATTATGACCGGGTATACAATTTAGGTTATTTCTTCGATGGAGGAACGCTGATGGACGAACAGAATGTATTGACCTCCGAATGGGGAGAATACAGTCCGCAAACCAAGCAGTCCGTTTTCAACTACAATGTGAAGCTGGTCAATCCGCAGTTCACGCTGACCTCGGATACCTTGCGTTACAATACGGCTTCTAAGATTGCCGACATCGTGGGACCTTCGGATATCTGGAGCGATGCCAATCATATTTATTCAGAAAAAGGAATTTACAATACCGTAACCGGTAAGGCTGACTTGTATGATCGGTCTGTGCTGATCAATCAAGGTAAGCAACTGACAGGAGACACGCTTTTCTATGACCGCAATACCGGAGTCGGTGAAGCATTCAGCCGGATGGTGATGACAGATACAGTCAATCGGAATATGCTGACGGGTGAATATGGTTTCTACAATGAAAAGACAGGGTATGCCTTTGCGACCGACAGTGCTGTGGCCATTGATTATTCACAGGGCGACAGTTTGTTCTTGCATGCGGATACGTTGTTGATGGAAACCTTCCATATCAATACGGATTCCATGTACCGTGAAATGCGGGCCTTCCACAAGGTACGTTTTTACCGTACAGATGTACAGGGAGTGGCCGATTCATTGGTGTTTTCTACGGTAGACAGCTGTCTGACCATGTATCGCGATCCTATTATCTGGAATAAGAACCAGCAGCTTTTGGGTGAGGTGATTAAAGTCTATATGAATGACAGTACCATCGACTGGTCGCATATCATCGGGCAGGCACTTTCTGTAGAAAGGATAGACTCCGTTTTGTACAATCAGGTGACTGGAAAGGAGATGAAATCTTACTTTGCGGGTGGTGAAATGCGTAAGACTGAGGTGATAGGCTCTGTGCGAGTGGTATATTATCCGATGGATTCTGATAGTACACTGATTGGAATGAATGTATCGGAAACCAGTAAATTGGAGATTTACCTGCAAAACCGGAAGATTGAACGGATGGTGATGAGTCCGAAATCGAACGGGGTACTGTATCCAATGACACAGATTCCGGCCGGAAAAGACCGTCTGGAAAATTTTGTCTGGTTCGATTATATCCGTCCGAAGGATAAAGCCGATATTTTCAATTGGCGTGGAAAACGGGTGGAAGACCAGTTGAAGAAGAGTGTACGCGGACCGGTAGTCTTGCCGAATGCTCGTTTGTTTGAAAATAAGAAGGAGGAATAAAATATGGGAATGTTTACAATGAGAAAACCTCGCGGATATCACCATGAATATATTTACGTGGATGAACGCAAGGAAAAGCTGCAGAAGATAGAAGAAACTGCGAAGCGCGAACTCGGAATGCTTCCTCCCAAGGAGTTTAAGCCGGAAGACATTCGTGGAAAGTTCGTGGAAGGAACGACTTACCTGAAACGCCGTAAGGAAAGCGGGCGTAAACCTCTGAGTTATGGAGTCATGTTTGTGGCCATTGTTGTTTTGCTTTATATTTTACATTATCTGATTACAGGAGAATTTACATTATGACCTCGGGAGATGTAATCCGTTTGTTGCCGGATTCGGTAGCTAACCAGATTGCGGCCGGTGAGGTGATACAACGTCCTGCATCTGTCATAAAAGAGCTGGTGGAAAACGCCGTAGATGCCGGTGCAAAGAATATCGAAGTGCTGGTGACCGATGCTGGAAAGACTTGCATACGGGTAATTGACGACGGGAAGGGCATGTCGGAAACGGATGCCCGAATGGCTTTTGAGCGTCATGCTACCTCTAAAATCCGGGAAGCGGCCGATTTGTTCGCCCTGCATACCATGGGGTTTCGGGGTGAGGCTTTGGCTTCCATTGCGGCTGTGGCACAGGTGGAACTGAAAACCTGCTGCAAGGAGGACGGTTTGGGTACTTATATCCAGATTTCTGGTTCTCAGGTGGAGAAGCAGGAGCCTGTGGCATGTCAGCACGGCAGCGATTTCTCGGTAAAGAACCTGTTTTTTAACGTGCCTGCCCGCCGGAAGTTTCTGAAATCCAATCAGACAGAACTGAGTAATATTGTGGCCGAATTTGAACGGATTGCCTTGGTTAATCCGGACATTTCTTTTGTATTGAGTCATAATGGTACAGAGATGTTGAATTTACCGGCCATTCCGTTGCGTCAGCGTATTATGGGTGTGTTTGGGAAGAAACTGAATCAGGAACTTTTATCGCTGGATGTCAATACCACGATGGTGAAGATTTACGGATATATCGGTCGTCCGGAATCTGCCCGTAAGAAAGGGGCTCGCCAGTTCTTCTTTGTGAATGGACGTTACATGCGGCACCCCTATTTTCATAAGGCGGTGGCCAGTGCCTATGACAACCTGATTCCGGTGGGAGAGCAGGTTTCTTATTTTATTTATTTTGAGGTGGCTCCTTCGGATATCGATGTCAATATTCATCCCACCAAAACGGAAATCAAGTTTGAAAACGAACAGGCCGTATGGCAGATACTTTCTGCGGCGGTGAAGGAAACCTTAGGCCGTTTCAATGCGGTACCTTCCATCGATTTCGATACGGAGGGTATGCCGGATATTCCAGCCTTTGAAAATTCTCCTTATAGTGTGGCTCCTCCGCCTACCAGCTTTGATCCTTCTTATAATCCGTTTAACACTTCGGCTGTACCTCCTTCTACTTATTCCTCTGCTTCCAGTGGACGGGTAGAAGCTTCTCCCTCTTTTGAGGGAGGACAGGAATGGAAACCCGTTTCGAGTGAACGGGAAACTACCGTACGTTCGTCGATGAATCGGCGGGAATCGGTACCCGATTTTGGACGGAGCGGCAACTATACTCCTTCGTTTGGAGGACATAAAAACCGGGTAGAATGGGAGCCTTTGTTTGAAGGGCTGGAACGGTCGCACGAGGAGCCGTCGGATACGGTGGAAGAAGAACCGAAGCCATTAGAAACGACGAACTGGGAAGAAGCATCGGCCGAACCCATGCTGTCGATAGCCGAAGAGGAAAACAAAGAAAGAGTGCCGCTGGAGAATTCTATGCGTCATTATCAGTATAAAGCCAGTTTCATACTGACCTCAGTCAAGTCTGGGTTGATGATTATCAACCAGCAGCGGGCCCATGTGCGGATTCTTTTTGACCGCTATATGGCGCAGATAGAAAACCGGAAGAATGCGTCCCAGCGGATGCTTTTCCCGGATATGGTACATTTCTCGCCGTCTGAAGTTCCGGTACTTGAGGAATTTATGGACGACTTGAATGCGTTGGGTTTTGAACTCAGTAGTCTGGGAGGAGGAACGTACGCCATCAACGGGGTTCCGGCAGGTATTGAAGGACTGAATCCCGAGAAGCTTGTGACGGATATGGTACATACAGCCATTGAAAAGGGCTGCAAGGTGAAGGAGGAAGTGCAGAGTATGCTGGCTCTTTCTTTGGCAAAAGCCGCCGCTATCGTACCGGGGCAGATTTTGACCGACGAAGAAATGAACCGGCTGGTCGACGACTTGTTTGCCGTGTCTACTCCGAATTATACACCCGATGGAAAGACGGTGCTGGCTGTACTGAAAGAAGAAGATTTGGAAAAGATGTTTAAGTAGGACGTACGGTCAGGAAAGTAAAAAAGGTCGTTATAAACAAAGAGATCCCTCTATTTTTGCTTGTTACAGAGACAAGGTTAAAAATAGAGGGATTTTTTCTTTGCATAAGAGGTACAAAGGATATTTTTGAGGGAAGAATGGAACGAAAAAGGAAAATCTGAACAGTCCCTCCTCTTTTCTGAATAATCGCGTAAGTACCTGACAGACTATCTTTGCTTCAGATTAAGAAACGAAAAAAACATGAAGCAATTAGTAGTCATTTTAACTTCCTTGTTCGCGTGGTTACCTGTTTTTGCGCAGCGTACACTCACGTTGGAAGAATGCTTGAGAATAGGCATCGAGAACAATCTCTCGCTGGCTGGCAACCGCAACGAGATGCGGAAAGCCAAGCATCTGCTCAGCGAGAATCGGGCGAAGTTGTTGCCGCAAGTCAGTGCGGTAGCCGGGTTTAACGATAACTTTAATCCTCCCGTATCAGTTACCGACGGTTCGGCATACGGCAATCTTTACAACGTGACCAAGACGCTGCAATACAATGCGTCGGCAGGTTTGCAGTTGCAGATGCCGCTTTACAATCAGACGGTATATACTGCCATTGACATTGCCCGCACGATGAACGAACTGAACCGCCTGTCGTATGAAAAAGCTCGGGAAGACTTGATTCTGCAAATCAGCAAGATGTATTACCTGGGGCAGAACACGGTGGAACAGTTGGACCTGATTCAGGAAAACCGGGTGCGGTTGCAGGAGTTGCGCGATATAACCCAGGCATTCTTCGACAATGGCATGGCTATGGAGGTGGATGTGAAGCGGGTCAATATCAACTTGGAGAACCTGCAGGTGCAGTATGATAATGCGAAGTCGATGCTGGTGCAGCAATTGAACCTGTTGAAATACGTGATGGATTATCCGGCGGAAGAGGAGATTGCCTTGACACCGGTGAATCCGGAACAGGTGGAGTCAGTTTCGTTGACCGGACTTCGCAGCGACTTGTATGAGTTGCAGCTTCTGGAGTCGCAAGAGAAATTGGCCGGGCAGCAGAAAGATTTGATTCGTCAAGGCTATCTTCCTTCGCTGAGCCTGACCGGAAGCTGGATGTATTCGGCATATACTGACAAGGCCCGTCATTGGTTTCATTCCGGCCCTTCCAACCACTGGTATCCGTCCAGCGGGTTGGGGCTGACTCTCCGTGTGCCGATTTTCGACGGACTGGACAAGCGGGCGCGCATCCGGAAGGCTCGGATTGACGAGGAGAACGCCCGGCTGAATTACGAGAATATGCGGAAGAACATGGAGACGCAGTATCTGAATGCCACGAACGACCTGATGAACAACCAGCGTAATTTCCAGAAGCAGAAAGACAATTACCTGCTGGCCGAAGAGGTCTATCAGGTGACGACTGACCGCTACCGGGAGGGTATCGCTTCCATGACGGAAGTCCTTCAGGACGAAATGCGCATGAGCGAGGCACAGAACAATTACCTCAGCGCACACTACAACTATCAGGTGGCCAACCTGACCTTGCTGAAACTGACCGGACAATTGGACCGCTTGTTTCAGACAAATACGACTCATTGATTCACTCTTAAACTATTTTGTATATGAAAACTTCCAATCATACGCTTCAGGAAAAAGCCTTGAAATTGAAAAAACAACGTCGCCGCCAGATACTGGCAAGTCTTTTGGGAATCGTTCTCCTTTTGTGGGGAGTGGTCGAAGTGGTCTGCATGTTTCTGGACTACAAGCATACGGAAACGAGCAACGACGCACAGGTGGAACAATATATCTCTCCGGTAAACCTGAGAGCATCGGGATACATCAAGAAAATCTATTTTACCGAGCATCAGCAAGTACATAAAGGAGATACGCTCCTGGTGTTGGACGACCGGGAATACCGGATTCGGGTGATGGAGGCAGAGGCCGCACTGAAAGATGCGATGGCGGGAGCTACCGTGATGGATGCCACCTTGCAGACCACGCAGACTACGGCTTCGGTCTATGAGGCTTCGATTGCTGAAATCGAGATTCGGCTGGCCAAGCTGGAGAAAGACCGTCAGCGGTACGAGAATCTGGTAAAGCGCAATGCGGCGACTCCGATTCAGCTGGAACAGATTGAAACGGAATACGAGGCTACCCGCAAGAAACTGGAAGCTACCCGACGTCAGCAGCGAGCAGCCATGTCGGGTATCAAAGAGGTATCTAACCGGAAGGAGAGTACGGAGGCTGCCATACAGCGGGCAAAAGCAGCTTTGGAGATGGCCCGACTGAACCTGTCGTATACCGTAGTGGTGGCTCCTTGTGACGGAAAACTGGGGCGCCGGGCTTTGGAAGAAGGACAGTACATCACTGCCGGACAAAGTGTGACCTATATTCTGCCGAATAGTCAGAAGTGGATTGTGGCCAATTACAAGGAAACGCAGGTGGAAAACCTGAAGTTGGGGCAGGAAGTACGGATTGCCGTCGATGCCCTCAGTGACCGGGAGTTTACCGGAAAGATTACGGCCATCTCCGGAGCCACTGGTTCCAAGTATTCGCTGGTACCTACCGACAATTCTGCCGGCAACTTTGTCAAAATTCAGCAGCGTATTCCGGTACGCATTGATTTCACGGATTTGTCCGAGGAAGACAATGCCCGTCTGGCTGCCGGTATGATGGTGGTCGTCAAGGCCAAATTGTGAGTGTCACGTTTTCAAGGATTTCTTTAAAAGTAGAATTATGCCTTCCTGTCCTAAAAATTATCCGTTTTATAACTGGGTGCCCAAACCGCTGGGCATCCTGATTCTGGTCCTGCTTTTTGTGCCGATTCTGACGGCTAGCGGGGTTTATACTGCCAACAGTGGGGAAATGCTCAGTGGACTGGGCATCCAGTCGGAACATATTCAGTTTGTCGGTTTTCTCACTTCTGTGGGAATGGCAGCCTTTTCGCCCTTCTTCTACGGGCTGGTGTGCCTCCGTCGGGAAAAGATGATGTGCATCGTAGGTTTTTCTTTGCTTTACCTGCTGAGTTACGTCTGTGCCAAGACCGACAGTATTTATGTGCTGGCTGTCTGTAGTGTGGTGATGGGATTTCTGCGGATGGTGCTGATGATGGTCAACCTGTTTACGCTGATCAAGTATGCGTTCGGGATGGAGGCCACCCGCAACATTACGCCGGGAAATGATCCTGTGGATGCAGAAGGATGGGACAGGCTGGACGGTGAGAAAAGCGTCAGCATGCCGACCATCTACCTGTTTTTTATGATTCTCGGACAGTTAGGCACTTCGCTGACCGCCTGGCTGGCATACGAATATGAATGGCAGTACGTCTATTATTTCATGATGGGGGCTTTGTTGCTTTCCATATTGGTGGTATTTGTCACCATGCCTTATCATACCTATGTGTCGCGCCGTTTTCCCATCACTTTCCGGAAATTCGGGAGTGTGGTGATATTTTGTCTGATGTGTGCTTCGGTGATTTACGTGCTGGTGTATGGCAAGGTGCTCGACTGGTATGATGACCCTTCTATCTGTTGGGCTACGGGGAGTGCCGTGTGCTTTACGGTTCTCTTTGTGTATATGGAAAAGAAACAGTATTCTCCGTATTTCTTGATGGACATCTTCAAGCTGCGTTCCATCCGGATGGGTATCCTACTGTTCCTGTTGCTGATGATTTTCAATTCCAGCGCTTTGTTTGTGAACGTGTTTACCGGAGTCGGGATGAAAATCGACAACTGGCAGAATGCGGCATTGAACAACTGGAGCATGGCGGGATATTTCATCGGCTGTGTCATTGCCGTCATGCTGGGGCGTAAGGGAGTACATTTGAAATACTTGTTCTCGTTGGGTTTCGTATTGATTGGACTTTCGGCCCTGTTCATGTACTTTGAGGTACAGACTGCCGGCTTGTATGAGCGGATGAAGTATCCGGTCATTATCCGGGCTACGGGGATGATGCTGCTGTATTCGCTGACGGCGGTGTATGCTAACCAGCGGATGCCCTATAAGTATCTCTCTACCTGGATTTGCATTATGCTTACCGTACGGATGGTGCTGGGCCCCGGCATCGGTACGGCTTTGTATACGAACGTGATGCAACACCGTCAGCAGCATTATGTCACCTGTTTCGCACAGAATCGCGACCGACTGAATCCGGAAGTGTCGGCTTCCTATGCGCAGACGGTACAAGGCATGCAGTATCAGGGTAAGAGCGGACAGGAGGCCGAACAGATGGCGGCGATGTCGGCCAAGGGAACGGTGCAGGTACAGGCCACTCTGTCGGCAGTCAAGGAGATGTCCGGCTGGACTTTTTACGGTTGTTTGGGCTGTGCAGTCTTTCTTCTGCTGATTCCTTGGAAGAAAAGGAAGTTGGACTGTATTTCTGTTTCTTGAAGATAGTCATGCGTCACGGGGAGGCTTTTCGTTTCTTAATCTATATTTTCGGTGGGGAATAGCTGCGAAGCTTCTGCCGTGACGCTTTTTTGTGTATCTTCGTATCATTAAACGAAAGTAAGAACTTAAATCTGGGGTTATGAATACACAGGAAGCACGTTTGATGAGACTGAACCAGTCGCTGGTGGAGCGCAGGGATATTTGTTGCTCTGAAGGCACGGTGGACACATTCCCGCCGGTATTGCAGAGGACTTTCCGGATGGATTATTTGGGACTGATTGTCTGTGAGCAGGGAAGTTTCCAGTTCACTTTGGACCGGAAACCGTTTACGGCGAAGGCGGGAGAGACGGTTTTCTTGTCTGAAGACACGGAGTTTTGTGCAGGGACGTGTACGGAGGATTTGCGGGTGGATTTTTTATTTTATCGGGTAGACCCTATCCGGGAACTGCTGGGCAGTTCGGTGGTGGCCATGCATCTTTATGCCACGCTGACTCCGGAACCTTGTTATGTGTGGGCCACAGGGGAAGAAGAAGATATTGCCCGTTATATCACACTGATCAGCCGTTACCGGCATGCCGCGGATAATCCTTTCGGCAATCACGAACGGAAGCTGTTGCTGCTGGCCTTGACCTATCGCCTCTGTGCCATTTACAGCCGTCGGCTGATGGAAGAGAATCAGGTGGCCGGACACAAGATTGACACTTTTATTCAGTTGATTCGTTTGATTGAAAAATATTACAAGCAAGAGAGGGGAGTGGCCTTTTATGCCGACAAACTGTGTCTGTCGCCTAAATATCTTTCCGCTTTGTCAAAATCGGTGTGCGGATATACGGTACAGGAATTGGTATTTCGGGCCATCATTCGCCGGAGCATGCTCTTGCTGAAGAATTCAAACAAGCCAATTCAGGAAATATCGGATGAGTTTCATTTTCCAAATGCTTCTGCCTTCGGAACTTTTTTCAAAAAGGCTACTGGATTATCTCCCTTGCATTATCGGTGTGCTGAAGAGGAGGGAGTAACAGATGCTTAAACTTTATATCTCTGATTCCGAGTGGTTTAGGATGGATGGAATACCTCGAAAAAAACGCCTTTGCGTTTGAAGGAAAACGTAAGTTCGTTTTACCTGAAACGCAAAGGCGTTTTGTCTCAAACGTAAGTGCGTTTCAGTCTAAACGCACTTACGTTTTTTTAGGTCCTCAAAAAACTGCTGAGAAAGCCTCTACAGGCTCCTGATTTACCTTCTTTTATTTGTATTCCTGCCAGCTCTTTATTTGTATCTCATCTTGTTTCATGTGGCAGAAAGCTTCGATGAATGCTTTGGCCAGACGGGCGTTGGTAATTAGCGGAATGTTGTGGTCGATGGCGCCACGGCGGATACGGTATCCGTTGGTGAGTTCCCGTTTGGTATGGTTTTTCGGGATGTTCACAATCAACTCAAACTTGTGTTCCGCAATCATCTTCATCACGTTGTTTTCGGCATGCGGACGTTCATCGGGCCAGAACACCGGAGTGGTCGGAATGCCGTGCGAGTTCAGGAAGGCAGCCGTGCCGGCAGTGGCATACAGGTCGTATCCTTTCTGATGCAGCATGTGGCTAGCATCCAGCAAGTCTACTTTCGACTTGGTGGCACCGGAAGAGAACAATACCGATTTCTTCGGAATCTTATATCCGGTAGCGATCATGGCGTTCAGCAAGGCTTCGTCAAAGTCATCACCCAGACAGCCTACTTCTCCCGTAGACGACATGTCGACACCCAATACCGGGTCGGCATTCTGCAGACGGGCGAACGAGAACTGGGAGGCCTTGACTCCAATCCAGTCGATGTCGAACGCCAGTTTGTCGGGACGCACGTACGGAGCATCGAGCATGATGCGGGTGGCCGTTTCGATGAAGTTGCGTTTCAACACCTTCGATACGAACGGGAAGCTGCGGGAAGCACGCAGGTTACATTCAATCACTTTCACATCGTTGTTCTTGGCCAGATACTGGATGTTGAACGGACCCGAAATGTTGAGTTCCTTGGCAATCTTGCGGCTGATTTTCTTAATCTGGCGGGCCGTCGCAAAATAAATGTGCTGTGCGGGGAATACCAGAGTGGCGTCACCGGAGTGGACTCCCGCATATTCGATGTGTTCCGAAATGGCGTATTCCACAATCTCTCCGTTCTGTGCCACGGCATCGAATTCGATTTCCTTGGTTTCCTGCATGAACTGCGATACGACCACCGGATATTCTTTGGACACTTCACTGGCCATTTGCAGGAAGCGTTCCAGTTCCTCCTGGTCGTAGCATACATTCATGGCCGCCCCGGAGAGCACGTACGACGGCCGAACCAATACCGGATAACCTACTTTCTTCACGAACTCTTTCACGTCGTCCAGGCTGGTCAGTTCCTGCCAAGCCGGTTGGTCGATGCCCAGCTGGTCGAGCATGGCCGAGAACTTGTTGCGGTTTTCCGCCCGGTCAATGGAAATCGGAGAGGTTCCGAGTACCGGTACCGACTGGCGATACAGTTTCATGGCCAGGTTGTTCGGAATCTGTCCGCCCACGGAAACGATGACACCGCGAGGCTGTTCCAAGTCGATGACATCGAGTACCCGTTCGAAGGAAAGTTCATCGAAGTACAGACGGTCGCACATGTCGTAGTCGGTAGATACCGTTTCCGGGTTGTAGTTGATCATGATGGATTTGTAGCCTAACTTACGGGCGGTCTGGATGGCATTCACCGAGCACCAGTCAAATTCTACGGACGAGCCGATACGGTAGGCACCCGAACCGAGGACGATGACCGATTTCTCATTCTTATAATAATTGACATCGTAACCTTCCACGGCATACGTCATATACAGGTAGTTGGTCAGTTCCGGATGTTCGGAAGCCACCGTGTTGATGCGTTTCACTGCCGGCAGGATACCCAGCTTCTTGCGGTAGGCACGTACTTGCAGGTTCTCTTTCTCCATGTTTCCTTGCGTGGGCTTCAGTACGAAGCGGGCAATCTGGAAATCGGAGAAGCCCATTACCTTGGCCTGACGGAGCACGTCGGCCGGAAGTTCTTCAAGTGAGTTATATTCGGACAGCTTATGTTTGTAGTCGACAATGTTTTTCAGTTTGCCGATGAACCACGGGTCAATCTTGGTCAGTTCGTAGATGCGCTCGATGGAATAACCTTCTTCCAGCGCCTGTGCGATGGCGAAGATACGCAGGTCGGTCGGGTTGGCTAGTTCGTCGTCCAGGTTCGTGAAGCGGGTATGGTCATTGCCCACGAAGCCGTGCATGCCCTGACCAATCATACGCAGGCCTTTCTGGATAATTTCTTCAAACGTCCGTCCGATGGACATGATTTCACCCACTGACTTCATGCTGGAGCCGATGCGATGGGATACGCCTGCAAACTTGTTGAGGTCCCAGCGCGGAATCTTGCAAATCAGGTAATCCAGTTGAGGCGCTACGTAAGCCGAGTTGGAAGTCCCCATTTCGCCGATTTCATCCAAGGTATAGCCCAAGGCAATCTTGGCGGCCACGAAAGCTAATGGGTAACCGGTGGCCTTGGAAGCCAGGGCGGAAGAACGGCTCAGGCGGGCATTTACCTCAATGATGCGGTAGTCGTTGGTTTCGGCATGGAAGGCATACTGGATGTTACATTCACCCACAATGTTCAAATGGCGGATACATTGTTTCGACAAATCTTGCAGCATGCTGACTTGTTCTTCGGTCAGTGAGCAGGTGGGAGCCACCACGATGGATTCTCCGGTGTGGATGCCCAGCGGGTCGAAGTTTTCCATGCTGGCCACGGTGAAGCAATGGTCGTTGGCATCGCGGATGACCTCGAACTCGATTTCTTTCCAGCCTTTCAGGGATTCTTCCACCAGAATCTGCGGAGAGAAGGTGAAGGCACTTTCAGCCAGTTCGATGAATTTTTCCTCATCGGGGCAGATGCCGCTTCCCAAGCCGCCCAGGGCATAGGCCGAACGGATCATGACCGGATAGCCGATGGTGCGTGCTGCCTCGAGGGCATCCCGCATGTTTTCCACTGCCCGGCTGACAGGGGTTTTAAGAGGTACTTCATCAAGCTTTTTGACAAACAGGTCGCGGTCTTCGGTGTACATGATGGCATCCACTGAAGTGCCCAGCACTTCCACGCCATATTCTTTCAGCACGCCTGTTTGATAAAGTTCCGTACCGCAGTTCAGGGCTGTCTGTCCGCCGAAAGCCAGCAGAATGCCGTCTGGACGTTCCTTCTTGATGATTTCAGTTACGAAATACGGAGTCACGGGCAGAAAGTAGACTTGGTCGGCAATGCCTTCCGAGGTCTGGATGGTGGCAATATTGGGATTGATGAGGACGGAACGGATACCTTCTTCGCGCAATGCTTTCAAAGCTTGCGAACCTGAATAGTCGAACTCTCCGGCTTGTCCGATTTTCAGTGCGCCTGATCCGAGAACCAGGACTTTTTTCAATTCTTTCTTCATGGTTATAGATAAATTGGTGTTTTTCTCAAAGGTTGTTTGCGTCCGGCGGCAGTTTTTGTCGTGGAGGACTACTTGCAAAGAAACGATTTATTTTGAAGAAAACAAAGGATTTATCCTTATAGTAAGCACTTTATTTTTCTTTTAATGATGCGGCTTTGTACCATAAATCTTTATTTGATAGATGTCTGTTAATATTTTCGTTCGAATAGCTATCTTTGCAAAAGACTTCAAGGTTGTAATTAATAATTGATTATTTTAGATAGAGCATATTATTTATGGATACAAAATCAAAATCTTTATTGGCTACAAGTATTATTTTGTTGACTTTAATATTAGACCAGGTTATTAAAATAATAGTGAAAACTAATTTCTATTATGGAGAAAGTGTTTGTGTTACTGATTGGTTCTATTTTACTTTCGTAGAAAATATGGGTATGGCATTCGGTATGCAAGTTATGCCTAAAGTTGTTCAGACAATGATGCGGCTTGTATTTTCTGGCTTTATATTATGGTATATTATATTACTTGTGAAAGCGAATTTTAAGAATGGTTATATCATTTGTGTTTCTTTGATTTTTGCTGGAGCTATAGGAAATGTTCTTGATAGTATATTTTATGGAGTGATTTTTAGTGAAAGCACTTATACCGACGTAGCAACTTTTGTTCCTGTTGGTGAAGGCTATGCAGATTGGTTTTATGGTAAAGTAGTAGATATGTTTTATTTTCCTTTACTGGAATTTGACTGGCCTTCTTGGATGCCTTTTATCGGTGGAAAGCATTTTATCTTTTTTTCTCCGGTATTTAATTTTGCAGATGCTGCCATAAGTGGTGGTACGATAGCTTTATTGATATTTTATCCTAAAATGTTCGGTGAAAGTTTTCTTGTGTTTAAAAAGACTGTTGCTTCTGAAAGAAAAGATTTGAATGCTTGAAATGAACATACGATTGTTTTTATAAAATGATAGATTGAATTTGTAAAACGCTATAGATATTTTGTATTTTTGCGCTAAAATAAAAATGTATGAAAAAGGAAAAGATTATTTTGACCGGTGACCGCCCTACCGGTAAATTACATATCGGCCACTACGTGGGTTCGTTGCGCCGACGTGTGGAGTTGCAGAATTCAGGACTTTACGACAAAATCTTTGTGTTCGAGGCCGACGGACAGGCGTTGACCGACAACATAGACAATCCGGAAAAGGTGCGTCAGAACGTGATTGAAGTGGCATTGGACTATTTGTCTGTGGGACTTGACCCGGAAAAGTCTACCATTTTTATCCAGTCGCAGATTCCGGAACTGTGCGAATTGAGTTTCTATTACATGGACTTGGTCACGGTATCCCGCTTGCAGCGTAACCCGACGGTGAAGACCGAAATCCAGATGCGTAACTTTGAAACCAGCATTCCGGTGGGCTTCTTTACTTATCCTATCAGTCAGGCTGCCGACATCACTGCCTTTAAGGCGACTACTGTGCCGGTGGGAGAAGACCAGGAGCCGATGATTGAACAGACGCGTGAGATTGTACGCCGCTTCAACCATATTTATGGTGAAACATTGGTGGAACCGGAAATCCTGTTGCCGGACAATGCCGCTTGTCTGCGTTTGCCGGGAACAGACGGTAAGGCTAAGATGAGCAAATCGTTGGGCAACTGCATCTACTTGTCGGATGCTGCAGACGAAGTGGAGAAGAAAGTAAAGAGCATGTACACCGACCCCACTCATATCAAGGTGACTGACCCGGGTAAACTGGAAGGCAACTGCGTGTTCACTTATTTGGATGCATTCTGCCGTCCGGAACATTTTGGCCGTTATTTGCCGGAATATGCCAGTCTGGACGAGCTGAAAGCACACTACACCCGTGGCGGACTGGGCGACATGAAGGTGAAGAAATTCCTCGCTGCCGTCATGCAGGAAGAACTGGAACCTATCCGTGCGCGCCGTAAGGAATTTGAAAAAGACATTCCGGCTGTATATGACATGTTGAAGAAGGGTTGTGAGGTTGCCCGTGAGGCTGCTGCCCAGACCATGGACGAGGTACGCCGTGCCATGAAAATCAACTATTTTGACGATGCCGCACTGATTGAAGAGCAGGCAAAACGCTTTGCAGAGCAATAAGAATATGGAAATAGAGGAACTATATAACCGCTTTACGGAATGTAACGGATTGACGACCGACAGCCGCCATTGTCCGGAGGGTTCTATGTTTCTGGCCCTGAAAGGAGAAACATTCAACGGGAATGCTTTTGCAGCCCAGTCGTTGGCACAGGGCTGCCGCTATGCGGTGGTCGATGAACCGCAATATGCTTCCCCCGAGAATCCGCGGATTATTTTAGTGGACAACTGTTTGGATACCTTGCAGAAGCTGGCCAACTATCACCGTCGCCGGTTAGGTACCCGCATGATCGGGGTAACCGGTACGAACGGAAAGACGACCACGAAAGAACTGATTGCGACCGTACTGGGTGAGAAGTTCAAGGTGCTTTACACGCAAGGGAACTTCAACAACCACATCGGGGTGCCTCTGACGTTGTTGCGTCTGAAGCCGGAACATGAGATGGCGGTCATCGAAATGGGGGCCAACCATCCTGGAGAAATCAAGACCTTGGTTCACATTGCCGAGCCGGATTATGGTATCATTACCAATGTGGGGAAGGCCCATCTTCAGGGATTCGGTTCCTTTGAAGGGGTCATCCGCACCAAAGGAGAATTGTATGATTTCTTGCGTGAAAAGGAAAATTCCACCATCTTTATCCAAAACGAGAATCCTTACCTGAACAAGATTGCTGCTGGCTTGACGTGCGTTCGTTACGGACAGGCTCCGGGGCTGGATGTGACGGGTAAAGTGGTAGCTTGTTCGCCGTTCCTGCATTTCAGCTGGACGGCTGAAGGTACTTCTCACGAAGTACAAACGCATCTGATAGGTTCCTACAATTTGGACAATGCCTTGGCCGCGGTAACCATCGGTCGTTATTTCGGGGTAGAGGATGCAAAAATCTGTCATGCATTGTCTTCGTATGTACCGCAGAACAACCGCTCACAGTTGGTACACACTGCTTCCAATACCTTGATTGTGGATGCCTACAATGCCAACCCCACCAGTATGATGGCGGCATTGGAAAACTTCCGTCAGATGGAGGCGGCGCACAAGGTGGCTATTTTGGGCGACATGAAGGAACTCGGAGAAGGAAGTCACGAGGAACACCAGAAGGTGGTCGACTTTTTGAAAGAATGCGGATTTGAACGGGTGATGCTAGTCGGTCCGGAATTTGGAGGTACTGCCTCTTCTTTCGAGCATTATAAAGATGTGAAAGAAGTAGAAGCCCTGTTGGCAGCTCATCCTTTGCAAGGATGTTGTATCTTGGTAAAAGGCTCTAACAGCATGAAGTTAAGCGAGCTTCCGGCTAGCCTATAACATAAAAAACGCTTTTAAGCGTAGAGTCCATATTCGGGAGAAAGTCTCTGGAATATGGACTTTTTTTGTCGGTTTGAGGATGAAATGTATAGCAGGGTGTCATAATTCTTGCAAAAAAGGAGTTATATGGTGTATTTAAGTTCTTTTGCTCGTTTTTTTCTCCTTCCTTGACGAGATTTTTATCCTTTCCTTTCGCTGAAAGTCTTATTTTTGCAAAAAGAACTTAAACACATAGGCTATGAAGCACATATTTTTATTTCTGATGGGATTCCTTGTCTGGGAAGGACTGTGGGCACAACGGCTGGTAGAGGTCGCAGAGGGCTATAGTTCCACGTCTGTGAATACGGCTGTATTCCGCAACAGCCCACTGGTGACGGACAAGGGTACGCAATACATATCTTATTATGATGCGGACGGTTATCTGGTGGTAGGTAAACGTGCTTTGGGTATGGAGAACTGGACGTTGCATCGCAGCCAGTATAGAGGAAACGTGGCCGACGCACACAATGTTATCAGCATGATGGTAGACGGAGACGGTTATTTGCATCTTTCTTTTGACCACCACGGACATAAATTAAATTATTGCAGAAGTACAGCTCCTGGCGTGCTGACCTTGGGAGAAAAAGAGCCGATGACCGGGAAGGACGAGGATGATGTGACTTATCCGGAGTTTTATCGGATGCCCAACGGTGATTTGTTGTTTGCTTATCGTTCGGGGGCTTCCGGGCGGGGAAATCTGGTGTTGAACCGTTATGACTTGAAGAACCGCAAGTGGGCTCGTGTGCAGGATATCCTGATTGATGGGGAGAACCTGCGGAATGCCTACTGGCAGCTGTATATGGATGAGGCCGGGGTGATTCATCTGTCATGGGTGTGGCGTGAAACGTGGATGGTAGAAACCAACCACGACCTTTGCTATGCGTATTCTCCCGATGAAGGAAAAACGTGGTATAAGTCGACCGGCGAAAAATATACGCTTCCTATCCGGAAGGACAATGCGGAGTATGCTTGTTACATTCCGCAGAACAGTGAGCTGATTAACCAAACCAGTATGTGTACCGATGCGGAGGGACATCCGTATATCGTGACTTATTGGAGGGACGCGGACAGTGAGGTGCCTCAATACCGGTTGGTTTGGAACGATGGTAAAGGCTGGCAGAACCGTCAGATAATGAACCGGTCACAAGGATTTACCTTGAAAGGTGGGGGCACGAAGATGATTCCGATTTCCCGGCCACGTCTTGCAGTAGATGGAGGAAAGGCTTATTTTATGTTCCGTGATGCAGAACGTGGAAGTAAGGTCTCAATGGCCTACACCGATGATGTGAAGTCGGGAGAATGGCAGGTGAAAGATTTGACCGATTTCTCGGTGGATGCCTGGGAGCCCAGTTATGATACGGAGTTATGGAAAGCACAGAAAAAGTTGCATGTGTTTGTGCAGGAAACACGTCAGGGCGACGGAGAAAGAGTAAAGACTTCCACAGCTACTCCCATTTATGTATTGGAAATTGATTAATCTCAAAATAAAACTATGAAACAAACAGGTAAATTTTTATTGGCTTGTGTGATGGGACTGTGCGCCGTGTCGGCAGGGGCCAAGGATTCTGAGGCTGTTCAAGTCCGGAAGATGATCGAGAAAGTAAATCAGCATTGGCAGGTGGAGCATTCGCCGGAGGTACGTGCGTTTTGGGACAATGCCGTATATCATACTGGAAATATGGAAGCGTATTTCCTGACTGGAAATGAAACGTATCGTACTTATTCGGAAACATGGGCCAACTACAATCAGTGGAAAGGAGCCAAGAGTGACAACCGGGCAGAGTGGAAATATTCCTACGGGGAGTCGGATGAATACGTGCTCTTCGGCGATTATCAGATTTGTTTCCAGACGTATGTCGATTTGTATAACTTAGCTCCGGAAGATCGGAAAATCCGTCGGGCCCGTGAAGTGATGGAATATCAGATGAGTACCTCACAGAATGATTACTGGTGGTGGAGCGATGCGCTCTATATGGTCATGCCCGTGATGACTAAATTATATAAGGTGACGCATAACACACAGTATTTGGATAAGCTGTATGCATATCTGCAACATTCCGACAGCATCATGTTCGACAAGGACGAAAACTTGTATTACCGGGATGCGAAATACGTCTATCCCAAGCATACCACAGCCAACGGAAAGAAGGATTTCTGGGCCAGAGGAGATGCTTGGGTACTGGCCGGACTGGCCAAGGTGTTGAAAGATATGCCGGAAAGTTATGTGCATCATTCGTTTTTTGTGAATAAGTTTCAGCACATGGCCCAGGCCGTAGCGGCCATTCAGCAGCCGGAAGGATACTGGACGCGCAGCATGATGGATCCGGATTTTGCTCCGGGGCCGGAATCCAGCGGTACGGCGCTGTTTACCTACGGCTTTTTGTGGGGTATCAACAATGGGTATTTAGCAGAAGATACTTATTTGTCGGTGGTAAAGAAAGCATGGCACTATTTGTCAAAGAAAGCACTTCAGAAAGATGGTACGGTGGGGTATGTACAACCGATTGGGGAGAAGGCGATTCCCGGACAAGTGCTCGATGCCAATTCTACGGCAAATTTCGGAGTCGGGGCCTTCTTGCTGGCAGCCTGTGAATATGTACGTTATCTGGAAGCTCCGCAGACTGCCGACCGTGCTTACTGGTGCGATTTGGCGTATCGGATGGCGTCTCCCGTATTGCGCAATATGGCCAAGGGAGAATTGCAGAAGAACATGCAGCTGGAGGTCAGTCCTACTTGGGACGGACGCAACAAGAAAGTGGCTTACATGGAGACCTTTGGACGCCTGATGGCCGGCATCGCTCCCTGGCTCACTTTGCCGGATGATGATACGGAAGAAGGCAAGATGCGCAAGGAACTGCGTGAATGGGCGTTGAAGAGTTACGCCAACGCTGTGGACCCGCAGAGCCCGGATTATCTGCTGTGGCGTCAGGAAGGACAGACTCTGGTGGACGGGGCGTATGTGGCCGAAAGTTTCCTCCGTGCCTACGACCAGCTGTGGATGCCGTTGGATGAAATCACCAAGAAGCGTTACATCGAAGAGTTCCAGCAGCTGCGCCGAATTGATCCGCCTTATACTAACTGGTTGCTGTTTTCGTCTACCATTGAAAGTTTTCTGGCTAAGGCGGGAGTAAAGTTTGATGAATACCGGGTGAACTCCGCCATTCGTAAGGTGGAAGAATGGTATACGGGCGATGGATGGTACTCAGACGGTCCTACTTTTGCCTTTGATTATTACAGCAGTTATGTGTTTCATCCCATGTATCTGGAAACCCTTCAGGCCATGAAGGATGCCGGTATCCGCAGCCGGATTGATTATGGAAAATATTATGACCGAGCCTTGAAGCGTGCCCAGAAGTATAGTCTGATTTTGGAACGTTTCATTTCGCCGGAAGGAACTTTCCCTGTGTTTGGCCGTTCCATTCCTTACCGTATGGCTGCCATGCAGCCGCTGGCACTGATGGCTTGGTATGAGGAATTGCCGGCAGGGGTGACAGGTGCACAGGTGCGTTGTGCATTGACTGCCGTCATGAAACGTATGTTTGCAGGCGGACGTAATTTTAATGAAGGAGGGTTTCTGACCATCGGCTTCACGGGAAGCCAGCCGGATGTAGCCGACTGGTATACCAACAATGGAAGTTTGTATATGACCTCTTTGGCTTTTCTGCCGTTAGGACTTCCGGCAGCTCATCCGTTCTGGACCAATGCCCCTCAGGAGTGGACCAGTATCCGGGTATGGGGTGAAAAACCTTTCCCGAAAGATCATCAATGGAAAGACGAAATCCGTACGTGGGATTTGTTTTAAAGGAAGAATCGTTTGTCGGTAAATTTTTTCAATAAGAAATAATCCCCCGGAAAGGAGAATATGAAAAAGGCCATTGCTATATGTCGGTTCAACCAACAGGAGCAATGGCCTTTTATTGTTCTATCAGAGGGAGAGCAATACCTCTTATCCGATATTCTTCACCTTAATCAGGTATTCTGCAATTTGTACTGCATTGAGTGCGGCACCTTTCTTGATTTGGTCGCCTACAATCCAGAAAGTCAGTCCGTTTTCGTTTGACAAGTCCTTGCGGATACGTCCTACGTATACAGGGTCTTTTCCTGCCAGGAACAACGGCATCGGATATTCTTTCTTTTCCGGGTTGTCCATCAGCACCAGACCTTCACCGTGAGCAAAAGCTTCACGGGCTTCTTCAATAGATACCGGGCGTTCTGTTTCAATCCAGATGCTTTCTGAATGAGAACGAAGAGCAGGCACACGTACACAAGTAGCGCTGACTTTCACGTCAGAATGCATGATTTTACGTGTTTCGTTATACATCTTCATCTCTTCTTTGGTATATCCGTTGTCCGTGAATACGTCAATCTGAGGAATCAGGTTGAAAGCCAGCTGGTAGGCGAATTTCTCTACCTTGACAGGCTCACCTGCCAATACCTGACGGTATTGTTCGTACAGTTCGTCCATGGCAGCTGCACCGGCACCGCTGGCTGCCTGGTAAGTAGCTACGTGTACACGTTTGATGTGAGTCAGGTTCTCGATGGCTTTCAGGGCTACGACCATCTGGATAGTCGTACAGTTCGGGTTTGCAATAATTCCGCGCGGACGGTTCAATGCGTCGGCTGCATTAACTTCTGGAACTACCAATGGGATGTCATTGTCCATGCGGAAGGCGCTGGAATTGTCAATCATCACCGCTCCATATTTTGTGATGGTTTCGGCAAATTCTTTTGATGTGCCTGCACCGGCTGAAGTGAATGCGATGTCAACTCCTTTGAAATCATCATTGTGCTGCAGCAGTTTTACTTCGATTTCTTTTCCGCGAAAAGTGTATTTTCGTCCGGCACTTCTGGTTGAGCCGAACAACAGCAGTTCATCTACCGGGAAGTTTCTTTCATCGAGCACGCGCAGGAACTCCTGTCCTACGGCTCCGCTTGCACCAACAATTGCTACTTTCATTTCTTATGTTTCTTGTTTAAGTTAATAAATTCCGTGATTGTATTGCTTCCTGTGCTTCAGTAAGATATTTAAAATTCGTCCTGTAGCTATTGAATCGCAAAATTAAAACATTTTGGAATACGAAACGGGAAATGCGGAACTTTTTTCGTATTTTTGTCCATAAATTTAAAACAGACCGCTCATTTATATGGAAGAATTGTTAGATTTGTTTCATTTCGATATAGATTTTCCCATTACTGACCCGACTTGGATTTTTTTCTTGGTTTTGGTTATCATTTTGTTTGCGCCGATTGTGTTGGAGCGTTTGCGCATTCCGCACATCATCGGAATGATTCTGGCGGGTATTGTAGTCGGTGAGCATGGGTTCAATATCTTGGCCCGTGACAGCAGTTTTGAACTTTTTGGTAAGGTTGGATTGTACTATATCATGTTTCTGGCCGGTCTGGAAATGAATATGGAGGATTTTAAAAGTATCCGTGTGAAAGCGACTGTGCTGGGATTGCTGGCGTTTATTATTCCGCTGGGTATCGGAGTGTGGACGAACCAGCATCTGCTGGGATATGGTCTGATAACCTCCGTACTGTTGGCCAGTATGTATGCCTCGCATACCTTGATAGCTTATCCGATTGTGATTCGTTATGGAATCAACCGTCAGCGGTCGGTAAGTATTGCGGTGGGTGGTACGGCGGTGACGGATACGTTGACGTTGCTGGTGCTGGCTGTGATTTCCGGTATGTATAAGGGGGAAACGTCGGATATGTTCTGGATTTGGCTGGTGCTGAAGGTGATAGTAGTGAGTGCTGTCATCATGTTGACTTTCCCTCGAATCGGACGCTGGTTTTTCCGGCGCTACAGTGATCAGGTGGTACAGTATATCTTTGTGATGGCCATGGTGTTTCTGGGAGCAGGCTTGATGGAGTGGGTTGGTATGGAAGGTATTTTGGGCGCTTTTTTGGCTGGATTGGTCCTGAACCGTTTGATCCCGCATGTGTCTCCGCTGATGAGTCACCTGGAGTTTGTGGGGAATGCCTTGTTCATCCCGTATTTCTTGATTGGAGTGGGTATGCTCATCAATGTCAATGTGCTTTTCGGACATATTGATTCCATTAAGGTGGCTTCGGTGATGATTGTGGTAGCCTTGCTGGGAAAATGGATTGCTTCCTGGCTGACACAGAAGATTTACCGCATGAGGCCGGTAGAACGGGAACTGATGTTCGGACTGAGTAACGCACAGGCGGCGGCTACGTTGGCAGCGGTACTGGTAGGCTACAATATTATACTTCCTTCAGGCGAGCGTTTGCTCAATGAGGACGTACTCAACGGTACGATTCTGCTGATTTTGGTGACTTGCGTAGTCAGTTCGTTTATTACGGAGCATGCAGCCAAACGGATTGCGATGGATGATGCGGAGCTGGACGAAGAGAAGGAACAGAAAAAGGAACGGATTCTGATACCGGTGGCCAATCCGGATACCTTGGAACGGTTGATGCAGCTGGCACTGGTGGTGCGTGATGAGAAACGTACGGACAACTTGGTAGCCTTGAATGTGATTAATGACAGTAATGATTCGGTGCGTTTGGAAATGCGTGGCAAGCGGAGCTTGGAAAGGGCGGCGCAGATTGCGGCTTCGGCCAATGTACCGTTGAAAACGGTTTCTCGTTTCGACTTGAACATTGCGACAGGAATTTTGCATACGGCCAAAGAAACGGAAGCTACCACAATTGTGATAGGTTTGCACTGTAAGGCAAGTATTGTGGACTCTTTTTTTGGCAACCTGACAGAGGATTTGTTGAAAAATACTTATCAGCAGGTGATGATTGCCCGTTTTCAGATGCCGGTCAATACGCTGCGGCGTATCATTGTGGCCGTACCTCCCAAGTCGGAGTTTGAGCATGGATTTGTGAAATGGATTACGCACCTGTGCCGGATGAGCAGTCAGCTGGGATGCCGTCTGCATTTCTTTGCCCATCCGCAGACCTTGGGTTACATCAAGGGATATATCCAAAAAAAGCATAAGGATGTGATGACGGAGTTCCAGGAACTGGACAACTGGGACGATCTGCTGATTATTACCGGACAGGTGAATTTCGATCATCTGCTGGTGATTGTAAGTTCCCGAAGAGGGTCTATCTCGTATGATTCTTCGTTCGAGCGTTTGCCGATGCAGGTTTCCAAATATTTCAATAATAACAGCATCATGCTGTTGTATCCGGACCAGAAGGGTGACCCGAATGAAACGCTGAGTTTTGCCGATCCTCGCGGATGGGCCGAGACCCAGTATTATGACAAGGTGGGCAACTGGTTTTATAAATGGTTTAAGAAAGATTCATGAACGAAAATAACAGTATGGAATGGCAGCAGCGTACGGAACTGCTGTTAGGTAAAGAAAAAATGGACCGTTTGCGAAACGCACACGTGCTGGTCGTCGGCTTGGGAGGTGTAGGTGCCTATGCGGCAGAGATGATTTGCCGTGCTGGAGTAGGGCGGATGACGATTGTAGATGCGGATACGGTGCAGCCGAGTAACATCAACCGTCAGTTGCCGGCTACCCATTCCGTGATTGGCCGACCGAAGGCAGAAGTGCTGGCCGCACGTTTCCGGGATATTAATCCGGACTTGGACTTGACTGTATTGCCGGTCTATTTGAAGGATGAGGCGATTCCGCAGTTGCTGGACAGTGCTTCGTTCGATTTCATCGTAGATGCCATCGACACGGTGGCTCCCAAATGTTACCTGATTTACCATGCGCTCCAGCGGGGCTTGAAGATTGTCAGCAGCATGGGAGCAGGGGCCAAACGCGATATTACGCAAGTACGTTTTGCTGATTTGTGGGAAACGTACCATTGTGGGCTGAGCAAGGCCGTACGGAAGCGTTTGCAGAAAATGGGCATGAAGCGGAAACTGCCGGTAGTTTTCAGTACGGAACAGGCCGACCCGCAGGCAGTGATATTGGTAGACAACGAACAGAACAAGAAGTCGACAGCGGGTACGGTGAGCTACATGCCGGCGGTGTTTGGCTGTTATCTGGCAGAATATGTGATTCGTAAATTGTAGAAAAGAATGATTCAGTTGGAAGGAATAACCAAGAGCTTTGGTACGCTTCAGGTGTTGAAAGGAATCGACTTGGAGATTGCCAAAGGGGAAGTGGTGAGTATTGTAGGCCCCAGCGGCGCAGGAAAGACCACTTTGCTCCAGATTATGGGTACGCTCGACAAGCCGGATAACGGGCGCATTGTCCTGAATGGAACGGAGGTGAACCGATTAAAGGAGAAGGAACTTTCCGCTTTCCGGAACCGGGAAATCGGTTTTGTGTTTCAGTTCCACCAGTTACTGCCGGAGTTTACGGCAGTGGAGAATGTGATGATGCCGGCCTTGATTCAGGGACAGCCGATGGGTACGGCCCGGAAAGAAGCGTTGGACATTTTGGCGTTTTTGGGACTGTCGGAACGTGCTTCCCATAAGCCGGCCGAGTTGTCGGGAGGCGAGAAACAGCGGGTGGCCGTGGCCCGGGCTTTGATTAATCATCCGTCGGTTATCCTGGCCGATGAACCTTCGGGCAGCTTGGACACACAGAACAAGGGCGAGCTTCATCAGCTGTTCTTTGATTTGCGTGACAAACTGGGACAGACGTTCGTCATCGTGACCCACGATGAAGGACTGGCGGCACAGACCGACCGCACGATTCACATGATAGATGGTAAAATAAAAATGGAAGAATTATGAGTCATATCAAATTAGGAAAATATAATCAGCTGGAAGTAGTGAAGGAAGTCGATTTCGGAGTCTATCTCAATGGAGATGAGGACGGTGAAATCCTGCTTCCGAAACGGTATGTGCCTGAAGGTACAAAACCGGGCGATATCTTGAACGTGTTCATTTACCTCGACATGGAGGAAAGACTGGTGGCCACCACCTTGCAGCCGTATGTGCAGGTGGGCGAGTTTGCCTGCTTGGAAGTGGCATGGGTGAACCAGTTCGGGGCCTTCCTGAACTGGGGATTGATGAAGGACTTGTTCGTGCCTTTCCGCGAGCAGAAAATGAAGATGCAGAAGGGAAAGCGTTACGTGGTGTATGTGCACTTGGACGAGGAAAGCTACCGTATTGTGGCTTCGGCCAAGATAGAACATTTCTTGTCGACCGAGAAACCGGATTACCAGCCGGGGCAAGAGGTTGAGGTGCTGGTATGGCAGCGCACGGAATTGGGATATAAGGTGATTGTGGAAAACAAGTTCAGCGGCATGCTGTACCACAACGAGATTTTCCAGCCTTTGGAAGTTGGCATGCGGCTGACGGCGTTTATCAAGCAGGTACGTCCGGATGGAAAGATTGACCTGGTATTGCAGCAGGCAGGTGCCCGGAAGGTGGATGATTTTTCGGAGGTGCTGTGGCAATATATCAAGGACAACGACGGATTCACTCCGTTGAACGACAAGACGGATGCGGAGGTGATTTACCACACCTTTGGGGTAAGCAAGAAGACTTTCAAGAAGGCCGTCGGCGATTTGTATAAGAAACGTCGCATCGTATTGGAAGAAGACGGCATACATTTGGCTTGAGGTCATCAACCTCAAATAAAAAGTGCTGAAGTTTCCCGGAAAATTCCGGTAGGCTTCAGCACTTTGAGTTTATAGACGCTTAGAGAGAGATTTTCGGTCGTTGGACACTTCTTTTCTTTGATTTTGCCGGGAACGGCTTTGTCCGGGCTTTACTGTGGTATTTCGGTTCGGTCTTGCCTGTGGACGAGTGGCCGGCCGTCTTTGTGGAGTAGCTTCAGGTTTTCGCTGTGGTTGGCTTTCTGGCCTTCTTTGCGGACGGGCCTCCGGACGGGCCTGAGGCCGGTTGTTCGGCTTCTGTACAGGCCGGTATTCCGGTTTGCCGTTGGGCGCAGGGCGATGTCCCGGACGGGCTGTTTGCCAGAGATTGTCTTTGGGCGGGCGGTTTCCCGGTTTCGGTCTGGCAAAATCTTTAGGGCGCAGCTGCGGACTGATACGGCATGGACGGCTGTACACCGGATGGCGATAGCGTATCGGATAGTTTCTTCGGTAGAAGCTGGCACCTCCGAAATGGGCACGGCAGTGTCCTCCCCGATAAGTCAGGTAGTGGCGGGGCGGGCCGAAATAAAAATAATTCCGGTTGGGATATACCTGATAAATACGGAGGTAGCACACGTTGTTGAGGGCGTAGATGGGACGGAAGAAGTATTCTATCCCCATGAAGCGTACATATTCCGCATTGGAAAGTACCCAGCGGAGGTCATCGTTGCGTTCGTCCAGGTAGCGGTAGTAGGCATCCAGGGCGCGGCTGTCGGCTATGGCGATGCCTGAGAGATAAGGACCTACGTTGCTCAGGAAATCGTAGTTGATTTCATACAGGTCGTTGTATTGGTCGGTGCTCAGATGCAGCTCGAAGGCCATGCGGTCGGTCAGGAAGCGTGCATTGATTCGGAAATCTCCGAGGCCGGAAGCGCGACCGGACAAGGTGGTCAGGCAGAAGGCCAGTAAGCAGAGGAAAAATGTCTTTGTTTTCATAAGCGTTGTCTTTACCGGCTGAATGTGATTCCTTCAGCTTTTTGTTATGTGACAAAATTAGCAGAAGAAAAAGCGCGGGTCAAGATGAAAACGCCCATTCTTTGATAGGGTTTTCCCTATCTTGTATAGGAGTTTCGTCACTTTGCTTACCGGATAATCTTGAGAAATTTTTCGATGTCTCTCCGAATCATCTGATAAAGAGGGGAGTGGGTATAGAAGTTGTTCCGGTGGATGACGATTTCCACGCCCACCTGGCTGCGTTGGTAGCTGGTCAGCTCGTTGTGCAGCTGCATGTCGTGGAGTGCCAGGTCATGAATCTGCTGTTCCCGTTCTCGGCGTAGCACGGTGCATACGGGAATCAACAGGCGCAGTACCACGTTGTCCATGATGTGATGGCCTTGGATAAACATGTAAGTGTTGTCGGGATGTACGCCGAGCTGTTCAAATTCTTTTTTCATGTCTTCAATTTCTCCCAAGGCGTCGGGGTGACGGTGTTCCAGGTCGTGCAGTTTCCGGTTGACTTTTTTCGCCATGTTTTCCAGGCTCCGTTCCGGATGGTGGGTGCTGACCTGGTCCAGCTTGACGTACGAACAGAAATCCAGCAGGGAGAACTCGGAAAGGATGTGCCGGCGGTAGAACCACACCGACCAGATGAACAACGGATAAGCAATCTGGGAATACATTTTCATGAATTCCACAAAGTTGATGAGCTTGTGATCATTCAGGGTAGCCATGACACAGACCTCGTGCAGCCCTTCCGCATAGCAGTGATAGTTTTCAATGGCGTAAGCGTAGGTTTGCATCACGTAGGGGCTCTCGATGATGTATTGGGAAGTATGGGTACGTCCTTGCAGGAGGTAATCGTAATCGCTGTCTACACAGGCAATCATGTTTTCGCCCAACTGCTTGCCGAGCTGGTTCATCAGTACGGTTTTCTTGCCTTTGGCCAATGAGGTCTGCGAGGGCAACATCACTTCGAAATACCGGGTGTTGTCTTCGTATTCCGAGAGGATGGTTCTCCAGAAAGAAATATCGTCGTAGCTTTCCACATAAGCCACGATTTTTCTTCTCGCACGTTTGGGCTTGAGGCTGTTGGCCGCTCCAATGTACAGGGAAGAAAGGTTCTCAGTCAGTCTTTTTCCCATACGGCTACTTCTTTTTAACGGGTTGTAATGTCACTCACTTCGGTCACGGCATCCATCCAGCCGTTCATGATGAGGGCCGGAGAGTGGGTGGTCAGGATGATTTGTACGTTCGGATTCAGGCTCCGGATGAGGGAAATGAGGCGCTGCTGCCATTCCACATGAAGGGAGATTTCCGGCTCGTCCATGAAAAGGGTACACGACTGGTTGTCCTGCACCAATACGGTGAGCAGGATGACCAACATCTGCTTTTCGCCGGAAGACAGCTGGTAGGGTGTCAGGATATCACCGTCCTGTTCAAACAGGATTTCATTGTTTTGGCGGAGGATTTTTTTCCCAGTCTCGCTGAACAAATCGTCCATCAGGTCTTGGAAATGCGTCTTCGGTCGGGAAATTTCAGCCGCCTTTGCCTGGTTTTCCGGCTTTCCGCTCGTCAGCAGAGAGATAATCCGGTTGCCGATGTTCACCTGATAGTCCAAATAGCGCCGCTGGAGCAGATAAAGCTGCCAGTCGAGCTCTGTCTTCACGTTCTGGTTCCCGATTTTATCCAGTAGTCCGGAGCTGAGCAGCGGACGGTCGAAACTGCGTATCACATCGAAATGGATGTAGGTGGCATCTTCGGGATAGAAGGTGAACGATACCCCTTCATGCACTCCGTTGCTGAGGGCACCGCCTTCCAGGTCGCTCAGACGGCGTACGGAGTTGTTCAGGATCGTGCTTTTCCCGATGCCGTTCACTCCGCTCAGGATGTTGACATCCGGGCGTAAATCCCAGGCAATGTTTTTCCGGCCCCATAAGCCTTTAATCTCAATGCGCTTGATGTATTCAGCTTGCTTTTTCATGGCTGTTTTTGTTTACACGTCAAACAAAAATAGCAAATTGCTTGGAATAAATCAACGGGGAGCCGGTTCTTTTTTTAAAAACCTCGTAACTTTGCAAAAATTAGGAAATAGTAGTTCGTGAACAGGGTAAACCGAGGGTCCCAAGGGGCTTGTGTCTGGCGGCTATCCTTCAATTCGGAAAGAGAAAAATATGAAAAAAGAAGATACAGTCATCCAATCGCCGATATTGTACTTGCAGCATCACTATGAGTTGTTGAAGCTGGAATATGAATACGAGAAAGCGCAGTTCAAGCAGCAGACCGAACTGATGGGCATCGGCCGGAAAATCAAGCGGGGTATGTGCTGGTATCCCTTGTCGCTGGGAAGAAGTTATTACAACGCCTTGAACCAGTTGGTCATCGAGGTAGAACGGAAGGAGGACAAGGAGATTGAGCATCTGTTTGAGTATGGGCGTCCGGTGTGTTTCTTTACACAGGACCTGTCGGGCAAGCTGACCTACCTGAACTTTGTGGCCACGGTGAACTATGTGGAGGAAGACCGCATGGTGGTGATTTTGCCGGATGCCAATGCGTTGCTGGCTTTGCAGAGCAAGGAAGTACTGGGGGTACAGCTGTATTTCGACGAGACTAGCTACCGGCTGATGTTTGAGGCCGTCAAGCAGGTACTCAGTGCGAAGAACAATCGTCTGGCGGAACTGCGGGATATTTTCCACGGCACACAGCCCGTATCGACTTTCTCGTTTCAGCCGGTACGTTTCCCTTGGTTGAACGCCACACAGGAAGAGGCGGTCAACAAGGTGTTGCATGCCAAGGATGTGGCCATCGTACACGGCCCTCCCGGAACGGGAAAGACGACCACGCTGGTAGAAGCCATTTATGAAACTCTCCATCGGGAAAATCAGGTGCTGGTCTGCGCACAGAGCAACATGGCCGTCGACTGGATCAGTGAGAAGCTGGTCGACCGGGGCGTGAGTGTGTTGCGCATCGGGAATCCCAGTCGGGTCAATGACAAGATGCTGTCGTTCACCTATGAACGGCGCTTTGAGGCCCATCCGGACTATCCTCAGCTGTGGAGCATCCGCAAGGCGGTGCGCGAATTGTATGCCCGCAGCCGAAAAGGAGCCGACCGGGAGAGCATCCGACAGAAAATCAATTCATTGAAAGACCGGGCTACGGAACTGGAAATCCGCATCAACGAAGCTTTGTTCAGTGAGGCGAGGGTGATTGCCTGCACGCTGGTGGGAAGCGCCAACCGTCTGCTGATAGGACAGAAGTTCGGAACGGTATTCATTGACGAGGCAGCCCAGGCGTTGGAAGCGGCCTGCTGGATTCCGTTGCGGAAAGCCGACCGGGTGATTCTGGCCGGCGACCATTGTCAGTTGCCGCCTACAGTGAAATGTCCGGAGGCCCTGCGTGCCGGATTGGGGCATACGCTGATGCAGTGCATTGTGAAGAACAAGCCGGAGGTGGTGTCGCTGTTGAAGGTGCAGTACCGCATGAACGACGAAATTATGCGCTTTTCGTCCGACTGGTTCTACGGGGGTATGCTTCGCTCGGCGCCCGAAGTGAAATACCGCAGCATCCTGGACTTCGATACCCCGATTGAATGGGTCAATACTGAAGGAATGGATTGCAACGAGGAGTTTGTGGGCGAGAACTACGGGCGTATCAACAAACCGGAAGCGGAACTGTCCATCGGGCAGTTAAAGGAATACATCACGAAAATCGGACGGGAGCGTTTCCTGGAAGAACGCATCGACGTGGGACTGATTTCACCGTACAAGGCGCAGGTGCAGTACCTCCGCCAGCTGGTCAAGAAAGATGCTTTCTTCAAGCCCTACCGTTCCTTGATTACCATCAATACGGTGGACGGCTTCCAGGGGCAGGAGCGCGATGTCATTCTCATCAGTCTGGTACGCGCCAACGAAGACGGGCAGATTGGTTTTCTGAACGATTTGCGCCGCATGAACGTGGCCATCACGCGGGCCCGTATGAAACTGATTATTCTGGGCGATGCTTCCACTTTGACCAAACATGCCTTTTACAAGAAGCTCTACGAGTATATCCATAGTTTGCAGGAGTGAATTCAGGAGTCGGGATAAGGATATTCGCAAAATTTGTTTATCTTTATCCCGATTTTATTCACACTATTCTAATTTTTTATGTTGACAGACTTACTGCAAACTTCGTATTTTGCAATTTTCTTGATTGTAGCCTTGGGCTTTATGCTCGGACGTATCAAAGTGATGGGCCTATCGCTCGATGTGTCTGCCGTGATTTTTATCGCCCTTGCTTTCGGGCATTGGGGCGTGTCTATTCCAAAGGAACTGGGAACCTTCGGACTGGTGCTGTTCATTTTCACCATCGGCATCCAGGCCGGTCCGGGTTTCTTTCATTCTTTCCGGAGCAAAGGAAAGACCTTGATTCTGATTACCTTGCTGATCGTGGCTTCTGCCTGTCTGACGGGGGTGGCCATGAAGTATCTTTTCGATATCGATACGCCCAGTATCGTGGGACTGATTGCGGGGGCGCTGACCAGTACGCCGGGATTGGCGGTGGCCATCGACAGCACGCAGTCGCCGCTGGCTTCCATTGCCTACGGTATCGCCTATCCGTTTGGGGTGATTGGGGTGATTTTATTCGTGAAACTGCTTCCCAAGCTGATGCGCATCGACTTGAACGAAGAGGCCCGGAAGCTGGAAAAGGAACGGCGCAGCCAGTTCCCGGAACTGAACACCTGTCTGTTCAAAGTGACCAACCCCACGGTTTTCAACCGTACCTTGATTCAGTTGAACATTAGGGCCATGACGGGGGCCGTGATTTCGCGCTTGAAACGGGGCGACGAGATTCTGATTCCGAAAGCCCATACGGTGTTGCAGGAAGGCGACTGCATCCAGGCAGTGGGTAGTGAAGATTCCTTGAAGAATCTGGCCCTGATGCTGGGCGAACGAGAGGAAGGAGAACTACCGCTGAGTCATACGCAGAGCATCGAATCGTTGCTGCTGACCAAGAAAGACATGATTAACAAGCAGCTGGGTGAACTCAACTTGCAGAAGAACTTCGGTTGTACGGTCACCCGTGTGCGCCGAAGCGGTATCGACCTGTCTCCATCGCCGGAACTGGCCCTGAAATTTGGCGACAAACTGATGGTGGTGGGCGAGAAGGAAGGGATACAAGGAGTGGCCCGGTTGCTGGGTAATGACGTGAAACGCCTCTCGGATACTGATTTCTTCCCCATCGCCATGGGTATTGTGCTGGGCGTGCTGTTCGGAAAACTGCATATCTCTTTCGGAGGAGGAATGACCTTCTCCCCAGGACTGACCGGCGGCGTGCTGATGATGGCGTTGTTCCTGAGTGCCATAGGTAAGACGGGACCGATTATCTGGTCCATGTCGGGACCGGCCAATCAGCTGTTGCGTCAGTTGGGGTTGCTGCTGTTCCTGGCCGAAGTGGGAACCTCAGCCGGAAAGACCTTGGTGGCTACCTTTCAGGAGAGCGGTTTCCTGCTTTTCGGGGTAGGTGCTTTGATTACCCTGGTACCGATGCTGCTGGCGGCAGTTGTAGGACGGCTGGTGTTTAAGGTCAGCCTGCTCGATTTGCTGGGCACCATTACCGGCGGTATGACCAGTACCCCGGGACTTGCGGCTGCCGACTCCATGACCGACAGCAACATTCCGGGAGTGGCCTACGCTACGGTGTATCCCATCGCCATGGTGTTCCTGATTCTGTTTATCCAGTTGATTGCACTGGCAGTAATATAGTATTTGAGAAGGCTTGCTTTGCCTTCGGTGAGGAAATCCTGAAAGTCTGCATCTGCCAAGAGGGCGGCTTTCAGGATTTTTTTGTCGCTTCCTGTGGATACTTTCAGCAGCCCCTGAGATAAAGTTCAGATGCCTTGTCACATACTTCTTTTTGTCCCGAAGAATTCTCTGTTTCACACTGCGGGATTTGTATCCCACACTGTGAAATATATGTCCCACACTGTGGTTTTTGTATCCCACAGTGTGGGACAGAGAAATTGTCCCGAAGTTTGAGGGAATATGTAAGGAGAAACGAAAGTTTTTGTCAGGGGCAAGTTTTATTTGTCGTCGAGGGAAGATGAGTCCTGGACTCCTTCTAGGACTTATTTAAAATAAAAGAAGCGTCAGGCTTATCTTGCAACCCTATTCAACTACATATCATCCATAGACAGCCCTTTGTAGGAGATTTTATATCCCTTGAACTCACCTGTGGCACGCAGAAAGGCAGCGGCCTTATGCTCCAGCACTTCCATATCAATGTTTCCTGACTTGCGTTTCACTTCGAAAAACGTGGCTTCTTCGTCCAGTTCATTCTCGGCCACGATGTCAATTTCATTCTCGCCCTTTCGGTCCCACCATCCGCCGATGCGTGTGTAGGCTTGACGTTCAATCAGTACACGCCTGAAATAGCGTTCGAGCATCAGACCGCTGAATGTCTCGTAGTCCCGGTTGATAATCGTCTTCACACTCTCATAGTTCTCTATCTCCAGCATATAGCTGTACTTGTAGATGAAGCGAAACCAGAATGTGAAGAAGTTGTCTTCTATCGTATAGCGAACATTCTTGGTGGAACTCTTCTCAAAGAGGGGTTGCTTTTTGGCGATGATCTCATACTCGTTTTCCAGTTTGGTCAGATAGCCGCCGATTTCCTTGCCTACTACGCTCTCTATTTCTGAACGGGAAGTCTTGCCTCTCGCTATGGCTGACAGAATCGAAAAATATACTCCATAGTCTTTGCCGAACTCCTCGATAAGGATAGCCTTTCCTTCTCCCAGAAAGATGGAATCGGCCTTTATGATGTGATCAAGCATGGCAGACTTGGTTGTTGCCCCGGCATCTACAAGCAGTTGTACATACTTAGCCACGCCGCCTGTGAAAGCATACAGGGCCAGCAGGTCTTCCGCCGTGTGACCGGGATGGTACTCCGTGAGAATCTCTTTCAACACCGTCGGAGTGAAGGGACGTACGGTCATAAAACGGGTCTGCCTGTTATATAGCGGTTCCTTCTTGTCTTTGAATATCTTCGTCATCATGGAGTATATCGAGCCGCAGACAATAAGGTTCATGTGGGCTTTCGGACTGTATCGATCCCAGATGCGTTGCATGTCGCTGTACACCGACTTGTTCACGCGGAAGAATTCCTGGAACTCGTCAATGAACAGGGTGATGGGACGCTCCGTGGAAAGTTTCATCAGGAACTCGAACACGTCGGTAAAACGTTCCGCCCGTCCCATTGTAGGAATTCCCAGCTTGCTCTCTATTTCAAGTTGGTAATCTTCGCACAGCTCTCTTTCAGCCTTACGGGCAACGAAAAAATATAGAATAGGTTCGTCCTCGTATGCCTTCCACACGAGGGAGGTCTTGCCGATACGGCGCCGTCCCGTCACGACTGTGAACTGGGCGTTTTCTTTTGACCTTACGCGAATCTCACGCAGGGATGCTATTTCTTCTTTCCTGTCAAAAAATCTCATATCTTGGGTCTTTCTTTGTGAATTTCCGAAACGTGCATTTCGGAAATGGTTGTTTCGCTACTGCAAAGATAAAGGGTTTTTCCATAAAAACAGGCAGTTGCCTTGTTTTTGTTCCATAGATAATAGATAGTTATCCTTTTGTAAGGAGAATCATATCAGCACTTATTATTGTGAGGCTGCCGGGAAAGATGAGTCCTGACTTGGAGAAATGAGGATAAATCCAGATAAAAGAGAAAGGATACGCGAAAGAATATGAGGTAGATACCCGTAAACTGTATCAGATAGGAGCGGTATTCTCTTCAGAAACGGGAACAATAGAGGAGTGGATAGTCAGATGACAGACTGATCCACTTTGACTCTTTGGGTTATAGTTTGCTCAAAAAACGTTCCCGGTCCACAATATATCGGATGTGAACGCCTTCTCCCACCAGTCCTTTGCGGTCGGAGGCACTTACCTTGAAGGTCAGTTTCCGGCCTTCAATTTCGGTGAGTTCTGCGGTGGCGGTGATTTCCTCTCCTAGACCGGAAGGCTTGAGGTGCGAGGTCTGTATCATGGCACCTACGGTGGTGGAGCCTTCCGGAAGAGCCGGTTGGACGGCATGCATGGCTGCATTTTCCATCAAAGCCACCAGGGCGGGAGTGGCAAATACTTCCATGTCGCCCGAGCCGAGCGCCAAGGCGGTGTTGGTGGAATTTACCTGTACGGTACTGCTGTATGTAAGTCCTGTTTCCATTGTTCTTTTATTTTGAAGTTATAAATTCATTTTTCTCATTGGGTTGAAAGTCGGTTCCGGCAGGGCGTTGGAAGATGTGCAACCCGAATTCCGGTACCATGGCAATCAGGTGGTCAAAGAGTTCGCCTTGCAGAGTCTCGTAGGGAATCCAGTCAGGCGTATTCGAAAAGCAATAGACCTCGACGGGGATGCCTTCGGTGGTAGGTTGCAACTGGCGGACCATCTGCATCAGGTCGTGGTTCACGTCGGGATGGCTGCTGATGTACTTGAGGGCATATTCCCGGAATACGTGCAGGTTGACCGGTGGTTCACTACCTTCTGTGGGAGCAGTCATCCAACCTTTTTCCGTGAAACGGGCCACTTCTTCCGGTGTACAGAAATGTACGGTGGTCATGTCGATGTATAGCGACCGCTTGATGCGTCGTCCGCCGCTTTCGCGCATGCCCCGCCAGTTCTGGAAGGAGTCACTCACCAGGGCGTAGGGAGGGATGGTGGTGATGGTTTTGTCGAAGTTCTGTACCTTGACCGTAGTCAGTGAGACTTCCAGCACATAGCCGTCGGCCCCGTATTTGGTCATGGTAATCCAGTCGCCCGGACGCAGCATGTCGTTGGCCGAAAGCTGTACCCCGGCCACCAGTCCCAGAATACTGTCCTTGAATATCAACATCAGCACGGCGGCCGAGGCACCGAGTCCGGTCAGGATGGCCGTAGCGTTCTGGTCAATCAGTACGCTGATAATAAGGATGATGCCTACGCCGATGGCCACCAAGTTAATCATCTGGTAAATTCCTTTGAGCGGACGGTTTTTCAAGGCTTCGTGTTCGCTGGAAATCTCATACAGCGAGTCCAGAAAACATTTAATCAGCATGAGGGCGGTGATGATGAGGCAAATCAGACTGATCTTCAGTAAAATTTGAAGCAGGTAGGCTGATTGATTATTGAAGGCGAAGGGGAGCAGGATGTACCAGATGATAGGGGGAATCATCCGGCAGAAAGAAGTCATCATCTTGTGATTAAACAGGTAATCGTCCCATGTGGCCTTGGTGCGAGTCGTGATTTTCCGTACAGCCGGCATAATAAGATGCCTGAAAATAAGAGTCGTGAGATAGGAGACCAGTAAGATGCCCAACACCAGTACGACTTGTGTGGTCCAGGCAAGGTCTGCTTTCTCGGTACCGATTTGCTGGAGCAGTTGTGCTATTTCCTGATTCATTGTATCCATATTGCTATAAAGTCAAAATCGTTTTCCGGACTCAAAGATAAACAAGTTCTCAGAGTTTGCAAAACTTGTGTATCTTGTTTATCTTTACCGTATGAAGCATAGATTGAGTCTTTTATTGGTTCTTCTCGGGTGCCTGTGCTGTACTTGCATCCGTGAAGACGTGACGGCTGGCGAGGATATTGTGAAGCCGGGGGATGCGCTGCCCGATTTTTCAGTGCAATTGAACGATGAGGAGGAGTTGAACAGGACATCTTTGTGGGGAAAGGTGTCTGTCCTGATTTTTTTTCATACGCAATGTCCGGATTGTCAGAAAGAGCTTCCTGTCATACAGCGTTTGTATGAAGAATATGCTTCCTCGGAGGAGGTGGGCATTTATGCCATCAGCCGGGAGGAAGGGAAGAGTGAAGTGGCTGCATACTGGAAGGAGAACGCACTGACCATTCCTTATTCGGCTCAGGAGGACAGGAGAGTCTATGAACTGTTTTCTACAAGGGGGATTCCGCGGGTTTACGTGTGCGGACGCGACGGAAAGGTGGTTGCGGCCTATTCCGACAATCCTATTGCCACCTATTCCAAGTTGAAGGAAGATGTGGAGAATGCACGTATTTTTTCTTCATATCTTTTTGCGGAACAAATGGTTTCACTAAATTTGCCGACAAGAAATTACTAATACCAAAATAAGAATCTAATGAGTTTGAAAATTGTAGTATTGGCAAAACAAGTTCCCGATACACGTTGTGTGGGAAAAGATGCCATGAATGCCGACGGTACAATCAACCGTGCGGCACTTCCGGCGATTTTTAATCCGGAAGACTTGAATGCCTTGGAACAGGCACTCAGACTGAAAGACACACATCCCGGTTCTACTGTGACGATTTTGACAATGGGACCAGGCCGTGCCGCTGAAATCATTCGTGAAGGATTATACAGAGGAGCCGACAACGGTTATCTGCTGACAGACCGTGCCTTTGCCGGTGCCGATACGCTGGCTACTTCGTATGCGTTGGCAACTGCCATCCGCAAGATTGGTGCATACGACATCATCGTGGGCGGACGTCAGGCTATCGATGGAGATACGGCACAGGTAGGTCCGCAGGTGGCAGAAAAATTAGGATTGCCGCAGGTAACTTACGTAGAAGAAATTGAAGAAGTAAAAGACGGACGCATCCGCGTGAAACGTCATATCGACGGCGGTGTGGAAACCGTAGAAGCTCCGCTGCCGATTGTATTGACAGTGAACGGTAGTGCTGCTCCTTGCCGTCCGCGCAATGCGAAGCTGGTGCAGAAGTACAAACGGGCACTGGGCGGTCAGGAAAAAGCGGCCATTACCAAAGACGGGGCTGAACTGCCTTATGCTTCTTTGTATGAAAGCCGTCCTTATCTGAACATCACGGAATGGAGCGTAGCCGATGTAAACGGTGATACGAAGCAATGCGGTCTGTCGGGTTCTCCGACCAAGGTGAAGAAGATTGAAAACATCATCTTCCAGGCGAAGGAAAGCAAGACACTTACCGGCAGCGATGCAGACGTAGAGAATTTGATTGTTGAACTGTTGGCTAACCATACTATCGGATAAAGACTATGAATAACGTATTTGTATATTGTGAGATGGAAGGTGCCCATGTGGCCGATGTCAGTCTCGAACTTTTAACCAAAGGTCGTAAGTTGGCCAATCAGCTGGGATGCCAGTTGGAAACGATTTGTGCCGGCAGTGGCCTTGCAGATGTAGAAAAACAAGTTTTGCCATACGGAGTAGACCGCGTGCATGTGTTCGACGCTCCGGGCTTGTTCCCTTATACTTCACTTCCTCATACTTCAATTCTTGTCAACTTGTTCAAGGAAGAAAAACCTCAGATTTGCCTGATGGGTGCGACGGTGATTGGTCGTGACCTGGGTCCGCGTGTGTCTTCAGCCTTGACGAGTGGTCTGACAGCCGACTGTACGCAGTTGGAAATCGGTAACCACGAAGACAAGAAGAACGGTATCACTTACGAAAACCTGTTGTATCAGATTCGTCCGGCTTTCGGCGGTAACATTGTGGCTACCATCGTCAATCCGGAACATCGTCCGCAGATGGCTACCGTACGTGAGGGTGTGATGAAGAAAGAAATCGTGGATGCTAACTACCAAGGTGAAGTGATTCGTCACGACGTGGCGAAGTACGTGCCTGAAACGGATTATGTGGTGAAGGTTATCGACCGTCACGTGGAAAAAGCAAAACATAATCTGAAAGGAGCGCCTATCGTGGTAGCCGGTGGTTACGGTATGGGCAGCAAGGAAGGTTTTGATATGCTGTTCGAACTGGCCAAGGAACTTCATGCAGAAGTAGGAGCCAGCCGTGCAGCGGTAGATGCCGGTTTCTGTGAACACGACCGTCAGATTGGTCAGACAGGGGTAACGGTACATCCGAAATTGTATATCGCTTGCGGTATTTCCGGTCAGATTCAGCACATCGCCGGTATGCAGGATGCAGGTATCATCATTTCGGTGAACAGCGATCCGAATGCACCGATTAACGCCATAGCCGATTATGTCATCAACGGTACGGTGGAAGAAGTAATCCCGAAAATGATTAAATACTATAAGAAGAACAGTAAGTAAGCGTTGATGTTAACCAACTTGTGGACCTAATGAAAAAGATATTTTTAATATTTCTGTTTTCTTGTTCCCTATATCCTTTGATGGGAGAGGAAAGGATTTGGTTAGATATTCACGAGCAGTGGATGGACGATTCAACTAAGGCAGTGAATTATGCGTTGCTTACTACATTTGTAGATAGTTGTGCAAAAGTTGATATCTATTCTTTGGATGGTGTGAAGAAAGCTACTAAACACTATTATGCGTATGTATCTGATCCCAAACAGCGTATTAAGAATGGCTTGTTCACAGAATATTATTCCGATGGAACTGATAGTGTGACAATGAATTATGTGAATAATATTTTGGAAGGAGAAAAGGTCGTATATTATCCTGAAGGACAAAAACGTTTTGTCTATTTTTATCATAAAGGTCATACTTTAAAAATGCTGCAATATTATCCCAATGGGAAACTTCGTAGAGAGGAGTTTTATGAAGAAGGAAAACCGGCACAAGGTAGACTTTATGCAGGAGATGGGACTGAGTTGGAGTTCGAACCTTATAATGTACGTCCACGTGCAGCTGATATGCTTGCTTTTATGCAGTTTGTGGCACGTAGAATTCGCTATCCGAAAGATGCTAGCTATAAGAAAATACAAGGTCGGGTATTAGTAGAGTTCGATGTGGATACAGAGGGAGGAATAAGCAATTTGAAGGTCGTAAAATCCGTTTACCCTTCACTTGATAAAGAAGCACTGGCTGTTTTAAAATCGGCGTTTAAAAATTATAAATGGATTTCGGGAAAACAAGATGGGGTTCCTAAACGTATGAAACATATTGTACCTGTTACATTCAGATTAAATTAATAAAGATTATGGCAAACTTTTATACAGAACATCCGGAACTCAAGTATCACTTGAACAATCCGATGATGGAGCGTATCTGTCAGTTGAAAGAACGCGATTACAGAGATAAAGACGAGTACGATTATGCGCCGCAGGATTATGCGGATGCCATCGACTCTTACGATAAAGTGTTGGAAATTACCGGTGAAATCACGGGTGAGGTGATTGCACCCAATGCCGAAGGAGTAGATCAGGAAGGTCCGCATCATGCCAATGGCCGTGTGGAATATGCTTCGGGTACAAAGGCTAACTTGGAGGCCATGGTAAAGGCTGGATTGAACGGAATGACCATGCCGCGTCGTTTCGGTGGTTTGAATTTCCCGATTACGCCGTACACCATGTGCGCGGAAATCGTGGCTCAGGCCGATGCCGGTTTCGGTAACATCTGGTCTTTGCAGGACTGTATTGAAACCTTGTATGAGTTCGGTAACGAAGACCAGCATAGCCGTTTCATCCCACGTATCTGTGCGGGCGAAACCATGTCTATGGACTTGACTGAACCGGATGCAGGTTCCGACTTGCAGAGTGTGATGCTGAAGGCTACCTACGATGAGGCCAACAACTGCTGGCGTCTGAACGGAGTGAAACGTTTTATCACGAACGGTGATGCCAATATTCACCTGGTACTGGCCCGTTCGGAAGAAGGTACTCACGACGGTCGTGGTTTGTCTATGTTCATCTACGACAAGAACGATGGCGGAGTTGACGTACGTCGTATTGAAAACAAGCTGGGTATCCATGGTTCTCCGACTTGTGAACTGGTGTACAAGAATGCGAAGGCTGAACTTTGTGGCGACCGCAAGCTCGGTTTGATTAAATACGTCATGGCATTGATGAACGGTGCCCGTCTGGGTATCGCGGCTCAGTCAGTAGGTTTGAGCCAGGCTGCTTATGATGAAGCATTGGCATACGCAAAAGACCGTAAGCAGTTCGATAAGGCGATTATCGAATTCCCGGCAGTGTACGACATGCTGGCTACCATCAAGGCGAAACTGGATGCCGGTCGTGCGTTGTTATATCAGACTTCCCGTTATGTGGATATCTACAAAGCATTGGACGACATCGCCCGCGAACGCAAGCTGACTCCGGAAGAACGTCAGGAGCAGAAACGCTATGCAAAACTGGCCGACAGCTTTACACCGCTGGCAAAAGGTATGAACTCTGAATATGCCAACCAGAATGCCTACGACTGTATCCAGGTACACGGCGGTTCCGGCTTCATGATGGAATATGCGTGCCAGCGTATCTACCGTGATGCCCGTATCACCAGCATCTACGAAGGAACCACTCAGTTGCAGACGGTTGCTGCCATCCGTTACGTGACCAACGGTTCGTATGCGGCTACTTTGCATGAATTTGAAACGGTACCTTGTGCACCGGAATATGAAGGTTATATGAACCGTATCAAGGACATGACCCGTAGGCTGGAAGCCTGCACCAATGCAGTGAAGGAAGCACAGAACCAGGAACTGCTGGATTTCGTGGCCCGTCGTTTGTATGAAATGGCGGCTGTCTGCGTGATGAGCCACTTGCTGTTGCAGGATGCCACCAAGGCTCCTGAACTGTTCGGCAAGTCACTGAATGTGTATGTGAACTATGCAGAAGCTGAAGTGGAAAAACATTTCAACTTTATCCGCAAGTTCCAGGCTGAAGAACTGGCAAGTTACCGGAAATAAGTTTCTGGCTGTATTTTCAAATAAGCACGGCTGACTGAATAAGTCATCCCATAAAATCCTCCTGTGGTTAGTCTGAATCGGATGAAAGACTGGCACAGGAGGATTTTTTTAGGTGTTAGTGAATAAGGTTTTTAGTTTGGTGACTTGCTTCTGAATCTTTTCTTTAAGCGTGTGAAATGAGTTTTTTCCGTAGCCATCGGTTGAATAGGAAGAGCAGGAAGAGGGCACAGAGAATAGGCAGATAAAACAAACAGGTCTGCAGGGAAGGACTACCTTCTTGCAAGATGTGTAGCAGGGAAAGTAGCTTATTCCCGTATTGCCAGCACAAAAGTATTAGGCAACCTCCGATCGCCAGAAAGGTAGTGACGAGCATAAGGATGAACAATCTTTTCTCTTGCCGCTTTTCGCGTAGCAAGGTTTCCTGATGAATCTTCTGCATCATCCGGTAACTGAAATTGCTGGGCAGCCGATAGTCAGGCTGCTGGCTGAGAGCCTTTTTAAGTCCTTTATCGGTGGTATTCATAAGTCAATCCTCCTCTTTCATTAAGGTACATAATTTTTTGCGGACGCGGTGTAGTTTCACTTTCACATTATTTTCGGTCAGGTGAAGGATATAGGCTATTTCCGTCACCGGTTTCTCTTCTTCATAGAAGAGTGTCACCAGGGCCTTCTCGTCCGAAGTCAGACGGGTGAGGGCTCGTTGCAGCTTTTCTATCTGTACTTCATTTTCCGTATTGAGTGCTTCATCTACTTCCGTATCCGACAGGCTGTTCCACATCCGGTCGTCGAACGAAAGGAGCTCATGCTCTTTCTTTCGCAGGGCAGACGTGGCCGTGTTGTAGGCGATGCGGTAAATCCAGGTGGAGAAACTGCTGTTCTCCTGAAACGAGGAAAGGTGGGTAAAGGCTTTCATAAAACAGTCTTGCGTCAGCTCTTCCGCATCTTCCGGCGAGCCTACCATGCGGACAATCAGATGAAACACCTGTGGCCCGTAAGTATCCAGAAAGTAGGCGAACTGTTCGGCTCTCCCGCTCAGGATGGATGCGATGATATGTGATTCCTCGTTTTGCATGATGCCTTTTAGACGCGATGCCTTGTGAAAGGTTACAGCCTGCGGAAAAAATTTTTTTCATGCTCATGGAGTGTAACCTTTTCTCCGTGGATGCGTCTAAAGGGGCAAAGTAACAAATTAAAAACGAAACGACGATGGAAGAATTAATGATTGTTGCCAATGTGGCCATTGTATTTGGAGTGATTTACAAACTGTTTGAATTGTTTGCTGGAAGAAGAGAACGGATGATGCTGATTGAGAAATTGGGAGATAAGCTGACGCCGGAAACTTTTAAGAAAGGTATTGTGTATCGGCCCAGTTTGTTCTCTTTTGGTGGACTACGAGTAGGATGTTTGCTGTTAGGGATAGGTGTGGGACTGTTGATAGGATATGGTCTGGTGTATGCCACTCAGCCGGAATATTTTATGGAAGATCCGAGCCGGGCAGTAGGGTATACGGTTTCCGTCATTTACGGAGCCAGTGTATTGCTGGGAGGCGGTTTAGGTCTGGTCATTTCTTATTTGATTGAAAAGAAGCAGCTGGACAAGGAAAAATAAAAATTCATTTTACTTTCAGACAAAGCGGTTTGATGCAGGATTAAGGTGTCAAATCGCTTTTTTTGTGGTGTGATTTACCTTAAAGATGTGCATTTATTCTTTATTTATCCAAACAGATGTAATATGTGAAGGTATTCGTAGTAACTTTACTGAGAGGTTAACTATGGAGGTTTGTAATCATGAAATGGAATTACATAACAGGAGTGGTATGTGCTTTCATGCTGTTTGCGGGTCAGGTACATGCACAAGTGGAAGGAACGGATTCGCTTCGGATGGTGATGTACCATGACGGTGAGAATGAGTTAAAGGAGATGATAATCTGTCCGCCCGTATTTTGTTCTTTGCCCGACGGAAAGCGCGTGAAGATGAAAATCTGTAACGATGGAGAAGAAACGGTGCGGAAAGTCTCTTTTTGTTTATTCTATAAGAAGAAAAGGGTTTGTAGGGTTCGGCTGCCGCACATGCAGAAAGGAGCAACCTATGAGTTTGCGGTGAATATCCACGAAAAACTGTCGCGGAAAGACCGGGAGAATCTGGAGTTCGAATTGAAAAAAGGCCGATGCTACCGAATGTACAAGCTTCCGTCTTATTAGAGGGAGGATGGTTCTGCACTTTTTTAACTTTGCTTCTTTACTTGTTAAGAGATTTAATCAAAGAGGAAGAGGTAGTTAATGTATGTTGTAAAACATGATTTTTTAGTCTCAGGCTTTGCTGTTTCAAGTAAAATAAATACTTTTGCACTGTGTTTTTCATAGTATTAGATTTAAGGTTAACAAAGGTTGGAGTTCAGCGGAACTCCTTTTTTTATGCCCGTATGTCTGGGGCATGAAAAAAGGCCATTTCCACGAGCGGTGGAAACAGCCTTTTTAAAGTAATTCACTATTGTTTTTCTGATTGATTTTATTCCGACTTCAGGCAATCTACCGGATTGCTGGTGGCCGTCCGGTAATTCTGTATCGTAATGGTAACCAATGTAATGGCGCTGATAAGCAGGCAGGTGCAGAGGAAGACCCAAGGCGAGATGGCAATCCGTTCATTGAACTGCTTCAGCCATTCTGAAACGGCATACCATGCGATAGGACTGGCGATGAGGGAACATACCACTGAGAGTATCAGGTAGGAACGTCCGAACATCCAGAGGATTTGCCGGATGGAAGCTCCGTAGACCTTGCGTACGCCGATTTCTTTCTGCCGGTGTTCAGCCTCAAATATAATCAGGCCGAATACGCCTACCAAGGAAATGAGAATGGCCAGCAGACTGAACCAGGTTATGATTTTTTGTTGGTCGGTTTCCTTCTGATACAGTTGTCCGTATATTTGGTCATAGAACTTCACTTCGGTGGGATAACCGGTGAAGCAGTCACTGATGGTCTCGCGGATGTGTTTCAGGGCGGTATCCATGTCGCTTCCAGCTTTTACGCGGATATAGGCAAACGGCAGGACTTGGTTGCTGTAGGCACCGTTGGGGCAGAATACGTAAGGCACGGGATTCATCTTTAATGAAGTAAACTGCACGTTGTTCACATATCCTTTGAGGAGGGCCTTCATTCCCCACGAGGAAAAGTCGAGTGTCTCTCCTGCCGGGATACCGCTTTCTTGCTGTAAGTCTTGTGTGGCGATGAAGTTCAGCTGGGAAGTGTAAATGGAATCGCTGGGCAGGAAGTCGCTTCCCGACAGGATGTGCAGGCCCATGACGCGGCAGAAATTGGGAGTGACGTCAATATACCGATGTCCGTATTGACTCCCTTTGTAGGTGAAAGAATATTGCGTGTATCCTTCGCTGGCCCCCAGTTCCCATTTGGCATAGGCGATGTCGTCGATTTCCGCAAAACTCTTCAGTTGGCTGTCGAACTTACGGTACGGACTGCTGTGGAAAGGCTGTTGGGGGAGAGAAGCTACCAGTATCTGGTCTTTGTCGATGCCCAGTTCATGGTTGCGCATGAAGCGGTTCTGCAGGAAGATGAAAGCGGCAGTAGTAATCAGGGCAAACGAAACGATGTACTGGAAGCCGATGAGTATCGTACGCAACCGTTGTCCTTTTCCGCTCAGGGCGTAGTTGCCTTTCAGTACGAGGGCAGGAGGGAAGGAGGTCATGTACCACGCTGGATATAGTCCTGCCACGATGCCGGTAAGTAGGGCTATCAGTCCGGTGTAGACCACGTATTTCCAGTAGACAAGCAGGGAGGGCGTGAAGCCCATGAAGGATAGCACGTTCAAGTGAATCAGGGCGGCCACGATGCACAATGACAGCAACCAGCTGACCAGTACGATGACGACCGATTCGAGGGTCAAGGCACGGCGCAGTTCTCCGTTGGTACTTCCCAGCACTTTCTGGGTGTTGATGCTGCGCATGCGCATCGGAGCCAGTGCCGTACTGAAATTGATGAGGTTGATGCACGCAATGAGGATAATCAGGAAGCCGACACTAACCAGCAAGGTCATGGTGCTGCGGCTGCCCGTCTTGAAGTAGTAGGGGGAATACATGTCATAATACAGTTTCTGTATCGGGAAGACATAGAGTTTCTGTGTGCCTGGCTCCCCGGTGAACAATCGTGCGTCGACCCCTGTAGCCGTAATCTGTTGGTTGACTTCTTCTACGCTGACGCCCGGTTTCAGCAGAAAGAATGCATAGAAGTTCTGGCTGCCCCAGTCGTTTTCCTGCAGCTTTCCCATCGGTACGAAAAGGTCGTTTTTGAACTGGCAGTTCTCGGGGAGGTCTTCAAAGATACCGCATATCCGGAACTTCGTGGCTTCCGGACTTCGCCAGTCTGGGGTATCTGCATACAGATAGGAGCCCAAGGCATTTCCTTTGGGGAACAGCTTGCGGGCATAGCTCTCGGAGATGATGACACTTTCCGGCTGGTTCATTTCCTGGTCGCTGCCTTCCACGAACTTCAGTCCGATAATTTTGCCGAAGTCCGGATATACGGCCCACGGTTCCTCGTAGAAATATTGCGGATTCTTGGGGTCGGTGTAGAAAGCCTGCTTGGACCAGGCAGGGGAATAGATGGTACCGTATTCGATGCCGGGCACTTGCTGGATGAGGTAGTCGATAGGACCTCGGGGAAGGGTACTGACGTAATTGCTTCCTTTGGATTGTGACAGGTTCAGCATGACCAAGCGGTCGGCATGGGGATAGCAGGTATCGAAATTGCGCTCGTAGCTCACCTTCATCATGAGCAGGATAAAGGCGGCAAAGGCGGCCGAAAGTCCCAGGAGGTTCAGCACGGAGGCGGTCTGGAAGCGCTTCAGGGTGTAAAATAGGTTTCGTAAAATGGTTCTCATATCGTTGTTATTTTATGTTTTGGGTTTGATAGATATTATTCAGTCTTCAGGTTGCATACCGGATTTTCCCGTACGGCTTTTCGGCTGATGAGCCAGACGGAGCCTAGGGAGATGAGGCTTACAAGCAGGAAGGCAGCAATCGGTACCCACCAGGGGAAACTGCTCTCGTAGGTCACAATCTTGTCTATCTGGCGGATTCCCACATACATCAGCGGGAGCGCAATCAGCAGACTGATAACGAGTGAGACGGAAGAGAATTTCATCAGTTGCAGCATCTCGTGGTGGCTGTCGGAACCGAAGACTTTGCGGATGGCAATGTCACGTTTCCGTTGGGCGATGAAGTAGATGCTCATGGCGGTCAGTCCCAGCAGGGAAATGACCAGTGCCGCGCAGGTGAAAATAAGAATCAGGTGATTCATGCGGGTAATGTTCTCATAGATGTCTTGTATCTGGGTGTCATACCATTTTGATTCAAACGGGTATCCGTCTATTATTTTGGAATAGAGCTGGTCTACCTGCTTTTTATAGGCTTCAGGTTGGTCGTCAAGTACTTCCACCAGGATGTCCCATGGACTGATGCTGTCGGCAGGAGCAATCTGCATGCGCAGCGGATGGGAATCATTTTCCAGCAAGGAGCGGATTTGAAAGTCCTTGAATTCGCCGGTGATGTTCCAGGAATAATTTCCGTCGCTGCTGTGGACATGGTCGGTGAACCCCAGTTGATTCAGCTTTTTCATGGCCGATTGGCTCACCAGGTAATTTTTAGTATCGAATCCGGCATGATGGTCTTCCGTGATTTGAATGTGAAACATGTTGATGAAGGAAGAGTCGACTATAAGACTTTGGAAACTTAGCATTTGGGTGCTGTCTGCAGAATTAAAGCTCATGGTATCGTTGTTTCCTCCGTCCAAGGGGGTGCCATTGGAAAAACTGACGCGTTTCACAAATGGAAGCTTCTGGGCTTCGTGGCGGAAGAGTTGTAGTTTGGGGTCGTTGGCCATAGGAGGGTAGTGAATGACGTGTCCGTATTCATATCCTAATGGGGTGTGAAGGATGCGGTAAATCTGTACGGTCAGATAGAGGGCACATCCTAGCATGGCGATGGTCAGTCCGTTTTGTACGATATTCAGCAAGCGGAGATATAATGTCTTGGTTTTCCGGCGGAAAGTGCCTTTTACAATGTCCAGCGGATGGTAGTGTGACAGCATCGTGGCGGGTACGAAACCGGAAAGCAGGGAAAGTACGGCAATCAGCAGCAGATAGAAGAATACGGTGACAAGATTTAAACCTCCCACGATATCGAGCCGTGTGTGGAGCAAGTCCATGGCGGTGGGCTCTGCAGTTTTGGCCAGCAGGAAACCAACCAGAAAAGCAAAAGTGGTCATCAGAAATGATTCCGCAATCATGCGCCAGAAGATGTTTTTCTTGGAAGAACCCAGTAGACGGCGGGTGGCCATTTCCTTGGCCCGATAGCTGGTTTGGGCTATGCTCATGCTGGTGTAATTGAAGATGGCCATGCACAGAATCAAGATGCCGATGGTCAGGAAAATAAGCACCAGTTTCCGGCTGTACTGGTTAAGAGTTGCTCCAGCAGCAGGAATGTCGGAGAAATAAAAATCATGCACAGGAATAAAACGTACTTCTTTGACGGCATCGTATTGGTAAATCCAGAAGAATTCCTTGAAGAAGCGGGCGATGTCACCGGCCTTGTCGTTGGGGTTGACATTCGGATGGAAGCGTAGGAAGAAGATGCAGCTGGCGGCATTACCTAACTGTGTGTTTTCTTCGCTGGCACTCCATTGGACGTATCGTATATTTTTGTGAGGACTGAATGCTTCAATGTGGGAAGGAAAGATGGAGTTGTCAATGTCTTCGATGATACCGCTTACTGTACATATCTGGTTGTCGAAAGCCTGTTCTGTGAGGGTTTTACCCAGCGCATGCTCCGTACCGAACAGCTTGATGGCGCAGGAACGTGTCAGCACGATGTTATTTTCATTGCTCAGCAAGGTTTCGGGATTTCCTTCCAGTAGGTGGAAGTTGAAGAACCGGAAGAAGTTTTCGCGGACAAACATCATTTGTATATTCACGGGCTTGTCATTTGTTTTGACAAACTGTTCGTAAGAACCGCTCACGGCGCACCAGTCTTCTATTTCCGGATAACGGCTTTGTAGTTTGTCGCCCAGCAGGATATGACCTCCTGCCCATATTTCGCTGGCCAGTACGTAAGTGCGGTCTGCGTCTTTCATGTCTTTGTCTACAGTGAGTTGTCGGGTCACCATGTGGCTTATCAGCAGGAAGAACATCAGGGAGATGCTCAACCCGATGACGTTGACAAAGGTGAAGAGTTTGTTGCGTTGTAAGAATGTAAGGTAAGTTTTCATGCGCTATGGTTATATTTTTGTTTGTTGTCATTCTTGATACAATTTCCGTGCCATTATCGCAAGTAGCTGATTGATAGAATTATGCTGATTTTGCGATGGAAAAGGAGTGTCTAATTTTTTGACAATGAGTGTATGATTTTTAGACAATCGGAAAAGTCTTTTCAAGCGGGAGTATAATATTCTTGCCCTGGAGGTTGTACTTTTTTAGTTTTATCCTTTAATCTGTTAATGGATTTTATCGGTTTGGGATAGATGGTTAATATGTGTTGTAAAACATGATTTTTAGGTCATATTCTTTGTGGTTTTCCCGGGAATGCTTACTTTTGCACTGTGTTTTTCATAGTATTAGATTTAAGGTTAACAAAGGTTGGAGTTCAGCGGAACTCCTTTTTTTATGCCCGTAGGTGAGGTTTCCTTTTTTTCTGTTTGCTGAGCCGTTCTTTTATTTGTTCGTTTTTCTGTAAGTTTTCCTTCAAGCTGTTTCTTCTGTCTTTCCTGTAAGCGCCTGCTTGTTTTTTCTTGTAAGCGTCCCGTTTGTTTTTCAAACGTTCCGTTTTTCTTCCTTCAAGCGTTCCGTATTGAAGAAATGCCGGTGGGATAATTCTCCGTTGCCTTTAAGATTTCTATGTTTCCGTCAGGGGAGACGTATGTTTCCCTGCCGGGAAACGTACGTTTTCCAGGGCGGAAACATACGTTTTCCGAAAGGAAAACATAGAAAATGCCGGGAGTCTCTGGAAAAAATGTGCCTGCGGTGTGATTTATACATGCGCGTACGCGCACGCTCGCGCGAAATATATAATGTAGGGCCTTTTCCGTTCCTTTTTGAAAGCATCAAAAAACGTTCACCTGTAACCGTCTTGTTTCCAGTGATTTACAAAAATCTTCAAAAATTTTTGAAAAAAAGAGTGTGATAAAAGTTGCAGGAGCGGAAAAAGTGCGTACCTTTGCAACCGCTTTCGAGAGGGAGAGCCGCTGAGAATGACAGGCTGGTAAAGAGAGGCAGACTTACTGAAGGCGCTGCACCCGAGTATCTTACCTTGCAAGGACGCAAGGGAGCGAGAAACGGATAAGCCCCGAGAGGTCACCCTGAAAAACTTTTCCGAAAAAAACTTCCGGAAAAATTTGGATGGAAAGAAAAAACGCCTTACCTTTGCAAACGCTTTCCCGCTGAAACGGGAGCATGGAAGAAAGATAGTTCTTTGAAAGACTTTAGATAAACAAACGAAGATGTAGTACAAGAAGTAGTCTTATATATAATGTATATATGGGATGAAACAAGAACCGTCAATAACCTGAATAAGGATATAGAGAATCGGTTTCCTGAAACAGAGTCAACAATACCCGCAAGGGTAAGAAAATATTTTACAATGAAGAGTTTGATCCTGGCTCAGGATGAACGCTAGCTACAGGCTTAA